>Ga0222714_10000228_pt1 | contig 67411 bp, 59 predicted proteins | sample C33_3DmetaG_FD_165048 | JGI IMG/M metagenome (GOLD analysis project Ga0222714, IMG submission 165048) | Estuarine water microbial communities from San Francisco Bay, California, United States - C33_3D | ecosystem: Environmental > Aquatic > Marine > Unclassified | place: USA: California... | reverse complement strand
AAGCGCAGGCCGATCTGTTTGACTACATGGAGCGGTTCCACAACCCACGCATGCGTCGTAGAGTCGCACGACGCGATCGGGAATTTTCAGCCTTAATCAAACCGTCCGTGGAAACGGGGTAGAACCCATCGGCGTGGACAGCCGCACAGGCTTGGCCCACAGCGCGGCAGTGACGGCGGCCAACGTGCACGACAAGCACTTACTGGAAGATCTACTGCATGGTGAGGGGCATCGGGTTTACGGAGATAGCGCCTACGCCAGCCAGAAAGCGTTGATCCGGGACCATGCACCGCATGCGAAGGACTTCACCAACCAGCGCACACGCAAGCGCGGGGAAGTCGACCAAGCCGAGCGCAGTAGGAACCGCAACAAATCCAGGATCCGGGCACGGGTGGAACACGTGTTTGCGGTGATCAAGCGACTATGGGGCTTCAGCAAGGTGCGCTACCGGGGGTTGCAGAAGAATGCGACCCGCAGCTTCGTGGCCTTGGGGCTGGCCAACCTGTATCTGGCGCGCGCAAGGTTGCCTGCATAAGGCAGTTGAAGCCTCCAAAAGGAGGCTTCCTGCACCAACAAGCGCCCTATCACCTCGCAGCAATGGCCGATGCCATGCCAGATCCGGCAGCATGGACGATCAAATCAGTCGGCTTCTTCATGGCAATGCTTGATCAGCGTTGCCTTAAAGCGATCGGCTAACAGACTCCTGAGTGATTTCTAAGTCTGTAGTCTTTTGCTTCTTCGTCAGAATTCAAGCTCGTGGCGTAGGCGAAGAGTTTTCACACAGCCTCGGCCGGAAGCGGACGAGCGCTTCTCACATTGGACTCGTCTAGCGCTGTACTCGTAGACCTTCTAAGTAATCAGCCCACGCCTGCATCATCTTTCGGCGCTCGGCCAAGTGAGCGGTGCGGTTGTAAGCCCTGCCGTTGGGATCTCTTACGGCATGGGCAAGCTGATGCTCGATGAAGTCTGGGCGGAAGCCAAGAACCTCATCCAAGATCGTGCGTGCCATCGCCCGGAAGCCATGGCCTGTCATGGTTTTGGAATCAAATCCCATTCGTCTCATGGCGGCATTGATGGTGTTCTCGCTCATCGGCCTTCCTTTTCCATGAAGGCTAGGAAAAACAAACCCGCTGTTCTTTGTAATGGGCTGAAGCTCACGAAGAACTTCGACTGTCTGGGACGCAAGCGGCACGATGTGTGGAGTGCCTGTCTTTGAGGCGATGTACCGCCATTCGTTGGTATCGAAATCGATGTCTGCCCATTTGGCAGTGCGCAATTCTCCTGGCCGTGCGAAGACCAGGGGCGCAAACCTGAGAGCGGCGCTTACAACAGGGCTTCCTTCATATCCCCACAGAGCCCGCAGCAATGGTGCCACGCTCGCTGGCTCCGTCAAACTGGCGAAGTTCTGCACTTTGGGAGTCTCCAATGCTCCTGAGAGATCGGCAGCCGGGTCGCGCTCAGCTTTGCCAACGGTAATAGCGTATCGAAACACCATGCTGGCTATGCCTCTGGCCCGATGCGCTGTCTCGATAGCGCCGCGCTTCTCTATTTTTCTGAGTACAGCGAGCAGCTCTGGCGCCGAGATCTCTGCTAGGGGCCGATGTCCCAGATACGGGTTGAGGTCCTTTTCAACAATCCGGCCGTTGCGCTCCATGGTTAGGGCTGAATTCTTTTTGCCGTGTAACTCCATAAGTTCAGCTGCCACAGCCGCAAAGCTGAGCTGGGACGAGTCAAGACGCACCAGTCTGTCAACTTTTCTCTTCTCTCCGGGGTCGACGCCAGTCCGGAGGACCTTCCGCCCCTCCAGATGCTGAGCTCGAGCTTCCGCCAGGCTGACCTCGGGGTAGACCCCCAATGCCAAGCGCTTCTCCTTGCCACCAAATCGATACTTCCATCGCAACAGCTTGCCGCCTGTGGGCAAGATCTCTACATAGAGACCGCCGCCATCGAACAACCTCACAGGCTTGCCCGCTGGCTTTGCACTACGAACTGCTGCGTCACTCAGGGGCATTGGGGGCATCCAAATCTAGCGCGGGGGCTGGTGCCCCCATCTATGCCCCCGGTCGGGTCGGATTTCAATGGATCAACGCGGACGCTGAAGGACAGCGAGCAAAAAAAAACCCCCGATTTCTCGAGGGTTTTGGACTGTTCCGGACTTGCTTGGAAGAGCTGTTGGTGCGCCTGGAGGGATTCGAACCCCCGACCAATGGCTTCGGAAGCCACTACTCTATCCGGCTGAGCTACAGGCGCATGGATGCTGCATTCCCCGCGGCAGGGCCGGCGGAGCGGGGCATTATCCCTGAAAGCGCGCCGCGAAGCGAACCGGATGCCAAGGATCGCGTCGGCGGGTCACCAGACCAGTCGCGAGCCGGCGCGGGCAACCCTGACGGCGCAGCGTCAGCCGGCGGCCCGGCGTGCCGCCGCCTGCCGGGCTGCTACGCTTTGCACATGGGTTACGAACGTTTCGATACGCCGGTGGTGACGCCGCCCGGGCGCCTGGCGCTGTACTGGAAGCTGGTCCGCGGCGACAGGCCGATCGGGGTGCTGCTGCTGCTGTGGCCGACCTGGTGGGCGCTGTGGCTGGCCGCTGGCGGGATGCCGCCGTGGTGGACACTGCTGGTGTTCACCGCCGGGGTGTGGCTGACACGCTCGGCCGGGTGTGTGATCAACGACTACGCCGACCGCTGGCTGGACCCGCAGGTCGAGCGCACCCGCGACCGGCCGTTGGCATCGGGCCAGGTCAGCGGGCGCGAGGCGCTGTGGGTGTTCGCGGTGCTGATGCTCGTGGCCTTCGGCCTGGTGCTGACGATGAACCGGCTGACCATCGTGCTGAGCGTGGTGGCCGCGTTCCTGGCGGCCAGCTACCCCTATCTGAAGCGATACACCTACCTGCCGCAGGTCTACCTGGGGCTGGCGTTCGGGTTCGGCATCCCGATGGCCTTCGCCGCCATCCAGGGCACGGTGCCGGCGCTGGGCTGGCTGCTGTACGCCGCCAACATCCTGTGGGCCACGGCCTATGACACCTGGTATGCCATGGTCGACCGCGAGGACGACTTGCGTGCGGGGTCCAAGTCCACCGCGATCCTGTTCGGCGACCTGGACTTGGTGATCCAGGGCGTGCTGTACGCGCTGACCTTCGCCACCCTGGCCTTGGTCGGCCGGCAGGCCGGACTGGGGCTGTATTACGGATGCGGCCTGGGGGTGGGCGTGCTTCTGGTCGTGTACGAATTCTTCCTGACGCGACACCGTGCGCGCGGGCCGTGCTTCAAGGCCTTCCTGCACAACAACTGGGTCGGGGCGGCGGTGTTCGTCGGCATCGTGGCCGACCTGATGCTCGGGCACTGACTGCCCGAGGCGCAACGCTAGACCAAGGTCCAGCAGACCGCGACGCAACCGCTTCCACACAATGCCGCTGACTGGCGGATCGGGAGCGGCACATGGCACAGGTGGAAGGAGCGCCCCGGCAGGGGCTGATGGCGCGCGCGGCGCTGCGCAGTGCAGCGTGGGCGGAAAAGTGGTTCCCCGATGCCTATGTGTTCGCGGTGCTGGGCGTGGTCATCGTGGCGATCGCCGCGCTGCTGGCCGGGGCCAGCCCGAAGGCGACGGCGGAGGCCTTCGGCGGCGGGTTCTGGAGCCTGATCCCCTTCACCATGCAGATGGCCTTCGTGGTCATCGGCGGCTATGCGGTGGCGACCGCGCCGATCGTGGCGCGCTTCATCGACCAGCTGGCCAAGGTGCCGCGCAGCGGCCGCGGGGCGATCGTGTACGTGGGCCTGGTCAGCATGCTGGCCTCGCTGTTGAGCTGGGGGTTCTCGTTGGTGTTCGGCGGCCTGCTGGTGCGCGCGCTGGCGCGGCGCGTCGACTTGAAGATGGACTATCGCGCCGCTGGTGCGGCCGCCTACCTGGGCCTGGGCGCGGTGTGGGCGATGGGCCTGAGTTCCTCGGCCGCGCAGCTGCAGGCCAACCCGGCCTCGATGCCGCCGGGGCTGCTGCAGATCACCGGCGTGCTGCCGTTCACCGAAACGATCTTCCTGTGGCAGTCCATCGTGCTGACTACGGTGCTGATCGGCGTGTCTCTGGTGATCTGCTGGGTCACCGCGCCCACCGGCCAGGCCGCCCGCACCCAGGCCGAGTTCGAAGAGGCCGCCGCGGGCGAGCCGCAGGCCGTGCTGCCGCCGCGCACCCGCCCCGGTGAATGGCTGGAATACAGCCCGCTGTTGACCGTGCTGCTCTCGCTGCTGGCCTTCGGCTGGCTGTTTTCCGAATTCGCATCCAAGCCGCTGGTCAGCGCCATCGCCAACCTCAACACCTACAACTTCCTGTTCCTGTCGTTTGGCCTGTTGCTGCACTGGCGGCCGCGCAGCTTCCTCAACGCGGTGGCCAAGGCGGTGCCCAGCACCACCGGCGTGCTGATCCAGTTCCCGCTCTACGGCGGCATCGCCATGATTCTCACCGGGGCCAAGGGCGCCGATGGCGACACCCTGGCCCACCACCTGTCCCAGGCCTTTGTGCACGTGGCCACGCAGGACACCTTCCCGCCGGTCATGGGCGTGTACTCGGCGGTGCTGGGGTTCTTCGTGCCCTCCGGCGGCGGCAAGTGGCTGGTCGAGGCGCCGTACGTGATGCAGGCCGCCAACGAACTCCACGCCCACCTGGGCTGGGCGGTGCAGGTCTACAACGCGGCCGAGGCGCTGCCCAACCTGATCAATCCGTTCTGGATGTTGCCGCTGCTGGGCGTGCTGGGGCTGAAGGCGCGCGACATCGTCGGCTTCACCTTCATCCAGCTGTTGGTGCATGTGCCGCTGGTGATCGGCCTGCTGTGGCTGCTGGGCATGACCCTGGACTACGTGCCGCCGGTGATGCCGACGCCCGCGGGCTGAACATCGAAACGGCGACGCCGGTTCAAGGCGCCCTGGCGATGACCCAGGCGTCGACGCGCTGGACCCCGGCGCGGCGCAGGGCGCGGGCGCAGGCGGCCAGGGTCGCGCCAGTGGTCATGACATCGTCCACCAGCGCGACGTGCCCGGGCAGTTTCGCGGCCGGGTCGACCGCGAAGGCCTGGCGCAGGTTGCGGCGTCGGGCCGCGGCGTCCAGCTCGGACTGCGGGGCGGTGGCGCGGGGCCGCAGGAGCGCGTCTGCGGACAGGGGCAGTGACAGGGCGCGCGCCAGCGGGCGCGCCAGTTCCAGGGCCTGGTCGTAGCCGCGTGCACGCAGGCGCGCGCGATGCAGCGGGACGGGCACCAACGCCTGGGGACGCGCGGCCTGGCGCAGGTGCGGCATGGCCAGTTCGGCGAGCAGGCGTCCGGCCGCCAGATCCTGATGGAACTTGAAGCGCGGAACGAGGCGATCCAGTGGGAAGCCATAGGTGAAGCAGGCCGTCGTGGCGTCCAGGGGTGGCGGCCGGCGCAAGCAGGCGCCACACAGCTCGCCGTGGGGCGTGGGCAGGGCGCAACGCGGGCAGGCATTGTGGTTCCAGGGCAGGGCCGCCCGGCAGCCGGCACACAGGTCCAGCCCTTCAGCGCCCGCCTCGCCGCACACCAGGCACTTCGGTGCCCATGCAACGCGGCCAGCCTGGCGCAGCCAGTGGGCGATTCCCTTGTGATCCATGCCGATGACGGTCCGTGTCAGCCTGTCGGGTCGCAGCAGACTCTACCGTGCCGTGGACCCAGAACCGCACAGCGCGACGTGCGGCACGAAACCGGGCCTGACCGGTCGCCACGACGCGGGGTCGCTGCTTTACGCTAGCCAGCTTCGCCGACGCACAGGATGGACCATGGCCCGCCCGGATCTGCATGACCGCATCGCGGCGCTGCGCAAGCTGCGCGTGGCGCAGGACCGGGTGCGCGTGCGCCGCATCGTGAGCCGGCGCGATGGCGTGCGGGTGGAAACCGAAGGGCGCTGGCTGGTGGCCTTCAGCAGCAACGACTACCTGGGCCTGTCTCAGCAGTTCCAGGTGACCACCGCCCTGCAGGACGCCGCCGGGCGAGACGGGGTGGGCAGCGGCGCTTCGCATCTGGTCAGCGGCCATCACGCCGCGCACGTGGCGCTGGAGCGGGAGCTGGCCGAGTGGCTGGAGCGCCCGGCCGCGCTGCTGTTCGCCAACGGCTTCCTGGCCAACCTGGCCGTGCAGCAGGCCCTGCTGGGCGAGGAGGGCGATGTTTGCGTGCAGGACCGGCTCAACCACGCCAGCCTGCTCGATGCCTCGCGGCTGGCCGGATGCCGACTGCGGCGCTATCCGCACGCCGACGCCGAAGGTGCCATCCGCCAGCTGCGCAACGTGCCCGAGGGTGCGGCGATGCTGGCCACCGATGGGGTGTTCGGGATGGAGGGCGACGTGGCACCGCTGCGTGGCCTGGCCCTGGTGGCGCGCGTGCAGAAGGCCATGCTGTACGTGGACGATGCGCATGGCATCGGCGTGCGCGGACCGCAGGGCCGCGGCAGCGTGGCCGAAGCCCGTCTGGGCGTCGAGGACGCCCCGCTGCAACTGGTGGCGCTGGGCAAGGCGCTGGGCGGCTACGGCGCGGCGGTGGTCGGCGATGCCGCGCTGATCCAGCACCTGGCCGAGACCGCGCGCCCCTACCTGCACAGCACGGCCCTGCCGCCGGCCCTGGCCGCGGCCAGCAGTGAAGCCCTGCGCCAGGCGCGACGCGACGAATGGCGCCGGGACAAGCTCACCGGGCTGGTGGACCGTTTCCGCACCCGCGCCGCGGCGGCGGGACTGGACCTGGGGCTGTCGGAGACCCCCATCCAACCCCTCTTGTGCGGGCCCGATGCCCAGGCGCTGGCCTGGTCGGCGGCGCTGGAGCGGGCAGGCTACTGGGTGCCGGCGATCCGCCCGCCGACCGTGCCCGAAGGCACCGCCCGCTTGCGGGTGACGCTCTCGGCGCTGCACACGCCCGAGCAGGTCGATGGCCTGGTCGACGCGCTGGCCGCCACCCGTGTGCCGGCCCCGCAGGCCGAGACCGTCGCCTGACGCCTGAATCGATGCGCTGGAGATCCTGCGGCCAGCAGCGCTGGCGTTGCCGATGAGCCTGCATGTCGAGGTCGTCGGTGCCGGGCCCCCGCTGGTGCTGCTGCACGGCTGGGCGCTGCATGGCGGGGTGTTCGCGCCGCTGGTGGCGCGCCTGCGGGACCGGTTCGCGCTGCATGTGGTTGACCTGCCCGGGCACGGCCACAGTCGTGACTGCGGCGTGCCCCTGACATTGCAGGCCTGCGCCGAGGCGATCTGCGCGGTGACCCCGCCAGCGGCCTGGCTGGGCTGGTCGCTGGGTGGCCTGATCGCGCTCAAGGCGGCCGCGGCTTCCGGGCAGGTGCGGGCCCTGGCGATGGTGTCCTCGGTGCCCCGGTTCACGGCGACGCCGGACTGGCCGCATGCGGTGCCCGCGACGGTGTTCGCCCAGTTCGAGCGCGACCTGGCTCGGGATTACCGGGGAACGCTGGAGCGCTTCATCGCGTTGGATACGCTGGGCAGCCCACACGGGCAGGACACGTTGCGCACCCTGCGCGCGATGCTCTTCGCCCGTGGCGAGCCGGCGCCTGAAGCGCTGCACGCCGGACTGTCGCTGCTGGAAGCCAGCGACCTGCGCCACGTGCTGCCCGGGCTGGGCATGGCGTCGTTGTGGATCGCGGGCGCGCGCGATCGCCTGGTCCAGCCGCGGGGCATGCAGGCCGCGGCGGCGCTGACGCCGCATGGCACCTTCGCCCAGATCGCCGGTGGCGGACACGCGCCGTTCCTGGCCCAGCTCGATGCGGTGGAAGCGGCGCTGGTGCCGTTCCTGCAGCAGGCGATGGACCGTCCGGATCCACCTGCGCGCCGGTGAGCCCGGATCGCGGCCGCAGTGTTCCGGCCCGCCGGACTGACGCGCCTGCGGCGGCTGACGGACAATAGGCGCCATGCCGATCTTCGATGTCCGCCAGTCTCGCCGCGCCGCCGCGCGCGCGGCCCCGCACTACACCGACGCCGCCGCGCTCCAGCGCGAGGTCGAAAGCCGCCTGCTCGACTCGCTGGAGTACCTGGATGCGCGCGTGCCGCAGGTCGTCCTGGATGTCGGCAGCGGCCCGGCCCACGCCGCCGCGGCCATGCATAAGCGCTGGCCCAAGGCGCGGGTCATCGCCATGGACGTTGCCCTGCCGATGCTGCGCGAAGCCAGGAAGCAGGCCGGCTGGTGGAAACCGTTCGCCCGTGTCTGCGCCGATGCGCGCGCCCTGCCGGTGGCCGAGCACAGCGTCGACGTGCTGTTCTGCAACCTGTGCCTGCACGACCTGGAAGACCTGCCCGCGGTCTTTGCCGGTTTCCGCCGCGTGCTGCGTCCGGGCGGCTTGCTGCTGTGCTCCACCTACGGGCCGGAGACCTTGCTTGAACTGCGCGAGGCCTTCGCGGACGACACCGCGCCGCATGTGCATCCCTTCGCCCAGATCGCCCAGTTCGGGGATGCGCTGATGATGGCCGGCTTCCGCGACCCGGTGCTGGACCGCGACCTGTTCACACTGACCTATCCGGATCTGTCGGCGCTGATGCGCGAGCTGCGGGCGCTGGGTGCGACCAACGCCCTGTCCGCGCGTCGCACCAGCCTGACCGGAAAAGGCCGCTTCGACGCCGCCAGGGCCGTCTATGCCCGCGCACGCGACGCCGACGGACGCCTGCCCAGCACCTGGGAGGTGATCTATGCCCATGCCTGGGCACCCGAGGCCGGCACCCCGATCCGCGAGGGCGGTCATGACGTGGCCGCCGTGCCGCTCTCACGCATCCCGATCCGCCGCCGGAGCTGATCCGCCGGCCAGGCTGTCCGGGCAGCGGGTGAGGCGCCTGCGCCGGGTGTGCGCCGGGCGCGCCTCAGCCCGGGGGATGCCCGACCACGACCTCGCTGATCTGCATGACCGGCTCCAGGTCGGTGTAGTTGGGGATGTCCCCCAGGATTTCCTGCGCGTGCGGGCCGAAACTGGCGCTGAAGCTGTCCACTGACGCGCAGAAAATGTGGCACATGCCCACGAAGGCCGGGTCGCTGCCCGGCAGGCCGCCGGCGATGCCCTTGTCCACGGTGTAGTACAGGCAGGCATCGCCCATCTTCTGGGCGACCATCGGCATGTGCCGATTGGCGTAGTAGTCGTGGTCGAACCGCGCGCCGGCCTGGAACGGATACATGACGCTGACCTTGATCATCGGGTTCACTCCAGCAATGAAGGGTGGAAGCGGCGCGGGGTCCACCAGCATGGCACGCAACGGCGGGGGCGGCCGGTGCAGTGCAGCAGGCGTGGAGGCGGACTCAGTCCGCCGAGACCTGGGCGATCCAGTCCTGCAGGTTGTAGTAGTTGCTCACCCGCGCGATGCGATCCCCGCGCACTTCGAAGAACGCCCCGCCGGGCAGCACGTAGGTCTGGCCCTTGGCCGGCGGCAGGCCCTCGTCGCTGTGGTGGTAGGTGCCGTGCACCACGTATTCGGCCGCAGCGCGCTCGCCATTGGGCGAGACCATCACCACGATGTCGCGCAACTGCTCGCTGTAGCAGGCGTCCATGCGTTGCATGAAGGCGACGAAGGCCTCCAGGCCGGTTTCGCGCGCGCCCTGGTTGAGGTCGTGGGCGACGTCGTCGGTCAGCAGGGCCAGCATGCTCTGGCGATCGCCACGGTTGAAGGCGGCGTAGTAGGCCAGCACCAGTTCCGTGGCGCGATCCTGCCGGCGGGATCCGTCGATCTTCATCTGCTGCATCTTCGCAATGGGAGTCCCGAGCATCATAGCGCCTGTGGGCGCAGGCCCTAGACCGCCTCCAGGACCAGGTCGCGGTGGAAGTAGTACAGCTCCTTGAGCAGGAAGCGCCAGCTGGTGTTGAAGCTGCGGAAGCGCGTGGTCGGGGTGGAGGAGGCCAGCGCATCGATGCCCTCCTGCCGAGCCAGGCGCATGGCGCGCGCCATGTGCAGCGGATCGCTGACGATGATCGCCCGGTGCAGGTCGTTCTCCCGCATCAGGCGTGCGGCCTGGTGCAGGTTCTGGCGGGTGGTGCGCGAGACCGTTTCGATCAGGATCGCGTCGGCCGGTACGCCTTCCTTGAGGGCATAGCGACGTCCGACCTGGGATTCGGAAAAGCGCGCCCCGGCCCCGCCGAACCCGCCGGTGAAGATCAGCCGGCCGGCCAGGCCGCGCTTGTACAGGTCGATCCCGTGGCGCAGGCGTTCTTCGAACACCGGAGAAGGGCGCGCGTCGTAGGCCGCCGCGCCCAGCACGATCACCACGTCGGCCGGCGCCGCCTGGTCGCGGTCGCCAACCCAGATGATGTAGGCCGACACGCCGGCCAGCCACAGCACGCCCAGCGCGCCCAGGCGCCACAGCCAGCCCCACAGACCGCGTCGTCGTCGCCTCATGCGCCGGCCCAGGGCAGTGCGTCCAGGTCGATATTGCCGCCGGACAGGATCAGGCCGACACGCTTGCCGGCGAACCGCTCCGGGTGCGCCAGCACCGCGGCCAGGGTGATGGCCGACGATGGCTCGACCGTCTGCTTGGTGACCTGCCACAGCAGGCGCATGGCCGCCCGTGCGTCGGTGTCGCTGACGGTCAACACCTGCGCGCCATGCTGGCCCAGCAGCTCGAAGTTGGGTGCGCCCAGGGTGCCGCGCAGGCCATCGCAGATGGTGTCGGGGACGAAATCCAGCTGTAGGGTGCCGGCGGCGAACGAACGGGCGCCATCGGCCGCGCCTTCCGGCTCGGCCAGCCACAGCATGGCCTGGGGATTGCGCGCATGCAGCGACAGGGCCGTGCCCGAGGCCAGGCCCCCGCCACCGAGGGGGGCGACGATCATGTCCAGCGGACCGGCCTGCTCCAGCAGCTCCAGCGCCGCGGTGCCCTGTCCGGCGATCACCGCTGGATGGGTATAGGGGTGGATCAGCTGCGCGCCGGTGGCCGCCTGCACCTGGGCAGCGACGCTTTCGCGCGCATGAATAGTCGGTGCGCACAGGTGCACGGTGGCGCCGTAACGCCGGATCGAGGCCAGCTTGGCCTCCACGGCGCCTTCGGGCACCACCACATGGCACGCGATCCCGCGGGTCTGGGCCGCAAGGGCGAGGGCGCCGCCGTGGTTGCCCGAGGAGTGGGTGACCACGCCGCAGGCGGCCTGTTCAGGTGTCAGCGACCACACCGCATTGCAGGCCCCGCGGAACTTGAAGGCGCCACTGCGCTGCAGGTGCTCGGCCTTGAGGAACAGTCGGGCCCCGGAAAGTCCGTCGAGCGTGCGGCTGGTGAGGGTGGGCGTCACGCGCGCGTGCGGCGCGATCCGGGCGGCGGCGTCGAGGACGTCGTCGAAACAGGGAAGGGCGTGCGGCATGGGGCAAGATTACCCGATGGCCCTGGATGCAGGCGCCAATGGCTGTGATGTGTCAGCGCTGGCAAGAATTTATGACGGGTTCAATGCGTCACGCCCAAGCTGGGATCCATACAAAAAGGTGCAGACCAGGGGGTCCGCCATGAACCGTCTCTTGATTTCCGCCCTGGCCGTGGCCGGCCTGAGCGGATGTGCCACCTACGATTACGCGAGTGGGAGTGGGCCCGGCGGCTATTACCAGGGGCGTCAGACCTACGAGTACACCTATCCGGACGGGTATTACCGCGGGTACTACGGTGGGGCCTATGGGTCGTACGGCGGCTACGGCTATGGCTACCCCGGCTATGGCTATCCCGGACCGACCTACTACGTGATCCGCAAGCGTCCGGACCACCACGACGACCACGACTACCACCACGGCGGACACCACGATCATGACGGAGATCACCGGCCTGATCGCCCAGATGCCCATCGCCCCCCGCCGCCCATGGTCGGCGGCGGCCGGCCGGATCACCCCATCCGTCCGGGGGGTCGACCGCGGCCCCCGGATTTCGATCGTGACGTGCCGCGCCCCATGGGGCGAAGAGATGGGCCGGCTCGCCTCTCCGGCGGGGCGCCCCGCCCGGCCGTGGCGCAGCCGCCGCGGAGGGCGAGCCCGAATGTCGCCCCCCCCCGTCCGCGCGCTTCACCCCCCTCTTTGCCAAGGGCGTCTCAAAACGGAGTACGACTCCGCCGGCAGGAGCAATGAGCGCTTGCGCGCAGCGGAGGCGCACCGCAAGCTAGCGAACGTTGACCGGTTGCGTCGTTTTCTGACGTAACACGGGCTAAGGCTTCCATGCCGACGTCCGGTGGGGAAATCTGGATCCCCCCTGTTCCGGCCCTTGCCGGCCGTCGGCTCCCATACGAACAACGCCCGGCAGTGCCGGGCGTTGTTCTTTTTCGCATGGTGTCCCGCAGCCGATCCCCCGGATCGGGAGCCGGATAAAAAAGTGGGGCCGGTAGTCCCCCGACTACCGGCCCCGGCATCCCCAACGTGCGCTAGCGGCTGGCCCCTGTTCCAAATCCAGCCTAGGCGCCCGAAGTCGCTTGCCACGATGGGTGCAGGATGTCTCAAGCAGAAGCCGTGCCAACTTTTCCGGACGCCGGCGCAGGCCGGCTTCGCGCATGAGAAAATCCCGCCCATGAACGCCTCCTTCCATGCCTATGACGTCATCGTGATCGGCGGCGGCCACGCCGGCACCGAGGCCGCGCTGGCCGCCGCCCGTGCCGGTGCGCGCACGCTGCTGCTGACCCACAACATCGAGACGGTGGGCGCGATGAGCTGCAATCCGGCCATCGGCGGCATCGGCAAAGGCCATCTGGTCAAGGAAATCGACGCGCTGGGCGGCGCCATGGCCCGCGCGGCCGACCAGGCCGGCATCCAGTGGCGCACGCTCAATGCGTCCAAGGGTCCGGCCGTGCGCGCCACCCGCTGCCAGGCCGACCGCAACCTTTACCGCATGGCCATCCGCCGCATGGTCGAGGCGCAGCCGGGACTGACGGTGTTCCAGGCGGCGGTGGACGACCTGCTGATTCAAAACGACGCGCACGAAGGTGACGCGGTGCGCGGGGTTGTGACGCAGACCGGCCTGCGCTTCGAGGCGCAGGCGGTGGTCCTGACCGCCGGGACCTTCCTGGCCGGCAAGATCCACGTCGGGCAGACCCAGTACGCCGCCGGCCGCATGGGCGACCCGCCGGCCACCACCCTGGCCGCGCGCCTGCGCGAGCGCCCGTTCGGCATCGACCGGCTCAAGACCGGCACGCCGCCGCGTATCGACGGCCGCACGCTGGACACCGCGGTGATGGACGAGCAGCCGGGCGACACGCCCATGCCGGTGATGTCCTTCCTGGGCCAGGTCGCCGACCACCCGCGCCAGGTCAGCTGCTGGACCACCCACACCACCGAGCGCACGCACGAGATCATCCGCGCCGCGCTGCATCGCTCGCCGCTGTACTCCGGTCAGATCGAGGGCATCGGCCCGCGCTATTGCCCCTCGATCGAGGACAAGGTGGTGCGCTTCGCCGACAAGGCCAGCCACCAGATCTTCGTCGAACCCGAAGGCTTGGACGTGGTGGAGATCTACCCGAACGGCATCTCCACCTCGTTGCCGTTCGACGTGCAACTGGAGCTGGTGCGTTCGATCCGCGGCTTCGAGCACGCCCACATCACCCGTCCGGGCTATGCGATCGAATACGACTTCTTCGACCCGCGTGGGCTGAAGACCTCGCTGGAAACCAAACTGGTGTCCGGGCTGTTCTTCGCCGGCCAGATCAACGGCACCACCGGGTATGAAGAGGCTGGCGCGCAGGGCTTGCTGGCCGGCCTCAACGCCGCGCGCTTCACTCAGGACCTCGAAGCCTGGACGCCGCGGCGCGACGAGGCCTATCTGGGCGTGCTGGTCGATGACCTGATCACCCACGGCACCACCGAGCCGTACCGCATGTTCACCAGCCGCGCCGAGTACCGTTTGCAGCTGCGCGAGGACAACGCCGATGCACGGCTGACGCCGGTCGGACGCGAACTGGGCCTGGTCGATGACGCGCGCTGGGCGCGCTTCGAGGCCAAGCGCGAGGCCGTGGCGCAGGAAACCCAGCGCCTGCGCGCGCTGTGGGCGACGCCTGCCAATGCGCTCGGCCGTCAGCTGGAGTCCGCGCTGGGCGTGGCGGTCAGCCGCGAGACCAACGCGCTGGACCTGATCAAGCGTCCGGAACTGGACTACGGCAAGTTGATGCACGTGGAGGGCATCGGCCCGGGCGTGGACGATGCGCAGGTGGCCGAGCAGGTCGAGATCGGCGTGAAGTACGCCGGCTACCTGGACCGCCAGCGCGTGGAGATCGAGCGCCAGCAGCGCAACGAGGGCACCCCGATTCCTGAGGGGTTCGACTACACCAGCGTGCGCGGCCTGTCGGCCGAGGTGCAGGGCAAGCTCGAACGCGTGCGCCCGCAGACCGTGGGCCAGGCCCAGCGCATTCCAGGCATGACCCCGGCGGCCATTTCGCTGCTGCTGGTGCACCTGGAGCGGGCACGGCGCACGGCCGTCGCATAGGATGCCGATCCGCTGACAGGGCCCTGCATCGCCATGGACGACATCCACCCCATCGCGCCGGACAAGCGCGAAGCCATCCTCGACACCCTGGCGCAGATCGAGCGCAGCCACGATGTGCGCGTGCTGTATGCCTGCGAATCCGGCAGCCGTGGCTGGGGGTTCTCCTCGCCGGACAGTGACTACGACGGACGCTTCATCTACGTCCATCCGCGCGACTGGTATCTGACGGTCAACGAGCGCACCGGGCCAGGTGAGCCGCAGCGCGATGTGATCGAGCTGCCGATCAGCGACGAGCTGGACGTCAGTGGCTGGGACTTGCGCAAGGCGCTGCGCCTGCTGTCCAAGTCCAACCCGACCCTGTCCGAGTGGTGCCGCTCGCCGGTGGTCTACCGGCAGGATCCGGTCTTCATGGCCGGCCTGCTGCCGCTGCTGGCCGAATTCCATTCGCCGCTGGCGACCTGGTGGCATTACTTCAACATGGCGCGCAGCAATGATCGTGGCTACCTGCATGGCGCACGAGTGCGGACCAAGAAATATCTCTACGTGCTGCGCCCGGTGCTGGCCTGCCTGTGGATCGAGCAGGTCGGCACCCTGCCGCCGATGGCGTTCGAGGACCTGCTGGTGCGCCTGTTGCCAGAGGGGCCGCTCCGCGAGGCCGTCGACCGCCTGCTGACGGTCAAGCGCGCCAGTGCGGAGGTCGGCGACGGCCCGCGTGATCCGGTGATCAGCGACTTTTTGGACCACACGCTGGCGCGCATGGCCGCGCATCCACCGCAACTTGGCGCTGGCACCGGCGAGGCGGCGCGGCTGGATGCGTTCTTCCGCGCCGTCATCGGCTGAGCGTCGACGCATCCGCCACGACATCGGGCGTTTCGTCGCCAACGCAGCTGCGGGACCGCGCGCTCAATTGAGGGGATTGCGTCAGTTCGTTGACGTGATCCGCGCGACTGATTCAGCCCCGCGGAGCCTTCACGCCACGTGCGCTCCCTGACACGGCGCAGGCGCCGATAATCCGCACGTCATCCGGACCGCGGTGTCCTGCACATGGGCCGTGCACATGCATGGCAAGCGCGGCGGCGCCTCGCTGGCAACGCTCGGCGGAACCCCGCCGCACACGCGCGTCTTCGGATCGACCGGACCTGTACGACGCCCCCGCCTCGTGGCGCTGCGCGCACGTGGGAAGACGGCGCGGCCGCTGGCCTTGCGCTTCCATCTGAATCATGAAGGACGATGTCGTGAAGACTCAAACTGGTGTTTCGGCGCTGGGCCGGGGCGCAATGACGCTGCTGGGCGTGGTGCTGGCCCTGCTGGGCGTGGTGTTGCTGGCCGGTGGCGTGAAGCTGCTGACCGTGGGCGGCAGCCCATATTTCGCAGTGATGGGACTGGCCACGCTGGTGGCGGGCGTGCTGGTCGCCCTGCGCAGGCGCGCGGGGGCGTGGCTGTACCTGATCGCGTTCGCCGCGACCATCGTGTGGGCGCTGGCCGATGCCGGCCTGCAGTTCTGGCCATTGGTCTCGCGCTTGATGATGCCGGCCGGCTTCGCCGTGCTGGTGGCGCTGGCCTGGCCGACGCTCAACCGCCTGGGCGGCAAGCCCGGTCGCGCCGGCTACGCGCTGGCGGGGCTGATCGGCGTGGGCTTCATCGCCGGCTTCGCCGGGATGTTCGTCCCGCATCCGACCGTGCCGGCCACCGGCGATGGCCCGGGCCTGACCAAGGTCGATCCGGCGCACGCACAGACCGACTGGTCCGCCTACGGCAACACCAAGGGCGGCAGTCGCTTCGCGGCGCTGGACCAGATCAACCGCGGCAACGTGGACAAGCTGCAGGTCGCCTGGACCTACCACACCGGTGACGTGGCCCAGAGCAACGGCAACGGCGCCGAGGACCAGATGACGCCGCTGCAGGTCGGCGACAAGGTCTTCCTGTGCACGCCGCACAACAACCTGATCGCCCTGGATGCGGCCACCGGCAAGCAGCTGTGGAAGCACGACATCAACGCGACGTCCTCGGTGTGGCAGCGCTGCCGCGGGCTGGCCTACTTCGATGCCAGCAAGCCGCTGGTGCAGCCGACCGCCGCAGGCGCCAGCCCGGTGCCGCCCGTGGCCCTGGCCGAGGGCGCCAACTGCACCCGTCGCATCCTCACCAACACCATCGACGCACGCCTGATCGCCGTGGACGCCGATACCGGCGCGTTCTGCCAGGGCTTCGGCGACAACGGCCAGGTCGACCTGAAGGCGGGCCTGGGCGCTGCGCCCGATCCGTTCTATCAGCTGACCTCGCCGCCGATCGTCGCCGGCACCACCGTGGTGGTCGGCGGACGCGTGGCCGACAACGTGCAGGCCGACATGCCCGGCGGGGTGATCCGCGGCTTCGACGTGGTGACCGGGCAGATGCGCTGGGCGTTCGATCCGGGCAATCCGCAGGACAGGCAGGCGCCCGCCGACGGCAAGACCTATGCGCGCAGCACGCCCAATGCGTGGGCGCCGATGTCCTACGACGCGTCGATGAACACCGTGTTCCTGCCGATGGGCAGTTCCTCGACCGACATCTACGGCGTGGAGCGCACCAAGCTGGACCACACCTACGGCGCTTCGGTCCTGGCGCTGGATGCCAGCACCGGCGCGCAGAAGTGGGTCTACCAGACTGTGCACAACGACCTGTGGGACTTCGACCTGCCGATGCAGCCGAGCCTGGTGGACTTCCCCAACGCCGATGGCAGCACCACCCCCGCGGTGGTCATCGGCACCAAGGCCGGGCAGATCTACGTGCTGGACCGCGCCACCGGCAGGCCGCTGACCGAGGTGAAGGAAGTGCCGGTCAAGGCCTCCAACATCCCGGGCGAACCCTATTCGCCGACACAGCCCCGGTCAGTGGGCATGCCGCAGATCGGCGCGCAGACCCTGACCGAGTCGGATATGTGGGGGGCCACGCCGATCGACCAGATGTTGTGTCGCATCGCCTTCAAGTCGATGCGTTATGACGGCCTGTACACCGCGCCTGGTACCGACCTGTCGCTGAGCTTCCCCGGCTCGTTGGGCGGCCTGAACTGGGGCGGATTGTCGACCGACCCGGTGCATGGCTACATCTTCGCCAATGACATGCGCCTGGGCCTGTGGAGCCAGATGATTCCCTCGGCCAACCGGGACGCGGCCGCAGGCGGTGGCGAGGCGGTCAACACCGGCATGGGCGCGGTCCCGCTCAAGGGCACCCCTTACGCGGTCAACAAGAACCGCTTCCTGTCCAAGCTGGGCATTCCCTGCCAGGCGCCGCCGTTCGGCACGCTGACCGCGATCGACCTGAAAACCCGCAAGATCGCCTGGCAGGTCCCGGTGGGTACCGTGGAAGACACCGGTCCGCTGGGCATCAAGATGCACATGGCCATGCCGATCGGCATGCCGACCCTGGGCGGCACGCTGTCCACGCAGGGCGGCCTGGTGTTCATCGCCGGCACCCAGGACTACTACCTGCGTGCGTTCGACTCGGCCACCGGCAAGGTGTTGTGGAAGCAGCGCCTGCCCGTCGGCAGCCAGGGCGGCCCGATGACGTATTCGGTCAACGGCCGGCAGTACATCGTCATCACTGCCGGTGGTGCGCGGCAGTCGCCGGACCGCGGCGACGATGTGATCGCCTACGCGCTGCCGCAGTCCTGACCGGCTGCGCGAGCGCAAGCTCGGACCGGGGGCGGGTCGCCATGCGACCCGCCCTCTGCGCATGGGGATGCGCCCGGGTCGGGTGCATCGGCTTACCATGACGTGCTTCATCGGACCTATGCCCGGAACACGCGCCCATGACCGAACCACCCCGGGGCCCGCGCGCCCGACGTAACGCCCCTGCCCCTTCGCCTACCCCGGGCGAGCGTGGCCTGGCGCGCGAGATCATGCGCCAGATCGAATACGCCCAGGGGGATCCCGATTTCATGACCTCCCTGGCGCGCGGCATGGCGGTGCTCAGTGTCTTTGCCCAACACGGCGGTCGTGAAGTGAGCATGTCGCAGATCAGCGCCGATACCGGGATCCCCAGGGCGGCCGTGCGCCGGGCGCTCTATACGCTGGCCAAGCTGGGTTATGTGGGCGAGCACGGCCGCGGGTATGTGCTGCTGCCGCGTGTGCTGGGCATCGGCGGTGCATACGTGGCCTCGGCCTCGCTGTCCGTCGCCGCCCAGCCCGTGCTGGACGCGCTGCGCGATGCAGTGCACGAATCCTGCTCCTTGGCGGTGCTGGACGGCGACGACGTGCTGTACGTGGCGCGCGCCGAAACCGTACGCATCATGTCCATCGGCCTGCGCTCGGGCAGCCGCCTGCCGGCGTATTGCACCTCGATGGGGCGCGTCCTGCTCTCGGCGCTGCCTGAGGACACGCTGGATGCGTATCTGGAGCGCAACCCGTTGCGGCCACGCACCGAGCGCACCGTGACCCGCACGGACGAGTTGCTGGAGATCCTGGCCAAGGTCCGGCGCGAGGAAGTGTCGCTGACCGACCAGGAGCTGGAAATCGGCCTGCGTTCGATCGCCGTGCCGGTACGCGATCGCGCCGGCGCGGTCATCGCCGCACTCAACATCGGCACCCAGGCCGGCCGGGTGAGCCTGCAGACGATGCATGCGCAGTTGCTGCCGCCGCTGCGGCAGGCGGCGTTGCGGTTGGGGGCGGTGCTGAGCTGAGCGGTGCGTAGCACGCGGGCGTGCGTGTTCTGGTGACGAGGCGTGGCGATGGTGTGTGCAACGTCACGGCTTGGCGACGACTTCTCCCCGAAAGGTGCCGGCGCGCAGAGCGTCTGGATAGAAGAAATCCGCTCCCGCTGTTGCTGCTGCTGTGGCTTTGGCTGTGGCTTGTGATTTTGCTTTTGCCCTTGAATCTCCGAGCCATAAAGCCCGCCGAGCACCGCAGCAGCATCGGGGCGAAGAGGCGCGCCTGTTTGAGCGAAGCGAGTTAAACGCCGTCCCCGATGCTGCGAGGAGCGCAGGGGACCGGGCCGCAGGCTCGGCGGGCGTCCGGCGGGAGCGGTTTTGGTGACTTTTGCCAAGACAAAAGACACTCGCGCTGCAAGCGCGAAAGCTTTGCTCCCGCACTTGCTCTGGCCTTCATTCTGGTCTTAGTAGAGAGCTGCAGCCAGGGACGTAGAACAAGATCAAAGGCTTTCGCGCCTTTGGCGCGACTTCCTTTTGTCTTGGCAAAAGGAAGCAAAACCGTCTTCGCCTGACGCCCGCCAGGCCTGCGGCCCGGTCCCCTGCGCTCCTCGCAAAGTGGGGCGCGGTGCCCAAACTCGCTTCGCTCAGACAAGGGCACCTCTACGGCCCCACCTTGCTGCGGTGCTCGGCGGGCTTTATGGCTCGAAAGATCAAGAGCAACAGCAAAATCCACAGCAACAGCAACAGCAACAGCAACAGCAACGTCTACAGCGACCTCAAGGGCCAGATTCGGCGGCTTGCTCCTCCAGAATCGGCTTGGCCAAGGCAAAGGCATGGTTGGCTGCCGGCACCCCGCAATAGATCGCGGCCTGCAGCAGCACCTCCTTGATCTCATCGGCGCTCACCCCATTGTTGCGCGCCGCGCGGATGTGCAGCTTGAATTCCTCATCGTGGCCCAGCGCCACCATCATCGCGATGGTCAGCAGCGAGCGCGTGTGCCGCGGCAGGCCATCGCGCGTCCACACCTCGCCCCAGGCGGCGCGGGTGATGAAGTGCTGGAACTCGGTGTTGAAATCGGTGCGCGCTTCCAGCGAGCGCTGCACGTGGGCCTCGCCCAGCACGGCCTTGCGCACGGCCAGGCCGGCGTCGTAACGGGCTTGTTCGTCCATTGGGGGTCTCGGTGTGATGTGGGGGATCAGGCGCGCAGGAAATCGCGCAGCGTGGCGTTGAAGTCGGCGGCCGACTCAATGTTGCAGATATGCCGGCCGCCGACCTGCGCGCATTGGCCGTTGGCCACGTGCTTGGCGATGAACTGCAGGTCGGCCGGCGGGCACACCGGGTCGTCGTCGCCGGCGATCGCCAGCAGCGGCACGCCGATACCGGCCAGGTCGCTGCGGAAGTCGGCCTGGCCCACCGCGTGGCAACAGCCGGCATAGCCCTCGGGCGAGGTCGCCAGAAAGATGTCCAGCACCGCACGCACCTGTTCTTCGTGCGTGTCGGTGTAGTGCTCGGTGAACCAGCGCATCACCGTGCCCTCGGCCAGAGGCTTGAGACCCTGCTCGCGCACCTGCGCGATGCGCGTCTCCCAGCTCTCGCCGGTGCCGATCTTGGCGGCCGTGGCGCAGACCACCAGCCGGTCCAGCCGGTTGGTCGCGTTCAGGCCCAGCCACTGTCCGGTGAGGCCGCCGATGGACAGCCCGCAGAAATGCGTGCGCTGGATCTTCAATGCATCCCACAGCGCAAGCACGTCGCCGCCGAGCTGGTCGATGGTGTACACGCCCGCGGCCGCGGTCGACTGACCGTGTCCGCGTCGGTCGTAGCGCAGGATGCGGAAGTCGTTGGCCAGTTCGGCCACCTGGCCGTCCCACATCGTCAGGTCGGTGCCCAGCGAGTTGCAGAAGGTGAGCCAGGGGGCGCCTTCCGCGCCGTCGATCCGGTAGTGCAGTCGGTGGGTGGGCAGGTCGAGAAATGCCATTGCGCGGGCTCCGTCGGGAGAAAAGATCAGTCGGCCGCGAGCACGCGGTCGATCCAGGTGTTGGCCATGCCGCGCCAGCCGTCGGCGGCGAACAAGGCATCGAGGGCATCGGCGTCGAGGACGGCATTGACCTGTGCATCCTCGGCCAGCACCTGGCGCAGGTGGCGGCCCTCGGTCACCGCGCGCTTGGCGGCCGATTCGACCAAGGCGTGCGCGGTGGCCTTGCCCAGCGTGCCGGCCAGGGTGACCGAAATGGCCTCGGCGTAGAGCAGGCCACCGAAGCTGTCCAGGTGCGCGGCCATGCGCGCGCGATCCAGCTCCACGCCATCGAGCACGATGCGCATCTGCGCCAGGCTGCCGGCGGTCAGGCGGATGATCTCCGGCAGGGTTTCCCATTCGGCGTGCCACTGGCCGGGCGCGCGCTCGTGCGGCTGGTTCATCGCCGCAAACAGCGTGGACACCAGCCCGGGCACGCGCGTGGCCGCGGCAATGGCCGCCACGCATCCCACTGGGTTGCGTTTGTGTGGCATGGCCGAGGAACCGCCCTTGCCGGCGCCACTGGGCTCGAAGGCTTCGCCGACTTCGGACTGCATCAACAGGACGATGTCGGTGCCGATCTTGCCCAGCACGCCGGCCAACAAGGCGAATGCGGTGCCGACTTCGACGATGCGGTCGCGCGCGGTGTGCCAGGGCAGGGCGGGCAGCGGCAGCTTCAGTTCGTCGGCGAGGGCTAGCGCGACGTCGAGCCCGCGCTCCTGAAGCGAGGCCAGGGTGCCGGCGGCGCCGCCGAACTGTAGCGCCAGCGCGTCCTCGCGCAGCGCGTATAGGCGCTTGCGCGCGCGCTGCAGGGTGTCGAGCCAGCCGGCGGCCTTCAGGCCAAAGGTGACCGGCACGGCCTGCTGCAGCAGCGTGCGACCGGGCAGTCCGGTCTGGCGTTCGGCCTGGGCCAGCGTGCGCAGCGTGGCGCAGAGCGCGTCGAGCTTGGGCGTGATCGCGTCCAGTGCGGCGCGCAGCTGCAGCACGGTGCCGGTGTCGATCACGTCCTGGCTGGTCGCGCCCCAATGCACCCAGCGCGAGGCGTCGTCATCGGTGGCCTTGACCCTGGCGGTCAGCGCTTTGACCAGCGGGATCGCCGGATTGCCGGAGAGCGCCGTGGCGGCGCCCAGCGCCTCCAGATCGAAGGCGTCCGCCACGCAGGCGTTGGTGATCGCGCTGACGGCACTGTCCGGAATGACCCCACAACGTGCCTCGGCGCGGGCCAGGGCGGCTTCGAAGTCGAGCATGCCCTGCAGCCGTGCGCGGTCATCGAACAGGGCGTCGATGTCGGGATCGCCGAACAGAGGGGCGAGCAGGCGGGAGGTCATCGATGCGGATCTTCGGTGCGGGGCTTGATGAGATTATGGTGGGGTGGTGGCAGGAAGGGTGACGTCAAACTGCGAGTTGCTGTTGCTGTTGCTGTTGCACTTGCTCTTGGCGTTTTGTCTGAGCCGTAAAGCACGCCGAGCACCGCAGCGAGGCAGGGCCGAAGAGGCGCCCTGTTTGAGCGAAGCGAGTTTGGGCGCCGTGCCCTGCTTCGCGAGGAGCGCAGGGGACCGATGCGCAGCATCGGCGTGCGTCCGGCGAGAAGCGGTTTTGCTTCCTTTTGCCAAGACAAAAGGAAGTCGCGCCCATAGGCGCGAAAGCCTTTGCCTGTGGCGCGCCGCGGGCGCGTTGCTTTGGCCCTACCAGTCCTGAAGCCAGTTCGTATCAAAACTTGCGTCCAATATGAAAGCAAAACTTTACGGGCATGCAAGCCTTTCTTAGAAGCAAAGCTTTCGCACGGCTTCGCCGCGTGAGCTACTTTTGTCTTGTCAAAAGTAGCCAAAACCGCCACTCGCCGGGACGCGAGCCGCCGCTACGCGGCGGTTCCCTGTGCTTCTCGGAAGGCGGGGCACGACGCCCAAACTCGCTTCGCTCAAACAGGGCGCCTCTTCGGCCCCGCCTTCCTGCGATGCTCGGCTCGCTTTACGGCTCAGACAGGTGAAGCAAAGCAACAGCAAAGGCAACAGCAAGGCAACCGCCAAATCAAACGCAACTGCTAATGCAAAAGAGCGAAACAAGAAGGCTCAGTAGCTGAAAAACACCGTCTCCCCTTCGCCCTGCATCTTCACGTTCCAGGCGTACTGCCCCGGCGCAGTCTGCGCCGCGATCAGCGTGCCCCGGCGCGCCTCCGGCACCAGCGCCAGGATGCCGTCCTCGCCATTGCTGGGCTCATCGGAGAAGTAGATGCGCGTTGGCGCCGCCTTGAGCAGGCCGCGCATGAACACCAGCGCCACGATGTGCGGCGCCTGCGCCACGCCCTTCAGCCCCGGCACCCGGCCCGGCTTGATCGTGGTGAAGGAAAAGCGGCCTGCCTCGTCGGTCGGCACGCGTCCCCAGCCGTGCAGGGCCGGGTCGTGCGCGTCGCGGCGCGGATCCTCGGCGTGGTCGTAGATGCCCTCGGCATCGGCCTGCCACAGTTCCAGCACCGCATCGCTGACCGGTTGGCCCAGGCCATCGTACACCGTGCCGGTGATGGTGATGCGCTCGCCCTTGGCATCGGCCGGGGCGATCTGGGTGTGGTACAGCGGTTCCAGGCCGATCCGGTAGTACGGACCGACCGTCTGCCACGGGGTCGATTGAAAGCTCATGGTTTACTCCCAGACGGTCTGCTTGCGACCGCGCAGCACGATGTCGAAACGGTAGCCCAGCGCGTATTCGTTCTCGGTGGTCTCCCAGTCGAAGGAGGACACCATGCGGGCCTTGGCCTTTTCGTCTGGCACGCAGTTGTAGATCGGGTCGAAGGCCAGCAGCGGATCGCCCGGGAAATACATCTGCGTGACCAGGCGCTGGCCGATGCCACCGCCGTGCAACGAGAAGTGGATGTGCGCCGGGCGCCAGGCGTTGTAGTGGTTGCGCCACGGATACGCGCCGGGCTTGATGGTCTTGAAGCGGTAGCGGCCGTGCGCGTCGGTCAGCACCTGGCCGGTGCCCTTGAAGTTGGGATCCAGCGGCGCATCGTGCTGGTCGCCCTTGTGCAGGTAGCGGCCGGCGGCGTTGCACTGCCAGACCTCGACCACGGTGTTGCGTACCGGCTTGCCGTTCTCGTCCAGCACACGACCGGAGACGATGATGCGCTCCCCCAGCGGCTGGCCGGGGAAGCCGGCGGTCATGTCCGCGGCGTGCTCGCCCAGGGTCAGGCGGTCGAGCGTGGGGCCGGTGGCTTCCGAGAGCGTCACCGGGATCGCGATCGGCTCGCTGCCGACGCCGCGCAACACGGTGGATGCGTAGGGCGCGTGGATGAAAGGAGGCTGCGAGCCGGGATACGGCTTGCGGTAACCGGAAAGGGGGGAATCGCGCATCGCGGGCTCCGTTGGCTGGCGACACCGAGGTGCCGCTGTTGCTTCATGTAGAGCGGAGCTTGCTCCGCTGCTGGTGTTGTTGCTGTTGTTGTTGATTTTGCTTCACGCGAAAGACGCGCAGGTGTTCAGCGCGTTGGGAAAGCCTCAGCGGAGCAAGCTCCGCTCTACCAGGCAGAACGATCCTCGGGCCACTCAAACCCGCTCGATCGCCAGGGCCACGCCCTGGCCAACGCCGATGCACATGGTCGCAAGGCCACGTCGACCTCCGCTGGCCTCCAGCTGGCGCAGCAGGGTCAGCGCGATGCGCGCACCGCTCATGCCCAGCGGATGGCCGATGGCGATCGCGCCGCCATTGGCGTTGACGTGCGCGGCGTCGTCGGCGACGCCAAGTTCGCGCAGGCAGGCCAGACCCTGTGCGGCGAAGGCTTCGTTGAGCTCGATCGCGTCGAAGTCTTCGATCTTCAGGCCCAGGCGGGCCATCAGCTTGCGCGTGGCCGGCACCGGGCCGATGCCCATGTACGCCGGCTCCACGCCTGCCGAGGCAAAGCCCAACACGCGGGCGCGCGGCGTCAGGCCCAGCGCCTCGACTTGTTCGGCCGAGGCCAGCAGCAACGCGGCGGCGCCGTCGTTGATGCCCGAGGCATTGCCGGCGGTGACCGTGCCCGGCTGGCGGAAGATCGCCTTCAGCTTGGCCAGCCCTTCGAGCGTGGTGTCGGCGCGCGGATGCTCGTCGACGCTCACCTCGATGGTCTCCCCGCGCTTCTTGCCCGGCGTGGCCACCGCGGTAATCTCGCCATCGAAGAAGCCGGCCGCCTGCGCGGCAGCGGTGCGCTGCTGGCAGCGCAGGGCGAAGGCGTCCTGGTCCTCGCGCGAGATGCCGTAGCGCGCGGCCACGTTCTCGGCGGTCTCGCCCATCAGGTCAACGCCGTACTGGTCCTTCATCTTCGGGTTGATGAAGCGCCAGCCCATGGTGGTGTCTTCGATCTTCTGGTTGCGGGCGAAGGCGCCCTCGGCCTTGCCCATCACCCACGGCGCGCGCGACATCGATTCCACGCCGCCGGCGATGGCCAGACCCAACTCGCCGGCGCGGATGCCGCGCGCGACGGTGCCGATGGCATCCAGCCCCGAACCGCACAGGCGGTTGATCGTGCTGCCCGGCACGCTGAAGGGCAGGCCGGCCAGCAGCAGGCTCATGCGCGCCACGTTGCGGTTGTCCTCGCCGGCCTGGTTGGCGCAGCCCAGATACACGTCCTCGATCAGCGCCGGATCGAGATCGGGATGGCGGGCCAGCAGTGCCTTGAGCGGCACCGCGCCCAGGTCGTCGGCGCGCACGCCGGACAGGGCGCCGCCGTAGCGGCCCACCGGCGTGCGGATGCCATCGATGATGAAGACCTCGTTCATTGCATCACTCCGTTCAGTGCGCCAGCGTCAGGCCGGTCAGGCGCTGCAGTTCGTCAATGGAAAGTCCGTCCACCCGTTCGACCACGCGTGCGCCGTCGGGACCGAGGTCGAAGACGCCCAGGTCGCTGTAGACGCGGCTGACGCAGCGCAAGCCGGTCAGCGGATAGCTGCATTCGGCGACCAGCTTGCTTTCGCCGGTCTTGGTCAGCAGGTCCATCATCACGTAGGTCTGCTTGGCGCCGATGGCCAGGTCCATCGCGCCGCCCACGGCGGGAATCGCGTCGGGCGCGCCGGTACTCCAGTTGGCCAGGTCGCCATGCTGGGAGACCTGGAAGGCACCGAGCACGCAGATGTCCAGATGGCCGCCACGCATCATCGCGAACGAATCGGCGTGGTGGAAATAGCAGCCGCCGGTGAGCAAGGTCACCGGCTGCTTGCCGGCGTTGATCAGGTCCGGATCCTCTTCGCCCTTCGCGGGCGCTGGGCCCATGCCGAGCAGGCCGTTCTCGCTCTGCAGGAAGATCTCCTTGTCCGCCGGCAGATAATTGGCGACCTGGGTGGGCAGGCCGATGCCCAGGTTGACGTAGGCGCCTTCGGGAATGTCGCGCGCCACGCGCGCGGCCATCTGTTCGCGGGTCAGTCGCTGGTAACCGCTCATGCGCGTGCCTCCTTGTGCCCGACCGCGATCACGCGCTGGACGAAGATGCCGGGCGTGACCACGGTTTCCGGGTCCAGCGCGCCGAGTTCGACCACCTCATGGACCTGGGCGATGGTGCACTTGGCCGCCATGGCCATCAGCGGGCCGAAGTTGCGCGCGGTCTTGCGGTACACCAGGTTGCCCCAGCGGTCGCCGCGATGGGCCTTGATCAGCGCGACGTCGGCGTGGATCGGATACTCGAGCACGTAGTGCCTGCCGTCGATCTCGCGGGTTTCCTTGCCTTGCGCCAGCTGGGTGCCGTAGCCGGTCGGGGTGAAGATGGCGCCCAGGCCGTTGCCGGCGGCATGGATGCGCGCGGCCAGGTTGCCCTGTGGCACCAGTTCCAGCTCGATCTCACCGGCGCGGTAGGCGGCATCGAAATGCTGCGAATCGCTTTGGCGCGGGAACGAGCACACGATCCTGCGCACGCGCTTGTGCTTGATCAGCGCGGCCAGGCCGGTCTCGCCGTTGCCCGCATTGTTGTTGACGATGGTCAGTTCACGCGCGCCGTGTTCGATCAGCGCATCGATCAGCTGGTCTGGCATGCCGGCCGTACCGAAGCCGCCGATCATCACCGTGGCGCCATCGCGGATGTCGGCGACCGCCGCGGCGCAGGAGGGGAAGGTCTTGTCGATCATGTCAGCATCCGGCCCCGGCGTTGGTGCATCGCGTGGCGTGGAGGAAATGGGCCATGGGAAGCGGTCTTCTACGTGGGCTCACGCGCACCGCGCGCGTGGAAGATGCGCAAGGTGGCGCGCCACGCGGCGCAAGGTCAATTCGAATATCGGATTAATGGGCGATATTCGAACAAATTGAACTAAGGTCTAAGCTGTTGGCCCGTCGTGCGGTCCGCAACCCCCATTCTCGTGGTAGAGGCGAGCCCAGGGCTGACGCGTCCTGGCCATGGTATGGGGACCTCGCCGGTGCGTACGGGAGAGTGCATTCCCGAACAGATGCACTGGCGCGCATCATGCCGGACGCCCGCATTGGCGACGGCTTCTGCGGCCGCCTCGGAGCGCGTTGGCCCGCCAGACGGCTTTCATGTGCCGGCGCAGGGTCAGGCAATGATGACGCGCAGGCCGCGCGGTCGTTCAGTTCATCCAGAGCTTGTTCAGATCGCGGAAGCCCCATTTGCAAGGGGATTCGAGCTGGACGATGCGGTCCTGGCAATCATCCCGCGACAGGTCGATGTCCTGCACCAACAGGTGGCTGCGGCGCTTGGCCGAATGAAACACCCGCACCCGCGGCTTGAGCAGCTGGCTGGCGTTCTGCTCGATCACCACGGCCAGCCGCTGCGACTCCAGCAGAACCAGGGAGCCCACCGGATAGATGCCCAGGCAGCGCACGAAGGCCTTGAACACCGTCGGATCGAAGTGTCCCGTCCAAGAGGCCATCTGCTTGATCGAGTCGGCCGGGCACCAGCCGCGCTTGTAGGGACGATCGGAGCTGATGGCGTCGTAGACGTCGCACACCGCGCCCATGCGCGCCATCAGGCTGATGCCGTCCCCGGCCAAGCGATGCGGATAGCCGCTGCCGTCGACCTTTTCGTGGTGGTGCAGGGCGATGTCCAGCACCACCGCGTTCTCCACCCCGCCTTGGGCCAGCAGCGTGTGGCCGGCCTCCGGGTGCAGGCGTATCACCGAGAATTCTTCGTCGCTGAGCTTGCCCGGCTTGTTGAGGATCTCCATCGGCGTGGAGGCCTTGCCCATGTCGTGCAGCAGGCCGCCCATGGCCGCTTCCAGCACCTGCTCCTCGGGCAGCTCCAACTGGCGCGCCAGCGCGCTCATCATCGCCGCCACGGCCATGGAGTGCAGGTAGGTGTAGTCGTCGGCGGTCTTGAGCCTGGCCACGCTGATCAGCGCCTGCGGATTGCGCAGCACCGAATCGTTGATCGCCTGGGCCAGCGGCATGGCCGCCTCGGTGTCCACGCTGCGGCCCAGCCGGATCTGCCTGAACATGGCTTCGACCGTTTCCCGTCCCTGCTCCAGGATCTTGCGGGCGCGGACCATTTCGGCGGCCAGGCTGACGTGGGCGACCTCGGGCTCGGCCGCGTCGTCCGCCTGCGAGGTCTCGTCGCTGGCGTACGGGTCGGCGGGCTCCGGCGCGGCCAGGTCGCAGGGCGCGGCGTCCTCGAGATCCAGGCCGCGGCTGGTGTCGATCACCACCTCGGCGACCCGGCTGGCGCGAATGCGGTCGACCTCCGACTGCTCGACCAGGAACGCGCGACGCCAGAACGGATGGTCCACCCACGAACCGGAAAACCGGTGGAGGTACATGCCGGGACGCAGTTGCTCGGATCTGATCGTTTTCAACATGCCGAATCGCTTCCTGAACGGGAGCGCGTGCCGCACGCGCGGACTGCTCGCAGCACTATCGGCCGGTCAGGCGACTTGTTGAAGGGCCTTCATTCACAGCGGTCGTCCGGGGCGGCGGCGCCGCGCCCGCATTTCCAGGAACTCCGGCGCCGCGCCTGCCCGGCCCAGGCGTCGGCCGCCACCAGCGTCGGAATCGCCAGCAGCGCAGAGGTACTCACTGTGCCCACTGAGCGCTGCAGCGCCAGGATGCGCGATCAGGCTGGCATGTTCGTGCGGGGCCCCTTGAACAGGACCTTCCCTGTCACGCGCAGGGCAGGTCGGCGAACGCCGTACGCCAGGCACTACGCCCGGCTCGCGGCCGGATCCAGGTGCACGCCGAGGAAGGCCGCGGCCTGCTCCATCGCGGTCCGTGCCGCGGGCAGCACGCCGGCCATTTCGATGAAGCCGTGGATCATGCCCGGGTATTCGATGTACTCCACGGGCACGCCGGCCTCATTCAGTGCGTCCCGGTACAGTCGACCGTCGTCCAGGAGGGCATCGCATTGTGCGGTGATGATCAGCGCCGGCGGCAGGCCGCGCAGGTCCGCTGCGAGTCGTGGCGACACGCGCGGATCGCGGGTATCGAACCCGTTGCACAGGAACGGGCCCGACATGGCCTGCATCGCTTCCAGGGTCAGGGGAGGCACCGCGCCGTTCCTGCGCCGCGAGTCGAACGCGTCCCCGGCCGGACTCAGGTCGGTCGCCGGGTAGAACAGCACCTGGGCGCGCAGTGCCACCTCGCTGCCATGCAACTGCTGGCAGGCCACCGCCGCTAGGCTGCCGCCGGCACTGTCACCGGCAACGGCGAGCCGGCTGGCATCCAACCCCAGTTCCGGGGCCTGCGCCGCGATCCAGCGCACCGCAGCCACGACGTCATCAGGTCCGGCAGGCGCCGGGTGCTCGGGCGCGCGTCGATAGTCCACCGCGACCACCGCGCACCCGGCGGTGTGGACCAGCCGGCGGCAGACCTTGTCGTGGCTGTCCAGGTCGCCCAGCGACCAGCCGCCGCCGTGCAGGTAGACCGTGGTGGCGTAGGGCGCGGTGCCGGTCCGGGGCAGATAGAGCCGCAAGGGAATCGGGCCGGCCGGGCCGGCGGCCTGCAGTTCCAGGATCTGGCCCACCGGCATGGGTTCCCCGCCCAGCAGGGCGCCGACCTGCAGATAGGCCTGGCGCATCTCGGCGATGGGCAAGGACTCCAGCGCCGGCGCGCCGGAGGCCGCCATGCCGGTCAGCACCGCCAGCACTTCCGGGGTCAATCGGGCCGGGTCGAAAGGGTCTGCTTGCATGAAATCTCCAAAGTGCAGCGCGCCGTCGCGCCGGGATCAATCGATGAGCATCAGCGCATCCAGCGCCACCACGCCATGTCCTTGCGGGTAGAGCACCACCGGGTTGAGGTCGATTTCGCGGATCCGGGGCGTGCCGCACAGCAATGCGCCCAGGCGCACCACCAGGGTGGCCAGGGCGGTCACGTCCAGGGCGGGTGCTCCCCGGTAGCCGTGCAACAGCGGTGCGGCCTTGAGCTGGTCCAGCTCGGCCATCACCGCCTCCACCGACAGGTCTGGTGGTAGCAGACGCACGTCGTGCAGGACCTCGGCGGTGACCCCGCCAAAGCCGACCAGGATCACCGGCCCCCACTGGGGATCGTTGCGTGCGCCGACGATCATCTCCATGCCGCGCGCGCCCATGGCCTCCACCAGCACGCCCTCGATCGGGACCTGTGCGGCGTGCTCGGCCAGATTGGCCTGCAGGCGTTGCCAACCCTGGGCCAGGGCATCGGCACCTTCCAGCCCCAGCACCACGCCGCCGACATCGCTCTTGTGGCTCAGCTGTTCGGATTGCACCTTCAATGCGACCGGCCCACCCAGCCGCGCTGCAGCGGCCTGCGCCTGTTCCAGCGTGGTGACCAGCTCGCCGCGGGCGAAGGCGATGCCCGCCGGGCCCAACAGCTGCTTGGCCCGGTACTCCGGGATCACGCCTGCGCCAGCGGGCAAGGCCAGGGTCGTCAGCGCCGGCTCGGCCTGGCGATGCGTGGCCTGGCGCGCCGCCTGGGCGGTCAACCGTGTGAGCGCGCGCAGGGCGCGTTCGCTGGTGGGGAAGTACGGCATTCCCAGCGTCCGCAGCTCGGCCAAGTGCTCGGCCGGAAGTACGGCCCCTTCGTCCAGGCCTGCACAGATCACCGGCTTGTCCGGGTGCAGCTCGCGCGCGGCGCGCAGCACCGGCGGCAGCTTGATCGCACAGGTGACCGGGTCGGTCTGGATCAGTCCCACCACGATCGAACCGAAGCGCCCATCCTCGAACAGGGCCGCCAGGGTGCGGGTATACAGATCCGGATCGACCAGGCCCTGGGCGGTCAGATCCAGCGGATTGCTCACCGGCACGAACGGCGGCAACGCCGCGCGCAGCGCCGGGGCATTGGTGTCGTCCACCGTGGGGAGGTCCAGCCCCAGGTCCTCGGCCAGGTCCAGGCACAGCGCCTTGAACGCGCCGGACTCGCCGACGATGGCCGTGCCGGGCGTGGGCGGGGTCGGGCAACGCAACACGATTTCGGAAATGTCGCCCAGCTCCTCCAGGGTTTCGGCCATGACCACGCCGGCGTGTTCGACCAGCGTGCGCATGACCGCGTAATCGCCGGCCATCGCCCCGGTGTGGGTCGCGGCCGCCGTGCGCGCCGCGCCACTCTTGCCCGGATGCAGCAGGACCATGCGCTTGCCCAGCTCACCGGCACGCCGGGCCAGGGCCAGCAGGCGCTGCGGTTGGCGGAACTGCTCGGCGATCATGGTGATCACCTGGGTGCCAGGGTCATCGAGCAGAAACTCGACGTAGTCCTCCAGGTGGCTGGCGGCCTCGTTGCCGGTGGACACCGCATAGGACAGCGGCAGGTTGCGGCTGGCCAGGGTGGTGTTGAGCACGGCCATCATCGCCCCGCTCTGGGAGAGGATGCCGATGGCGGCCCGGTCGCGGGCGGCACTGGCCTGTTCGGGCGCGATGTCCACCTCGATGAAGGTCAGCGGGACGCGCTGCCGGTAATTGATGCTGCCCAGGCAGTTGGGCCCTTCCACCAGCATGCCGGCCTGCGCGGCAATCCTGGCGATCTCGCGCTGCTGGCTCAGGCCGGTCTCACCGGCCTCGGCAAAGCCGGCGGAGAAGATCACCACGGCCCCCACCCGGCGCTCGGCCAGGGCCCGCACCGCGTCCAGTACCGCCGGTTGCGGGATGGCCAACACCGCCACGTCCACGCCCTCGGGCAGGGCCTGGATCGCGTCCAGGCAGGGGCGATGGCCAATCCGGTCGCGCTTTGGATTGATCAGATGGATGTCGCCGGCATAGCCATTGCGCTCCAGGTTGGCCAGCACCGAGGCGCCCAGCGCGCCTGGCGTCGGCGAGGCCCCGACGATGGCGATGGAACGCGGCATCAACAGCCGCTCCACCGCGGAGTGCCGCGCGCCCAGGGACGGCGGCCGGGTCGTCTGCATGTCCATCGAGTCCTCCCGGTCGGCCTTCAGGCGCGCTGCTTGGTCAGGTCGTAGGCGCCCAGTCCAGGCTTGTAGCTCTTCTCGTCCAGGAACTGCTTGAGGCCTTCCTTGCGGCCCTCGTCGTAGCTGTTGGCCGCCTCCTGCGCGCGCACCAGGAAATCCTCGGCATTGTCGTAGGTCATCTCGCGCACGCGGCGGACCGCATCCTTGGTGGCCTTCAGCGCGACCGGGTTCTTCTTGCGCAGCGCCTGGGCCACCTCGTTCACGCGTGTCCGCAGCGCCGCGGCGGGCAGGGCTTCGTTGACCAGGCCCCAGTCGGCGGCGGTGCGGCCGTCGATCGGCTCGCCCAGCATCGCGTGATACATCGCGCGGCGGAAGGAGAGCAACTCAGCGGCGACCTTGGAGGCGCCGCCGCCGGGCAGGATGCCCCAGTTGATTTCCGACAGGCCGAATTTGGCCTCCTCGGCGGCGAAGGCCAGGTCGCAGGCGAACAGCGGGCCGTAGCCGCCGCCGAAGCACCAGCCGTTGACCATGGCGATGGTGGGCTTCTGGTACCAGCGCAGGCGACGCCACCAGCCGTAGCTCTCGCGCTGGGCCTTGCGCGTGCCGGCCAGGCCGTCGGCCTCGGTGTCGCGGAAGTACTCCTGCAGGTCCATGCCGGCGGTCCAGGCGCTGCCCTCACCGGTCAGCACCAGCACGGCGACATCGTCGCGGAATTCCAGTTCGTCCAGCACCGCCATCATGCGGCGATTGAGCGCCGGGCTCATCGCGTTGCGCTTCTGCGGGCGGTTGAATTTCACCCAGGCCACGCCGTCCTCGACGGCGTAGGCGACGGTGTCGTGTTCAGTGTTGCTGCTCATGTGGATCACCTTCAGTGGGGGGAGAATGGGGACTTCCTCCTCCCTTTGGGAGAAGGTGCCCTGGAGGGGCGAATGAGGGTCCGGGCGACGTCTCGCGCGCTTGAATCCGCGATGCGCTTCCTCGCCGGACCCTTGCCCCAAGAATCAAAACGGGTACTGCGGCACGGCGTCCTTGATCGTGACCCACTGCCAATGGGTGTACTGCTCCCAGTCGGCCGGCCCGCCCACGCTGGTGCCATTGCCCGAGGCGCCAGTGCCGCCGAACGGGTTGATCACCTCGTCGGCCACGGTCTGGTCGTTGATGTGCAGCAGGCCGGTGTGCAGGCGCTCGCCGATGGCCATGGCGCGGCCGACCGAGGCGGAGATCACCCCGGCCGACAGGCCGTACTCGGTGGCGTTGGCCAGCTCCACCGCCTGATCGTCGCTGTCGAAGCTGATGATGTTGGCGACCGGGCCAAACACTTCCTCGTCGAAGGCGCGCATGCCCGGGGTGACGTTGGACAACACCGTGGCCGCATAGAACAGGCCTTCATGGGTGCCGCCTGCCTCGACCACCGCGCCGGCGGCGACCGAGGCATCGACGATGTCCTTGACGTGCTGCAGCTGGCGCTGGTCGATGATCGGGCCCAGCGCGACCTGGCCGGTGGCCGGGTCGCCTACCGGCAGATGGCGTGCCTTTTCGGCCAGGCGCCGGGTCAGTTCGGCAGCGATGCTGCGCTGGACCAGCACCCGGCCGGTGGCCATGCAGATCTGGCCCTGGTGGAAGTAGGCACCGAAGGCGATGGCCGAGACCGCCAGGTCCAGGTCGGCATCCTCCAGCACGATCAGCGAATTCTTGCCGCCCAGCTCCAGCGAAACCTTCTTCAGGTGCCTGCCAGCCAGCTCGCCGATCCGGCGCCCGGCGCCGGTCGAGCCGGTGAAGGCGATCATCGGCACGCCCGGCGCCTCGACCAGGGCCTGCCCGGCCTCGGCCCCGCCCGGGACGACGTGCAACAGGCCCTCGGGCAGGCCTGCAGCGGCCAGCACTTCGGCGATCACAAAGCCACCTGCGTAAGGCGTGCGCGGGTCGGGCTTGAGCACGACCGCATTGCCCACCGCCAATGCCGGCGCCACCGAGCGCAGCGACAACACCAGCGGGAAATTGAACGGCGAGATCACCCCGACCACGCCCAGCGGCAGCTGGCGCGCAATGCTCAAACGGCCTGGCACGCTCGGCAACACCTGCCCGTTGGCCTGCAGCGGCATGGCTGCCGCGCGCTGCAGCAGGACGATGGCTTCGCGGACTTCGTGCTCGCCCTTGGGCAGGATGCCGCCGGTCTCGCGCGCCACCAGTGCCGAGGCCGCCGCCGCGTGCTCCTGCAGGATCGCTGCGGCACGATGAAACACGGCCGCGCGCTCGCGCGGTGGCGTTGCCGCCCAGGCGCGTTGGGCCGCGCGTGCGCCTGCGACGGCGCTGGTCACGTCCTGGGCATTGGCCTGGCCGACGCGGTAGAGCGACTCGCCGTTGCCTGGTTCGATCACGTCCAGGGTGCCGCCCTGCGCATCGACCCAAGCGCCATTGAAGATCTTGCCGCGCCAGGTCTCGACGCGAGCCAGGGAAGTGGTGGTGATGTCCATTGATGTGCTCTGAAGGATGGGAAAGGAGGGCTTCAAATCGCGGTGGCGGCCAGGCCGCCATCGACCGGCAGGTTGACGCCGTTGATCCAGCGCGCCGCGTCCGACGCCAGGAACACGATGGCTTCGGCCACCTCGTCGGCGTAGGCCGGGCGTTTCATCTTGGCGCCGTCGGCGGCGACCCGGTCCGGGCCCAGCATGGTCACGAAGTCGCCCAGGATCGGGGTGAACACCGGGCCGGGCGCGACGCTGTTGACCCGCACGTCGTGCTGGGCGAACCAGTCCTGCGAGCGCAGCGCGCTCCACACGATCAGCGCCTCCTTGAAGTACTGGTAGCAGGTGGCCTGCTCCACCGGATGCTGGGCCAGCCACTGTGCACCGGCGGCATAGTCCGCGGTCTGCGCCAGTTCGCGATGCAGTTGCAGACGCTGCGGCCACTCCGCGCCCAGGATCGAAGCGACGTTGACCACGCTGCCACCGGGCACGATGCGCGGCAGCAGCGCCTGGGTCAGATGACGCAGTCCCAGGTAGTTGATCCTGGCTACCAGCTCCACCGGTGCGGTACCGGGCACGCCTGCGATATTGGCCAGCGCATCGATGCGCTCGGGCAGCTGCGCGACCAGCGCGTCAATCGCCGTCGGGTCTCCCAGATCGGCTTGGTGAAAGCCGTCCAGGGTCATGCTGGCTGGATTGCGATCCACGCCGATCACGCGCGCGCCCCGGAAGCGAGCCAGCCTGGCCACCTCACCGCCGATGCCCGAAGACACCCCGGTGACGATGAGCGTTTTGTTGTGCAGATTCATGGGCGTGACCTCGGTTCAGAACACATGGATGTATTGGAGGTTGAGACTGTTGCCGGCCGCGGCGTTTTCCACGTCGACCGGCAGGTACAGGTTGGTATTGAGGATGTTGCGTTGGTCGATCTGCCAGGACGTGCCTGGCCCCAGGTAGAACTTGCGTTGCTTGCTGTCGGCCACGCGCGCGCCGTTGGTCCGGTTGTCACGCAGCTGCTGCAGGTAATAGCCGTTGATCCCCAGGCGCAACGTGGGTGCGACCTGATAAGAGGTTGCGAAATTGAGCCATGCCGCATCGCCGGCCTTGCCGTTGCGAAACACGAAGCCGGGGATGGGCGGTGGATTGGAGGCCTTGTCGGCGCGGAAGTTGTAGACGTAGTTCAGGCGTCCGCTGATCTCCCACTTGGGGGTCGGCAGGAAGGTGAAGGCCCAGTTGGGGATCACCGACCAATAGCCCGAACTCTGATTCAGATCCAGGTCGCGGTCGAACTTTCCGACCGGCGCGACCGCATCCAACTCAAAGCGTTGAACGAACACCGGCCGCCCCTCGCGCATCACCGGCAACATCTGCAGGTAAGGGCCAAAGGTGACATCGCCCATGCCGAAGCCGTTGTCGCGCAGCCGCACCGGGCTGTTTGCCGCAAACGACGCGTCCAGGTTCACCAATGGCACCAGAGCGGTGAAGCCCAGCACCCCGCCCAAAGGACGGTAGCTGGTGGCGTAGGCCACCTGGGTGAGCAATAGGGTCGAGTCGATACGCGGGTGCCGGAAGGCAGGGACGTCGTCACCGTTTGCGTCCTTGATCTCATCCAGGTGGCTGACGGTCAGGTAGGGAATCACCGCCCAGCCCGGTGTGGTTCGGGTGAATCCATCAAGGAAGCTGGTGCCGCCTGTGTTCAGCCCATTGGGCAGCTGTACGGTCTGGGGCACTTGCTGCGCTGCTGCGGGTATTGCCAACAGGCAGCTCAGCACGGCGAGCCCAAGGCGCCGCACAGCGATGGGAGCGCAAACATCGTTCACGATGAGATCTCCTGAGTGACAGGGGAGGGTGGGACGTGGGGAGGAATCGAGGCGCGCACGCCGACGGCCACCGCGCAAGGCGCAGGTGGCGTGAGGGTGTCGGGCCGTGGCGCCATGGCATCGCCATGGGGCAGCGGAAGGGAGGTTAGTTCAGCTCGACCTCGACGCGCGCCAGCAGATCCAGGGCGCGCAGCAACGACCCGGACTGGGTCTTGCCCAGTGCGTTGGCCAAGGCTGCTTCCATCTGCTGGATCCGGCCTTCCGCCTGTCCCAGCAGTGCCTTGCCGGCAGCGGTCAAATGCAGGTGCTGCATGCGACGATCCTGACGCCCGCGCACCTGGCGCAGCAGCCGGCGCTTGACCAGCCGTGCGATCACGATGGCCAGGTTGGGCGGTGAGACATCCAGCGCTTCGCACAGCAGTCGCTGGTTGGTGCCAGGATTGGCATCGACCAGCACCAGCACCGAAAAATCCACCGGCTTGAGGTCGAACGACTGCACGCACTCGACGAAGATCCGCCGAATACGCAACTCGGCCCGGGTCATCCTGAAGCCGAGCAGGCAGGTCAGCCTGCTCAGGTCGAGCGGATCGAGCGACTCGCTGGGATCGGCGGGGGGCGGGCTGCTCAAGTGCGCAGGACCAAGCGTGGGAAAGGGTGGATGACACAGCATAACCCTTTCGCCCGCAGGCTCCGCCCAGGGAGCGGGATGTGGCGCACACGCGATTGCTGTTGATTCCAGGCATTGGATCGTTCCGCTTGCGCATCGTGGTGTTGGGGCCGATTGGAGCGTTGGACCGGGGCCGCAGCGGTCATCCCGCGTGCGTCAACTCGCGTCGCCCACGCAGCCAATCGCTCAACGAAATAAAAGTTATGATTAGTAACTATTATGGGCAAGCTGCAGTGCAGCATGCTGAGTCACGCCTCGACAGGCGGCGCCGTCACGGAGGTGCGGTACGCACGCGCCAGGTATGCGGGGCGGCCGAGGTCGGTGCCGCGGCGCGTGTTGCTTGGGCCTGGCGACATGGATCAGGGGCGCGGCCAGCACCGTGGTGGGCGATTAGTCGGTGACTCTGGATCCCGCCATCCAGTCCGACGGTCTTGCGCGGAAGAATTGCGGGGCAGGGTGCCCGGCGTCCGGTCTCGATCCAGCTGCCTGTAGATCGGTCCGGGCGCGAGCGCAGCGGCGCGTTCGGGCTGTTGCATGCCCGTGGCGTCGCCGGCCATTCGGCGTATCAATCCGAGACTAGGCTTCCAGTGCGATGCGCGCCGGTCGCCGGTCGCGCGCACGGTGCCGCACAGGCGATGCAACGCAGGTTGGCATCGGCAACCGTCGTGCGCACGACGGCCTTGACCCGCAGCATGTCCGACTTAGCCTGAAGCACGCGAGCAGGACGAATCATGCGGTCGAGGGCGCGGACACGCATCGAAGTCATCAAACGCGAGCCGGCAATCGCCATCGAGCCTGCCCGGCACGAAGCTGGTGCCGATGCATCGGCGATGCGGGGAGGAGAGGCGACTTGCGCGGCGCAGGGTGACAGTGGGGGCGCAGCGGCCTTGGCCCTGGAGCCTCCCCGGGAAAGGACGGGCAGCTCCCGTGGTCGCTTGAGTGGCCCGGATGGCGGCGCGTCACACAGCGCGGATGGGGCATGGCCGCGCCGCGCGGGCACGGCCATGCACGCGGTTACGGCGTCTTCTTGGTGGCCTTGTCCAGCGTGGTCAGGATGCCGCGCAGCGTGCCGACCTCGACCTGTCCGGGCGCCGATGCGGTGCCGAGCATGCCGAAGGTCATCGCCTGGCCAAAGGTTTCACCGGCCAGGCGGGAGACCACGCCGGTCGGACCCATGGACATGGTCAGCAGCGGGCGGTCACTGCTCTGGCGCATCTGCCAGGTGGCATCGAGCAGCTTGAGCACATCGCCCGGGTTCTGCGGCATCACCGCGATCTTCAGCACGTCGGCGCCCAGCGCCTGCTGCTTGCGCAGACGGGCGACGATCTCGGCGGTGTCCGGCGTGGCGTGGAAATCGTGGTTGGACATGACGATGTAGGCGCCGGCCTGGTGCGCGGCAGCTACGATCGACTTGACCACCGCCTGGTCGCGGAACATCTCCACGTCATACAGGTCGGCGGCATGGGCCTTGATGAGTGCCGCGTAGAGCTTGCCGTAGTTGGCATCACTGATCGCGGTGGCGCCGCCCTCGGCCTTGGTGCGGAAGGTCAGGATCACCGGCTTGCCCTCCGCCGCGCTGGCGACCTGCGGGGCCAGCTTGACCAGCGCTTTGGCGTCGGTGGCGATGTCCAGGTAGTCGATGCGCCACTCGACCACGTCGGTGTCGGCGTTGGCGCCGATCCGCTCGGCCTGGGCGATCGCCTCGGCCGCGGTCTTGGCCGTGATCGGCACGATGGTCTTGGGCGCGCCCTGTCCGATCACCACCCCCTTGACGGCGATGGTGCGGACGGGAGCGGCAGCGGCGGAGGCGTCGGTCATGTCGGTAGCGGCGGCGGCGGTGCTGACGCCGGCCGTCATCGAGATGGCCAGCAGCACGCGGGCGGCTAGGGTAGTACGGGCAAGCAGCATGTGAGTCCCTCCCAGGTGGATTTCGTGGCGCAACCAGGCGCGCGAAAGCGTTAGAACGTGACCTTGGCCTGCAGGCCGACCGCAAGGGCGTTATCGGTCTGGGTATAGGCGAAGGTGCCGGGGTTGGTGATGTACTGCACGTCCGGGCGCAGCATCAGCCAGGGGTTGACCTGGAAGCTGTAGGACAGCTCCACCAGCTCTTCGGCGCCGGTCAGCCCATACAGGGGCGAGTCGGCAGGCACGCCGGCGTTGGCCAGCGTGGCGCGCCGGGCATCGATCAGACGGTGGTTGATGTCCGCGCCGACATAGCCCAGCGCGATGCGGTCCTTCTCGCGGTGGCCGATGCCCTGCCACAGGCCACCGATCGCGTACCACCGGGTGATCTGCGCGGTGTCCTTGTCCGAGGCCATGTACTCGGCGAAGGCGGTCAGGCCGATCTCGGGATTGGCGCCCGGGGTATAGGCCTTCTGTTCGGCCAGCACGTAGGCGCCATCGCGGCCGGTGACCGCGCCGGTGTCCAGGCCCTTCTTGGAAACACGCGAGGAGTCGTAATAGCCGCCGAACTTGTAGACGCCCGGCAGGCGCGTGCCGGCGAAGGGCTTCCAGGTCACTTCCACGGGGAACAGCGAGCCGGTGGTCCCGGACACGCCAGGGCGGAAGGCGTTGTGCACATTGTCGCCGGACAGGTTGGGATTGACCTGGAACCAGCCCGCGCGCACGTTGACCGAACGGGTCAGCTGCTCGGCGAACTCGCCGCCCCAGCGTGCGGTGGGGTAGTTGTACCAGCCGCTGTTGCCGCTCATGGACAGCGGGTGCGCGCAGAACGCGGCGTTGACGAAGCTGGTGCCCGCGCTGAGGCCGCCGAACTGGTTGCCCATCGCGTAGAAGCCCAGCTTGAAATAGGACCGGCCGTCGTTGAACTTCTGGTCGTAGCTGAATTCACTCAGGCGTGTGTACTGGCCGCCGTAGGCTTCCTGGATCGGGAAGCGGTTGCCCACCAGGTCGGCCGAAGTGCTGTTGCCACGGCGATCGTTGAGGGTGAAGCGCAGGGTGCCGCCGTTCCAGCCGGCCAGCTTGCCCATGTCCAGGTCCACGCCCACGCGCACCTGCTGCGCATAGCGCGCGCCGGTGTCCAGGCCGCCGTCGACCACGCCCATGGCTTCGCCGGTGTAGTCCCCGCGCAGGGTGACGCCCTTGTCCACCAGCGCGGCGCGCTCGCCGTTCCAGCCGCCGAAGAGGTTGTCGGTGTCGTAGGCATCGGCGGCGGCGGCCGGGTGGGGCAGCGCGCACAGCAGCGCGACGGCGAGTGGCGCCAGGGCCAGGGAAGGACGTGCAGACACGGTGGGGCGGTACGACATGGAAACAGGAACCTTGATGTGAGGGAGGTGGGACGCGGGCAGGCTTCGATCCGATGCCAGCCCTGCGATGTCAGCGACCCACGGCGCGCGGCGCGGACAACGGCGAGGTGGCCCCTTCCAGCGAGGTCACGGTGGCCGTCACGCCGTTCAAGCCGGCCGCGTCGGAAAGGGTGAGGCGGAAATGGCCTTGCCCCTGGGCGTCGGTGGCGACCGACGCGCTGCCCAGGTAGTGCGCGGCTTCGTCGTCGGTGGCCTTGGCATTGCCGAAGACCTCGATGCGATGCACGGTGTTGGACGCGCCCAGGAAATGACCCGTCACGCTCAGGTCCTGTCCATCGCGTCGTGCGCTGTCGATGACGGGCGCGACGATACCCCCGTTGGGCGCGGGCTGGCAGTTCTCGTTGACGCGATCACTGCAGATCCTGGCCAGCTTGTCGGGATCGCTGTGGACGCCGCCGCCGCGCGAGCCGACGAAACTGGCGTGCTCCAGGCCCGGCACGCCGAACACGATCGCGCCACGCCGCTGGCCCGGGACACAGGCGCCACCGGCCTGGCAACGCATGATCTTCAGCCCGTTGCCGGTGATGCTGTTGGCGCTGATGCGGTTGGGCAGCGAGGTGGGTTGCGGGCGCACGGCCACGCCGATGCCGTTGCCGGTGATGGTGTTGTCATCGACCACGTTGTCGCGCCCGGTCAGGCTCACTCCGATGGCGTTGCCGGTGAAGGTGTTGGCCGCGATGGTGTTGCGGTTGCCCCAGTTGATCTGCAGGCCGTCGGAGTAGTTCTCGAAGCGGTTGCGGATGACGGTGTTGTCGTTGCCCCATAGGATCTCGATGCCCTGCGAGGGTTCGGGATTGGCATCGGTGGAGCGGAACACGTTGTCGGCCACCAGGTTCCAGGCCGCGCCCCGGGTCAGCTCCAGGCCGTCGCCGTTGTCCAGGAACTCGTTGCGCACGATGCGGTTGTGGATCGTGGTGGTGGCGGTCGACTGTCCGCTGCCGTCGTCGCCGGTCAGCATTACGCCCGCGCCGCCCTTGTTGGCGACGATGCGGTTGTCGTGGATCTCGCTGCCCGAGGCGCGGTTGACCAGCACGCCGATGCAGAAGTTGCGAATCTCCAGTCCGGCCAGTTCCACCCCTTGCGTATCGCGCAGGACCAGGCCGGGCAGGGTGGTGGTGCGCACGTTGGTGCCGTACTGGCCTTCGACCGCGCCCGGGCAGGCCTTGGTGCCTTCGCCGGTGACGTAGGCCGCGCCATCGATGGCCACGTACTGCCCGGCCTGCTGCCAGGGCAGCCCGACGATGGCGACCGGGCCGTTGATCGCCGGCAGCGGTTTGGCCGGCTTGATCACGTATGGCGCGGTGCCGACCGCGGCGATCTCGATCCGGTAGGTGCCCGGGGCCTGGTTGGCGGTGGTGATGGCCCAGCGCAGCGAGCCGGGTGCGTCGTCGTCCGCGTAGCGGTCCACCGTGAGCACTTGGCGCGGCGCCGGTGTCGGCTCGGCCTGGTGGCCGGCCGCCACGGGCAGCCAGGCCAGCAGGGCCACCGGCAACAGACCGGCGAATGAAACGGATCGACGCATACAGCACTCCAGCAGACAGGAAACGCGCCAGGCCCGCGCTTGGGTCCGACACGCTGCGGCGCACGCGCAGCGCGGCGCCGATGACGGCCGTCCGGAGGCGGCCTGAACATGGGCGTACACGCTAGGTGGCGAAGCTGTCAGTCAGCAAGTTCGAATATCGCTTATATGGGCGATATTCGGACGTAATAGCTACGACCTTGGTCCAATCCCTGGCGCCGCCGAAGGTCGCGCGCAGGCCGCCGGGCGCCGATTGCTGTCGGCGCAAAGCCAAAGAATCACGCGTCTGCCACCGATAAGGGCCGCGCCAGCGTCATGGCATGTTTCCATATAGTTCGACAGTTCGTGTATTGTCGCTGCATGGACGAAGATCGAGCTGTCGCCGCCTTATCCGCCCTGGCTCATGCCCAGCGCCTGCGCGTGTTCCGGGCCTTGGTGGTGGCCGGACCGGATGGACTGGTCCCCAGCGTGCTGGCCTCGCGGCTGGAGGTGGCTCGGAACACGCTGTCCTTCCATCTCAAGGAACTGGCCCATGCAGAGCTGGTCGACATCGAGCCGCAGGGCCGCAACCTGATCTACCGCGCCCGCTATGACCGCATGACCGGCCTGCTCGACTACCTGACCGAGCACTGCTGCCAGGGCGGAACCTGCGAGGCATCCGCCGCAGCCGCCCGCCAGGTGTGCGAGGGATGAGCCCAATGCCGCACCCGCTTGCGAACCGCGGCTTGTCGACATCCTCCGCCCTGACACGAAGCCCGGCGATCGCCGCACGCGTGGTCGCGCGGATGTGCGGCAACGCCGGATGCCCAAGCCCCCTTTTCCTTCGCTGTTTCCCCCGCTGAGGCGCCTATGAGCCCCATCACGATCTATCACAACCCCGACTGCGGCACCTCGCGCAACGTGCTCGGCCTGATCCGCAACAGCGGCGTGGAACCGACCATCGTCGAGTACCTCAAGACCCCGCCGGACCGCGCCACCTTGACCGCGCTGATCGCCGCCATGGGCATCCCCGTGCGTGCGCTGCTGCGCGAGAAGGGCACGCCCTACGCCGCGCTTGGCCTGGACGATCCGGCACTCGGCGATGACGTACTCATCGACGCGATGCTGGCCCACCCGATCCTGATCAACCGGCCTATCGTGGTCACCCCGCTCGGCGCGCGCCTGTGCCGGCCTTCCGAGCAAGTCCTCGATCTGCTGCCACAGCCGCAGCGCGGCGCGTTCAACAAGGAAGACGGCGCGCCGGTGGTGGATGCGGGAGGCGAGCGTGTCTGAGTCGCTGGAGACGTTGCCCAACCTGGATGCGGCGTCGTTCGCCCGGCCCGATCCAGCCCGCCTGTTCCCGGTCGAACGCGCGACCCACGCGCCACGCTTCCTGCTGCTCTACGGCTCGCTGCGCGCGCGCTCGTTCAGTCGCTTCGCCGCAGAGGAATCGGCGCGCCTGCTGCGCGCGCTGGGCGGGGAGACGCGCCTGTTCGATCCCACCGGCCTGCCACTGGTCGACGAAGCCAACGAGGACCACCCCAAGGTCCAGGAACTGCGCGCGCTGGCGACCTGGGCCGAAGGCATGGTGTGGAGTTCGCCCGAGCGCCACGGCGCGATGACCGGGGTGATGAAGACCCAGATCGACTGGATCCCCCTGTCGGTGGGCGCGGTGCGCCCGACCCAGGGCAAGACCCTGGCTGTGATGCAGGTCTCCGGTGGCTCGCAGTCGTTCAACGCGGTCAACCAGATGCGCGTGCTGGGACGCTGGATGCGGATGTTGACCATCCCCAACCAGTCCTCGGTGGCCAAGGCCTGGCAGGAGTTCGACGAGGCCGGGCGGATGAAGCCCTCGCCCTACTACGCGCGCATCGTGGATGTCATGGAGGAGCTGATGAAATTCACCCTGCTCACCCGTGACGTCGCCGACTACCTGGTGGATCGCTACAGCGAGCGCCACGAGGCGGCCGAGCGCCTGTCCACGCGCGTGGCACAGGACGCCATTTAGGCGCCGGTGGCGGTCGGCGCGTGGTTTGGGAATACTCCCCGCAGCCGACCGGCCCTGGAGGCACGATGGCGCAGCGGATCACCCTGATCGAACCCGGCCCGCAGGCCCTGGCGCTGCTGGAACGCGTCGGCCTGCCCACCGATGACCTGCACGATCCCGTGCCGCGCGCGATGCATGCGCTGTGGGACGGCGAACAGTTGCTGGGCGTGGTCGCGGTCGAACTGCACGCCGCTTGCGGCCTGCTGCGCTCGTTGGCCGTGGCTCCGGAGCAGCGCCTGGCCGGCGTGGGCAGCGCGCTGGTCGCCCATGCCGAGCAGGATGCGGCCCAGGCCGGCGTGCGCGATCTCTACCTGCTGACCACCAGCGCCGAGGCCTTGTTCGTCAGGCTGGGCTACACGCGCATCGCACGCGAACACGCGCCACCGCAGATCGCCGCCACGCGCCAGTTCAACGGCCTGTGCCCGGACAGCGCGGTGTTCATGCACAAGACGCTGGGCTGAAAGCGATAACCACGGCCCGGCATGCCTCGTTGAGTCGCTGCTTGCTTCGACCCACGCTTGAGGCGTTGAAAGAACCTGCGCCCAGTCTGGGCCGCGTGTTTGTTGTCCGCACCTGTTCCGCATTCGCGATGGCAGGCGCGTCTTAGTCCAATGTCTGCCCCGGGAAGCCTGCATACGCCTCGGCGATGGTGGCCCGGCCGGCGCGGCTGGCCAGCAGGGTCTCCAGTTCGGCGCCGTGCACGCGGCGAGTGAACGCATCCAGTCCCGGCAAGGTGTGCAGCATGGAGGTCATCCACCAGGAGAACCGCTGCGCGCGCCAGACCCGGCGCAGGGCCAACTCCGAATAGCGCGCCAGCGCTTGAGGTTCGCCACCGGCGTAGGCCTTGTCGAACAGGCTGGCCAGCAGGCCCACGTCGGCCATCGCCAGGTTCAGGCCCTTGGCGCCGGTGGGGGGCACGATATGGGCCGCGTCGCCGGCCAGGAACAGGCGGCCGTGCTGCATCGGCTCGACCACGAAACTGCGCAGTGGCGCGATGCTCTTCTCCAGCGAAGGTCCGGTCTGCAGCCGTTCGGCCAGGTCCGGCGACAGGCGCGCGCGCAGCTCGTTCCAGAAGCGCGTGTCGGACCAGTCTTCCACGCGTTCTTCCATGGGCACCTGCACGTAGTACCGCGACCGGCTCGCCGAGCGCATGCTGCACAGGGCAAACCCGCGCGCATGGCGTGCATAGACCAGTTCCTCATTGACCGGCGGGGTGTCGGCCAGGACGCCCAGCCATCCGAACGGATAGACGCGCTCGTAGGTCCGCAGCACGCCTTCGGGAATGGTCCGCCGGCTGACGCCGTGGAAACCGTCGCAGCCCACCACGTAGTCGCAATCCAGCCGGGTGGCCACGCCATCCAAGGTGAAGTCCAGCCAAGGGCGGTCGCCATCGACACCGCCGATGGCGACATCATCGACCTCGTACAGAGTCTGCCCGCCCTGCGCGGCGCGTGCGTCCATCAGGTCGCGCGTCACTTCGGTCTGGCCATAGATGGTCACCGGCACGCCGCCGGCATCCAGGTCGATGTGCTCGCGGCGTCCGTCCAGCAGCAGTTCGAAGCCATGGTGGACGATGCCTTCGGCATGCAGCCGTTGCGAGGCACCGACGCTGTCCAACAGATCCACGGTGCCTTGTTCCAGCACGCCGGCGCGGATGCGCGAGAGCACATAGTCCGCGCTGCGCCGCTCGACGATGACGTTGTCGATACCCGCGCGCTGCAGCAACTGGCCCAGCAGCAGGCCGGCCGGGCCCGCCCCGACGATGGCGATCGTGGTCCTCATGCGCCCTCCCGAACACTTCAGATGTGATGGCGGCCAGTGTCGATTGCCAAACGGCTGTATCCAAGGGACGATGCGGGCCAGTCCTTGGACTTTTCGCAGATGCCAAACCACGCCGCTGCTTCAGCCCACGCCAATGCGGTGCCTGCCTTCGGCCTCTACGGCGAGACCTGGTCCAGTCAGGTGCTGGATCGGATGCATTGGGAATCCATCCCGGCGCGCAGCCGCCTGCACGGTTGGTATATCCGCCCGCATCGACACAGCGACCTGTTGCAGCTGATGTATGTGCAGCGCGGTCCGGCCCACCTGGAGATCGACGATGCGACGCAGCGGGTGGACGCGCCCACCTTGGTGTTGCTGCCACCATTGAGCGTGCATGGCTTCCGTTTCCACCGGCGCGTGCAGGGGCATGTGCTGACCCTGTCGGCCCAGGTGATCGCCGAGTTCTGCAATCAGTGGCCGGCGCTGGGACGTGGACTCGCGCAGCCGGCATGCCTGGACGCCGGCGCGGAAACCGGCATGCTCGACCACCTGTTCGACACAGTGGCCGGCGAGTACCAGGGGCGTCGGCCCGCGCGCGCGGAGATGCTGCAGGCCCTGGTGGCCCAACTGCTGGTGTGGACGGCACGCGCCTGCCAGAGCCGGGTGGATGCCCCGATGCAGGACACGACGCCGCACGCACGGGGCGCGCGGCATCTGCAGGCCTATCTGTCACTGGTGGATGCGCACTTCCGCGAGCACTGGCCGCTGCAACGTTATGCGCAGCAGGTAGGGGTGAGCAGCGGCCACCTCAACGCACTGTGTCGGCGCCTGGCCGGCGCGACCGCGCTGCAGCTGCAGCAGCGGCGCTTGCTGCTGGAGGCACAGCGGAGCCTGACCTATACCACCCTGGACGTGCAGCAGGTCGCGGCGATGCTTGGATTTTCCGATGCTGCGTACTTCAGCCGCTGGTTCAGCCGCAGCGCCGGCTGCGCACCCAGTGCGTTCAGGAGCCGGGGCCGCCGCCAGGGCGTGGGCTAGCGGGGTGCGGCCAGGCGGATCGACAGCACCGCCACCATCGCCAGCACCAGCGGCAAGGCCAGCAGGTAATACAGATTGGCCGGCTGCCAGCCGGCATCGACCATCACGCCCACCGTCATCGGCGAGAGGATGGCGCCGATCCGGCCGATGCCGATCGCCCAGCCCAGGCCCGTGGTTCGCACCGTCGGGTCGAAGACCGCCGGCGCCATGCCATACAGGCCCGCCATGGAGCCGAACAGGGCCATGCCGATCACGAAGGCCGTCGGAAAGGCCAGCTGCAGGTGGGTCCCGGCCATGGCGAAGACCGCCATCGACACCCCTGCCAGCAGGAAGCTGCCCGCGGTCAATCGGGTCAGCAGATAACGCGAGGCCAGCCAGCCGAAGATGCTGCCGCCCAGCATGCCGCCCAGGTTGAGCAGGACCCCGCCGGTGATGCCCTGTTCGGCCGACATGCCGCCCTGCACCAGCAGCTTGGGCGTCCAGCTCAGCACGAAGTAGAACGTGAACATGTGCAGGAAGAAGCTGGCCGCGATCAGCAGCGAGGTCCTGCGCAGCTGTGGCGTGAACAGCGCTCCGTAGCCCGTGCGTGGCGCTACTTCGGGCGGGGGCGGCAGAACTTCCAGCCGCGGCTGGCGCATCCGCTGCAGCAGCCCATTGAGTCGCTCCAGCGCGCCGGCCGGACGACGGCTCATCAGGAAGTCCAACGACTCGGGCAGCAGCAACAACACCAGGGGGATGCACAGCAGCGAGGCCAGCGCGCCGAACAGGAACACCGCATGCCACGAGAAGTGCTGCAGGATCAGCGTCGCGATCAGTCCACCGATGGTCGCGCCGACCGGATAGCCGGTGGCCTGCAGCGCCACGGCCGTGCTGCGGTAGCGGGCGCTGGCGTATTCGGCGGTGATCACGCCCGAGCAGGCCAGCATGCCGCCGATGCCCAGCCCGGTGAACACGCGCAGCAGTCCGAGCTGCCATGCGTTGTTGGCCAAGGCCGAACTGGCCATGCCCAGCGTCAGGATGACCAGGCACCACAGGATCATGGTGCGCCGCCCGAAGCGGTCGGCCAACGGTGCCAGCAGCAGTGAGCCAGCCGCCATGCCCACCAGCCCGGCGCTGAGCATCAGGCCCAGCTCGCTGCCCGACAGCGACCAATCGCTGGACACGTGCGGGGCGGTAAAGGCCATGACCATCACGTCGAAGCCATCCAGCATATTGAGGATGATGCAGACCCCGATCGCCACCCACTGGAATGGGCTCATGCGATCAAGCGTGAGGTTGCTGTAAGCGGCGGTGGGTACGGTCATTGCTGAATCCTGATTCGTTGGGCGCTACGACAGTTGAGGCGGCGGTCAGCCGACCGGGATGCGCTGGCGATCGCGGGCGACAATGACCTGGCCCTTGAAGTGCTTGCCCGCGCCTTCCTGCCACATGGCGTCGGTGATCCAGTCCATGTCACCGGGGACGAAATGGCTTAGTACGAGCGTCTTGACGCCCGCCGCCTGGGCGATCTTTCCGGCATCCTCGGGCGTGGTGTGCGACGCCAGCAGGTGGTGCTTGAAAGCCTCCTTGTCGTTGGCGACCCGTTCCACCAGCTTGTCCACGCCGGGCGGATAGACCACCTCGTGCACCAGCACATCGGCGCCCTTGGCAAAATCGGCCAGCTTGGGGTTGTAGGCGGTATCGCCACTGAACACCACCGCGCCGTGCGGCGTGTCGAAACGATAGGCGAAGCAGTGCTCGAGCGGTGGGTGCAGCATGTGGGCTGAAGTCACGCGCACGCCGTCGGCTTCCATGACCTTCCCCGGGCCGGGAAGATCATGGGCCTGGAGCAGCGGGTGCGGATCCACGCGTCCCTCGTCAGCCATGCGCGTGGCCACGTCGATCCGGTTGAGGGCCCAGAAATCCCGGGTCATCTGCTCGATCCCGATCGGGCCATAGCTCTTCACCGGCGTGCGCAGGTTGGTGACCCAGCCGTTGTAGAACAGGTTGCCGTACTCCAGATTGTGGTCGGAATGATGGTGGGTGATGAAGACATACTTCAGCTTGTCCAGCGGCAGTCCCGCGTCGACCAGCCCACGCGAGACCCCGTAACCGCAGTCCACGACGAAGGGCACGCCGTCGACCATCAGCAAGTTGGCTGGATTGCCGCGACGTCCGCCCACGCGGGGGCCGCCTTTGGTTCCGATGGTGTAGAGCACCGTGCCGCGCTCGGCGGCCAGGTCGGCTGGCGCCGCGGCGGCGCCCGGCTTGTCATTACCGCTCACGGCCTGCGCGGCGGCATGGCGGGCCATCAGCAGGCTCGCGCCTCCCATGCCGATGCCGGCGATGAACTTGCGTCGATCAATGCTCATATTTGTTGCTCCCGGTTGGGTCTCAATGCTGGGGTTCGAAGCGATGTAGCGTGACGGTCGAGTCGATGTCGAAGGACATCAGGTCCTCGCCCACGACGATCGGGCCGTCCCACGCCGTCGCGGCGCGATCATGGATGGCCTGGTCGGTGTTGCTCTGGTCCTTGGGGCCGGGCCGGGAGATGTGCGAGAACACGGCCATCTTCGGTTTGGCCAGGGCGAAGACCTTGCCGGCCTCTTCTGGCGAGGTGTGATGTCCGGCCACGGGTTTGGCCCAGGACTCCTCCAGGTGGTGCGTGGAGATGGCGCCTACCTCGTGCACCAGCAGGTCCACGCCCTTGGCCTGGTCGATGACCCGCTGGTCATAGCGCGTGTCCCCGGAGATCACGACCGAGTGGCCGGCATAGTCGATCCGATAGCCCACCGCCGGCTGGATCGCCTTGCCGTGGTCGACCTTGAACGCACTGACTCTGACGCCGTTGCGCTGGAACACCACGGCGGGAGCATCGAACGCATGCACCCGCACCTCGGTCGCCGCCGGCGGAACCTCTGCATCGGCCTCACGGATGGCCACATCGGGCGCGAACATCGCTTCCATCGCCTGGGCAATGGGGGCGATGCCGGTGGGCCCATACAGTTCGAACGGCGCGGTGCGGCCGTTCTGCGGCGTGCGCAGGAAACTGGTGGTCCACAGATCGGCCAGCCCGTTGAGGTGGTCGGAGTGGAAATGGGTGATGAAGGTCGCATCGATGCTGCCTAGCGGCACCTTCAGCTGCGCCAGGCGGATGGTCGCGCCACGGCCGGCATCGAAGACCAGATTCAGTCCGCCGGCCTGCACCAGCGTGGAGTTGCCGAAGCGCTCAGGGCTCAGGCTCGGCGTGCCGGTGCCAAGCAGGGTGACCCGGATCGCTGGCATTCCCGTGCTGGCCGCGTTGGCGGCCTGCGCGAGCGGCACGAATGCGAACAGCACGGCGAGCATCGCGGCCCGGAAAGTCGTATGTCCCATCGGAGATCCGCTGTCAGAAGATATAGGTGAGGTCGATGCGGAAGGTGGGCGTGTGTCGCAGCCCCGCCGCGCGCATCTTGCTGGATGGCTCGAAATAGGCGCCCGAACCCCGCAGCTGCAGATTCGGCGAGGCTTGCCAGCGCAGGTCCACCGCCGGTTGCTGGCCCGTATAGCGGGCATCGGTGCGAAGCGAGGGCGCCAGCGTGCTGAAATTCTGGCCATAGACCGCATCGTCGGTGGAATAGCGCCAGTAGAGCCGGTCGTAGATCTCCAGGCTCAGGTCGTGCGGGAGCCTGAAGGACAGCGAGGGCGCGAAGCTGTACATGTTGGACAGACTCATGAACCCATTGAGACTCACATACTCGCCAGACATGTACAGCGGGTTGTACGTCTTGACGGTGCTGCCATCGCGCTTGCCGCCGCTGGCCATGTCCAGATTGAAGGCCAGCACCGGCGCATCCCGGTCTTGGCCAAGGTTGAATGAGGTGGTGGTCATCACCGCACTTGCGCGGATGTTGCGTTCGTCGAAGCTGCCGGTCTGGTAAAGCACGGTGTAGTCGATGCCCGCCGCACCCCACTTGCCCCAGAAGCGCGTGGCGAAGGTATGCCGGGTCTCGGCGCCGCTGAGGCGGTTGAAGGCGAGGCTGCCGTCGCGCTGACCCACATAAATGGGATCCAGGTTGATCGAAAGCCCCTGCTTCCTCACCAGCGGCATGGAGCCGTAGAGGCCCCAGATCGACGTGTCGTCGTCGGTGTCGTCGTCGAAGCTGTGGCGCCCGTAGACGACCGGCCGCATCAGGAAAGCGTCCAGCTTGAACCCCGGGCTGTCGAAATAGCCGCGTACGCCATCGAAGTTGCGTTCCACGTTCGGCGCGGCCTGCAGGGCAAACACCTGGCCGGTTCCGAAGTGCACCTGCTGGCGGCCCGCGCGCACGCCCAGCGTGCCTGACCCGGTCTTGTGGTTCGCTTCGATGAAGGCCTGCGACAGGTCCACCTCGTTCGACTGGCGCGGTGATTCAGGCCGCGGGTAGTTGCTGCCGAACTGCTGGCCGCTGATCAGTTGCCCGAAGAAGCGCAAACCCTCGCCGACATGCAGGTCCGCACCGTATTGATGGCGCAGCAGCATGAAGCGCTGGTCCCGCTCCCCCGCCCCGGTGTAGGAATTCCAGGTCTGCCAGACCGAGCGCACGCGCTCTTCGCCGAACAGGGTCAGGGTCACATCGCCAGTGTCGCCGATCGGGCGGTTTTTCCAGGCGTGCAGTGGCCCGGTGTCCTGGCCCTTGTAAACGTCGTTGTAGCGGATCAGCCGATAAGCGCCGACCGGCGGCCCCTTGCCTGCATTGGGCGGCAGGATGCGCGGCTTTGGCACCTGCTTGGCCGGCACGCGGCCGTACTGTGCGTCGGAGACCGGCACCGGCTCCTGTGAGTCATGCGCCGATTGCGGCGTCGCCGTCGTGGCGGCCTGCTGTGCACCAGCCAGGGCCGGCAGGCCCTGGCCAAACAGCAAGGCGGCAGCAAGACCTGTCAGGCGCAGCGCCCGGATTTTCGTCGGCATGACTTCCCCTCTCCTGGAAATCAGGAATCGTTGTTGAGTGATGTGCGTATCGTCCGTGCGCGCTGACCGGCGTCCTTCCACCGGTGCCTGCCGACCCTTCCTCAGCAGGGGTTACACGCTAGGTTTATCGCCCTGCACCATTCAAGTTCGAATATCGAATGCACGGGCGATATTCGAACGTTTGGCATGAGACTTTTGTCTAGCATGGCCTCGCGCCGCACCGGCCGATGGCGCGTTCAGGAAGCAAGATCACGGGTTAGGCGCGCTTCTGACTTCGCGCGGCGTCATCCGGACCACGCAACGCCTGAAGGCCCCTGACAGGTGGGCAGCGGGGCGGGGCGAGGGCTGACCCGCCCGCAGTCCGATCAGTCCGTGCGGGTCTTGCTGGCGTCGGCGTCGCCGTGGAGCACTTCCAGGGGGCGCTGTCCCGCGCGTGCCTTGGTGAAGATTTCGGCGTAGCGCAGGGTCGCGTTGGCGTGTTCGCGCATGAGGGCTTCGGCACGTGCCGACTGGCCGGTGCGCATGGCATCGACGATGGCGTGATGCTGCAGGTGCGCGAAGTTGAAGCGGGTCCACTCCCCGGCGAGGTTGTTGTTGTCGAACGCCAATGCACTGCTGGAGGCGAAAGGCAGGTGGTCGTTGCGCGACAGCGCGGTGGCGACGGCCGCGTTGCCGCTGGCTTCGACGATCACCTGGTGAAAGGTCATGTTGAGCTCGTGGTAGACCTGCATGTCGTCGACCACGATGTGGCCCTTGGCGAAGAGCGCATCGCCGCGTTCCAGACATTGCTCCAGGACCGCCAGTGACGCGGCCGGCAAGCCGCGCTCGGTCGCCTGGCGCGCGGCCAGCCCCTCCAGCACGCCGCGCACCTCCACGGCATTGGCCAGGTCCTGCGCTTCCACGCTCGGCACCATGTAGCCGCGCGCACCGCATCGCACCAGCAGGCCTTCCTGTTCGAGCGTGCGGAACGCAAGCCGCACCGGCGTGCGGGAGACGCCCAGGGACTGGGCAGTCTGGATTTCGGCCAGGCGCACTCCGGCGGGCAACGCACCGGACGCGATCATGTTGCGCAGGGAGATCAGGACGCGCTGCCCGGGCTTGGATTCCATGGTGAAGGGGAGGCTTGGTGCGGGTCTGCAAGGGAATCGCATCTTAAGCACAGTGCCTCATCGCCCGCATTTTGGATCCAAAATAACGATGGTGGTTAGACCAAAGGATGATTAAACGCTTTATTGGATCCAATAGAGTGCGTTGCAGAGATCGAACTGCCAGAGGACTCCATCGATGTTTCCCAAGAACGCGTGGTACGTGGCCTGCATGCCCGACGAACTGGCCGGTAGGCCACTCGGTCGCCGGATCTGCGGGGAAAAGATCGTCTTCTTCCGGGGAATCGATGGCGCCGTCCAGGCGGTCGAGGATTTCTGCCCGCACCGTGGCGCGCCGCTGTCGCTGGGTTTCATGCAAGACGGCCACCTGGTCTGCGGCTACCACGGACTGGTGATGGGCGGGGACGGGAAGCCGGTTTCCATGCCGGGCCAGCGCGTCCAGGGGTTCCCCTGCAACAAGGCTTATCCGGTGATCGAACGCTACGGGTTCGTGTGGGTGTGGCCGGGGAAGGCGGCCCTGGCCGATCCGGCCAAGCTGCATCACCTGGAATGGGCAGAGCGTGCGGACTGGGCCTATGGCGGCGGCATGTACCACATCAGGTCCGACTACCGCCTGATGGTGGACAACCTCATGGACCTGACCCACGAGACCTACGTCCACGCCAGCAGTATTGGCCAGAAGGAGATCGACGAGGCGCCGGTCAAGACGCGCATGGAGGGCGAGCAGGTCGTGACCAGCCGCTTCATGGACAACATCGCCGCGCCGCCGTTCTGGCGGATGGCGTTACGTGGCAACGGACTGGCGGACGACGTGCCGGTGGATCGCTGGCAGATCTGCCGCTTCACCCCGCCCAGCCACGTCCTGATCGAAGTGGGCGTCGCCCATGCGGGCCACGGCGGCTACGACGCGCCGGCCGAAAAGAAGGTCAGCAGCATCGTAGTGGACTTCATCACGCCGGAGACTGAGACCTCGCACTGGTACTTCTGGGGCATGGCCCGCAACTTCCGGCCCGACGACGCCGAGCTCACCGCCAGCATCCGCGAGGGGCAGGGCAAGATCTTCGCCGAGGACCTGGAGATGCTGGAACGCCAGCAGCAGAATTTGCTGGAACACCCCGAACGCGCGCTGCTCAAGCTCAATATTGATGCAGGGGGTGTGCAGTCGCGCCGCATCATCGACCGTCTGCTGGCGGCCGAGCGCGCCGCCGGCGCCGAGGCCGCGGCATGATCGAGGTGCAGGTGGTCGCCGTGCGCGAGGAGGGCGAACACCTGCGCAGCTTCGAGCTGCGGCGCACGGACGGTGGCGCATTGCCCGCCTTCGAGGCCGGTGCGCACATCGACGTGCAGCTGCCCGGCAAGCTGACCCGCAAGTACTCGCTCTGCAACGCGCCACACGAGACCCATCGCTACCTGATCTGCGTGCTGCGCGAATCCGCATCGCGCGGTGGCTCGGAGGCCATGCATGCCCTGGCCGAGGGCGGCGTGCTGACCATCAGCGCGCCGCGCAACCTGTTCGCCCTGCACCCAGCGCCTGCCCACAGCCTGTTGTTCGCCGGCGGCATCGGCATCACGCCACTGATCGCCATGGCCGAGCACCTCGCACGCAACGGCCGTTCCTTCGAGCTGCACTACAGCGCGCGCGGGCCGAGCCGGGCCGCCTTCCTGGAACGTCTGCGCGCGGCGCCCTGGGGCGATCGGGTTCACCTGCATTTCGACGATGGTCCCGCGCATCTGCGCCTGGACGTGGCCCAGGCCCTGGCCGCCGCGCCGGACGGAGCCCATCTGTATGTCTGTGGCCCGGCCGGCTTCATCGACCACGTGTTCCAGGCGGCCGAGGCGTCCGGCTGGGACCCGACGCGTCTGCACCGCGAATACTTCAGCGCCGCGCCGTCACCGGTGGACGCCGGGGAGCAATCCTTTGAGGTCCAGGTCGCCAGTTCTGGAGAGGTCCATACCGTCCCGCCGGGGCGCAGCATCGCCCAGGTGCTGGACGAGGCGGGCGTGTTCGTCCCGGTGTCCTGTGAGCAGGGCATCTGCGGGACCTGCGTGACGGCCGTCCTGGAAGGAACGCCGGACCACCGGGATCAGTTCCTGTCGGCGGACGAGCACGCGCGCAACGACCAGATGACGCTGTGCTGCTCGCGCGCCCGCAGCGCACGCCTGGTGCTGGACCTGTAGCGCCGCCGCGCAGGCGTCGCGGCCCGCCCGCAACGCGGGGCGCCGCAATGCCTGGGAGCGCGCTTACTTGCCGCGCGCGCGGGCGAAGGCGGCGGCCAGCGCGTTGTCGGCCGGCGGAGCGCTGGGCTTGGGCGGACGGGCGCCACCGCCACCGGGACGGCCGCCACGATCGCCGCGCGGGCCGTTGCCACGGCCACCGGCATTGCGCTCGTCGCGCGCGGACGGCGCGCCGGGCACGTCATCCAGGCGGCGGGTCAGGGCGATGCGCTTGCGCGCCACGTCGACCTCCAGGACCTTCACCTTGACGATGTCGCCGGCCTTGACCACCTCGCGGGGATCCTTGACGTAGGTGTCCGACAGCGCGGAGATGTGGACCAGGCCATCCTGGTGCACGCCGATGTCGACGAAGGCGCCGAACGCGGCCACGTTGCTCACCACGCCTTCCAGGATCATGCCCTCGCGCAGGTCCTTGATGTCTTCCACGCCTTCGGCGAAGCGGGCGGCCTTGAACTCAGGACGCGGGTCGCGCCCGGGCTTTTCCAGCTCCTTGAGGATGTCGCGCACGGTGGGCACGCCGAACTTTTCGTCGGTCAGGCGCTCGGCCTTGAGCCCGCGCAGGAAGGCGGTATCGCCGATGATCTGCTTGACGCCCTTGCCGTTGGCTTCCTTGAGAATGCGCTCGACCACCGGATAGGCCTCCGGATGCACCGAGGACGCATCCAGCGGCTCTTCGCCATCGTTGATGCGCAGGAAGCCCGCGCACTGCTCGAAGGTCTTCTCGCCCAGGCGCGGCACCTTCAGCAGCGCCTTGCGCGTGGGGTAGGGACCGTGTTGGTCGCGATAGACCACGATGTTTTCGGCGACCGTCGAGGACAGCCCGGACACACGCGTGAGCAACGCGGCCGAGGCCGTGTTGACGTCCACGCCGACGGCATTCACGCAGTCCTCGACCTTGGCATCCAGCGCACGCGCCAGACGGAACTGGTCCACGTCGTGCTGGTACTGGCCCACGCCGATGGCCTTGGGCTCGATCTTCACCAGTTCGGCCAGCGGATCCTGCAGGCGCCGGGCGATGGACACCGCGCCGCGGATGGACACGTCCAGGTTCGGAAATTCCTTGGCCGCCGTTTCCGAGGCCGAGTACACCGACGCGCCAGCCTCGCTGACCACGATCTTCTGCAACGCCGGGTTGTTGCAGGCCTTGATGACCTCACCGGCCAGCTTGTCGGTCTCGCGACTGGCGGTGCCGTTGCCGATGGCGATCAGCGCCACGTTGTGCTGCTCGCACAGTCGCTTGAGCGTGTGCAGCGACTGGTCCCACTGGCGCTTGGGTTCGTGCGGATAGATGGTGTCGGTGGCCACCAGCTTGCCGGTGGCATCGACCACGGCGATCTTGCAGCCGGTGCGGATGCCCGGGTCCAGGCCGAGCACGGTCTTGGGGCCGGCCGGCGCGGCCAGCAGCAGGTCCTTGAGGTTGTCGCCGAACACCTCGATGGCCTCGCCCTCGGCCTTCTCGCGCGCCTGGTTGAACAGGTCCAGCATCAGGTGCAGGTGCAGCTTGGCGCGCCAGGTCAGGCGGCAGGCCTGCGACAGCCACGCGTCGGCGGGGCGACCCTGCGGGCGGATGCCGGCGGCCAGGGCGATGCGGCCTTCTGCGTAGGCGTTGCCGGCATCGACGTCGGTGCCCGGGTCGAGTTCGAGCTGGATGAATTCCTCGCGGCGCGCGCGGAACAGCGCCAGCAGCCGATGCGAGGGAATCTTGGCCAGCGCCTCGCTGTGGTCGAAGTAGTCGCGGTACTTGGCGCCGGCGTCTTCCTTGCCCTCGATCACCTTGGCCCGGATCACCCCAACGCTGTCCAGCCAACTGCGCAGCTCGCCCAGCAGCGCGGCGTCCTCGCCCCAGCGCTCCATCAGGATCGCGCGCGCGCCTTCCAGCGCGGCTTTGGCATCGGCCACGCCCTTGTCGGCATCGACAAAGCCGGCGGCGAATGCCTCCGGCACGCGGGTGGGATCTTCCAGAAGGCCATCGGCCAGCGGTTCCAGGCCAGCCTCGCGCGCGATCTGCGCGCGGGTGCGGCGCTTGGGCTTGTAGGGCAGGTAGAGATCTTCCAGGCGCGACTTGCTGTCGGCGGCCAGGATGTCGCCACGCAGCTCGTCGGTGAGCTTGCCCTGCTCGTCGATGCTGGACAGGATCGCGGCGCGGCGATCTTCCAGTTCGCGCAGGTAGACCAGGCGCGTTTCCAGGTTGCGCAGCTGGGTATCGTCCAGGCCGCCGGTGACTTCCTTGCGGTAGCGCGCGATGAACGGCACCGTGGCGCCTTCATCCAGCAGGGCGATGGCGGCCAGCGCCTGCGCGGCCTGGGCGCCGATCTCATCGGCGATGGTCTGGGCGATCTGGCGCGCAAGCGCCGCGGAGAGTTCTGCCATGCGTTGGGTTCAATCGGGACTACAGGACCGGCGATTGTGGCGTCCTGCGTGCGTCAGTCCAAGCCGTTGACTTTCACTGCGCGAGGGAAGACGGGGGTTTGACGCCATGCCTGGCCGCTGCTAGAAGATCGAGCGCCCAGGGGCGTCGGCTGCCGCGGCCATCACCACCGACAGGACGTCGCCATGACACCCGATCCGGAACAACTGGCAGAACTGCACGCGCGCCAATTCGCTGGTCCGCAGGACCGGATGCTGCGGCAGTCGGGTCGCGCGCTGGAGGCCGCCGTCCAACATCTGCCCGAAGCCGAGCAGATCGCCTTCGCCGACCGCTACATGGAACGGCTCGCTCAAATGACCCTGTCGTTGCCCGCTCACCCGGACGACGCCACCAGGCCTGGACCGCCTGCAACGCCAGGCCTGCTGGGCCACGCGGATCCGCGGACCCGGCGATCGGGCCTCGGACTGTGGTTGTCCGTGCTGCTGGTCGCGCTTGCGCTGATCCTGGTGTTGCTGATGACCGTCGTAGGCTCGCGGTAGGCGTTCGCACGCGCGCCAGGTTTTGATCGGCTCAGGGATGGCGCCGATTGGGCAGGAAGGCCGCCACGATCCCCAGCAGCGGCAGGAACGAAATGACTTGGTACACCCGGAAGATGCTGGTGTGGTCGGCCAGCACGCCCAGCACCGCCGCGCCCAGGCCGCCCATGCCAAAGGCGAAGCCGAAGAACAGCCCGGACACCGTGCCGATGCGGTGGGGCATCAGCTCCTGCGCGTAGACCAGGATGGCCGAGAACGCCGAGGACAGCACGAAGCCGATGATCATCGTCAGCACCGTGGTCCAACCCAGGTCGGCATAGGGCAGCGCCAGCGCGAACGGCGCCACGCCCAGGATCGAGGCCCAGATCACTGGTTTGCGGCCGATGCGGTCGCCGACCGGCCCGCCGATCAGCGTGCCCGCCGCCGAGGCCAGCAGGAAGCCGAACAGATGCAACTGCGCGCTCTGTACCGACACCTGGAATTTCTGGATCAGGTAGAAGGTGTAGTAGCTGCTCAGTCCGGCGATGTAGAAGTACTTGCTGAAGATCAACACCAGCAGCACCGCGATCACCCAGGCCACGGTGCGCCGCGGCAGCGGCGCGATGGCCGCGGGCGCGGCCGCCCTGGGCCTGGCGGCGTTGTGCGCCAGCTGCAGGCCATACCAGCGCCCGACATAGGTCAGCAGCGCGATGCCGATCAGCGCCGCGCCGGCGAACCACGCCACGCTGCTACGGCCGTTGGGCACGATCACCGCCGCGGCGATCAGCGGGCCGATCGCAGTGCCGGTGTTGCCGCCGACCTGGAACACCGACTGCGACAGCCCGTGGCGCCCGCCCGAGGCCAGGCGCGCGATGCGCGAGGATTCGGGATGGAAAACCGCCGAGCCGATGCCGACCAGCATCGCCGCGCACAACACCATCGCGAAGTTGGGCGCGTAGGCCAGCAGCAACAGCCCGCCCAGGGTCGAGCCCATGCCCATCGGCAGCGAGTACGGCGCCGGCTTGCGGTCGGTGCGCAGGCCGATCAGCGGCTGGAACAGCGAAGCGGTCAGCTGGTAGGTCAGCGTGATCAGCCCGACCTGGGCGAAGCTGAGCTGGAACTGGCCCTTGAGGATGGGATACAGCGCCAGGATCAGCGACTGCATCATGTCGTTGACCAGGTGCGAACTGGTGATCGCGGCGAGCACGCCCACGGCCACCGGGCGACGGGACGGGGTGGACGCGGCGGGCAGGGGCGAGGCGGTGGACGACATGGCGGGTGGCGCGTTCGGGCGAGGTCGGTGCGCATGCTAGAGTCGCCCGCAAAGCCCTTCCCGCGCGATCTGGTCATGACATCCCGTAAAAAGGACATAGGCGTGCCGGCCGGCGCGGCCAAGCGCCTGCCCGCTGGCCCGGACGTGCCGGTGTACTGCAAGGCGCGCGACTACGCGCCGGACACGGTGATCGGCCTGCACCACCACCCGGATCGCCACCAGCTGGTCTATGCCGAGGGCGGCGTGTTGGTGGTGCGCGCGGGCACCGGACGCTGGGTGGTGCCAAGCACGCGCGCGCTGTGGATGCCGGCGGGCATGGGCCATGTCGTGCACTGCATCGGCCTGGTGCGCATGCGCAGCCTGTACATCTTGCCCGGCGCGATGTCGCAACCGCCAGCGGGTCCGTCGACGGTGTCGGTGACGCCGCTGCTGGCCGCCTTGATCCACGCTGCGGCCGAGGTGCCGCAGCCGTACATGGCCGACTCGCGCGATGGCCGGCTGATGCGCCTGATCCTGGATGAGCTGCAGACCCTGCCGGTGCTGCCGCTGCACCTGCCCGAACCGCGCGATGCGCGCCTGCGCACCATCGGCAGGCGCCTGGAACAACGGCCCGACGATGCCTCCACCCTGCAGGACTGGGCCGCGCGCCTGAAGGTCGACGTCAAGACCATCCAGCGCCTGTGCGCCCGCGAGTTCGGCATGACCTTCGGCCAGTGGCGCCAGCAGGCGCGGCTGCTGCGCGCGCTGGAACGCCTGGCCGTCGGCGAGAAGGTGATCGACGTGGCGCTGGCGCTGGGCTATGACAGCCCCAGCGCATTCGCGACCATGTTCAAGCGCCGTTTCGGACAGACGCCGAGTCAGTTCTTCCGTTGAGTGCGCCGGTCCCGCGCATCGGCGGCCACAGGCGCACGCCCAGGGCCGCCAGCGAGGTCAGGGTGGCCAGGCCGACCACGCCCATCCAGCCGGCCTGGGCCAGCGCCCAGGCGCCCAGCGCCGCGCCGGTGGCCATGCCGATGAATACCCCGGTGAAGAACACCGCATTGAGGCGACTACGGGCATCGGGATCCAGCCCGTAGTAGATGGTCTGGTGCGAGACCAACGTGGCCTGCACGCCCAGGTCGAAGCCAATCGTCGCCACGACCAGCAGCGCCAGCTGTCCGTGCATCGACAGGGTCGGCATCAGCGCCAGGCTGGCGAAGGAGACCACCGCCAGGCCCGCGCCGGCGCGGGTGACGAAGCCCGGACCGCGACGGTCGGCCAGGCGGCCGGCCAGCGGCGCGGCGATCGCGCCCACCGCCCCGGCCAGGCCGAAGGCACCGGCCACCGTGCTGCCCAGTTGCAGCGGCGGCTGGGCCAGCATCACCGCCAGGGTCGACCAGAACGCGCTGAAGCCGATCGACAGCAGCGCCTGGGCCAGCGTCGCCCGGCGCAGCGCCGGGTGCCGCTTCCACAGCGTGCCCAGCGAGCGCAACAGCGCGCCGTAGCCCAGGTGGGTGGTCGGCGCGAAGGCCGGCAGCGCGCGCCAGGCGGCCACGCCCACGCCCAGCACCAGCGCGGTGGCCACCAGGTAGACCGCGCGCCAGCCCAGGTGTTCGGCGATCAGTCCACTGGCCACGCGCGAGAGCAGGATGCCCAGCAGCAGGCCGGTCATCACCGTGCCGACGATGCGGCCGCGGTGCGCCGGCGGAGCCAGCACCGCGGCGGCCGGCACGATGTCCTGGGCCAGCGTGGCCACCAGTCCGGTGGCCAGCCCGGCGACCAGCAGCCAGGTCAGGCCGCCGGCCCAGGCGCTGGCCAGCAGGGCCAGGGCAAGCAGGGCGGATTTGGCCAGGATCACCCGGCGCCGGTCGTAGCGGTCGCCCAGTGGGGCGAGCAGGGCGATGCCCAGCGCATAGCCGAGCTGGTTGAGCATGGGCAGCAGCCCGGCGGCGGAAGCCGGCACGCGCAGGTCGCGCGCGATCACTTCCAGCATCGGCTGGCTGTAATAGAGCGAGGCGACGGCCACGCCGGCGCCGATGGCCAGCAACAGGATCAGGGAGCGCGGCAGGCCGTCCGGATGGGTATTCGTTGTATGCATGGTGGACATGGGGGTTCCAGCACGGTGGAAAGCATGGCGCGCAGTCTGATCCTCGTTCTGAGGGCGTGGTAGCCTCGCCGGCCGGACAAGTTTTATACGCATAACGTATGAAAGAGCCTGCCCTGAGTGTCGATCGCCTGGCCCTGATGCAGACCTTCGTGCGCATCGTCGAGGCTGGCAGCCTCTCGGCCGCGGCCGCCCAGCTGGGCACGACCCAGCCCACGGTCAGTCGGCGGCTCAAGATGCTGGAGCAGTTCCTCGGCCTGCGCCTGCTGCGTCGCTCCACCCACGCCATGACCCTGACCGAAGACGGCCGCCGCTGCTACGAGCAGGCCAGCGAGCTGCTGCCGCGCTGGCAGGCGATGGAGGACGGGTTGCGCGGACGCGAGGACGAGCCGCAGGGCTTGCTGCGTGTGGTGGCCCCGCACGCCTTCGGCCAGTCGCAGCTGGTGGTGCCGTTGACCCACTACCTGCGCCGCTGGCCGCAGGTCTCGGTGGAATGGCTGCTGCACGACCGCAACCCCGACTTCATCGCCGAGGGCATCGATTGCGCCATCCGTGTGGGCGAGTTGCCCGGCGACGGCGTAGTGGCCTCGCGCATCGGCCAGGTCCCGCGCGTGGTGGTGGCGGCGCCCAGCCTGCTGGAAGGCCGCCCCAGGCCGACCATGCCCGAGGCGCTCGCCACCCTGCCATGGCTGGCGATGCAGACCTTCTACCGCAACGAGGTGGTCCTGCAAGAAGGTGGGGATGGGCGCGTGGCGCGCTTCCCGATCCGCCCCCGCCTGAGCACCGACAGCCTCTATCCCCTGCGCGAGGCGGCGCTGGCTGGACTGGGCGCGGCGATGGTGTCGGCCTGGGTGGTGGCCGAGGACATCGCCCAGGGCCGGCTGCTGCACCTGGTCCCGGACTGGCGCCCGGCGCCGCTGCCGGTGCACGTGGTCTACCCGTATGCGCGCTATCAGCCGGCCAAGCTGCGCCACTTCATCGCCGCCATGCGCGCGGCCGACCAGGTGTTCAAGCTGCCGGTGCCGTGAGCGGTCGCCGATCAACGTGACAGGCGCGTCACCCCCACACGCCTAGCCTCGGGGCAACGACTCGACATCCGGAGACATCATGCTCAAGTGGGCCCTCATCTTCGCCATCATCGGCGTCATCGCCGGCGTGCTCGGCTTCGGCGGCGTTGCCGGCGGCGCGTTTGCCATCGCCAAGTTCCTGTTCTGGGCGTTCATCATCATCGCCGTGATCCTGCTGGTGCTCGGCGTGACGGTCTTCAAGAAGGTCACCTGACCCAGGACGGGCGCGCCTTCACCGGCGCGCTCGCCACCTGCTTGACGCGTGCGGCTACTGGAAGCCGATCGACAGGCCCAGCCCGCCCTGCCAATCCGGCGCATCCGCGGCCGTCCCGCGCAGCAGCGACACATCCAGTTGCGCGTGCTGGCCCAGCATCCAGGCCATGCCCGCGCCCGCCGCGCGTGTGCTGTCCGGGCCATGGCCGATCCCGGCTTCCACATAGGCCTGCCAGCGCTCGCCACTGATGAACGTGTAGTTGGGCGCGAAGGTCCAGCTGTGCCCTGCACGACTGTCGGCAAGCTGCGCATAGAGGGCCAGGGCGCGGTCTTGCGGCAGCGTCCATTGGCTGGTCAGCGCGATCGAGCGCAGGTGGTCGTCGCTGCCGTAGGTCCGGCTGCCGCTGTCCAGATCGGCCTGGGCCAGCAGCGCCCAGGCGAAGCTCTCGCGCGAACTCGGCAACACCACCTTGGCCGCCAGCGCAGTGCTGCCGGCCCCATGACCGCGCACCGCATCGGGGCCGGCATCGCGGCGCCACACCTGCGTGTCGCCGGACAGCTGCAGTTCCAGCCGGTCGCTCAGTCCCAGGCGCAACATGGTGCTGGCATCGTATTCGCGCTGGATGCCACCATCGCTGCGTTCCCAGCTGACATCGGGCAGGCCTTGTTCCCAGGCGAACCCGCCGCGGCCCAATGTGCTGGGGGAGAAAGGAATCCCCGGGCGATCGAATTGAATGTCATCGGCTGCCGCCGCCCAGGGCAGGACGAGCAGCAGGGCGGCGCCGCACAGGCGCCAGCGGGAACGGAACACAGGCGCCATCGCGTGGCCTCAAACGTATCGGGGCCGGCGATTTTGGCCGGCCCCGCCTGTGCAGCACGTGCAGGCGCGCGCCTTACTCGGCCGGCAGCTGCATTTCTTGCAGCAGGGCAGGCGCCGGATAGACCTTGGCCAACAGCCAGCGGATGTAGCGCGCGTCGACATGGATGGCGCGCTTGTAGCGCGGGTCGTACCACCAGCTGGCGCTGACCGCCTCCCAGTTGCTGTCGAAGTTCAGCCCCATCAGTTCGCCCTTGGCATTGAGCACCGGCGAGCCGGAATTGCCGCCGGTGGTATCCAGGTTGGTCAGGAAATCCACGGTCTGGGTCTTGAGCACCGGGTCGGCGGTGCTGCCGAAATCGCCCTTGGCGATGGCCTCCAGCAGCGGCGCGGGCGCATCGAAGGGCACCGCGCCGGTGTTCTTCTCCACGACGCCGGCCACCGTGGTCACCGGGGCATAGGTCACCGCGTCACGCGGGTTGAGCGGGGTCACCCGGCCGAAGCTCACCCGAAGGGTGCTATTGGCATCGGGATAGCTGGCGTGGCCCTGCTTGGCGCGCCAGGCTGTCAGCGCCTGCATGTACGCCGGGCGCAAACGCAGCTGATCGCCCTCGCGGGCCTTGCGGGCATCTTCCAGCTGCAATTGCGCCGGCACCAGCTTGGCCGCCAGCGCGATCAGGGGGTCTTCGGCCAGCGGCTTGCCCTGGCGCGCGGCGGCAAAGCGCGACAGGCGCTCGGCTTCGGTCCCCAGCGCGGTGCCGGCGTAGAGCATATCCAGCGCCTGGGCCAGGCTTTGGCTGGTGCGGCCGAACGCCTGGTCGAATGCCGGCACGCGCTGCGCCTCGGGCAGTTGCTGATAACGAGAGATCAGGACGGTCAGCAGCGCCTGCTCGGTGGCCGGGTCGTAGCGACGCTGGACCTGCCTGAGCATGCCCTCGATCAGGGCCTGGTCGCGCTGCTGGTAGCCGGTATCGCGCTGGGCATCGGGCTTGGCCGATTCGATGCGCAGACGCTCAAGCATCAGCGCCGAACGCATCAGCTGGGTCTGGGTCGCGATCAGGCCCAGCAGCAGGTCGCGATCGCCCTGGGCGCCGCCTTCGGCCAGGATCGTCTGCAGCTGCGCGATCTGCTGGGCGCGCGCGCCGCGCGTGGCGGCCAGCATGCCGGCTTCGTCCTCACCGCGCAGGCGTACCGCATCGCTGCGCAGCAGGCCCTCCAGCTCACCGGCGGCGCGCTTGCGGTTGTTCTTCAGCGATTGCAGCTGCGAGGCATAGCGGGTGCGCGCGTCGGCGTTGGCCTTGCCGGCTTGCTCGATGGTGTCGATCATCGCGTCGAACACCGCTACCCGCGCCGGCAGCACGTGTTCCACCTGGGCCTTGAACTCGGCCGCAGTGCGGTTGCGATAGGTGGTGCCCGGGTAACCGGCCAGCATGGCGAAGTCGCCATCCTTCGGTCCGTCCACGGCCACCTTGAGGAACGCAGGCGCCTGATAAGGCACGTTATCGGCACTGTAGTCGGCCGGCTTGCCGTCCCGGCCCACGTAGGCGCGCAGGAAGGTGAAGTCGCCGGCGTGGCGCGGCCACATGAAGTTGTCGATCTCATCGCCGTAGTTGCCGATGGCGCGCGGCGGTGCGTACACCAGGCGGATGTCGCGCAGTTCCAGCTGGGTCATGCGATAGAAATCGCTGCCGTAGTTCATGCTGGCCACGCTGCAGCGCACATGGCCCTGGGCCTCGCAATCGGCGACCAAGCGCTTGCTGGCCTGGTCCACCGCGTCGAAGTAGGCGCGGCCGCTCTTGCCCTTGGCCTGCGCCAGCACCTGGTCGGTGACCTTGTCGAAGGCGGTCGTCACCAGCACCCGGAAGTCCGGGTTGGCCGGCAGTTCGCCGGCGCGATCGGCGGCCACGAAGCCATCGTCGATCAGGTTGGCGCCGGCCTTGGTGTTGTACTGGATCACCCCGTAGGCCACGTGGTGGTTGGTCAGCAGCAGGCCATCGCCCGAGACGAACGCCCCGGTGCCGCCCCCGACCTTCACCACCGCGCTCAACGGTGCCTGGGTGACATCGGCCAGGTCCTGCGGATTGCCGCGGAAGCCGGCCTCGCGCAGCGGGTCGGACAGGGCCGGCAGCTGCGAAGGCATCCACATGCCTTCGTCGGCGCGGGCGGTGGAGGACAGCAGCAGCGCCAGCGAGGCGGCCAGGGGCAGGGTGCGGTTCATGCGATGGGCCAGGGCGAGTCGAACGTGGGCGCGACAGTAGCGGCCGCGCGGGACGCGGGCAAACCCCAGGCGCATGACCGTCCGGTCATCGCGCGTCCTAACTGCCTGCTGCAGCTGCCCGCATGCGCGTGCCTCGCCAGCAAAACACCGCAACGCGGCAAGCGCGGCCTCCAGCGTCCGGCACCGCCAAGCCTGGGCCATGCCCGGGCAGCGGGTGCATGGCGGCCTGCTTACCCAGGTCAGGCCGCCGACCGTCGGGGAGAGGACGAACGCCGCTGCGAGTGTTAGCGCGTCAAAAGACACGGGCACTGTCTTGCCACGGGAGCAGTTCCGACGCGCGAGTCGGTGGCGCCCCGGCAGCGTGGCTGGGATGGGCGGGCCGCGGCCGCTAGAGTGTGCGTCCTGCAAGAGGCCACCATGCCCAGTACCCACCTGCTGCTGTTGATCGCCGACCTGGCCGGCACGTTCGTATTCGCCATCAGCGGTGCGACCGCGGCCATGCGCCGCCGCCTGGACCTGTTCGGCGTCCTGGTGCTGTCCTTTGCCGCGGCCAACGCAGGCGGCATCGCCCGCGACCTGCTGATTGGCGCGGTTCCGCCCGCGGCGATCCGCGACTGGCGTTACCTGGCGGCCTCGCTGTGCGCCGGCTTGATCACCTTCAGGTGGGCACCGTTGATCGAGCGGCTGCAGACGCCCGTGCGTATGTTCGACGCGGCCGGCCTGGCGCTGTTTGCCGTGGCCGGCGCGGAGAAGGCGCTCGCCGCCGGCCTCAATCCGCCCATGGCCGCGCTGCTGGGCATGCTCACCGGCATCGGCGGCGGCATGGCGCGCGATGTCCTGCTCACCGACGTGCCCATGGTGCTGCGCGCGGACCTGTATGCGGTGGCCGCCCTGCTCGGCGCGGGCGTGGTGGTGATCGGCGCCATGCTCGGTCTGGCATCGGCCGCGACGATGTTTGTCGGCGCCGCCTGCTGCTTCACCCTGCGCATGATGGCCATCCGGCGCGGCTGGCAGCTCCCGGTGGCCGGCGGCCGCCACGCGGACAAGCGCGACGACGCGCCGCGCAGGTGAGAGCGCTGATCGAGCACGTGGTCTTGCCGACACTGTAGATCCGCTGCAGCCCTGGGCACTGGAGCTACAGCAGCGCCAGGCCCACCACAAGGCAACGGCGGGCGTGGCCAACAAGCTCGCCCGCAGGCTGGACGATCGATCATCATGGCGCGGTCTTCGATGCGTGTCAGGTAAGCCACAAGCCACATGCGCAGCATCCGCGCATGTAATCAGCAAGCTGCTTCAACTGGTCTCAACGCTTGACCTTGAGCAGTACCGCACGATCAACGTCATGACGAAGGCCGCGGTCCCCGAGTCGGACAAGGCCGATCACAATTCCGGCGCACGAAGCCGCTTGAACGATAGGCCCCGACTCGCGGAGTTCACGATGGCCCGAGCGTGCCGCGCTCACCCCAAGGCCGTCTATGACCGGAGGAAATCCCTGTGGGACACGACTGCAACCGATCCGCTTCGGCAATCAACGATCACGCTGTTCCCTGTTGCAATGGCGACGTCCCCCCGCCTTGAGTAGCGGGCGGCTTTAGAGTCCTGGGTTGATGATATCGATGTCCGCCAGCTGTTTGGCATAGGCGGCTGGGGTCAGCCCGCCAAGTCCATCCTTGGGGCGCTCGTTG
>Ga0222714_10000226_pt1 | contig 67564 bp, 43 predicted proteins | sample C33_3DmetaG_FD_165048 | JGI IMG/M metagenome (GOLD analysis project Ga0222714, IMG submission 165048) | Estuarine water microbial communities from San Francisco Bay, California, United States - C33_3D | ecosystem: Environmental > Aquatic > Marine > Unclassified | place: USA: California... | reverse complement strand
AGACTTAGCATACTCTTCAAATACTTGAGCTGCTTCTTGTTCTAGTTGCAAGCTTGCAATCCTAGCTCCATCCATCTCAGTCTTTATTGCTTTAGCAAATATAGATAGGACAGGATCAATATTACTAATGAGTGCACCAGTAAGGTATTCAAATGCATTCATATCTGAGGATATCTCACGTAAGTATTTTACAAGAGAATCTTTAGTTACATTAAATGCCTGAACTTTAGCTAGTCTATCATTGAGCCTTTTGAGCTCATCTGTTTTTACTTTATCAGATATTCTAGTATTACTAGTTACTCTTTCAATATCTTTTTTAATTACATCAATTTCTTCAGCTAAATTTTCTCTTGCCTGGGACTTATATTCCATTAAGAAATCTGCCATTAAGGGAATACCATACTGAGTAATCTGTTGTTTAATCTGTTCCTTTACACTAATAGCATAAGTTAACTTCTCTTGTGGAGTTTTAACTCCATCTTTTTCCTGTTGCTCAGGAGACTTAGTACTTGAGAAATGTTCAAAGACGTCCTTCTTAGATATTTCATCAAGGAGGTCATATCTATTTGCAAAGTCATAGAACTGTATGAGTTCATCAATAGCAGCTTTTCTGTTCTGCTGGTTGATTGAACTGGTAAACTCTCTGAATTTTTTCTCAGCCACTTTTGCTTTCTCAAAAGCATCATCAACAAAGAGTACAATAGATTCTACACCTTTGACATCTTCAATCATTTTAGCCAATCTCTTGATCTCATTCTTGGTTCTCTCATAGTTTTTAACTTTCTTTCTCTGGAGAACAGCAAGCTTTGTCTGGAGATTGAGAATGACATCATTTACTAACTGTTCTATAGGAGTTGTTTTAACATCTTCCTTAGTTAGCTTTTCACTCTCTTCAGCTTCAGGATAATAGTTTAGATCATCACGGTCACCAAAACCTTCTCTATACCACTCTTGTTCAGCAAGAGCCTCATTACCATTATGTTTGGTAACAAGGTCTTTCCATTCCTGACTGTTTTTATTTATGCATTTCTTGATTGACATCTAGCAAGTGTATTTTCTGATTATTTCTTCAATTTCTTCAATCTGATCCATTGTTGTGGCATTATTGATATCTTCCATTAACTGGTAAATACTATAGCCATCTTCTGCCATCCTGAGATCAAGGTCCATGAATACAATCATATCATTTATATCTTTGATAGCTTGGACTTTTCTCTCTCTTGTAGCAGGTCTTGTTACCTCAGGGACAGTTTGAATTTGTCCTGTTTTGAGATCCATGTTTCTAAGATACATAGTTTTTCCATCAGGACTAACAAGATCGTACAAATTGTTTGCATTTAATATATACCTTCTACCATTAGAAGAGTTGAACTCTTTTGGATACTTGTTATCATTCTCTGCTAGGTAAGTGTTAAACTCTGCAACCTCTGGGTTTGTCTCAGATGATACGGAACCTGTTACAGGGGCATTTGGAGCAACTTCCCTTACGGCAGTAGTAGAACCTGTTGGAGCAACCTGGTAAATAAATCTTGACTTCTTACCCTGGATGAGCGACTGTGATAAGATTGATCTTTTCTTGAAATCAGCAGCGTCTTTATAACCTTCAGCTTTAGCATACTGGTCTAGTGTTCTAGTAGTAACTAAACCTGTTGATTCGTTGGTGATTGTTACTGTATCTGTCTTAGGGTCTACTGTTGCTTCACCAAGATAAGTTACTTTTACTACATCACCATTTGGCATAACATAGTTACCATCTTCAAATCTAGTTGTGCGATTGGTAATGACTTTTGTTCCTTTGAGAATTCCGTCAATACTTTCCTGCATCATTGGAATTGATGGTAGAGTAGGTTCAGGTTTACTAGTAAGATCTTGAATAGGTTGTTCTATTTTTACTACATCATCAGTGAACTCAGTCATATTTTCATCTTGGATGTCTATAAGCATTTGCTCATATGATGCGGCATGTCTATCTATTGTTTCATCAGAAACATTTGCTCTATTTTCACCTCTTGCAAGTTGTGCTCTAATTCTTTCTTTAGCTAGTTCTGGATTTAATTCCATTAGTTTATACTGAATATTAACATCAGGAATTTCTTTTCTTAGAGCTTCAATAAATGTTCTTCTTTTATCTTTAGTTAAATTAGTAGTATCAAATATAACTTGTTTACCACTCTTTATTGCTTGTATAGTTCTTTTAGCAGCTTCAGCATAGATTTCTTTGTCTTTTGACTTGTTATTCATGTCTCCTGTAAATTCTACTCTCATTTCATCAGGGGAGATGACTACAAGATTTTCTTGTGGTAAAGATTTTATAAAAGTAGATTTACCACTTCCACTTGTACCTATTGGCAGTAATACATCAAATTGATTTTCTGCTTTGATAGAAGTTGGAAGTTCTGTAGCAACAATAGTTTCTTCAGGATCTACTGTACTTGTATTAGTAGATGTTTGAACTAGATCAGGATTACCGAATATAGTAGGTGATAGCAAGAAGTTCTTGAACAAACTGTTCTTGTTCTCATCACTTACTAGTTTATCATATATTACATCTAAGTAAGTTTTATTCCAGTAGTTTACCTTGAATAGATTACCTGCGTTTTCAGTAGCAATTCTAATTTTATCTTGTGGTAGTATTTGTTCTAAACCAAATGGTGTAGTACCATGACCATGTTGATATATTGCAACAAGCGGTAGCATGTTAAATATTCTACTGATCTTTTGGTTACCATCTCCTCTTACTTTTTCAATTCTTGGATTACCAAGAGCCCTGATGTTTGAAGCATAGGTATCTTTGCTAGCACCATCTAGTACATCTCTGTCATTCAGAGTAATTAAATAAGTATCATTCTTAGAGTTTCTTCCTGATAGTTGTTCTAGTACAGGGAACTCAGTCTTTAGTCCAGGATATTGATCAACAATATCTAGTATCATTTTAGTAAATGAGTACTCAGTGTTTTTAGTAAGAGCTGTAGGATTAAATACATTCATTAGAGCAACTTGATTCAGCTCTAAGTCTTTTAGTCCTTGTTTTTGTAAGTAAGCTCTCTCTAGTACGTACTTGATATACTGTTCTTCTGTGGTAAACGGATTCTCATTGTTATTGAATGGTTTTAAACCATCTCTATTTTTATAAGATACGGCTGATTCAGATGATACAAGATATGCTTTGTCTGCAAAGTCTCTCTTGATGTTATTTAGATTGATTGTAATACCTTCTGGGGTATATACTGCATCATTATTTAGAGTCTTAGAGTTGGTTACTTTTACTCCACGGTATGTTTTTGCATCCGTAATAATATTACCATTAGGATCTACAGAGTTTGTGAGATAGTTTTGGAAGATGAATGTAACAATTGCATCTTTATATGCATCTACAAATTTTACAACACCATCTGTTCCAGGACCAAATTTCTCTGCAATATTTCTATTAGCAATAATATCTTTGATAGCTTCATTAGTTATTGGATTGTTAACTAAGTCCATCATTGGGGCAGCAATATCTGTAATGATACTTTTGTCAAAGAGTGAGCTTACAATACTTTCAGTGAGAACTCTATCCTTGAATTCTTTGTCAAGCTTGCTATTCTCATCTAAAGCATCAATATCTACATCTCTTAAATAGATTTCCTGGAAGTTTCTAAATGTAGTAGTATCTGGTTTAGCTCTTCTCTTTAATGCAGATAGACCCATCAATTGTTTTTGGATCTCATAGAAGTGCATAAACATTGCCATCTCAGCAATTACTTCTTGGTTGCTAAGAGCATTCACATCTTTTTTGCCTATGATGTCTTTCATCATTTTAGTACCAAAAGAACCATCAACTTTTTCTGCTTTGCTTGAAGCAAATGTTGCAGATTCAATAAAGGTTTTATTTTTTAGATCTGGTGCAAAATAGATGTCAACTTGTTTTGGTCCTCTTGTTTGGTAAACACGCATGATCTCAAGAGGGTTAATATTACCCTTTTGTATTTCAAGTGCAAGTTGTCTTTTATTATAATTAGTTACATTAGGTTTTGCTTTTTCTTTATAATTTAAAGATCTGAACTCAACATTAAATGTCTGATCAGGTCTCACTGATTCCATAATAGCTGCAAGATATCTTGGAGTACTCTTTTCAATTACATTCTTAGCTGATTGATACTTAGTAAATACAGCTTTTTCAGGTGCAACACCTAAGAGAGAACCATAATCACTACCAATTAGTCTTTGTTGTTCTGCATACTCACGGATCATTGGTTGTGATACAAAGTATACAGCATCTCTTACAGGTACACCAGCTTTAATTAAGTACAAGAATGTTGGAGCAATTTCATAGTTACCCTGGATATAGAATATCCACTCATCTTTTTCAACATCTACCCAACCATTCATACCTTGTGAGTAGACATCAGAAATTCTATCTACACCATCAGCACTATATACATCAGATAAAGAAATATTATCTCCAATCTTATTATGTGGTAGCAACAATCTCATTTGATATGTTTCAGGATTATCTGTATCCTTTACATATCTACCATTAACATATACTGTTGAGTCATAAGTTAACGGTAGTTTACCACCAGCTGCATCAAACAATGGGCTTAGAGCATTCTCACTAGCTGCAATACCAAGTACTGCTTTACCAATTAGATTCTCTTCATGTTTAGATAAGTTGTATAATGGTTCTAAAGTAGTGGTAGGGCTAATCATTTTTTTACTGCCCTTCATGTTTACTTCACCATTCTGTTTGGTAAACTTATCATAAGTACTTACATCATCCTGTAGTTCATCAGCAAGATCTTTTAAGATATAGGTATCATTTGGTCTGATTAAGTTAGCATAATTCTCAGGCATTTCAAGAATAGACCGGATGCTATCAATAAACTCATTCTGTACTGCTTTCTTTTGTAACTGGATTGCCTTGTTTTTAGACCCCTTAATCTTAGAAACAGTTTCAAAGAATTTATCATTAGCAACTTTACTTGTTACATAATTACCCTCTTTATCAATATTAGGGAAGAATGTAGTAAGTTTATCAACGTCATAGTCACCACCAGATTTTGCAACAATTTCTGTTGGTAGCATGATCAAGTTACCTGCAGCTGGATCTAAGAATTCATAAACCTCCATGAACTCCATAGAGTTGTGACCTTGTACAGGAATACGTACAGCAGCTAGAGTAATTTTCTTTCTGTTATCTTCAGTATTTAACCAATCTTCATTTTTGATCATTTCATTCAGTCTATCTCTAGTCTGAATAGGTTTGCCATCTGTGTGTTCTAAGTTTAATAAATGCATAAAGTCACCTTGTAGAGCAATACCAACTTTCATTGCAGATGTTGGTCTTTCAAAACTTGTTACTACAGGTTTTTTACCACTTATTTTAGCTTCCAAGTAGTCACGTTCAGCAATGAATGCATACTTGTTTGTTGGAGTAAAGTATTGGGTTTCTACTCTGTTCATAGCCTCAAGTCTAGACTTGAGCTCATCTTTGCTTAGATTTTTATACTTAGAATCAAAGTCAATGGTTTCAGTACTATAGAATGGATAGTTATTAGTACCCATAAATTGTTTTCTCTGAGCATCAGTTGGATTCTCAAACTTTTGCCCTCCTGTAAGAAGACCATCACTGAGTGATCCAGCAACCTGTACTAGAGGTTCACCTTTTACATACTGTCTAACAAATCTCTTTTCTACAATAGATAAGATTGTTTTCTCAATAGTCTTTCTATCAATAAAGTATGATAGGTCACCGTTGAGTGTTCCATCTTTATTAGTCTTAAGTTGTCTGAGAAGGTGTGTTGGATAGTCTTTGAGTTCAAGATTGTCCTGAATTAACTTTAAGAACTTATCTGGTTTTCCAATTAAGTTCTTACCATCTTTGTTATAACCAATCTCTTCTAAGAGTTCATACTTGAGTAGTTCAGTATAGAAGTCTACTGTGCTTTCATACTTATTTACAATAGGAGCATTATCTGGATTGATAAGTTTACCATGTTGGTATAATCCACTGAGAATAAGTTTTCTTAACTGAGTAGAGAATACAACTTCACCCTTGTACTTGCTGTTTACAGAAGCAGCTTCTTTTAAGAATCCAGCATGAATTGAGTTTATAGTAAAGTTGATATCTTTCTTCAGAGTTCTTTGATCTTTATCCTCAAAGATTTGATCTGCTTTACCATCAGAAGTTACGGCACCAACCTTAGAACCGGATTCAAATGTAGCATAGTATACATTCTTCTCCATCATCTGTCTGTGCAAGTTCTCAAGTTGACTTCCTTTAATCATACTTGGGATTAATGGCATAAGTGCAAACTTGTGCATTGCAGTTACAGGAAGTACTGTACCTTGAACAAAACCAAAGTTTTGAAGTTTATATACAGGAAACATCTCAATGATATCTGTAGCAGAAACAGTTTCCTTTCTTACAATCTTTTGATATAAATTCTCTTGAGCCTCAGACCATTTGTTCTGAAGTTTCTTTAGCATTCTATAGGCATCAAAAGTAATATAACCCTGACCGTCTGCTTCTTTGATTTCTTTTTTGGTATATTTTTCTACTTCCTTATCAACTCTTTCTTTTATAAGTTGTTCTTTATTAGGAATGTTACGGTTCTTATACCTCTTTTCATAGTCAGCAGTAAGTCCTTTACGTATTTCATCTACATAAATACTTTCTCTTGTAATCTCCTGCATGATAGCAGTGTTTACATAACCCTCGTATGCAATAGTATTAATACCTAAGCTCTTTGCATAAGAAGTTTCAGCAAGAATTTTAGCAAAGTTTTGAGCTGCAATATCAGTTCTGATTCTTGGACCATTTGAAATTAGTCCAGAGATTCTTTTGTGCAATTCTTGTTTAGCATGATTGTACTGTGCAATGTCACCTAAGAACAAGATACTAGTCTCAACATTGTGGATCCAGTAGTTATAGAAATATGCTCTAGTAAGGATCTGTTCTTTTTGTACTGTTGTTAGATTTTCTAAGTTTAACCTATCCATTAGAGCACTATCGATAAACTTACCAGCATTTAGCTTTTTGTATAACTCATTTGTCTTGTTAGTAAAGTAACCCTTTACCTGAGCTTTGATTTTTTTAGCTAAATCCTGATCTGTTTTTAAGTACTCTAGTAATTTAGTGCCTGGATCAGTAACTTTTTCTAAGATCTCATTCTGGAGATCTTTAGTTAGTATTCCATCAAAGAAATTAAATGATTCTCCTGCAGCTCTTCCATCTGCAGTTGGAGTATTATAACCAATATACTTTTTAGCTTCAGGATTTGTTTTATAAATATTAATTCTTTTTACCTCAGCACCTAAGTATGGAAGTATTATGTTTTGTATAACATCATTTTCTCTAGATGTATTTGGCAGGAAAGAATCAATATCAACATATAGATGCAAGTCTTTTTTACCAACAGCTCCTGAAACTATACCACCATCAATTCTCCATCCAAATGATGAAGACTTAGAACCCGGACGCATGAGCTCAACTCTACCAGACTTCAAGAATGTGTGAAACTCTTGTAGTAGTTTACCTCTATAGTCTAGTGATGTTGTATTTGATCCTGTGGTTAAAGCATCTTCAGATACAGTTTGTGTACCTGCAACAATCTCAACAGAGATTGATCTTCCTTGTCTTTGTTGTCCCTCAGGAAGGAACATAGATTTTAGTGCAAGAGATACTTCAGCAAATGGATTCATTTTAGGATCCAAGTGCTGTGTAGTCTTGCCGAATCTATACATATCAGTTCTCATTGCAGAAGTATTGATTCCATCTGCAATAACTGTTAGTGTACTATCATTGACATGCTCATTTACTCTATTCTTCTCTGGATTTTGAACTGAAAATGTTGAAGATGCTGCACCAAATTTGTTTTGTAGTTCAATGATCTTATCAATCTGAGTTTGCTTTGAACCTCTTGTAAATAAGAAACTATTTCTTAAACCTATTACTCCTGGCTCAACACCCTTTTTTAATGTAGTAATTGGTTTAGAAATGAAGTCATTTAGATATCTTCTTGCAGCATCAGTCATTGATCCTGCAGCTTCTGCTTCATATAGATCTTTTACTGTTTTGAAGATATAATCAATTCCAAACTTCTGTTTGTTTGCGGGATTAGATAGAGCAGTTTTAATTTTACCAATATCATCAAGGCTAAATCCAATAGCATTTAAGAATTCAAATTCTCTACCTGATATAAAGTTACCAGCTTTATCACTGAATGCATCTACAACAGCACCAAGTTTTAGTACTGTTTTATTGTTCTCATCTCTACGTGTAAAGTAGCTGTCTAGTCTTGATGCAAAGTTGTTTTCAAACTTTCTAATTGTATTACCAATATCTGTTGCAGCATTAGTTACTTCAACTCCAGTAACATTATCACCGTCCTTGAATACAGTTAACTGCATATAAGGGACTCTGGGTAAACTAAATACAGACCAGAAAGATGTTGTGATATCAAATGCTCTACTTACATTTCCTGTATATCCCTGAGCACCAACAAGTTGTGGATTAGGTAATCTACTCTCTACAAGTTGTTGTAACTCAGGATAAGTAGCTACAGCATTGACAATATTCTTGTACATCTCTTGTGGGTCCTTTGTGCTATTAGTAGCTCGTACTACAGCATTCCAAACCTTCTTATAGTTTGCAAGCTTCCTATACCCCAGTTTATTGTACTGATATATAGGTTTACCACTATTGTCTCTAGTTACTGCAAATAAACTTTTGAGAATGTATACTACTTCTTTATCTGCAATGTCTAGTAGGTTTACATCATAGGTCTTATCAAATGTCTGTGCTTTAGTTGGATCTGTCTGAGCTTCATCAGTAGGATCTTCTTCTTGCATTTTAACAGTGACTTTTTTAGTCATGATGTTAAACGCAGAGTTTTTAGTAAAGTACCTAATTGTGTTCTCCCAGTTGTTAACCATTGACTGAAGGATCCTTAGATTATCTAAGAGTTGTCCTTGATCATAATTAACTTCAAATGCATTTACAGTTCTATCTGGAAATAGTTCAATATTTGTATAGGATCTTGATTCCTTATCTAATTTTTCTTGTGCTTTTGCATAAGCATCAAATTGAGCTTGAGCTTCTTCAATAGTATTTACTATAATTATTCCTGCTCCTGCTTCATTCCTACCCTTTATCTTATTGTGATTAAAATAGTCACCTATAATTTCAACAACACCACCAAATAATTCACCCTTAATTCTCTCACCACCTTTAGTGTTTAGGTCTAGATTATTAAAATCTTCAACTTGACCTCTAAGGAAAACATACTTATCATCACCCTTAGTAGTTCTAAGGATAGCAACCGCATTGTCTTCAAGGTTCTTAAGAGTTTCAAAAGAGTTAAAAGATTTAGCTGGCTTTACTTCTAATTTATCTTGGATATCTTTAATTTGTTTCTCAAATCTTTGCTTAGCAAAGTTGAAGAACTTAGCCTTATTTTCTTCATTTGTAATGATAGATACACTAGCATCTAAAGCACCCTTGCTTTTAAAAGTAGCATCTGTTACTTCAGCTAAGAGAGAGTCAATAGACTCAATAGCAATTGCAGAATCATAATCTGTTAGTGCATCTTCATTCTTATTACCTGCTAACTCAATACCACGGTTCAGTTCATCTAATAGAACATTGTCTATTAATGGTGTGTAGTTATTAAGTAATGCTGGATTCTTAGATGCAAAGTATAAGTTTTGGAATAACTCACCAGCAACACCTTCTGTTGCAAGTTCCTCACTTCTAATTAAATCTGTTGTAGATGGGTTAATTCTAAATAACTTCTTGAGGAAGTTAAGAATTCTTCTGAAGAGTGTGTTTCTTTTAGTCTGACCTTTAATTACTTTTGGATTAAGAGCATAGGATCTAAAATCTTCTGCAAGCATTTCTTCAACTTCTCTTGAAGATAGTTTAGCATATTCAGGTTTTAATTTTCTTACTTCATCATATAGTGCTCTTTTCTCTTCTTTTGTTAAAAACAACTGAGAGAAAACGTGCCATGCTTCATGGTACCCGTCAACCATTGTACCACCTGTAGTTGGATTAATTATGATAGCACCTAGTTTACCATCAAGGTCAAGGCTTTTATCTGTAATTAATCTTGCACCAGCTGCTACAAACTTAGCATATACATCAGAGTTTACAATGTTAGCTGCTTGTATAAGTTTGATATACTGAGAAAGTGGAGAGTTACTCCACCATTCAAGTGCTTTTTCTACTTGTGCTGCAGTAACTCCATTTGGTAACTTAGAAGATCTTTCTAACTGAAAACTAGCTATTAGATCACTGATATCAGAAGCATCTTCAGGCTGTGCAGTGTTCTGTGGGTTTGTAAGATTTACATCACCCATTGCAGCTTGATCTTCAGTTACAGTATTTGGAAAGGGTTCAACTTTATCTAAACTTTCCTTTTGTGCTTCTTTTGCTGCAGTTACAGTTTGAACAGGAATTGGTTCTCTGGCAGGCTCATTAGTTTTAAAATCTGTTTCACCAAGAGAACCCATATCAAGAATGCCACTCTTTTGAGATTCTACACGAGCCTTTACAACATCTTTATATAAGAAACCATTATCAATAACATCTTCAACTGTTAGATAATAAGTATCACCTACATCTACTCTAGCCTGTGCACCATAGAATCTATGTGTGCCTTCTTGACCTTCAATAGTTACATTATAGTTATAGGTAGTTGGTCCATTTGATTGTATTGGAGTTACATCAGTAACTTTAGCTTTAATAGATTTTTCTGGTGCAAACAAGATCTCCTCCACCATTTTGTCCTTAAACTTACGTATCTCAGATCTGTTATCAACCGGTTCCTCATTAGTACCTGCAACTTCAGCTACTATAGTATTGGGTGCAGCAAACTTAATGTAAGAGTTGAATAGTGGTAGACCACCTTTCTTACCTAAGAAAATTTCTGCTCCCTGTTGTTTTAAGAACTCATGGTAGCTCTTTTCTACAATCTCACCATTTACATAATCAGAGTATGTACCTTGCTTGATTAGATCTCTACTATAGTCAAACTTTGCAGGGTATCTCTTACCTTTTGCAGATGATTTACCATGCATTAGAACATAAACTATATCCTTAAGGGCTCCTTCTCTTGGAGAAGTTAAATCAATTTGTTTAACTGGATTATTCTCTAGACTGATGCCCTTTGCATCCATTTCTTGTTTAGTAAACTCATAGTACTCAAATGTTAGAACTCCAGTATCTTTATCAAAGTATACTTGGTGTCTTCTTGTTTTATCTGGTACATCAACTATTTCCTCAGCATAAAACTGTGAGTAAAGTTTGAACTTCTCATCTGCTGAGAGATCATTTGAAGTTAGTATCTGACCAATCTTATCAGCAAGTTCTTGCTTGACATCAGCTCTATCTAGAGCATAAATTTGATCAATACCTTCTCCAAGCATAATATATGCTTCTCCTTGTTTAAGACCGTATGCTGGCGTATCTAGTATCCTAATACTATTTAAGATTTCAGTTGCAAGTTCTGCGTAGAAAGAATCTATTTGATCTAGTCTAATATTTTCTTTTATAGATTTATTAGAAACACCTCTACTTGCACCTGTAATGGTGAGTTTAAACTTCTCACCTTTAATTAGTTTTTGTCTAAGATTAAAGAGTTGTTTAGCTTCTTCTTGTTGTTGTAATCTTACTTCTTCAATTAAATCTTTAAATGATTTTCCAGTCTGTTTTTCATAGTCAACTTTTGAAGTATATCCCATTTCTTTATAACGGAGATTAGCTTCTTCAGCTGGAGTGATTATCTTTTCATAACCGTACATGTTGGTTACAGCATAACCATCTTTAGTTTCTCTTACATCTCTTAGTGTTTGATAAACTAGTTTACCGGTTTTTTTATCTGTTATATCTCCTACTTCATTAAAGTAAATTGGATTACCACTTCTATCAGAAACTACTAACAAGAATACTTCACTTGGAAGGGATACTTTTCCTGTACCTGTTCCCTGTTTATTAATAGCGTTCATTTTAGCCAACAGGGCACTAAGCTCATCAGTCATTTGATCTGCTGGTAGTTTGTTTAGAGCAACAGGAACAAGTGTTATTTCTTGACCCTGATACACTGGATTACCTAGTGTACTATCAAAGTTGTATGTAGCATTATAGATTCTAGAAATTGTATTATAGATTCTAAGTTTATCTTTATCAATTATTTCTACAGTCTCTGCGGTTTTTGTTTTAGGGTCAAGAGTTAAAAACTCAATACCTGTTGATGAGAATATAGTCCTACTTTTTAGAGCAATGTCACCTATCTCAGTAGCTCTACCTTCTGATACTGGCTCCGCATCTGTTCCAGTTGGTGTATTTGCTGTGTAGTTTGCTTTAGCTTGAAGTTGCTCAGGTGTCATTGGTGCAAGACCTAGGTACTCTTCAATAGCATTTAAACCTGTCTCAGCATTTCTAAAAGCTCTTGTTATTTCTCTAAGTCTTTCAATTGGTATATTTAACTTGAGATCACCACCTAGTTGTGCTTCTACAGCACCTATAACATACGGTACTTGTTGAATATATTGTAATGCAACATCTCTACTTTGTGCTTTTTCAAAACCATTGTACAAATAGTTTATATATTCATCTACATTAAATACCTCTCCCTCAGGAACAGTAAGCATTTTCTTGTAGACAGCATCTAAAAGTTTAATAATATTATCACGACCAAGTGTACAAGTAATTGCCATTGATTAACAGATTTCTGTATTAAATAAAGTATTCTCTAATTCTTCTAGTTTAGCATCTTTAATTCTATCTTCTGTATTATTAATTTCTTTTTTAATAACATCTTGTGCTAGATCAGTGCTTTCTTTCAGAATGGTTTGTTGTTCTGGAGTTGCTTTTGCAACAGGTGCTTTAGGTTTAACTGCTGTGCTCATTTCTGTTGAATCTTGTAACTGTTTGAAAGTAATAAAGATACTACTATTTCTATTAACTTTTCCTATATTAACACCCTTATCTGTAATAGATTTTATAACTACAGGATCTCCTTTGAGTGCCCAGAAGTGTCCATTCTCATCAGATAATGTGTCAGTAACAATTCTATTAGCATATTGCTCTTTTGGAATTCCGTTTCTTATAATATACTCAATTTCTGCTTTGGGTAGTAAGTCAATTGTAGTATTTGAGTAACCCATTTGATTTAATTGCTGTCTGAGCTCTTTTTGTATATCAGTTGCTACTTTAATTCCTGTAGTTGCTTGTGGTGAATCTTGAACATTTTCAACAGTAGATTTTTGTTCTACTAATACTGCGTTACCTACAGCATCTTGAGGTATAATCTCAAGTCCTTTTAGTAAATCAACTGAATTACTAGATGTATCTCCACCAGCATAGTCAAGAGCTATTGGCATGATAGCCAACATTTTAGCTTTTAGACCATGAGTATTATTTAATAGAATTCTGTATAGTGATAGTTGCTCAGTATGTTTCTGACGATTACTCTTACCAAAGTTATTAGATTCATATTTAACTTTTGTATCCCCAGCATATGTTTCAGCAAATTGGTTACCTCTCATTGTTTTAATGTCATAGATTCTTACGTCTCCATTTACATCAAAAGTTAATAAGTCCACAGTGCCTGCAACACCAAGATCATCATTATATAGTACAACATTATTAGCAAGAACTATTTCACCTTTTGCATCAAGGTTCTTTTTGATTTCTTCTAGTCTAGCTTTAAGTTTTTCAATTTCTTCTACCGGTGCAAAGTTATATTTAGAAATATCCTTTACTTTACCAGAGAAGAAGTCTCTAATGAAGTCATCTACCTTATTACCAATAATTTGAGAAGAAGCCATCACAAGTTTTCTATTAACATCTTTAGGTGAATAACCCTGGTCTGTTAATCTCTTTCTGTATTCTTCTATACTTTCATTTGGTAGAATAGGATCTTTAATATCTTCTTCTTTAGTATAACTTGTTACACGCTGATATTCTTTTCCAGTTTTAGTATTTACATACTTGCTACCATCTTCTGATAGTTTTATAAATGATGCATTTCTTAATACATCTTTTATAATGGACCTTACTGACTCAAGTTTTTCTTCTTGTGGTGTAAGTGGTCTACCAACCCTTTCACTTGTTAAAGCATTATCAAGATCAGCAATATCAGCAAGAGAGAATGTAGAAAGAATAGTTTTCTTTTCTTCTTGTTCAAATAACTCCTCTACAGTTTGTGTACGTACTTCTGTTGGAACAGGACCATTTTGACCCTCACTACTTAATTTTTCAGAGACAGCTTCTCCAGCAACCGGTTCAAGAAGATCATATAGATATCTTACTTGATCTTGGTACTTTTGTATAGCACCTTCAAGTTGCATCATTCTATTCTGCTCTTGCTCCCTTACAGCATCAATGAATTCTACATTGTCCATGCTTTCATTGATATCTCTTTCCAGTTGAGCCAGCATTCTCTTAGTTTCAAAATGATCTTCTAGTTCCTGTTTACTAGTTTCATCTACAGCTTTTACAAGAGCATCAAACTCTTCTCTACTAAGTTCTTTAAACCCAGAGTTTTTAATTTTATTGAGAGCAGCATTTTGAGTCTTCCATATAGAAAGATATTCTTTCATATATTCAACAGAACTAGCAATGGCATTCCTTAGGATCTCAATCAGTCTTTGAATAGTTCCTATTTTCTTTTCAATTCTTTGGATCTTATTTCGGATGTCAGTTTTAGTAAATAGATCAAACTTAGGATCAGCTAATAAGTTTCTATAGTAATCTGCTTGTTTCTTAAGATCTTTTTTAATTGCATTGAGTTGAGCTTGTTCCTGTTTTAGTTCACGTACTCTATTCATGATATCATTTAATAGAGCAAATTCTCTTCTCAGTTGTTGTTTATATAATCTAGATCTCTCTTTTATCTTACCTGATTGTTTCTTCTGATTAGATTTTAAGAGTTGAGCAGTTGTCTTATCTAATTGTGCAATTTTATTTATGAGATCTTCAACCTGTACTCCTGTTAGTTCAACAGTATTATCAAGTAATTGCTCTAAATAGTCTAGGGTATCTTTTATATTGGACTCCTCTATTTCAATTAGTTTTCTCTTCTCCTCAACTAAGTCTATTCTTCTTTGTAGAGCTTGTTCAGCTAGTTTTCTGCGTTTAGCAGTTTCAGCTGCAAGTTCTTCTAACTCAGTTTTGGCTTTCTTTTCACCAGTAGCTTCATCTACTTCTAAAGCCTCTACACTTTCAATATACTTTCTTAGTTCAGTTATCTGAAGTTCATCAATAAGTAGTTGTTCTCTTTCCTCATTGGAAAGGTCTCTATCTTTTTTTGCATCATATTGTTTCTCTAAATCTGCAAGAACTCTCTTTGCTTCTTCTAGACTGACTGTACTCATGTCAACTAGAACATCATTAACATAGATAGAAGGTGCTTTAACATTTGCAGCTTTTGCTTCAAGGTTTTCAGCTTTTGCTTTAGAGTTATATTCCTCAATGGCTTCTTTAGCCTCTTTACTATCTCTAACAAATTCTTGAAACTTTTCTTTTACAGCTTCATCTGATAGATTACCATATTCTTCTTCAAGATTATTTTTTTCTATGTGTGTATTGAATAGTAATTGTAGATCTTTATATAGAGCTTCATCCATTTCATCAAGTGGAGTGAGTTCTGTGAATGGAACAAAGTCTTTAACTGTTGACTCAGGAGTTTCTTTTACCTCATCAATAGCAGCTCTTATAGCTTGTTCTCTTTTCTGTGCATACTCATTTTTAATTTTTTGAGCTGCAATAGGATCAGCAGGAATTTGTTTAGTTGTAAATATCTTACCGTCTATTAGTTTAAATTGAACAGACTCTACATTGATTTCAGCTCCCTCTTTGTTATCTGCTTTGAAGACATCACCATCCTTGTATATAAGTATTTCTCTTGGTTGACCATTATCTAAATAGAATGCAGATAGTGTATCACCATCAGCTAATTGATTTGCAATTTCAGATAATAATACTGTTTGCTTACCTAGCATATCTAGATTAGCTTTTTCTTCTCTTACTTCTTTTTGTGGTAGAGCATTTAGCTCTCTTTGTTCTTCAGCATGTAATTGGTTCAGCTGTAAGAATAGTTTTTCATTGGTATTTGTTTTTGCTTTTGGATCAAGATTTTTTAATCTAAGAGCATTCTGGAATATTAGTACGTATTTATTGTACTCAAGACTTCCAGGTTGTATTACCATATTTCTACTTGCATCAAAGAACTCAGTTGGAATTCTTCCACTTCTCTTAAATTCATATAGAGCTTCTGGACTTACATATACATTATCATTTGCAAGTACGTTTAGTAGAGCATTGAGTTCAATGTTATCTAGCTCCTGGTTGACAAGAGAATCAAAGTATTCTTTTCTATTGTTATAAGTGTCTGACATCCATGCAAAGTTTCTCTCTACATGTTTCATAAACTCATTAGGATCATATAACAGGTTTACATGCTTGTTTAGAATTGAAGCTTCTCTACCTAGTTTATAGTTATCAAGAAGTTCTTCAAAAGCTTTGTCAGCATTTTTGTCTAAGTACTCATCATTATTTAAACCTGCTAGTGCTTTTAAATAGTCTTTGTATGCAAGTTCTAATTCTGATTCAGCTTGAGTAGTATTCCTATCAGATCTTTCTTTTATATTAAGTTGCTTACGGATAATATCTCTTGTTATCTCCTCTGCTTCTTGTTCATCAATGAGGTTACCCTCATCATCTCTAACATTTTTAAATCTACCTTGCTCTCTAAGACTAGATATCTGGCCTTCTAGTTCAGCATTATCATATTTATAGAAGTACTCAACCTTATCTCTAAAGTTTTTTAGAGCATCCAACTTCCGTTGTTTCTTTGCAAGTTCTTTTGCAGATAGTACATCTTTACCTGCAGCAATTTCATTTTCAAGAATACCAATTTCAGAAGGTAGTCTATCAGTATCTAATAGAACCATAAGCTCAGTATCAGTCATTTTTGATAATGGCTTATTAGTACCTAATAGTTTTCTAATATCATCCCTTCTAAGTTTAGCATTTTTAAATGTCTGACCTAGGAATATAGCATTGTTTCTAGATCTCTGCCATGCAGATAAATATATAGCAGCTTTATTGTAAGCTTCTGTACCTTTCTTATAACCTGAGAGATCTATTGGATCTGGATATCTATCATTGTATTCCTTGTGGTCTGCTTCAATTTCATCCATTCTTTGTAGAACTGAATCAATTTTAGCTTTTCTCTTTGCTCCTTCACCCTTTTCTAATTTAAAAGCATCTTCAAATTCAACATCAGTAAGTTCTTTATATGAGTTTAATTGTGATTTAAATGCACCAAGAGTTCCTGTATTAATAGCAGTTAGAATAGCAGTTGTCATTGAGTCATCAGTCATAGCATCAATAACTTGCTTTCTTGAACCTGATAGTTTTTGTTTACCAGCTACATCTTGAACTGCAAGATTAAATAACTTCTCATCAAAGAACTTCATTGGATCTTTGAATAAATTGTCGTTTAGAGTTTGTGCTAGTTGTTCTCCATACTTATGTTTTTTATCATAGTACTTTTTATATTCAGCTGGATCAAAGATTTTATTGTATCCCTTAGATACAAATCCAGGAACCATATTCAGACCACCACCAAATATACCCATAACAAAACCAGTAGCAAAGGTTTCAAATCCTTTTTCAGTAAGTGGATTTTGTTCAGCCCAAGCATCTGAATAGTATGAGAACTTACTTCTCATACCGTTTGTCATAGCAGCTCTAGCAAACATGTGACTCCTTAGAGCTTCACTTTGGTTATAAAGATCTTTGTAATAAGTTTCTGTTGCTTGAGCAATTGTCTCTTGAGCATTTTCTTGGAGACCCTCTACAAAATTTGCTTTTGCATATGTCCCAATACCTTTAAGAGTAGATCTAACTGGAGCAGCTTTAAACTTTTTCCAAGATTCTTTAAAAGAGTTTTTGATATATTTTGCTGTAACTTCTTGAGCTTTTGTTCCAGCTTTTGTACCTACTTCAGCAACAAGTCTACCCTCAGCAAGTTGCATGAGTTCTTCTGTTTTACCAGCAAGAAGTCTACGCATACCACCCTTAGGGGTAAATATATTATTAAACACAAGACCTTCAGAGAGATACACTAGAGCTGTATTCCAACCTATTGTTTCTTTAGAAGCATCTTTTGCCATTTTCAGCATCTGATATTCTTCATCATTAGATGGAGCTTTGCCGTTTTTATCCCAGTATTCATTGTAGAGATTATCATACACATGGTTCTCTACAAGACCACCTTCTAATCTTGCTTCAGAAAAAGCAGCATTGAGTCTTCTTACATCAGCATAAAAACCTCCCGCTGTTTTAGAAAGTTTTGCTAGGCCTGTAAGGTTATCAAACTTACTAATCTTAGATATATTTCCTACAGCTTCAAATGTATTTGTAAGTGGATTAAAAAATCTACCTGCAGGACTGTTTGCAGCTTTCCAGAAATTTCTTGCTGCTGTTGTATTCTTAAGACTGGTTACTGCTTTTCCTAACTGTGCTGCAAATCTGTCCATGTAGAAGGTTTGCGCAAAGCCCTTACCAATTCTTGCTAAGTTAGCACCTGTTCTTGTAGCTGCTAGGGCTCCAGTTGCTCCACCAGTTAATCCAGTAATAGCACCTAAGAGAGCTTCTTCAGCAAGCACTTCTGTAATAATACCAGCAGTGTACCCAAAGTTCATTAGAGCATTGTTAAAGAATGATCCTACACCACCTTTTGATGAGTATCCAATTGCTGTAGCTTCTTCATATGCACGTGCTTCATCTAGATCTCCACCAAAATCACCACCTAATGCATTTATTAAACTCTTAGGACCTGCAATAAAACCATGTCCAACAAGTGGAATGAATGAGTATTGCATCATTCTTTTAAAGTCATCCCATCCTGTTGTATTAGCGTTAAAGGTAGCTTCATTATCTCTAAGGGGAGTAAAACCAATTTTATCAAATTTCTCTTGCCCATATGCAGCATATCTCTTATAGAATGCATTACTATCTGGACCAGAGTTATATTGATAGATTCTACCATAAGTATTTTTATCTTGACTGGTCTTTAGAGTTGCTGTTAGATTAGAACCAATAGCTGATATTACATCTGATATATCAGTACCCTTTGGAGCACCAGTCTTTCCAGGTGCATTGCCTACAAAATTTCTTTTTACATTAAGTTGTTCTTGACTAAGACTGTCAAAAGCTGGTTGTATTGGTCTAAAAGAATCAGGTTTTGGAAAGTTAATTTCATCCATTTTGATTCTATCTCCTTCAAATGGCTGCATAGCCTGAGGAGTGTTAGGAAGATTGAGACCTCCAAAACTTGACCCTAAGTTATCTAGAGGGCTTATACCTTCATTTGTGTTATCAGTAGCCATTAAGGAGGTTATTGTTATAAAGTTTTACTTGATTACCTTGTTGGATTGTTGAATCTCTAAGATCACTTAAATTTTGTTTAGCATTATCTACAATATTAGTAAAGCTAGCAACTGTCCATGTATTTGTTTTTTCATCAAATACTGGCATTGAATTATCTATTTGATAGCTACCATCTCCTCCAATTCCAGATTTACTAATATTAATTGTATATCTTGGATCTACAGGATCAGACCAACTATACTTTTTATTTCTATCTACATAAGCAGCTAATGGATCAGCAAACATACTGTTATACATATCAGAATTGAACATATTTTTGTCCATTATAAATGATACACCATTTGTCATAACTTCTGATGCCTGTGTTGGAGTAAATATACCTCCTGTAAGATTACCATCATCATCAAGTTTACCTGTAAGACTTTTGATTAAGTCAGGTGAAACCTGGAATATGTACGCTGATTTATTTGCATTATTTAGAGCAATAGGTGCGACTCCCATTTTGAAGTTAAACCCTTTGGTGCCTTTATCCATTTCTCTTTGTAGTTCTCGTAGAAATGCTAGACCTTGTTCATCAGATAAACTATTTTTTAATCCGGTAACACTCAGACCACCTACACTAATCTTAACATTATTAGAACCTAAGTCTTGTGATCTTAAGTTATTTAATACTTGTCCATAGTGATAAGTACCCCAAGAACTTTTTGGATTAACTGTTGTAAACATTGATTTTCCAAACATACCTGTACCATCAGATATTTTTTCTAATCCTGGTATAGATTGTCTTCCTGTAATTTTAGATACTTTATTTTGATCTGTTACAATAGATCTTGCAGCACTTATAAGATTTTCATAGTAATTCTTTGGTACACTAACATATGTATCACCAGATGTTCCCATTGTTAATGGAGAACCACTACTTACATATAAGGGTGTTCCTGAAGTTTTTCCTTCAGCATCTAGATTTGCACCTTTTGGTAGAGCTCTAAAAAATGCTTCTTTACTTCTTATATTACCATTTTCATCATACAAGTACTTAGCATGCTTAAATCCTTGTTTTGCAAGTTCTTTTTCTACACCAGATGTAAGAGTTTTCTCAAACTTCTTACTCTCACCTAAGAATAATAAATAGTCATCAAACTTAGTTGCTGTTGTAGCTAGGGCTTCTTGATTATCTTTAATAGTAGTTAATTGTGGATTCTGAGCCACAAAGTTTTTAAATCTATAGTTAATAGCTTTCATCCAACCTTCACCAACTTTATCAGTAAGGAATGAATTGGCATTTGTTTGTATCTTATTAGCCCATCTATTTAAATCAGCGTACTTATTCTCATCACCATTTATAATATAGTTGATCTGTTTTTGAGTTAATTTCTTTCCTGTATCACTATCAGTAGCTTCAGTAAGAACTCTCATCATAGTCTGAAAGTATGGACTAGCATAGTTTTCTGTATATCTCTTTTGTACATACTCAGCTGTAGATCTTACATTTGTTTTATCAGTTGCTGTACCTGAGTCATTAGATTCAGTAAAGAAGTGATTTTGATCAAACTTCTCAACTAGTTCACCTTTTTCATTTAAGAAGTGTGTACCAGCATCAAGTTTGTACTTTCTATCATCAAGTTTTTCTTTTAGGCCAGCTTTATATTCAGCAAGCTTTCTATCATTTTGATATTTTTGATTAGCAAGAGCCATATTCTGTTGGAACTTCTCTTGGTTAACTTGATATGGATTAGCATCAAGATCTTCAAAATAGTTTCTAAATGCATATGTGTGAGCTGCTTCACCCAAAGATTTGCTCATTAGTTGAGATGCAACACCTGAATCAACTTTGTATCTAAATGATTGGATATCACCATAAGGATTATTTGGATCTGCTTGATTTGTTTCCATCAAAGCATTCTCTTTTTCAATCCTAGTTAGTACTTCATTATTGATATCCTTGTTCATAGTATATTGATCCAGTGCTTTTTGTAGAAGTGGATCTTTATTACCCTTATCTATTTGAGATTGGATATCTGCTATCTTATTATCATATACAGCATTCTGCTCCTTCATTTGTTTGTAAGCATTCTGATTTTGAATCTTCATGATATTAAACTTATCTTGAAGGTATTTCATTTCAGCAGCATTTTTATCACCATTGAATTGTGCAGCATTTGCCATAGCATAGTCCTTTCTCTGAACGTATGCTTGTGTTTTAAAGTATGATTGTACAGATGGATCATTACCTAATCTAGCTTCAAATAACTTTTGAAGTGGTTCTTCAAGTTGTTCTCCATTCTTAGTCTTTACAATCCATCTCTTATCTTCAGTAAACTTAACAGTTTGAATGTCACCAAATTCTTTTGCAATTTCCTGAGCTCTGCCCATGATATCTATATTTGGCGTATATCTTACATTACTAAAGCCTAATGCTTCTTCATTAGTAGCATTCTTAAATTCTTCTGTTAGATAATTAATTTCACGTACTCCTGTATCCCAGTACTTTTTATTCATTTCAGGATCAAGAGATTTTCTAAAACTATCTGCTGCTGCAAGTTCAGTGTTCTTAGTTTTTGTCCAAGCCATATCTTTCATTAGGTCTTGGTTTTCATAGAACGGTCTAAATACTTGAGCTGCTTGTTGAACATTTTGTTCAAGAGATAGATCTAACTGAGAGATTCTCTTTAAGTTAAACTGAGCATCTTTAATGAAAGAATCCCTTGCTTTAACATTGTTATCACGTGTGAGATCAGCATAGTAGTATTTACTATACATAGTATTCAAAGCTTTCCAGTTATTATCATACTGGGTCTGCTTTGTTTGCATTACATTATCATAGAAGTTCAGATCCGGTTGAAACGGTTGAAACTGTGGTATGTAATCTGTAACTCCCTGTAAGTAGGTTGCCATAAGTAATTCTTTATATTATAAAAATATTAAAATTTTTTAAGTTTACTAAACTTAAAAAGTTTAAGACTAGAGTGTTACAATTGGAAAGACTGTATAAATATAGCCTCCATCTCTAAAACTAGTAGGTCCACCATACTTCTTACCATACTTAATTCTCATCATTTCTTTAAGTACTCCTTCAGGCATTCCCTTATTAGCTTCATAAAATTCTTCCATTGTCATTTCTGGCTTAGTAGCTTGTGGGTTCTTAGCAGTTGGTTGCATCTCTACTCTACCACCTACTCCAGGATGTAGTTTAACATCTTCTCTAAGTTGGTTCTCAGCATCTGCTTTCCATTTATTAGTTACTGCAGTATTGTATGCTTGTGCCATGTTAGCTCTTCCCTGACGTTTAGCATTTTGGAATTGCTGATTTGCAATAACATTCTTATCATAGAGTCTATTAGACATTTGTTGGTTCATAAGTTGTTCTTGGTTTCTGATACCAACTTGTGTTCCTTCAAATTGATTAGCAATATTTACATTTTGATTGTTATATCTAGATTGCATTGCTGCAACTTGATCCGCTAATTTACCTTGATTTGCTAATAAATTTACAGCAGTAGTTTGAGGACTAGCTGTACTAGCTAAAGCTTGAGCATTAACATTAGCTAATGCATTTAATTGATTTGCTTCTGATGTAATATCTAAGAATGTAGGTCTTGGTTCTTCAAGATCAACTCTTGCTTCCCATGGCATTTGTTTTCTAACACTCATTAGATCACCAAAAGCACCTGCAGCATTTACAGTATCTTGTAACCACCATTCAGGATCTGATTGCGGTGTATCTACTACAGTATTTGTTTCTGTATCAATTTCTTCTTCACATTTCTCACAATTACCATTAGCATCTTTACCAACAGTATATGTAGAACCATCAGATTTTTTACATTCACATTCTTCTAGACAAGGAAGACATTTACCATTCTCATCTCTCTTTGCAAACTTACCAGGTATTACATTTCCATCTTTATCTTTACATGGACAATCTGTTGATGGTGGTTGTTCTGTATAAATAGCTTGCTCTTCAATCACTTCACCTTTTTGTTCACAAGCTTTAAGAGTAACCAAGTGTTTACTATATAGGGATGAACCCGGTTTATATCCAGCATATGCAAGAACTTCCTCAGCAGTTTTACCATAGTGTCTACTACCCTTAGTTTTCATATTTCTACATAGATCAGAAATTAGATTAGGATTAGAACCTCCAGATGGTGCTTGTTGTCTATCGTATTCTTTTCTACCTTCTACTTGACCTCTTGTTTGATTGTACTTGTACTCACCTTGTGCATCACTTCTGGTTTCCCAGGTACTCTTCTTGTAAGCTTCTGGATCTACTTTTGTAGCTGTTTTAGGTCTTGGTGTGCCATCTTCAGCAATAGGTAGATCACCTCCATAAGCATACATTCTTCTTTTACGACCCATGTAGTTTTGAGACATACCTGCACCTAATGACATACCGTACTCACCCATTGGCATCTCCTGAGACATCATCTCTTCTTGCTCATATTGTGGTGTTTCTTGTTGCTCATACTGCGCACTTTCTTGCTGTTCCTCTTGTGCAAGCTCTGGTATAAGATCTTCATCTCTAAGTCCCATAGCTTCCATATAAGGTCTTGCAATTAAAGGTATTCCCTGTGGAAATGCTTTCTTAGATTCTTGAGCAATAGCAAGAGCTCCAAGTTTCATTACATAGTTCTTAATCATCATCTCTGCTGTCTTTCTAGAAATGTGATCAGAATTAGGATCTTGAAGAATTTTTCTATAGTTGTTTATATCATATCTTTTAGATATCTCTGCAGGAGTATACCCACCTTTCTTAGGAGATAGTCCAAACATGCTTAACATTTTTGGATCTGTAATCTTCATAGATTTAGTATCACTAAAGATAAAACTATCTTCAGGTAATAAAAGTGGTACACCACCATTAGAATGCCTTGGTCCCTTAATAGTTTTAAATGAAGGCATCTTACTACCATCAAGATTACCTACTACAGTCTCTCCACCTTCAGCTTCTAAGTTTGCAATACTTCTAGGTACTGCAGTAATAGTTTTAGATACTTCAGGATTAGGGGTTCCTATGTAGGCATTATAGTCTGCTCCACCAAATGCAGGTACATCATTAGCAAGAGAACCTTGTACTTGGTACCCGGTTCTTGCTTTAGGAGCTGACTTAATAATTCTTACTTTTCTTAACATGATATAAAGTTAAATAAATTCTATTTGGCCACCATTTGCCATGTACTCTTTGATCTCTTCATCAGTCATATAAACTTCTTCTCCATCTTCAAAGTCATCATCTATATAACCACCGTATTGAGCAGATCTACTGTTCCATACTTGACCTTGTTCATCTGGTCTATATAGTCCTGATTCTGCATAGTCTCCACGGTCTCTACTTGGATCTGAAGCATAAAGATTATCAGCACTGAAATTATCATAGAAACCTTCCATTTGTTGAGCATCTGTTCTTCTATTCTTGATACCAGTTACACCTCTCATAAGTGCATTACCTGTAATTAAACTAGCTTCTCTTTGTGCTTGTGACATAGGAACTTTAATATCAACAGCCATTGGTTCAGAATAAGTTTTAGCAACTTGATACTCTTCTCTTTGATTTGGATCAATTTTATATTGTTCTGGTTGTGCACCTGTATATGTTGCATTTGCAGGATTTGAAGCCATACTGCCCCAGTTCACTGATCCTTGTGCTCCTTGTATACCTTGATTGAGAGTGATAAGATCTAAATCAGATTTACCTTGCATCATAGGATTGTTTGTATAAGCCACAGGGTTTTCACCTGTAAAGGGTTGGTTATTACCACCATCTACAAATCTACTCAGTGCACCACCATATTTGCGGCTACCTACACTATTATCAATTATCTCAAATCTCTGTTGCAGTTGAGCAAGAACTTTATCTCTAGCCGCTATCTTTTCAGATTTAGAAGAACTACTATTCATAATTTGATCAATAGTTCTCTGAGCTTGTGATGCAACTTTAATTTTTTCCTTTTCAGCTATCTTCTGCTTATAACCTCTTAGTGCAGCATTTGCTTCTGCATTTGTAACTACACCATCTTGACGAGCTCTTTGCATTGCAGCAATATAGTCTGAATCTTTAGTAGCACCAGACGTATCTACATTATAAGTGTATTGTTTATTTGCGTTTGGTCTAGATTGCTGTTGTGCTCTGAGTTGGTTTAGAGTAGGTGCAGTAGGTGCAGTAGGTCTTGCAGATCTTGTTGGCTGCTCAAATGGTGAGTAGTAGTCATTTAAGTACCTAGGTATTCCACCTGGATCAATCATTGTAGGTAGCTCAAATGGATTTACACCAGGAGAAACTATATCTGCTGAAGATCCCATACCTGACCATGCACCCATATCAGTCATTGGTTGCTCAGGTTGGGCCATTCTTAAACCAGATGCTCTATCAAGCATATCTTGTGAATATGCAGGTTGATAACCTTCTTGTAGGTATTGTTCTTCAAATGAAGGAAATTGATCTGTTTCATCCGCAGCTGGTCCAATTCCTGGTACATAATCTTGGAAAGATCTAGCACCTACTTCACCCCAACCAGAATCTTCATTATAGTCTCCTTGAGGAAGTTCATATGCAACATTATCCTGTAGTGCAGCTGCAGCAGCCGCTTCTCTTTCTTCTGGTGAAGTTGGTAGTCCCCATGCCGCATCATCCCCATTATCTTGAAGCATTGGATCATCAGATACTTCTTTGGGTTTTCTGTACCAATCTTCTACTCTTCTGTTTGCATCTATACCTTCAACTTGGAGTCTAGGATCTAGAAGGTTATTTGGATCTACATTAAGATCATAACGTTTATTGATATCATCTGATTTTGTATTAGAGAAGACCCAATCTAAATCATAATTAGGTATAAGTGTCGAAGCTCTTTCTATGTTTCTTTCTTGATCTGTAGTCTTTCCATCAGGATCCTTAAAATTATTTTCTATGGCAAGATCTCTATATTCCTTATGATTATTAAATAGATCCATAAAATAATCATCCAACTCTTTGTCCTTCTGCGGAAACCAGTCCATGTTAACTTGAGATCTAAGATCATCAATTTGTTTTTGTGTTACTAGTTGTTCTGGACCTTGTTTGATAAGTTTGTTTAGTTCATCTTGTGCACTCCTGATCTGCATAGGTTGCTCTATCTGGTAATCATATGGAGCATTGATATTAGTTTTTTCAAACTCTACATTAGTAGGATCTTCTTTATAGAGTTTTTTAAGATCTCTATCTCTTTGTCTTTCTCCCTGTCTAATTGCTCTTTTAGATTTACCTTTAAGACCAGTTACATCAGTTCTATCACCATATCCAGCATTTTCTAGTGCTTGTTGTCTTTCAGATTTACTTGATGTAGTTTTATTACCAGAAGCTTTTTTACCTGATTCACCTTTAGCTCCATCCATAGTAATCAAGTTAGAATATCTTGGATCACCTGCAGCACCATAATAAACAGTATACTTCTTAGGTCTACCTGTTAAACCTGTTTTTCTTACATCAATTGCTGCAAGTTGATTTCCAGGACCTGGAACAAATTGTTGTCTAGTCTCTCCAGTTACAGGATTATAGATCTTTTGTACAACAGCTTGTCTGTTACCATCAGTAAGATTAGCGGGAACAAAGTTCTTTATAAAGTTACCACCTCTTTGGAAATATGCATCTGAAGTATCAATAGAATCTGAATAATCTATCTGAGCTTCTGTAGGATCATAACCACCACCTATAAACTTTTGTAGGGGTTCCATTGGATTGGCAAATGGATTTTCTATATTCCCACCATACTGCTGTGTTATGAGTTGTTTAAGAGCAGGATGTTGTCCATACATCTTATTTACCATCTGATTATAGATGTCTAAACTATTAGAACTAGGACTAGCAGAAGGCTGCCCAAACATAACTGCAGGTAATACATTGGAACTAGCTTTAGCATTCTTTTTAATGTAAGCATGTCTCTTGTCTCCTGATGTAATAACTTCAAGTGGTTTAGTACTTGCAGTATGTGTTAGAGGGTCCCCCTGGAACTTTACATATGCACCATCATTTCTTACTCTATAGTAGTATCCTGGTTTAGAATCTAAAGTAACAAATGATGCAGATTTAGATTGACCTGCTTTTAGAGCTTTCATATTAGGACTGCCCTCACTAACAGGATAATATGCAGCGGCAGCAGGATTTAGATATGCCCACTGTCCTTCTGGTGTGCGCCCATATAAAAAATCACTTCCTTCTACTCTTTGGAATGGTAGTGACTCACCTTCAAATTGTTTTGTATCTGGATTAAAGTTATACCACTTATCACCTTCAGGCCTGCCCCACTTATCTCTTTGTATTTCTGCTGCATAACTTTGAGTACTAACAGGAGTTCTCTTATTAGATCCTTGTGCTGTTGATCCTTGCGCTGTACTGCCTTGTTGAGTTGCAGCTTCTACTGCTTTTTGTTCTTCAGATACTTGTTCTTTTACTTCTTTCTCTGCTTCTTTTTCTGCTTTGTCTTCAAGAAGATTAGTATATGTTTTTGTAGCCTCAAAAGTTCTAGTTTGTTTTCTTGCAGCTGATTGGTTTGCTCCATAACCATATATCTCTGCCGAGAGAGGGTTACTTATTTGTTGGAGTGGGGATGGTTCAAAGTACATTGTATATTCCTTTGGACCAAATAAACCAGATCTTCTTACATCAACTTCTCTGAGATTAGGAATATTTCCAAATCTTCTTACAGTTCTTCTAGAGAATCCTCTTGGTAAATTTAATAGATCTTGATTCTGCACTGGAAGATCTGGATCAACGTTCATACCTCTTCTGGCTTGAACCATTTGGTTCATTGGATTATTGAATATACCTCTAGTTGCTTGAGAATATAAATTTAAGTGGTGCATTGGATTTTCAAAATCTCCAGATTGACCACCCTCTTGCATCATTTGATCATACTGTTGTTCAAGTTGTTCTTTAAGTGCTTGTTGTTGCGCTGTATTTTTAACACTACTTGTAAATGATTTTAATCTATTTTCTCTAAAGTTAGTACCTGTGGGATCTCCATTATTAGGGTTTGGTATATCTTCAGAATCTCCACCCATTTGCTTTTTGAGAAGCTTCATTACAGAACTTACATACTTGGCTTTACTTTTCTTATAAGAACCACCTTTTGCATAACCAGTATTCTCTAGTATAGCATCACCATAATAGTCAGAGGCATATGGATTTTCTTCAGAAGATTCATCTGATCCTGGCCATGCCATCTGTGACACCTGATTATTATATTGTTCATTATCTACTTCAGGGTATGCAAAGGTATATTCATCTCCTGTCATACCACCGTACTGGTACATTCCTTCTAGTGGGTCAAGAGCTTCATCAAGTACATCAGGCTCTCCAGAATCTGCCATTGCAATTTCAGCTCCAGTATCATCATTTAGATCATAGTCATAATCTTGCTCAGGCTCTTGTGTAATTACTGCATCAACAGGAAGAGCTTCTTCTTTCTCTCTTGGACTTCCTGTTTCTTCTTCATAGTCCTGGTTGTCCTGTTGTTCAATCTGCTGTGTAATTTGTTCAGCAATAGCCATATAAAGTTCTGTAGCTTTATCAAATGGAATACCCATTACATTAGATAACTTTGTAAGGGTCTTTTCTCTTGGAACATTTGAAGTAATATCACTAACAACAAGTTGTATTAATTGAGAAGTTTGATCTTCTTGTGATGTGGGTTGTGATCCAGGATATGTAAGCCTTGACATATCTGGCATACCACCTTCTTGAGCTTTAGCAAGAAACTTAGAAGTCTTATTTACAAACTTCCCCTTTCCATCTTCGGCTTTATAAATTCTTACTTTTTTCTTCATTACACAGTGTATATACTAAATATAGTAAATTAAAATTTAAACTGTAAACTTATTTAGTTTACATTCACTTGATCTCTTCTACAATATAACCATCTTTTATATATTGTTTGATTTCAGCATCTGTTAGAGAAGTGACAATACCTCTATCTTGTTCTTGTGGTAGAGCAGCTGCATATTGTCCACCACTCTTAAATGCTTTTATTTCTGCTGGTCCCTCTTTAAATTCATATGGAATATTAAGTTCATACCACGTATTACCTTTACTATCTGTTACTATTTTAGGTTCTGTACCATATAATTTCTTAATTATTTTAGGTAATTCATTATATTTTTTAAGAATAGTTTTATGTTTTGATCTATAATCTGGTACTCTATCTATTTGTTGTTGTTTAATTTTATCAACTTTTTGTTGTGCTGACTTAATAATTTCAGGGTCTCCAAATTGTTGTGCTTGATCAAGGTCATATTCTGCTTGCATATAGCTTCTAAAATCCTCAATATCATCCCATGTCTCTTTTGAATATTTTTGTATTTTAGCTGCTGTTTCTGAAGTAGGTAATTTAATTCTGTTAACATCACCTCTTTCTGCAGCATATTGTACAATTTCTTGTAAGTATCTTTCTTGATGATTTTTATCTAATAGTTGTCTTTGATCAAAGTTTTTTAAATCTGATTTCATTAGATTAATTGTTTCTGCTTGTGATTTAAGCATAGCATCAGCCATATCTTTACGCATTACTTGTCCATCGGGTAATTGATAGAAACCATCAGGTCCTAGAGTAAGTTGGTCAAAGGATTTTTTTAATCTTTCATAATGTTTTTCCGTTTCTCTTAGAGAAGATTCAGCCTGTTCTTTAGTTCTTATTGATGACCGATGTGTACCTTGAAATGCATCTGATTGTATTTGTGAAATAGTTAATGCATCTGGAGTATCAGAATCTCTAAAGAAATGAATATGACCTAAAGTTTCATCAGGATTACCATGTGCAGTAGATCCCCTACCAAATTGATTTCTATTACCTAATAGAATAGTTTGATTTTCTATAATTTTTGCTTCACCATCTGAATAATATGTAGTTACATTAGGCTGTTCAACAGTATAACCAAGTCTTTGTAAACCATATACACTATTATCTCGGACACCTACAGTTTTTTCTAATGGTACTAATTCTTTTTGTATGAGATTTCTAAATTGATTATAGTCCATTTTCTTAGGTAGGTTTTGTCCTAAGGCTTTAGTTACTAGATTATACTTGTCTTGTCCTTCATTATTTTTAATAAATTTTAAAGCATTTTCTACATTTATAGTTCCATCTTTTGCTACTTGTGTATGTAAACCTTTTGGATTAGTTGTCATTGTAGACTTTAAATGTAATCCTGGCATAGGTTGCATTCTCCAAGGCTCTATAACTTTTTGTTCTTCAACTACTTCAGGAATAAGTGATTTAGTTGCTCTTCCTTTTGATAGATCATAGCCTTCAAGCGGAATAGGTTGTTTAGGAAATATACTAAAATCCTCAGCACCTATAAACTTACTAAGTTCAGATGCTGTAGCTTTTGCTCCTTTATATAGAGGACTTAACATGTTAGCTCCCCATAGGTCTAATAAACCTGTTCCTATATCCGTTGCAGCTTCACCATATTCACCTTCTTGTATTTTACCTGCAGATGGGTATAATCTATTAACTATAGCATCTCCTGCAAAATAAGCTCCCATAGCATTACCAAAAGTGGCTCCAGGAATTGAACTCATTTTAGGTATTGAAGTATTAAGAGCACTTTCAATATAAGGTAGTGCTTTAGTACCTAAAGTTTCTCCTGCACTTAATAGATCTCCTGCAGCTCCTGTTGCTCCAAGAGCACCTAACTGCCAAAACCAATCAGCAGGTTGTATTGCATCTGACTGAGTAGGTCTACCCGGATATAATTCAGCCATTCTTTGTTGATAGTCAAGAGCATTTCTAATATCCTGTTGTTCTCTAGTTCTAGTAGTATATACTTCAGGTACTTCTTGAATGTATTGACCCCACTCATCTGCAGGCATCTCTGCTTGCATTTCTGGAGTTATAGGAATATGTCGGTAGTCTTTGTCATTATTCCTCTTTTTCTTTTTACGTTCTCCACCTTTTTTGAAAGAATCATCTGGAGTACTTGTAATTCTATATTTAGCCATGACTAGATTTTTTCAATGGTATAACCTAAACTTCTTAATCTCTTTACTTCAGCTTCTGTAAGCTCAACCTCATCTCCAATATTATACTGACCACCTTTAGATTGTTTCTTTAATCCTTCTTGATATTCTCTTAGTCTTTGTCCTGGGGATATATAAGATCCTGGTAGTGGTCCTCCAATACCAGGGCCTGGATCTCCATATTGAGGCCAGAGCAAACCTTTTTGTTCATATAATTTAGTCTCAGGATTAAAACCATACCAAATAGTATTAGGAGATCTTCCCCATCTATCCTTATTAGATTTAGTTGTTTGTGTAGAATTAGTAGGGACAGGTAAGTTTATTTTTGATGGAATAGTAGTATCCATAGTATTTATTGTATCAACAGTCCATTGGTTCCTTCTAGTAATAGGACTAGAACCACTATATCTTTTATGCTCAGCCAACATTTTTTCTTTGTCACCTGTAACTACACCATTAACAAACTTTGGAAATTCTTTTAATGTACCTAGGTTATAAGCATAGTCTACAAGAAGCATCTGAGAATCTTGTGGAAGTTTATCAAAAGTTCCTTTACCATATTGCTCATCAACTTGTTTTTCAGCAATAGCTTGATGTTTTAATATATCTGAGTCAAGTAAACTTTCTACTTCTGCTGTTGATAAACCATTAGCATAATTGTTAGTTGTAAGCTTATGTCCATAACCAATTGTTTTCTTTCCTCCTTCTGGACTTACATGTGGATACCATCTATCCTGTGCTTTATTGTAACCAGCCTTTCCAGCATTCTCTTGGTTCTTGAGTGCTTTCTTGTACTTAGCCATTGTTTTTGGATCAAGATCTGTTGGTGCAGAAATTTCATCTACTTCTTCTACAACCCAACCCCCCTTAGCGTATTCTTGTATTTCTTCTGGGGTAAGTTCTGTTTCTATATAGGCATCTTCTTCTTGTCTATATGATTCATCTGGGGTTATCTGTTTATAATTTTCTGCAAAGTACATTGCATCTTCAGGATTATCAAATCTCATAGCTTCTGCAGACTCTGGACCAAAATCACCTAGCACTAGTTGTCCATCAACACCTTGAATTTGTGGTACAGCATAATTGTCCATAGATGCCATATAGTGTGTGCCTATCATTCCATTATCAAACTGATAGGGTTGATCTGGTGCAACCACCATTCTTTGAGCAGCAGGATTACCATGCATTTGAGCATATGCTAATCTTGCTTTCATCATAGCTCTATTAGCGGCATCTATTTCTTCTTGAGAAATTATACCTCCATCTTGCATCTGTGGATACTCATCTACATGAGCTGCCCCTGGAAAATAGTACTCTTGTCCTGGATACATCATTTGTGGTTGTCCTATATTAGGGTATGCCATAACAGGATAAGGTACTCCTTGCATAGTTATAGTATCAGATGGTATCCTGGTTATCTCACCAGGATGTGCCCACTGACCTCTAGGATCTTCTATTATATTTTTAGGTTTTGCAACCTTCTTAGTTTTAGAAAGATTCTTAACTGCTTTACTGAGTACTTTCTTATTATTCATTACCTAAGAGATATTTGGTTCTTACTATTAACTATTTTTAAGATCATATTTGTATCTGTACTATCTTCTCTAATTAAAGTTAAGTAATTTAAGTAATGTCTAAACTTCTTTCTTTGTAGTTCAGATTTATTATAATCTAAGTTTACCGGATTTAATGTTCTCTTATATCCATTTGCTTCTGTATACCAGATAGATTCTTGGTCATAATTACCCTGTAGTACTGTAGTTCCTGGAACAACTGGTCCTGTTGGTGGATAATCTGATCCAATAGGAAATTCTCCACGGTCTCTTGTAATATCCCAGAACTGATTAAATCTATACTTGTTTTCTTCTTTGCTAAATAGAATATCAAAAGATTGTAAGTTAGATTGATTTAGTTTAGGATATGTTTGACTAAGAGTAACATTATTCTTAGGAAAAATATTTAGATTAAGGTATCCAGAAACTTGTTCAGAATTGTATACAACGGCATGATCAAAATTGTAATCAAGTACATGGAACTGATCTATACAATTATTTTTTCTTCTATAACATTCAAGTATGTACTCAATTGATTTTACTGTAGTAACTGATTGACCTGTTATTATAGGTAGTTCTATTTCAAATGGATAAGACTGCCCATAGAAGTTACAGTAACTATTGCATACATCATTGTGTTTCCAGATTCCATTTTTCTTAGTGGTTAAGAAAACACTTTTAGTCCCAATACTGAGATTAGGATGCCAGTCATGAAATGAGATCCAGAATTCATTTTTAGGGTCAAAACTTACTGTCCAAGAAGCATCTTCAAATAAGAATGGATCACCTAATTGATATATACCAGGTTGAATAACACCATTAGCATTTTGAATCTGAAAGTAATCACCAGTTCCTTTATCTTTTCCTGAAGTTACTAGTGGAATGTATAGAATCTTACCATTAAACAATGGACTCTTCCATTTGTCCAATAACTTATAATCTCTCTTAGAAAAGTATATTATTGAGTTTTCATTATCATATAAGGATTGACAACCAATACCAGATACAGGATTATCTTGATAAGGATAATCAGGAAAATCATCAGTAAGCTTGTATGGTAGGAAATTAGTAAACCACCATTTTAAACCTATTTGTGATATCTCTTTTAAACCTGAACCTAATGAAAATATCTTAGCTTGGTTCTGGGATATATAATATATACCTGCAGGAGTAGAGATTACAGATAGTTTATTTTGTGATGAACCATATTCATATGATGCATCAGCATTAATTACAGATTGTCCTGGTTGACTAAATAGACCACCATCCCCAATTGTAATTTTAGTACCTAAGTCTGTTTGTAATGTATCAACTCCTTGATGCATTAATGGGCTAGCATTTTTAAAAGTAATTACAATACCATTCTTATTAATAGATTTAACACCAGATATTTGATGCTGGAATTCTTTATAGTTGTTTACTAGATACACAAACCAGCTATCTTTAAAAGACTCTTGCTGCTGTGGTAGAGAATAGATAATTCTATCTGGGTAGTATGTATAGCAGAGCTTAGCAACACTAGGATTATAATATCTACTCTGCAAATTTCCTGCAGAGAAGTACTGACTAAATGCTTTAGTAATACTTAGTGAATAGTCATATCTATATTCATTACCTCTTGTAATAATCTGTGGATCCATATTAAACATACTATATAGATCAGTATATCCGTATGGGTCATAATATTTTTCAGATTCAGTAATACCTTGTATTCTAAAATCAACAAGTACTTCTGATTCTACAAAGAAATCTCTTACAGAAGAAACAGCTAAGTAGAAATAACAGTCCTTTGGTCTAAATATTCCTGGATAATCTCCTGCAGTATTGTCTCTATAGTCAAACTTATTAAAGTCCATTTGATAGAAGTTTGTAGGTTTCCATCCTGTACCAGGAGCCCCACCACCATTAAACCACTGAGTAAATACATTTGAAAAATCTGAGATGTCATACTTAGTTGAGTTGACCCAGAATTTAGGTTCTGGTATCATTTGTCTCAATAGATAATTAAATTCATATCCATCTGGTTGGCCATATAACCAATCATAGAAGAAGAACATTGAATTCTTTTCTGTATATCTATTTACAAAAGTATCTCCACCAAAGAACACTGGAGTTTGAGTTATCCAATTTATCAAGTATTGCGTACCATTACATGTGTACAATTCTGGCCAAACTTTATTATTATAGAAAGAATCACTTAGTTTCTGCTCACATGGTGTAATTACAATTTGTTTAATAGATTGTAATTGTCCATATAAGTTTCTCTTTCTAATTTTAATTGCACCATAGTGACTAGCAATTGGTAATGAGAATGGAGTAGAGATTTCTCTATCATCAAAAGATGGACCTGCAATATTACCCCAAGCATTAGCTTGTCCAGATGCAGTGTTATTAAAGTAGGACAGTGTTACAAGAGATTTATCATAATACTCTCCTGTTGTGTTTTTAATAAACTTAGGTCCTAAATCTACTCCGTCTGGATAAGCCGGTTGGAAGTAAGGACCACTCATAGTTCTTAATACAACTGCGTCAGATCTTTTAAGATTGTTTATTGAGTATCTATTATTTACAACTGCTGGCCACTGAGATTGATAATATGGCATTTCTTGTATATTACCTCTAATATAAAATGCATCATCAATTTTAAGTCTTGTTACATATGGCTCACCTAATCTTGCAATATAATTTGGAGATAAGAAACTATCATATAGACCATGTGCAATCATTTGAAGAGCATACTGATCAAATGGTAGGAATGCATAAATCAATTCTAATGTAGCATCAGAGCCAGAAGAAAAGTAATAGAAGAACTTGTTTAAACCACCTAGTGCATTACTTACAGCTGTAAAGAAAGATAGGTTATTAGCAGATTCTAGGTATGTTGCTGCAGATAATTCTACATCAATATCTGGAGCAGTGAATGTACCACCTACTTTAAAACCAACATTGTAGTTGAATTCTTCAAATATTTGGTCAAGTGTTTGGGAGGGTGGTACCCCCACCACATTAGTTATAATGCTTCCATTACCAAAATAACTCTTTAATTTTGTAAAGAACGGAGCTGGTAAACCAGGTACTGGCGGTAAACTCAAGCCATTTGGATCACCTACATCAGTTGTTTGTATAATCTGCTGTTGAACTTGATTAGGAGCTTCATAATATGGGTCTGCAGGATTTGTAATAGTTACACCACCAGGACCACTAATTAAGTTCTGTACAGGTTGTGTGGTAAAACTAGCACCAGGTTGTCTCATTGTCTTCTTGCCTGTCATAGCAACAAGAGCTTCTGCAAAACCAATCAGTAAAGCTAATCCCATACCAGCATCACTAAGTAGTTTAAACTTAGGATGTTCATCCGGATATTTAAAGTTCTGTGCTGAATATCCACTTACTGCACCATATAATTTAAGTTCAGTAGATTCCAAGAATGGAGTTCTAAACATTGTATCTGGTGAGTGAAATGTATTTATTTCAACAGGAATAGATTGATAGTAGTTTTCATCTAGTTGAATATATGGATCATTAAACTGATAGTTTGCATCAGCAACTGTTCCAGTATTCATTGGAGATTGTAAACAGTTAAATGGATAGTTAGGATATAGTCCTGTTCTATTTCTTGCTACATCTCCCTTGATTTTATAGGTTCTCATATTGTTGAGAATACCCTTAGCAACAATAGATCTATTACCTTCTCTTGAACCTCTTAAGATTTCATAACCTACAATTCCTGGAATGTCATTACCATCTTGATCTTTTGGAAATGCTATATTCTGAAATACTACACCCATTAATCTTATGTCAAGATTATTTGAGTCCCCGGGTACAGTAGATGCACTAGGTTTATAGTGAAGTGTTTTACTATTTAAATAGTTATCTGGAAATTTATGGTGTCTAATATGTTGACCACAGAGATCATTAGGATAAATTGTATTTCCCTGTGGATCTGTATAACTGCTATGACCTTCTGCTCCAGTCCAACAATACTCACTTGGATTCCATATCTCTGGTTGATTATCTGGATATCTTTCTGAAGATTCCCAATAACCCATTTCACCAGTTGCAATAATTGTGCCTCCATCACTAGTTGTAGTATTTAGTAGCGAGGGAATGCCATTAGTATTTGCAGTATTGTACATCTCAAATAATTGATCTGTACTTGTAAGTGAATTTACATCATGTGTAGAATTACTAGCTTCATTAGCTGTTATTGTAGTTGCAGTTCCTGTAAGTAAATATGAATAATCTTTTGGGGGTCTACCAGGAATATGATAAGATGCAGATTTATCACCTGTATCATATACCCAACGGATAAAGAAAGCATATACTTCATCTCTTAGATAACTTCCTTTATTGCCACCTTTAGTATAATAGTCTGCGGGATATTCTACAGATACCCATTTAGTCTTAATTAAGTTTGCTAGCGGTTGATAGTTGAAATCAAATTTAGTTCTAGGACCAACTCTTAACAAGTAATTGTTTACATCTGTCATTTGATCAGATGTTTCATATACAGGATTAATAATTGGTATTTGTTCTATAGGAACTGTAATTAGTTCATCTTTAATTTGATCTAATTCAATACTTGTTGTCTTAGTTGAGTATGTTCCAATCTGTTTTGCAACAGTACCTTGATTAATATTTTGTACTACAACTAAAATAAACTCATCAAAGTTCTCAGAGTCAGCTTCTACATTGATTGTAATAGATCCTTGTAAATCATCTGGAAACCAAATGGGTTGAGTATTACTTGGAGAAAAATAATCAGTTACTCTCTGACCATTTATTGCATAAGCTATAGTAGCAAAGTAAGTTCCATTTCTTAGATTACCTCCAGACTCTCCTCTCTGAATTGTAAGACATGGTGTACTAACAAGTCTTGCTAATCTTATATGATCACAGTCAAGTTCATTAGTATCTGTACATGTAGTACAATTTAAATTAGTTGAACAGTCTTCTATCCATCTAACTCCAGGCCAAAGTATTGTATCTCCAGCACTATTTACATAATTATTTACTAATGCAGAATAAGCTATAGGAGTTGGATTTGGCATTGTATTTAACTGCCATTGAAAATCACTTGTAGGCCATGTTTGTGGATCACCTACATTTAGAAATCTATCTGGATTCAGACCATCTGCCCAGTATACTTGCCAAGAACAGTCTTCTTTTTCTCTTGATGTTCCAAGTACTAGGTTTCTTTTATCAAAACCTAGACATGAATCTTGTACAATAGGTCTATATATACATCTTGATTCTTCTAGTAATCCTATCTCAGACATTACAGGCTTACCTGTTAATGAATGTCCTGCAGAAAAAATTACCCATTTATCTGAAAAGAGATGAATAGCTCCAATAATATATACATCAGTTACAGCATTTGCTCCAAATGAAGGCATAGTAGTTCCAACAGAAGCACATAAGTAGTTTGATGCTTCATTTGATAGAGTACCTAAGTTACCTTCTGCTGTATTATTAGTTGCGTTGCGGGCATGTATCCACATCCCTTCTGATACAAATGAAGGATCAGAATCTTTATTTAGACCCTTGACAAATGTATTAGTAACTTCTTTAGATGTATTCTGAATCTTTGCCATTACATTACTCTTCTATTGTATGCTGAATTGATGTATTTATTGTTTGGTGAATAGCTTGAGAACATATAGTAATATTTACCATACATAGCTTTTCTATTTGCCCACCATACTTGTGCCATCTCTTTAAAGTTTGGAGTATTCACAACACTAAGAGCATTATTTCTAGCAGACTTAAGTCTCTGCTCAATAAGCTGCATTCTTTGTGCTACATCTTCACCATTCATGTAAAGATTTTCTAAAATTCTTGACTTGAGAGCATACTCATAGTATTCATTAATCAGATCATGATCTGGAACTAAAAGATTACCATCTTCATCTTCCATCTGACCCTGATAGTTTAAATATACTTTTCCTGTTTCAAAAGTTGTAAAAAGATAACCTCCTTTAATCCAACCCTCATTGGGTGCATTCCAATATAAATTAGGACAATCACATTCTATATTCTCACTTGCTCTCATTCTTAATGGAAGTAGTTCTGAATATGTTCTTGTAGTACCTGCGCTATTTATAACTTGAACAAGTTCATATTTATCTCCTTTACAGTTCATAAATACTCTTGGTCTAGTACAAGTATCACCATAAGGATTTAATGGATCATATGCCGTAGGGATAGCACTAGGAGTGCATGTAGTGGGACATGTATTGTCTGGACATGCTGCAGTATGGTTACATGGATTTGCATTGCACACAGAGCAGTTTATTGTTGCAGGAGCACAAACATCAACCGTAGATGGTGTTTCCACATATGGAACTTCTTGTATGTTAGTTCCACCAACCCAACCATTATAACCTACATGTTCTGTAAATTCACCACAGATAAATGCAAAGTTAAAAGTATAGAAGTCATCAGGAAGTTTTACCTTACCATGACAGACATCTAAAATAACTTCTCTTGTTTGATTAATTCTTAGACCAAGATCATAGTTAATCTTCTTAACAAGTTTAATCAACTGTTGAGGCTCTATCATATTTTCAAGAGCAAAAGTATTTAGGTCAACAGTTACATCTTCTAAGAGTTGATCAAAGGTTCTATATTTTAAGGTGTAATTGAAGTCCATTATCTAAGTATATTTTGACTATCATCTGAAGGATCTTGGGGAACCTGCATTGATATGGTTAATTCTTTTACCACATACTGTTCAATTTCAGAAAATAAGTATTCTGGAAATGGTAATGGTTGATCTTGTTTTACAAGACAGTCATCTGTAGTACATGTATCTGCCTGCCCTTCAAAAATAGCTTCCATTCTTACAGCTTCCCAATCTACATTAGGAGCATATAAATAACCGTTAAGGTACCAGAAGTATTTATTTTTATTGTATTTAAATGTAGTGGTCTTAGTCATAGATACCCATGTGCCGGGATCTGTTCTAAACATTTCTATGCTTCCATCAATTGAAGATACAGTACGTATAATTGGTCCAAAGATACCATCAAGTATAGTTGGTAGTTTTTCTTTTGATCTTTTGAAGTAGCAACCTGAGTATACACCAACACATCCAGCCTCTACTTTATCTACATCAATTAGTTCAATATAGGGTAGTACTTGAAATATAGAGCTTATTTTCATAAGTCTAAATTGGTTATCTTCTCTTTTAAGAAGAGTCTGTCCATACTTAGTTAATAGAAAGTAAATTGTTCTATCTGTTAAGAATGGATCTTCCTTTACAGCTTTTAGAGTATTTCTTACTCTTGAGATTGCTTCTCCAATTGTGGTCATAGATCAAATTCATTATAGTCTTTTAAACCAGCAGTTTGTTGTTTTAAAAGAACACCTTTATAATATTGTTTTCTACTTTCTAGTCTTAGTTTTTTTGTAGGATCAACTACAATATATGTATTCCAATTTACAGGGTATGATTTTGCAACTGCTCTTTTAAAATCTCTATTTGCTACAAACTTCCATAGTTCTCTATTCTTCATCTTATGTTTGAGAGCAAAGCTTGTAAAAAAGATCTTTGCAAGTTTGCCATCTGTTTCCCAGTTTTTATTGGTTACTTTAACTCCATACTTTTTGGACTTTGCATAGTCAATATTCTCTTTCTTACTATTGTCACATGTTCCAATAAATAGCCAACCAACTGAGTTAGGAAGTTGCATCCCATCTCTTGTATCAATTACTTTGTTCCAGAGAGTGTTGTTAAAGGATCTAATTATTTTCTTTAACTGATCATTCTCTTGATCTTTGTATCTTGGATACTTCTTTCTAAAACTATCAAAGAACTCTTTGTTCAACATAGTATGTACTTTAGGCCTATATCTTGGGGCTGTCAAGTCCGGACTCTTAAATTCTTTCATACCATATAAGTTAATATACTAAAAATTATGCACTTTAGCAAATATAGTAATAAAACAAAACCCCCGCGAGTGCAGGGGCTTTGCCTTTGTTGTCACAGAAACCAACAAACTGTAACCTCTTATAGTTGACAAAAATATGCTGCTATAGCTTGTAGAGCATCATTGACATTAGTATTAGTTGCAACAATCACATCTGTTCCACACATAATGTCTGGTCCAGTATAGATTGTACACTGAGAATCAGTAACTGTATAACACGGTTCAGGAGTTGGACATCCTGCCGGTGTAGGGCATGGTGCTGGACTAGTTAAGAAACTATCCTCACATCCACAATTAGAACATTTTGTTGTTGCCATTTTTTATATTATTAACATGTTGCTGAAAAACCAGTTTCTGTATTACATGGATCTACATAAGCTACTAATCCATCAAGATTAAAGTTAAATCCACCTATTTCATTCTCATCTCCTGCATCACAACTAAATGGCCATGTAAGATTAAATGTATCTGATTGTAGTGGAAAAGTTGCGTTTGAAGGAGCATTATGTATATCTGTTCCTGTACCTAAATAGTTAGGTAGGTATTCTCCAACTCTTACATTACTAGTAACAAGTCTCAATGGAGAGTTACCTTGAATACCAGAGCCTCTTGTTGTAGTAATTTCAATATCATGAACAAGTTGTACAGTTAATCCTTTAGTAGAAGTTATTGAAGCTCTGATAGCAGAAGTTAAACAAGTTCCATACTCTGTATCAATATCAATAGCTCTAAGAGCAACGTCCCAAGCTTTTGAATATGTGTTATCTAGATTCCCAGCTGTTACAGATGCTGGAATTACAGAACCACCATTATTAAATGATATAGCTCCGTTAGCATTAATTGAACATCCACCTACACCACTCCATGTTGTACATCCAGCTACTGAATTATACGCAGAAGTTGATGATAGAGTAACTACAGAACCAGGAGAAGATGGATTCTCTAGTGGTACATACACAGTACCTCTAAAGTGAATTTGGTTTCCAATTCTTCTACACTGCGGTTTTGCTACTCCTGAGTAGAAAGTAAAACCTTCAAGATCTACCCAACCTGTATCTGTGATATTTGCAGTAATAACATTTCCTGTATTGTCAAGATTAATTGTAGCAGTATTATCTACACTAATTGAGAATGTACTAACATAATTATAGATATCACAAACTGCTACCCATAAGTTGTTAATTGCATCTGCAGCAGTAGTAAGACTACCTGATGTAACCCATGAGCCAGCATATGCAATAGAGAACTGTGTGCCATATGTAAGTGATAGATCTGCATCTGCTATACACTGTGATAGTACTGCTGCTGAAATATCTGCTGGTTCTCCAGTTGCAGACTTTAGAGCACAGTATCCATATGTACTATCATTTATAAGAGCGTTCAGTACTTGATCAATTTGATATGATCCTGGAGATACAATTGTACCACTAAGTGTACAGTCTACAGGAATAGAAGGAAGTGTAAACGTTGGTGCTGGAGCAGATTCTAGGGCTGTTACTCTTACGTCAAGGTTTGTTATGCTTGCTTGAATTGCTGCTATCTCAGACACTAATGAACATACTTTAGTACCAATTGCTTGAGCATATTCTGCAACAGTCATAACTGTTACACCACCAACTACAAAACAAGAGGCTACTGTTACTAGTGTATCTGCACTTGTTGAACTTAGAGTATTAGTTGTAGTTGTTGGATTTTGTAATGCACAAATCTGTTCAATCAAAAATTGGATAAGTGCTTGAAAATCATTTGGTCCACAAGCAGTTAGATTGAAACATGAAAGATCATAGTTAGTTACATTAAGTGTATCTAACACAGTACATAGTTCTGTTGCAAGTTTAAATACAACATCTGATACAGTATCACCAGCACACAATTTAATACAAGGAATATCTGGTCCTTGCCAAATTACACAATTACTTGAAATTGGGCTACATGGTGAGTTATCATAGTTTAGTGGCTTCATATTTCTTCTATTAATATAATATACAAAAATTAATTAAGACTGACAAGTTCTACCTGTACTACTGCAACCACAGTTACCACCACAAGATCCTCCACAGTTACATCCTGTATTACAACCACATGATGGAGTAGCACAAGTATAGTCTGGATTGACTAGAGCTTTTAAGTCTATAAGTTGTTTTTTAATTAAATACTCCTGATCTTCTTCAGGGCAACAATTAGTAATTCCATATCTAAGTTCAAGAACTTGTTTGTAAAGTGCTTCTGCTGCTTTACAAGATATCTCTTCATATTTCCAAGTAGTACAGTGTGGAGTATTATACCCTGGTCTTAAAGATCTTCTTGGATATACAGGAGGAGGACATTCTCCATCAATACAATCTCCAAATGTTTCTACATAATCTGTAGAATATGATGTAAGTAGTACACCCATACATATTCTTTCAGACCTTACTCCTGCTGGGATTGTTATAGTTTGCACTGTCCCAGTGCAGTCTACATAATTATAATCATGATCAACTGTATCATGATTTTTAATTCTTTTGCATACACATGGAAAACTTACTAAACAATCTACACATGCTTGGAATACACCTGAAATATCTCCAAGGATTCCAGAACCAGCACTTGTTTGTGAAACAGCAACTGTCCAACAAGTAGTAGGACACCATTCAAGAATAATTACTTGACCTATGTAATCTGATAAATCTGTGTTAGTAATTATTGTTGTTTCTGTTCCTGTACAATCTGTAAGTGAATAGTAAACAGATTTACAAGCTTCACAATCATCAAATGCTTCTGAAACTATTACAGCTGTGTCAGATGGAATAGGACCATTTACTTCTTCAACAATCCAGCATCCAGGACAATCAGGTTCTCTTTGGATTACTTGTCCTACATAAGCACTGAGATCAGATGAAGTATAAGCTATTGTACCTGAGTCATCACAATTAGTGAGTTTGTAGTTTGGATTTGGTTTACATGTAGCACAGTCATCATATACCTGGAGAACTACTACATCAATAGCACAATCACATGAAACTACTTCACTAACTGTCCAACAGTTATCGTATCCCTGTATGACAACAGTTTGACCCAATGTTGCCATTGGTGATAATGATTGAGCAGTAGTATAAATATGATCTCTTATCCCTTCACAGTCTACAAGTTCATAGCATTCTGTTGGACACTGACCATCAATACAATCTCCACTAGTTACAACTTGTAACATTGGAGATGTATACGGATATACTTTAGAACAATTTTTCCAATAACCAGTTACTAGTTCATTTACTTCATTGCCATCACAGTCAATATAACTGAGTTTTGCTGTGCCTTCTGGTATTTCATAGCATACACAGTCACATGAGCAAGGATTTTCTGTATCTACTATAACTTCAATTGCATTAGTACAATCTGAAGAAGCTACTACATAGAAGCAGAAGTACCCAAAATCAGCATCAACTTGAATGCTAGCATAGCCATTTACATAAGCTGATAGATCAGTAGATACTGAAAGAGGTGGATATTGTCCTGTACATGAATAAATAGTATAACATGCTGGGGCACAAGTAGGACACTCAAAAGAAGGATCTTGTCCTCCACAAGGAGTCTCATAATTAGTTGTACTGTCAAAAGTATAGTTACTAGGTGTATTAGAAGGAACCATAGGTAAGCTACCATATATAGGTCCCGTAATTGGTCCACCATCACCTGCAGTTCCCCTTACTAACTTATAACATTGATTTGATAAAGGAAGGTATGTTCCAGTAATAGGGTCATAACCAAATACAGCTGATCCTTCATATATATTGATACCTTGTGATGGTTCAACAACTACATCACCATCAAAAGCAAAATACAATGTTGTACCACCGCAACAAGGTTCAAATGAAAAATAAGCTGTAGAAAAAGACATATTACTTAGTTAATGTATTCCTTTGTTTTAATTTTGCCTCATAAGAGGTTTGACATTTTGTACATACTGACTTTCCGTCTGATGCTGTTCTCTTCTGACATCCACAAGAAAGATTTGATTTACAATTTGAGCACATTGCCATAGCTGTTGGTTTTTAGAATTTAACAATTAATACAATCCATTTTATTAAGTAGCTTCCAAGCATAATTATAGAGTGTCATTCCTTTCTGAGGTTCATGACAAAACTCTACTTTAGACTTAGCAGCCTCTAAATACATTTTGATAAGATTAAGTTGTTCAAGTTTTTGTTTAATCTTAAATGGCGGATCACAGTCTGCCATATCTAATCTACAAAGAATATTGTAGTATCTGTTTAATGCTTTAGTGATTCTCATATGATTGTATTCTACATATACTACATCATTAGGAGAAACACTGTATTTGATAATATAAATTCCATCTGGGATATCTACATATTCTGTTCCGCAGTTTTCTGTCTGTAAATTAAGATCACATGCTGTGATGTTTTGGATAAACCCTGCACTAACATCTAGCTGTACAGAATACTGAAATCCAGGAACAGTAATATTTAACTGCTCACATACTACAGGAATAAGATCTGTATATTGACTAGTATCCATTACTGTCAATATGCAGGTGTTCATTACTGTAGGAACTTCTAAACTTAATACGTGATTTGCCATAAGAATTTAATAAAAAAGGGAAGAGGAGTCTAAGCTCTCTCTCCCCTTTCTAGTTATTAATGTTTAATTAATTATGCTGCTGGAGCAATTGGAACAAGTGCTGTACAATCTGTTTGTGCAGAAATTTCTTCAGAGTTACAAGTTGAACCGCATGCACCTAACCAAGTATTTAATGCACTGTATAAATCAGCAGCAAGAGTAGTACTGTTCAATGAATAGAATGCAAGTAAGTATTGATCATTATCAAACACACCGGTTGGGTTATTGAAACGTGGAACATTGTGTTGTAAGTAAACAGCATCATACAGTTCTGTTCTATCAATAACATCCAAGATTTGGTTACCTTGAGTAATCTCACGGATACGGAGATCAGTAGCAAAGAATGATTGTCTGTAACTTTCAGAGAGGATCATCTCACGAGCAACTGACTCACCAAGACCATTTACTTGAAGACCAAGACACTCATTAACTACACAGATACCATCAAATGCACATGGATCACCATTAAGATCTACTTCAGAAGCATAGATTCTTACAGGCTCTTTTTCATAGAAGTCAGAGATTTGGAATGTACAATCTAAGAATTTAGTATCTACATATGCACCATTAAGTACAAGACCTGCACACTCACCATCTGTATGTCCTGGAGATACATACTCATCCCAAGTACCACCGATAGTGTAACCTGCTGGAGCAACGTATCCTGTAGTGTCAGTACCTGGAGCATACCATAAAGATAAATCTTCAGCTACAACTACTGGAAGGATAAATGGAGAAATCAATGGAGAGTTAACAATTGCATCTGCCCACTTGATCATTACTTCAGTTGAGTCAACTGCAACTGGTGCAATAGCACCATCAGGACAACAACCAGTGTAAGCATCAACAGTAAGGTATGCATTGTGATCTAAGAATCTCATTGCAGGAGAACCTTTAACATCAATACGTAAGTAGTAAGTCTCACCACATAAAAATTCTTTGCAACATCCTGCAGTTCCTTCAGCAACAGTAAATGGAGTAGAACCTACGTTTACCACCATTGCTTGAGGACCATTAGCTGTTACAGAATAAAGTCTAGAAACATACTTAGCATTGATCTCTTTTGATTTATTTGATTCCAAGTAACCACCCGCGAAAGGACCAATCTTATCATTTTGATAGAGTGAACCATTAGCAATTACAAGATTACAACAATCATTAGCAAGATCTGCCCAAGCAATACCTTGCCAAGTTTTTGCATTAAATGCAGATAACTGACCTGTAGTTAAAAGACCATTAGTACCTAAAGCACCAGTATAGTCTAATAACTCAGATACATAAAAGCTTTTTTGAAAAGCATGATTAAAATAAGCCATTTTTATAAAGTTTAATTAATAAATATATACTATAATATAGTGAAAGTTTTTGAACTTTCAAAATTATTTTAGGAAAAGTAATTTGTATTTAGTTGAGTTAATTAGGTCTTTAACAAGATCTAGATTATTTACTATCTCTGAATAGGGCATCATACCCTGGAGCTTGTTAACTGAATTATATAAATCTCTGAGATATCTTACTGCATCTGCTGTATCATCTAGAGTTCTAATTGGCATGTCAGTATACTTAAGAAGTTTTTCTGATACACCTTGATAACCTTCTACCAATGTATCTGCATGACCATGCATTGCTTCATAAAATTCTCCCAATGCCTTATGAGCAGAATATGAACCATCCCCTGTAACTTTTAGATGTAATCTATGAAAACTAGTTGCAGCATTCATCATCTCTGTAGCACAAGCTGCTGTCATAGTATCAAGTGAGCTTCCACCTACTCCAGCATCTGAAGTTGGTTCTGGTTTAGCTGGTTCACTCTTTGGTTGAGTAACAACAGGTTGAGGTCTGCTAATTGTTCTAGCAGGTTCAGGATTTCTTTTTAGTACTCTTGTTTTTGTGTCCATAATTAGTTGTTACGTTCTGCAGTCTCTGTACCTCTAGAGAATTGGTTTCCTGATTCTATATCTCCTGCAAGGATACTCACTGCTTCATCAATTATTAATTCTATTATATCATCTTTAAACTCACATTCTACATTTCCTACTGAAGCTACACTTGTATATGGATCAATACAACCATCTATTTGAATTTTAATAGGTTGTCTGTAGTATACTAAATTAGCAGCTTGTACTTCAAAATCTCCGTTGGTATAAATATGAGTAGTATTTCCAATAAGAGTAGCAAATGTTTCTGCCCAATCAAAGTTTGGTTGTTTAGCTTTATCTCTTAAAAGTTGATTTAAGTCACCCTCTTGTGCAAGATAAACTGTCATCCTTCTCTTATCACAACACCCTTTTTTAGCATAAACATCTACACGTTTCCACTGTAAATATTCTTCAGGGAGTTTACCAAAGTAGTAGTATTCTTTATCTGTAAGATCTAGATCTGTAGTACTTAATAGTACTTGAAGATCATCTTTTCTACGGGTAGAACCCTCATCACCTTCTTTAACTAAGTTAATTCCATGCAATTGTCTTCTAGCCCACTCAACCTGTGCTTTATTAAATGCCTCAACTATTTGCCAACATTCAATGTTGTCATAGTCCTGGCTATCTAATTTGTTTAGCCGTTGCTTGATCTTTATTTCAATTGTACTATTTAACATCTAGTATTATTTTTTCTTCATTTTACCAAGAGTAATAGCAAGTCTTGCTCTTTGACCAAGTTTACCACCTTTCTTAGCTGCTGCTTCTAATTTAGCTTTAGGAATCTTTTCACCTTTCTTTACACCAAGTTGTTCTCTGAGAGCACCTGGTTTTTTAATAGCACCCTGAATCCATCCACCTTTTTTTGCATATCTTAAAGGAGCTTCATCTTTAATTAATGGAGCACTTTCTTTTATAGGTTTTGCAGCTCTAGTAATAACACCTTTAACAGTTCTAGTTTCTTTTGCTGTTTCAGGCATATCATACCTTTTCTTAACAGTTGTTTTATACTTACCATCAGGTGAGTAAAACTTTTGTTTAGATTCTCTTGGTGAAATAATCTTTTTAACAGCCATGACTATTTTCTTTTTATAGCACCACCTCTTTTTTGGTAGCCCATTTTATTTCTAACTGCTGTTGGAAGTTTAGCTAATCCTTTATTACCAGAAGGAACAGGTTTTAATGAACCACCCATTTTTTTCTTAGCAATATCATTTGCCATAGTCTTAGCAGCTTTCTTAGCTTGTCTAACTGGTTTATTTGCTTTAATGTTTTGTCCAATTCTAACACCTAATGCAGCCATAACTGCACCAAGAACTCCAGCAGCTATTTTAGGACTTGCATTAGAAACACATGCTGTACCATCCCAATATTGTCCTTTTGGACAGTCTGTTGCACCACGTGTAGCACCACCTTTTTTCATCATTCCATTTTTACCGTCTGTTTGACCAGCACCAGTAGCATAAGGAATACCAGCAGAACCTGTAGTTCCACCTGTTTTCATTTTTCTTTTAACTGCCATTCCACAGCTTGCACAAGCTAATTTTTTCTTTGCCATGATTATATATATTTTAACAATTCCATTTTCTTAGAGCAAGAGCCTTTCTAGTAGGTCTTCCTTTCTCATCCTTCATAGGACCTTTAACACCAGACATTCTAGCACAAAAAGATTTTCTTCTCTTTGCATCTTTACTATCTGGATCAAGTTTAGAGGGCTTAGTAGTCACAGCCATCTTAAGTTTACTTCCCGGATTCTCTCTTCTATAGGAAGCAACACCTTTTGCATTAAGACCTCCAGATGGATTCTTACCTGCTTTTCTCTGCCATGCTGGTGACTTTGCCATGATTAAATCTTTTTACCTGAAGCAATACTATTAAACTGTTTAGCTTTTTCTGCTGCAAGTTTTTTTACATCATTCATGAGTTTAGCATTCTTCTGAATATCTGCTGCCCTCTGTAATGTAGACATAGCAGATTCAACTTCCCACTTTCTCATCTCTGCTTTACTACCACCTAAAATAGAAATGCCAACTGAAGATGATTTCTTAGCTGGTGTTTTCTTTGTAGTTGTTTTTTTCATTGCCATACTATCTATATTTTGATGCCTTTTTTGCAATGTTCTTAGGCTGTTTAACAAATTGTTTTCCTTTACTATTACCTGAAGCCTTTGCTTTATTTGTAGCAGCTTTCTCTCCAGAGGATAGTGCACTCCAAGCAGCTTCTGGTAAATACCTCTTCTTACCCTTAGATTTTACTTCTTTGTTCTTACCTTTCTTTTTATTAGCATAAGTACCAGAAGTCATCCATTTTTGAGCAGACCAATCTCTAAGACTTTGTTGAGGATCTTTAGCCATTACTTTTTAGTTTTATAACCACCCCCTTTAGCTTTATATTCTTTAGCTAGGAGTTGTGCTTTTCTAGCAGACCATTCTCCTGGGTCACCACCTTTAGTACCAGCTTTAATTCTCTCAAATAAAGACTTACGCATACCAGGCTTAGTGTAGACACCAGCCTGGTTTACTTTGCTTTTAGTTGTTTTTTTAGTTGCCATTAACTATTCCAAAATTTTTCACAGGCTTTATTGAGATCTGTTAGAACATCCTCATTGAGTGGGTTCTTCAAGTGCTCAATTACATCTGACACATTTCTACCTAACATAGCATTAGTCTTAGCATGGTAAATGTAACCATCAGCCTTATTAATAATATACTTAAAAAATACGGAATCTCTTACAATTGATTTAATTTTTAGAGTTTCCATATCCATATTTACTGCTTCAAGGAAAGATTTTGCAGCTCTTTCTTTGTTGCTTTCAACTCCTTCTCCATTGATGTACAAGTCCATATTCTCATACATAACATCATTAGGTGTTGACTTTCTATATTGTGTACTGTTACCATCTACTACTTTAGCTACATAGAATAGTTTAGTACTGTTTTTGTCAAATAATTTCTGAAGTTCAGAAAGTGCTTTGTTACGCATTTTCTTGTATTCAGTTCTTGCAATAACTGTCTGCTCTTGTTTGTCTAAGTAAAACTTAGGTGGAACAGCTCTTGATCTTGCATCATCAAAACTTTTTGCTACAATAGAAAAACCACCAGCCTCAATAGCATATAGTTTAATTCTATCATAAGGATCATTAGGATCTAGAAATAAAGGCTCATTACCACAAGATATACTAATTCTATTCCAGAATTCTTTGTTATCTGGTTTAAGTAATTTAACTTGATTCCAGAACTGAGGATCATTAATATCTAAAACATTAGCTGCTAACTCTTGCTCAAGTTCAGCAACAGCTGTTCTAATTTCTCTTATTCTTGCTTCTTTATCATCACCCTTAAGAAGTTTAACTTCTGGAGCAAATTCATTTAGACCAGTAAGGTATCTTACTACTCCATTCTGCTCTAAACAAGCAAGTTGTTCAAAGTGCTTAACTCCATCATATAGAGATAAGCCATAATTTTCTAGCCCCATATTAGAGACTGCATTGTCAAAGAACGGTCTTACAGCAATTGCTGATTTCTTTACGGTACCATGACCGGTTTCTACCATTGTGAAATTTTCCATGTTTTGTTGGTTTTATTTTTTGTTGGTTAAATATAGAGAAAAAAAGGGAGGAGTTTCCCCCTCCCTTGTTTCTAGTTTAGATTAGAATGATCCACCAGTAATTGGGTTTCTCATAACAATTTTCAACACTTTAGTAGGGTCTTTAACCCAGATAGCTGGCATTGTTTGAGACATCATTACACGGTAACCATTGAACTGACCTGAAGACTGGAAGCCTTGGCTACGTCCCATGTAGTCCATAGTACCATTTTGATACCACCATTTCAATTGATTATCCCAAGACAATTTCAACAAGAAGATGTTGTCATTAGTATTGTCAGTGATATCAAAGATAATGAATGAGTAAGAAGATAATGGGAAACCATCAATGATTGGGTTCTCAATGTCATTAGTATTAACATTGTCAAATGCTGGGTTAAGAACAAACTTAACATTTGCCAAGAATGGAATTACATATGAAGTATATGCAAAACCAAAGTTCAAGTCCATACCTTTACCAGTGATTGCACCTATGTCAGCAGCTTGGATAAGAAGACCAGAAGAGATAGCCTCTTGTTTGATAGCCTCATTAACCATACGCATACCACCCATACCTGTTTGTACAACTAGGCTACGTTTTGGATCTGGACCTTGGAATTCAACTTTACCATTGAAGAAGTTGTAGATCTCAGAACGGAACAAGTCAAGTGTGAAGTTGTTTTTGTTGTATACTCTTTTGAATGAGTTATCCAACTGCTTCCAAAGACCCACAGACAATCTAACATCATCTGGACCATCTTGACGAACTCTACCACCATGACCCCACATTAAGTAAGTTTCAATGTCAGTAGCAATTTTGCTCAAGTGAGCAGCTTCCATATTGGTCAAGAATGTACGTGACAAGTTACCATTGTCAAATGCTTTCTTAACTGCATCTTTACCCATAACTTTAACCATGTCTTCCAAAGAAGCAATTGATGGATCTAAGTTTTTGTCATGAGTTCTCCAGATTTCAGTTACAGGAACTGTACCATCTGCATTCATACCACCTTTGATCATCAAGTCAGCACGGCTAGAGATAGAGTAGTGAACGTGAGCTTCAGCACCTCCTACAAAGTTGTAGAATTCACGGAAACCAGCATTAGTAATGATGTCAGAGAATCTTTCACCATATTCACCTCTTGCAGAACCTTTACGGAATACTTTAGTACCATTAGCCAAATACTTGCTATCAAGATATTTGTAGTTATCATTGTTAACTAACTGTACAGTATAGATAAAGCCATCACCTAAAGGAAGAATATCTTCTGCAGTGATGTACATCTCAACACCATTGTATTTGTCATAAGTGATGATATCACCATGTCCAAATTCTCTTTTGTTGAGTTTGATACGGAAAGTAGTACCTTCAATACCTTTGAAATCATTGTTTGGCTCAATATCCTCAACAATGTAAGGAAGATCAATAGATACAGGAGTCTGCCATCTATACTCTCCACGAGCATTATCTACGTTGATTACATTTTTGCCACCAAATGAAGACATTTGATAAAGGGGCATTTCTACTTTCTGAGCCATAGCCCATAGATCCACTGGACCAAGATCCATTGGCTCAGCATCTTTCAGCATATTCACCAAGTGGTAAGAATCCACATGGGAACTTGCGTTGTAAGCGGTATCCCTAAGGAATATACCATTGTTTAAAACTGGAGTTGCCATTTTTTATTTATTTGTTTATTTGTTACTAATTAAAATCTCTTGAACAAATTGTTTTGTCTAGAGAGTGTTCTTTGTGGTTTATTACTTGGTCTTCTTGCATCATCAGACTCTTGTTGTGCAGATGAAGAAATTTTTCTTGCTTCTTCTGTTTTCAATTGTCTTACTGTTTTTTCTACAGCTGCTTTAGACCCTTGTTCTTTTATTCTTCCTTTATAACCTTCTGGATCAGAAAGTAACCAGAGAGCTTCTGAAATTAAATCATGTCTTGGTTCAACAAACTGATACTTCTCAAGTAAGTGTCCTAATAAATTAGTTTGTCTCCCTGAGATAGAAGGATAACTAGGTTGTACCAAACCTGAGTACAACATGCTTTGTGTTTTCTTATCTAATTTAATACCATTTAGTTCACCAGCAAGAAGTGTGTTATATACATTTTCTGTATATGCTTTTGCTTGCTCTGCTTGTTGCTGTTTTTTATATTCTTGTTCTGCAAGTTTTCTAGCTACAACTTCCTCTTGCATTCTGTCCAACTTTGGTTTGAACTGTTGAGCCTTTTGCTCTAGTCTACCCATATCAGCCCAATCATTAATCTCAGCTTCAATTTCTTCAGGAGTACCAAATCTTGTAGCATATAAGTACTGTCTTGCAATTTCTGCTTGATCATATTCATTTGTAGGATCAAGATCAATTACTTCTTCTACTTCTGCAAGAGTTCTAAAAAGAGATTTAAGATCTGTACCTCCATCAGCTACATATTTAGCAGCAACTTGAAGTTCTTCTGGTAGAGATTGAAAGAACTCTTTTGGAGTGTCTTGTCTAATTTTGTTTTCTCTTTCCTGAAAGTTAGCTTCAAATAATTCACGGAAGTCCTTTGTAGTATATTCCTCTAATGGTTTATCATCATCAAATGGAATAAGAGCACCTTCCTCAATCATTTTACTTGCTAGCTCAGCAAGACCTGATTTATCTACTTTAGGTCTTCCCTTATTACCTGCATCCTCTTCTTGGGTGATCATATCATCCAGTTGAGCAATTGCTTCATCTACCTCTGTGGAACTAACTGGTTTAGTTGTATCATCAGATTTAGTTTCAGTTTTGTCAAGGAACGTAGTGTCTAAATTATCAGCTTTTGAGAAAACTGACTTTGGACTATCTTCTGTTGGACTATCTGAAGGAAGCATTACATTTTCTGCTCCAGGCATTCCAAATAGCTCATCAATGTTAACATCTGCTTGACCTACCGTTGTAGTGTCTAACACCTGATCTTCCTCAGGATTTTTTGTTGGTTCTGCCATAACTGTTGGTTTTGTTTATAATTTAATATACAAATTAAACTTCAAATATTTAAAATGGATTTGATAATTTTTTGGATTATATAGCTATCCAATAACTATTTCTTTTCATTTGATTTTTTATCAAATCTATTTTTATTCTCTCTAGCAATTTGAAGTTGTTTATCTGCTATTTCTTTTTGTGCTTGTATCTTTTCTCTTTCTATATCCATCTTTTGAGATTGCCTAAGGTTTTCATTAGACTGCTTTTCTCTTTGAAGAGTAGTTTGTTGCTGATATGATTCAGATTGTCTAATATCTTTCATAGCATCAACATAATCTGATTGCTCATTTTTATTAACATCAACCATAGATCCATAACCAGCAGCTCTAATTTCAGCAACCAAGATATCTCTTTGTCTATCTTTTTCTTTTTCAGCAGCTACTGAATCAATCTTCATCTTCTCAATTTCTTGTTGAGATTGAATTTGTTGTTGCTGCATTTCTTGTTGTTGCTGCATTTCTTGTTCTTTTTGAGCTTGTTGTTTTTGCTCAGAATCTTTAAGTGCAGTAGTAAGTTCAGCAACTGATTCAGATTGTACAATTTTACCTAGGTCATAGATAGATGCTCCAGTAGTATTATTCTGCATTGCCATTTGTTTCAATTGCTCAAGAATTGATCTATGGTTTGCAGTAGTACTACAGAATATATTAAGATCTCTCATTAATAAATCAGTACCATTAATCTCAAAGTTTACTTTTTCATCTGCTGCAGTCATATAACTTAATCTTGCAGATGGCTTAGTTGAATTATAGTACTGAGCTAAGTCTGTACGCATTTGGTGGACTCTAGGCATTAGATAATCACAGTGCTGGATAAAGAATACCTCTGTCTGAGCATAAGACGCTGCAGCAGCCTGTTCTACTCCTGTAGCAGTCATTTGAGATAACTGTTGTCCCATCCTTTGTGGATTAACACCAATTACATCATATGCTTGTTGTTTAAAGTGATTAGCTAACTGAATTCTTGACATCAATCTATTAGTCTGATCAAGATCAAGTTTTTGGAAGTGTTGGAAATTTAATGCATTCTCAGTATTTGTAATAGAGGTATCAAGAGGAAGAATTTGGAAGTTCTTCATTGCTACATATGCATTAGCGTAATTACCTTTACCCCAGTCTTCACCAAGTGAGTGTTTAGGTAAAGTATTCTGATCTAACATAATTACAGTTCCTAGCTCATCTACAAGGATATCTGCAATTTGATTGTTTACAATGTTGTACCCAATCTGGTATGGTTTCATTAGATCTATTAGTGCTGTAGACTTAGTATTTCTATCTGAGAATACAGAACCTTCTACAGGAAGTTTGCAACCATAGAGAGATGAATCTCCCTTAAATTGAAACTTAAGCGGTCCAATATGATTTTTCTGAACACCAATATAAATTGGACTAAATCCACCTGGATTGTTCATACCCCAGAAAGATGGGATGTTAGGTCCAATTTTAACACCACCCCAAACTTCATTTACCCAAATCCAATCAATATGTTCTCCAAAGATCACATTATCTCTTGTTTTGTTTTTAAAGAGTCTTGTATCATATACAGGTTTATCAATTACTTTATATGCTTCAGTAACAATTTCAGTAACTACTTCTCCTGTATCACTAACTTTAGTTAAGTGTCCAACCTTTCTTTGAGACTTCCAATAACCTGTAGTAACTCTTAATAAGAAAGATTGACCGTTATCAAAATAATCTTCTCCCTGAGATAGAATTTGATTTATAATATCACCACCATCAGTTACAGATCCTGCTACTGCAGATGTATATTGTCTATATGCAAGAGATGGCATATTGGTGTTCCACTCATGTGATTTAGTACCATCATAGTAAGTACCATCATTTTGATAGCCACCAATAGTATAACCTGCTGATCTAATAGGGTAAATAGCTTCTAATGCAGCAAGTTGTTCTTCTGTCATTACATAACCATACTTATCAATAACATCAGAAGGTGTAAGCATATCAATTTTACCTACCCAGTTACCTTGAGAAATATATCTAATGTCCGGGGATTTATGATAGAATGTAGTTACTGGATTCCATAGTTCTACATCATAGTCATCTTCCATCATATGGAAATGCCAGAACTCCCTATCTGTAATAAGCATATCACGGAAAGCTCTTTCTTCAAGCTCATCCATTTTAAATCTTTCTACATCAACTTTATGCTGATGAGTTGCCCATTCTTCAATCATTGATCTGTAGCTCTTTTTAAAGAACTGTTCAATTTCAGGAAGTGACTTAAGTTTTTCAGGAGAAGTTTCTGCTTGTGCTTCTTCAGAATCTGGATCTAAACCTTGTTCAACTAGAGCTGCAATAATTTTTGTTTTAGCATCTGCCATAAGGGTTTCTTCAACCATCTGTCTTTTTTGCTCTAGCATCTCATTATATGAGAGCTCATCAATTGCTCTATAAGTAAGTTTAGTTGTTCTCTTTGCAAATTCAGCTACAAGAACATTAATAACATTTGGAATAATTGGATAGAACTTTAATTCTAATGCTGAGGGATCATCTTTAGTAAGTAGTTCAACAACATCTCTGTATTCATTATTCTCTTCTACTATGTAATCAGTTCTATCAATAATACCCTTAGCAAGTTTGTAGTTCTTCATTAACCTGCGGGCATTTCTACGGATTTGTTTCAGTCCCTGCCATTCTAACCAGTCAAGATTCCATGCTGCCCATTCTTCATCCTTTTCTTTCTCAGGTAAAAATTGTAATGGTTGCATAATGCTACCAAGTCTATTCTGTTTGACTTTAGCACCATTTTTTAACTGTAAAGCATTATATACCTGCATATCTATTATTTAAGGTTTTTAAAAGCAGACCTATTAAAAACTTGACCATTAATAACTCGTCCCCCAGATCCCATATGACGGAACGGGGTTCTATTTAATTTAAACAAATTATTTGACTTTTGCAAGTTTTTAGAAGCATCATCCATGATTACTCTTTTACTATATCCTCTGTTTGCTTGTTGTATTCTCATAAATGCAACAAGTGCTGCAAAAGATACTAGTCTATCCACGTTGACTCCATCTGCATATTCTTGCATTTCTTTTAATAACATTGGATCTGGAATACGTTCTATTCCATATTTGGTTCTAACTACAGAACCATCTGTTTTAGTTTCTACATCTAATTCTTCTTTGGTGTATTCAATAGCGTAACTTAATAAGTGTGCTTTAAATAGAGTACCTGTGTTTTTCCAACCATACTCCTGGAATACATTTGCATTTGCTCCTAAATCTTTTAAGAACATGATTTGACTTTTAGGTACTAGATATCTTTGTTTCTTTCTTGATATCATATACTGTATGAACAGAGAGATGTTGTTCTCTATTACTGTCCATGCATTGTACCATTCTATAATTAGCTCTAATTTTTGGTGAGTTTTGTTAATATCATCAAATCTTCCGCACCAAGCTGCTACAATTTTATCTGGTTCAATATAGGTTTCTGTTTCTCCTAGAGTTACCTTAGTAACTTCTACAGGAGCTTTCATAATATAAATAGAACAGAGAGATTCTGATGTTGTTGTTTTACCTTCAGATACGGGGTCAATAGAAGCATAGTACTGTCCAAATGTAGGATCTGCTATTGGTCTCTCCCATACTACTAAAACTCCTGTTTTATCTTCTAGTTTTTTGGGAACTGGAAATTCTTTAATTGGTTGTTTATCTGTAGACTTAACAGCTACCTTACCATTTTCATCAGTAAATATATCTAAGAACTCATAAGAATATTCTTTTTCTTCTATTCTTCTTTGTTGAGCAGCAACTAAATGCATTGGGAATACAGATACAGATCTATGTGCAAATGCTTCTCTGATATTTCTTGGATGCTGAGAAATACGTAACTGATAATCTTCTGGAGCAAGTTCTTTTTTCCACTGTTCAAATTGATCATCTAAAGCTTTTAATGCTTCTTCTACTTTAGAATTACCAAAGTCATCTATGTATGGAGGCATTGACCATTGTTCAGGAATAAACAAACCTGACAAACCTACAGTTCCTTTATTATCTAATAGATTTGTTTCTACAGCATAGATATCTTTAGAGAGTGGATTAAGAATCATATCTCTTAGTGGATTACACTGGGACAAGTCACCCACAGATCCTGCTGCAATAAACATTCCTGTAGTAACCATACCAGATCTCATAGCTGGGCGCATATACTCATATGTCTGATCCATCTTAGGGGCAATTCCTGCTTCCTCATGAAAGAAGTATTTTACTGGACCTCCTACACCATTTGTTGGATCTTTCTCAAATGACATACCTTGTATAGTGCCTTTAAGACCAACTTCTGTTTTTCTATCTCCTTTTCTTACTTCAATCTTCTGTTGCCACATCATTACCTTATCTGGTGACATAGGTCTATACCATGCAGTATGTTCATTTAAGAAGGCTGCATATTCTTGTAAGAATTTCCAGGATCCTTTCTCATTAATGTAATCTTTAAGACTTGCTCCCATTTTAAGGGTAACCCCAGCTTCAAACCATTGTTGGTTTATAAACTTGGCCATATGATAATAAGAAGATGCAATCTGACGTTTCTTTAAGATAGCTGCATGTTTATAGTTTAACTCAGCTAATAACTCATAAAGAGCCATATGATACTGTGCATCTCTAATCTTAGCAAAGTCAAATTTTTGTTGTTCCTTATCAAAGATTGGTAAAAAGTTAAGCCACATGTAGTATTCTCTTGCAAGAAACCATGTATCAGTTTCATCTTTTATAATAACACCTTTTCTACACTTTAGCTTTTGATCATCCCAATAGGCAATAAAGTCTTTTGATTTGAACGGGGCTGTACAATATACTCCAGTATCTCTAAATTTGTTTGACTCAGATATAAATATCTGATTAGTTGTATTGTTGAACTTGTAATTACCGGGTTCTCTGAAAAGCCCAAATATGAAGTTGCTGAAGTCCTCTCTGGATTCAAAGCTTGTTGTTGTCCATGTTCCATTGTCATAGGTTGGTATGTCTTGATAAATCTCACTCATAATTAACTATCATAAGCAAGTCCCTGGCCTCCGCGTACTTTACTAGACTGTTCATCTTGAAGGTCTTTATATACTCCTTTAAATGATGCTCTAATCTGGTCAAAGTTTTTGGCTGCAGCCACTAGTGAATTAATATTTCCATCTCTACCAGCAGAAATGGGGGTTGTTTCCATATATCTAGCTAATCTATCCAACATAGAAGCCATTCCTTTATATGCTCTAGATGTAGGTGTTTCATACATTCTTTCACAAAATAAAAGAGCTGTATGTATATCATCATCTTCAGTTGAGAATTCAGCTTCTATTTCTTTTAGAATAATGTGTTCTTTATCTATCTCTGGAGTATGAAAGAAAGGATTCATATCCGGATTAGGACAAGTCATATAAAACAAATAGAGATATATTTTAAGATAATCATCTGGATAGTTATCCATGATATCTTTGAGGGCTTTTAATGTATAGCAATGTTCCGTAGGAATTACTATACCATTTTGTACGTCAAATAGTCTGACTAGCATATTACTTCTTTTTAATAATATAAGGATTCTCCTTAAGATAGTTGATAACTGAGATAACCTCATCATAAAGATAAGGTACTGGCATTGGTATTACTTCTAATACTTTTGGTTCTCCATTATCATCTAATTTAGCAATAGGGTAACCATATTGATCTTCTCCTGATGTTTCAAATGTAATATGATGAATAAATATCTTTCCTGGTTGAAGTTTAGGATTATGCTTTAAGATAATGTACATATATACACTTAACTGTAATGCATAGTGATTAAAATTACAATCATCTAAATGATCTACAGGTGGAAGCATTTTCTCAGACATTCCTTCCCAGTTCTTAAAAGATTCTGTTTTAATTTCCTTATTAGTTTTGTAGTCAATGATATTAACTCTACCATTGACTACTTCAACTAAATCTGATTGGCCGCATAAGCCTGCTGACTTAAGATAGACCATATGTTCAGGATACACGCCTGGTTCTAATTTTTGTGAAGGAGCAATTTTTAGACCATTTTCTGCTTCATAAGGCTTAAATACTGGAACAGTAACACCTTCTCTTTCAATAGATGCTAATGAGCACAAGTCAGATTCTCTTTGGTTATGATAAAATGTACCAAGTGTAGTAGCTCTATTAGCTTCATTTTCCCATATTTCTAATATGGTTTTCTGAGTAATACCATACCATTTAGACTTCTTGTTCTTAGATACTTTAGCTGCAACTGTTTTTGCATCAAAAGGTTTCTTTAAACTTGAAATTAATGTAGTTACACTAGTCCATTTGATCTGATCATTTGGATCTACACTAACATAACTATGATCATCTGCATTAAATACTATGCTCATAACTGGTCTAATTTATCTTCTTCCTCTTCTGTGGTAATAGCTTGCCATTTACCAAGAGGACATTCTGAAGAAAGAGATCTTGTCTTAAAAGCTAATGAACAACCACATTCATTACAACATGGAGCTGTACCTTTTACTGCACATTTCTTTCCTTTACTAGGACATTCATCACAGACATCATATCTCATACGTGATACATCTTCTACAAACTCATCTCTAATTACTGAGTTTTTTATACCTTCTAGGATTCCTTTTCTATTCTCCCAAATTGCTTTCAGTACTGTTTTCATTGTTCTTGTTTTTAAAAAATTCTATTTTCCTCTTTCTTTCTTCCTCTATTTTTAGTGACACATCATTTAGCAACTGAAGTTTTTCTTCCATGGACTTTTTGTTGTGATATGCTTTAAAAGTAGAAACATCATGTGAGGGTAGTATTTTATTTAGCTTTTCTATGTATGTCTCAGCAAGCTTTTGTTTAATAACAAATTGACCTAAACCTTCAACATTTATTCTTGGGTACTTAAGACCACTTAGTAATAATCTAAGTTCTTTATAGTAATATTCTACAACATCACTTACAAGCATTTCAGAAACATTATTTTCTTCTGAAACTTCTTTATATAAAGTACTAGACTTCTTTGGATTCATATCCTAAGAATTTAAAATCTAACAAAACTGTACCCTCAGTTTGCACTTTCATGTTTGGGTTTAATAAAATAGATTTTTTGTTTTCTTGGTCTCTTATGACTAGTCCAAGTTTTTCTGCTTTATTTATTGAATTTCTAACAGTTTGGGGTGATTTAAAAATCCATCCTTCTTCTGAAGAAGCATCATAACAGAAATCAGTTAGTTCAATTGGTTGATTAAAGCTTAATAGTGTTAAACAATTCAAGTCAGATTCACTTATTGAAAACTTATTAATATAGCAGTGAGTTAGAATTTGAAATTTAACCAAATCCCATTTAGGCATTTTTACTCTCTTCTGTACTTGATTTACTATAGCCATGACTATTGTTTTCTAAGCTTCCTCTTACCTTGTTCAGGTACTTCAGGCTGATTATCAATGTCAGAATCTTCTCCTTCTAATTCTCCTTCAGCTTCTTGTTGAGCTTGTGCCATCATTGCATACTGCATCTGGATATTAGTTCTTTTGAATCTTACCTCATCAATTTTCATAAGAACTTCTTCATACTTAAGCTGTGCTTCTAAATATGGTAGAGATTCAGTATAAAATTGAAGCATTTGTTCTTTTTGAGCAGCTAGTTCTTCAGCTGTCAACTCTCTTTCTTGTTGGTTTTCCATAATAATTAATTTATTGGTTTACAACAAATATACAAAAAAAGTTTAAATGTATATTGTTTAAATAAAAAAATCCAGGCACTGAAAGTACCTGGACTCTAGTAGTTTAAGTTATATTAACAATAGTGACCTGGGCCTCCACACTTAGGTTTATGGAATGTAGGGGTATGACTACCTCCTCCAGGATTTTTTATTGCATTTTTAACCTTTCTAAAACCTTTTTTAATTTTTCTCTTAAGAGTTCCTAGATCTGTCATTTGAGACTCACCCCCCATTTGGTATTTAGGTTTAATCATGGATCCACCTGTTGAATACATTGTTTTTGAATGTTCTAGAGCGCACTTAGTACCAGCTAGTCCTTTTGCCTTTTTCATGATTATCTGCTTTTAATAGTTAAGTTAAATACTGTCAGTAAATAAAAGTTTCTTGATATATCTACTTCTATAGATAAGATATCAATGAATGAGAATCTTAACTTGATTGCAAGTTTGTCCCATTGTTTTGTGTAGGTATTCCAACCGTTTCTAAATTTCATTATGCTTCATTTTTACTGATTGTACCTTTTGCATCTAAAAATATCTTACGGACATTTTTGGGTTGAGCAACTTTCCATGCTGTTCTTCTTGCCTGGTACAATCTTGATTTTAATATTCTAGTTACACTCATTGCATTTCCTTGGTTTCCTCCAAGTACATGATAACAATCCTTATCTTCTCCAACATATATTCCTACATGTCCACCACCATTTCTTTTAAAAGTGAGTACATCACCTAACATAGGTTCACTAACTTTGTTTCCAAACTTAGCCCAGTTAAGTGCCCATAGTGGTTTATCTACTACTTGTACTCCTGCTTTATGTGCTGCATAGGCTACTGCTAAACCACACCATGGAATCTCATCTGCAGTATATACTTTTTGTAATCCGAGTTCCTTAGCCCATCCCATAATTACAGGGTTATGTTCTTTACCTACAATCTCTTTAGTACCAAGCATCTTTACAGCTTGAACTAGAATCTGTGGAGACTTCTCTTCTTTTAAAAAGTTATAGTTCATATTAGTTTTTAAATTCTTTATAAGTATCAGAGACTTTTTGAATACCTCCTCTAATAGCTTTAACTACTCTATATACTGATTTAAATATATTATTACCTGTAAGATCAAACCAATTTTCATTAATTGAAGATAGTTCAATTATAGCAAATATATAAATAAGTATGTTTGTAAATAGTGCTGTGGTAGGTATTACAACATCATATCCGGCTGTTTTAAGAAGTGTATTAACAAATGGTGTAAAACCATAATAGTCTAAAGGAAATACTGCTATTGCTAATATGTAGTAACCAGCGGCTTTAAATATATAACCTCTTCTTAATATTTTAGATTTAAACACTTCCTTATAAGTTCTGTTTTCTGCACAGGCTATTTTCTTAAGAGAAATTAGTTTAATTATAGTATCAACAAAGATTACAAACATTAAAAGAATAGAACTCAATTCTATCGGAGAAAATATTGATAAGACTGACAATGTAAAAAAAGTTATTTTAGTTTTCATTTGATAATTAATCCTGTGGTTAATAATCCGTTTATTAGTATTGAGATGTTTCTTTGTCTTTTTATTCTTTTCAAATCAAAGGCTTGAGCTGTTATTATAGTATCTTTTGAGTTGATAATATATCTCTGCGCTTGTATAACAGTATCTTGGGCAGCTATAATAGCATCTTTTTCTTTATCTCTTCTATAAAGTACATGGATCATTGTATCTTGGATCTGGATAATTCTGAAGGTATCTCTAGCATTTTTTACTTCTTCTAGCTGAGCCTGTAAATCAGAAAGACCATTATTAAGTTGAGCTATGATTGATTTACTGTTATCAATTACTTTACCTTGCTCCCTAATAATAGTCTCCCTACCTTCTATTCTTCTTTCTATGGTTTTCTGCTTGCTTACTGGATAAACTTGCTTAGGTTTCCTTAAAAGCAGAAACAGGCACATCACTATTAGACATACCTGCAACATAGTAGAAAGATTAATCCGTGATATATGTATATACTTCATACATATAATATACGAAAAATTTATAACATTCCTAGCATATATTTTTCTGCATTTTTAACTGTGTCATCTGCTGCTAACATAATCTTAAGTATTTTATCATCAACATGTTTAGGATGTACATACCAGTCTTCATATGCACTAGTGTCATTAGGTGCAATGTTACTTGCTACAAGTACATATCCTCTTGATAAAAGATAATGTCTTCCTAACTCTCTGTAGGATCTTGTAATATCTGCATAGTAGTCATGTTCAAATGTAATTACTCCAAATGTACATTTATCAAATGGGATCATTTTAAGAATCTCAAATGTTGTGCTTGGTGGTTCACAGTCTACTTGTAAATAGTCTATGTGACCTTTAAGAACACTATAATCAAATTTAGTAGCATCTACTAGTGTAGCTTTGTTCTTACGTACTCCATTGAACTTAGTTACTTCTTCTTCTTTAATTTCTAAAGATGTTCCAGTCCAACCAAACTCTTCTAGTAATGCTGAGTTACTACCATAGTATGGATCTGCTGCACCAATCTCAAAGTACTTACCATTTCTTTTACCATCAAGCATTGTTAAAACAAACATATCTTGATATGTCTGAGAATAGTTTTTCTCAATTTTTTCTGCTCCTGGAAACTTATATCTTAGCTGATCATAGAATCCTTTATGATATCTAAGGAATGGATCTGGTCCTGAGCCTAATGATGTAATATTAGTTTGTACCAATTTTTGGTACTTTTCTGTAAGATTCTTTGCATTGTCAGCAAGGTATGCAAATGTATCTCTTGCTTCTTTACCTCTACCAATCCACCATGCAGCAACTGCTTTTTGAAACATAAGTTCCCAGTAATGAGTACTACCTACTTCTGTAAAGTGTAAACCCATTACAGCATGTGAATAAGATTGATGATAGTTTTTCATTTGTTCATGATACTCACTTATATGTAAATATGCATCTGGTCTTGTTGGTTCAAGAGCAATAGCATTTTGCCATAGACCTAATTCAGTTACTTTTCTTCTACCTAAAGCAGATAGAGACTTAGCAACCATAATTAGTGAGTCATATGTTAGTTCATTATTCTTACTGTATTCTGCAGCTCTTAAGAAGAATGACATTGCAGAGGCATAGTGAGAATTAGTAAAATAATAGTTACCCATATCAAATGCTTTTGATGCATTGTATGGATCATTAATAAACTTTTCTAACTTAGATGGTGTTATACCTCTAGTAATTGGTTTAACTTCTGTATTTGGTATGTCACAAATTTCATTAAAAACTGTGACAGGAAGTTTTAAAATAAAGGCCGTAGAGTCCTGAAAACCAAATGGGATAATAAAACTATCACCATCATATGCTAAACCACAGGAGAACTCAATATTTCCTGTCATAAACTTAAACTCTGGAGAGTAATGAACTATCTTCCAGTCTTTATCCCAAACAATAAAGCGGTGATAATAATGAGCATCTTTCTTTCCTTGCTCATTAAACCATAGGTCTACTTCATGTGTGAGAGCTACATAGTAATCACCGTACGTAATAACTTGGGATCCACCTCTAATATCTCTAGGAAACTTAACATCTTGTTCAACAATCTTTACTGAAACTGAGGTGCCTTTTTTAGGATCTACTTTTACTACTTCTGTAGGGTTAGTCCATTTAACATAATGGTATGGCATATCAAGAATAGGCATCCAGTTCTTCTCACAATAAGAATGTGTAGGTGGTTCTATTCTATATCTCTCAGTTTCTTTAGCATTATTGTCAATTACAGATAGTTCCATTCTTCCTTCACCATCTGTTTTAGTATCTCTACGTACACCTGTGAGATAGAACTTATCATTCCAATATGCAATTCTTGCATCTTCCAATCCAATAAATTCCCATACAGGAGCTACATCTAACTTAGATGTATCTACTTTATAGTGACTATCAATTGCTAGAGTATTAGGATCTAGATAACAAACATAGTTTGTAGTTCTAAGAGTTACGTCATCTTCTGGGTTAAGATATGCTAATGGTCCCCATGGAGTCTGATACTTTTGTTCATTCTCACTATGATATAGTGCATATTGAACATGTCTTAGGTTTAATGTGTATAACCCATCACTATAATAGATAGATGGATTAGTAAGACCTAAACCTTCAGTAATATTTCCTGGGATTATAAGATAATTGACAGAGCCTCCATTAGCTAATGCCAGTTGACATATGTTGTTCATTTGCTGTTGGTTTTAAGCAAATATACAATTATTTTTTATCAATTAAAGGTTTTAATGCTTGAAGTGCTTGTATAATATGAGAAACTTCATTAAGATCAAATGCTCCTTTTATAGTTGCTTGATTCAATGCTTGTTCAAGCATTTTTATAGCTTTTTCTGGATCCATGTTTATTTGGTTTTTTAATTTAATTTATGTTAAATCTATAGTTACTACAAATCCTAATTGTTCTAAAGCATCTTTAGTCAATGTATGGATTGTTGATAAATCTTGATTCTGTCCAACAGGAATTTGTACCAACAATAGTTCGGGTATATTTGTTTCTACAAATGCTTTTGAATCATTATCAAATACTTCTTTACTTAAATATGATTTTAGAAAGACATTAGATTTAGAACCATCATATAATGCAATAAATTGCAACCTAACATACATTGTAGGCGCATCTATTTCTGTATTTTTTATTTTTGAATTAGAAACTATTAAAGCCATCTTTTTTATTTTTTATCTGTTCATATTAAAGCAAGGTATAACATATTGACCACCCATATCGGGTACATCAACTACAAAACCAAATCCTGCATCACCATTTGTAGCCATAATTAAAGACCTTATATTTAAAGGACTCTGACCATATCCATTTACAATTTGAATTTGTTCTCCTGCAGTTATTCCAAGACTACCTTGCGAGTTTATTGATATAGAAGTGTTACCCACTATTGAAATGCCACCATTGTCCATTAATATAGCCTCTCCTGTAGAATTATTATTAAAATCTCCTATATATGTTCTATATTTTAATGTGCTGAAAGGAATATTTTGTTGAGGAAAAATATACAATCCACCACTTGGAAAACCTGTAGAAGAATAATCAAAATCTGTAAATAATGTTTCTTGTACATCCCACGGATATACCCTTTTATAAAATAGTGCTGAATTATCAAATCCACCACCACTATTATTCATTGGTAAACAAAAATCTGTTGAATTTACTTGAGCAAAAGGAACTCCATTTATACTTGCCATATTATTCTAATTTTTATTTTTTTAAACTACAATCCAACTACAATCGGGGTCAAATCTAATTACTTCAACATCTGTTCCTGTACTTAAATTGTGACCAATTAATCTAACATATTGACCACTTGTTGATGGTGCAGTTTCAGTTACATTACCTGCCGTTGGTGAAACATATAATGGATAACCTAAATTAGCACCTCCTAATTGGTCGTGATAAGAGGTAGCATAAATACCATTTAATAAAACTGCGAATGTCCCATTTGCAACCACATCATCTAATGCAATTCCCAAAAGAAGTGATGCCGTACTATTATCTGCATCCGCTACTTCCCAAGTACCATCTGCTCTTTGATTGACTAACTGACCTGCACTTGCAGACCCACTTGATGTAAAAGTACAATCAGTTAATACTAATCCATTATAGTAAACTTGACTCCAACTATTGAAATTAGGAAATCTATTTACTTGAGATGCACCCATTTCTGCAATACCTGTAGTACCACTTAAATCACCTGCTCCTGCCCAAAAAGTATTTCCATTTTTCCATCTAAATGTTAGATTAGTATTATATATTTCTGTATTACCATTTAGATTCAAATAACCATTTA
>Ga0222714_10000225_pt1 | contig 67593 bp, 33 predicted proteins | sample C33_3DmetaG_FD_165048 | JGI IMG/M metagenome (GOLD analysis project Ga0222714, IMG submission 165048) | Estuarine water microbial communities from San Francisco Bay, California, United States - C33_3D | ecosystem: Environmental > Aquatic > Marine > Unclassified | place: USA: California... | reverse complement strand
CTCGGGTTGAGAGAAATTGCGACCGCGGTTGCGTTTTTATCCAACGATTGTCGACTCGTGCACGGCGGTGTTGGTATGGCGGCGGTCGTGGTTACGGAAAGACTCGATTGGAAGTTGCACGGGTTCGACTTGTGTAGCGAGCTTGATTCAATTGGGCAAGGGATTCACGGCGACGCCAAGTTGATTCGCGGGGCGTTTTTAGTTCCAGACCAATACAAGCCTGAGGAGTTTCGTCGTGGCGATTGGGTGAGCATCCCCGAAGGCCCGTCGTGGGCCATTGATGCGTGGGGGCTGGGTTGTTTGATTCAAGAAGTGTTTCGCGGTGAGGGCTTACGAGGGACGGATCAGTTGCGTGAAATCGACTGCATTCCTCAAGCGCTTCTCAAGGATTACCAACGTTTGCTCGGCTCGCAACCCGCTCGTCGGTATAATCCAAAGAAGCTCATCGAAAACGCAGCGTGGAGTGCGAATAAGCTCATCGAGACGATCACATTTATCAGCACTTTGGCACTCAAGGACTCCATCGAAAAGGAACGATTCTTTGGCCATTTACCGCGCGTGTTGGAAACGCTCGCCAAACCGCCAGTTGAGAAGAAAATCATGCCAATGTTGTGTGACGCGTTAAACTTCAATCAGGCGCCACACCATGCGATATTGCCCATGTTGATAGCGGCGGCAGAAGTACCGAAAGAAAAGTATCAAAAGATTGTCATCCCGACGATTCTGAAGCTATATGAGTCTCCAGACAAAATGATCAGACTCGATTTATTGGAGCATCTCACGCGCTATGCGGAATATGTTGCCGATGGACAGGTTGATGACCCTTTGTACGAGCGCATGAGTACTGGTTTCACGAACCCCGACTCGAACGTACGTGAGATGACTCTTAAGGGTGTGCTTCAAATTGTGCCGCGTCTTTCAGAGCGCGTGCTCGGCGCTTCACTTCTGAAGCACTTGAGCAAGCTGCAAATCGATGAAGATCCTGCTATTCGTGCAAACACGACTATTTGCTTGGGCAACATCGCTAGATACTTGAGTGAAGCGACGGCGAAGCGAGTGTTACTCAATGCGTTTACGCGCGCGTTGAAGGATGCGTTCCCACCAGCGCGTCTTGCTGGCCTAATGGCCCTCGAGCACACGACGCAATATTACGAACCGAGTGAAGTCAGTGGTCGACTACTACCTGCATTATCGCCGCTTATGACCGATGCTCATAAAGACGTCCGAGAGCGATCGTTTGTAGTTGCTGAACTGTACGTCGAAAGCTTGAAGCGTCACTCCGTCGCGCTCGAGCGTGGCGCCGACGCCGCCGCTGCGCACGTCGAAGCGGAACAAAAGCGAGGTCACGCGAACGCAGCAAAGCGCGCCGCAGGTATGCTTTCTTGGGCGGTAACGATGGCAGCGAACAAAATTGGTGGTCCGGACACAGACCACACGAAGGTGGATTTACAGAGCGAAGCGTTGCAGGCGAAATCGTTTAGCTCGTCGGCGCCACCGCCAAAGTTGTATGGCGAAAGCCCGAGAACGTCAACACAAAACACGCCCGCGACATCTCTCGCGCCATCGCCTGCCAAGGCAATGACAGATGCGTATGAAGCAAATCGAAGAAACTTGCAAGCAGTTGCAGAACAAGTCAGTAGCTTGGCCATGGATGACGACGACGACGTCGATGGCTGGGGCGACTTGGATGTCGTCGACCCCGAGGAAGAAGCCGCGCGATCGCGATTGAATTCCAGGACTGGAGCGAGTCGACTTTCTAACATCCCAAAGTCCACGAGCGCGGCTAGCCACGACAGTGACGGATGGGGCAATGACGACGACGATTTGTTTGAAGACATGGCTGCGCCCGCGCCGAAACCTGTCAAACCGCAACAAATAGGTACCGGTGTGGGGAGACCAGGAGGACTGTCCGGCGCTCGCACATCGGCAACAGTCGGACATGTTGGTATAGGCGGGTTGCGCCGTCCTCCATCGGGCGGATCGATCGGTGGTGCGAGACCCGCGGTGAAGCCGCCTCCAATGAAGCTGGGGGCGAAAAGCGCGCTGTCCTCCAACGACATAGATCTCGAGGCGATGTTGAACTAGCAAGAATTTTAGCCGCCTTGGGCGAAATAGTAGTAAAGCGTTTCAGTTGTAAGGCATGTATTCAATATTGAGCTCGAGCACATCGATGGTATCGTACAAGTTCTACTCTATTTACTGTTCAAAAATGCGATGAATGAATTATCGCGTGCGCGGGACGTCAGAGTAATTGATTATTGCTGATCGTGCGATTTGCACAACGCCAAGAGCGACGTGTACATTGACAAGTCAGTAGCAATCGACCGAGCAAACATCTTTGCAATGACGGCTTTCTCGGCGGCGCCCAAGTCGCGGGCGATCCAGTCTCCGCCTTCGTCGATTGAGTTTCCTCCTGCGTCGACTTGAGTATGCAGATAAATATCCTCCATAGAATTCGACAGCAATCGCCCTCGAGCAATTTGCCAAGACACCACGTATGGGTTCGCTTGCGGACGCGCGTCGCGAACGACTTGCAACGCCGCCTCCAATTCAAATTGTTGCACAAATGTCAAGTATCCGACGACGGTTAAGCTTGCGCGGTTGATTCCCGCCGTACAATGCACGTACGTACGCTTACCCATAGCCTGGAATGCCGCAAGCTTACGCACAGCTTCGGGAAGCATCTTCGCCTGATCCAAGCGATCAAAGTCGCGAATCTCAACCTGAACAATCATCACACCTCGTTCGATGGCGCGGCGACGCACCTCGTCAAAATTAATCCCCATCGCCTCGTGACACACCGCGCACTGTAAACACACGATCGCTTCAACGTGTGCTTCATCAACTAATCGATCGACATCACTCGCACTCTTCGGACAGCTCCCAATTAAAATCTTCGCATCCGCCATTTGCGCCTCCGTGGGCTCGGCGACGGTTTCATTCGACCCATCCAGCACCAACGGGTCCCAGTTCAGCGTCCAACTCCACTTCCCAGGCTCGGGTGCATCGCCTCCTCGCGGCGGCCGTCGTTCAACAACACCAGCCGCGGCACTTTCCGCCGCACGAGCTTTATACCCAGACTCCTCGTTCGCCATCGCGTCGTGGTCGTCGCCCGCCGCCGTCGCCACGCGTCTCGCGCCGCGCGTCTCGCGCCGCCCCACCCCGGCGCCATGCCCCGCAACGCCTCGCCCAGCCCGCCCCCGCGCGCACCGTCGCGTGTCCCTCGCGTGCGCCACCGTCACGCGCGACGATGCCGCCGCAGCGCGCGCCATTCCCGTCATCGATCGATCGTCGAGGTCGTTACAATAATCCCACGCGATCGGACGCCAATCCACCCTTCACGTGGCGCGACCGTCGGGTTCGGGGCGTGCGAACGCGCCGTGAGAACGACGGGTGATGGGTGACGAAACCGCTGACCCCGCGTGCGGGTGTGCGTGCCGTCGTCGACGCCGCGTCGACGGGTGCGGCGCGGTAATCCGTCGCGCCGCATTCGTCGGTGTGGTTACATTAGTGGCGTCAAATCTGTAGCTCGCCTGGTTATGATTGGTCGATGAGTCCCTCGTGGTTTTACATCGGTGGCGTCAAATCTGGAGCTCCCCGACGCAGCTGTCGCTCGCGACGGCGGACGCCACTGCGCGCGCGATGCCGTCACCGTCGTCGTCTCCGCCGGCGGACGATGAAAGCGTCGTTCGCATGCGCTCGAATTCGAGCGCGCGCGATGCGCTCACCGCGGTGTGGCGCGCGCGAGCGGAAGGTTTGACACGGGATTTAGAGCGCGCGCGAGCGTTGTTTTCAGCGATGAAGGATGAGCTCACGGATGCGCGACTGGCGAATGAAGATAAGAATGCGAGGTTGTTGGCGTTGGAGAAGGATAATGTTGAGCTTGCGCGCGGCGCGCAATCGTTGGAGCAGGAGCTGCGTCGGACGCGGGGGGAGGTGAAGGAGCTGGAGATGGATTTGAATGCCGAACGCGACCAGCGAGAGCGCGCGCAAGTTGAATTACGCGCGATGGATGAACGGCGCCGATTAGCAGAGGAAGGGTCAGAGGTAAACGCCGCGAGGGAGCGTGAACGGGTGGAGACGACGCGGGCGAGAGCGGAACAGGCGGAGAAACGCGCGGGGAAGGCGGAAAAGGCGGCGCGAGCCGCGCGAGACGACGCGGAACGGAAACAACGCGAGCTTGAGCAAGAACTCGAGCGCGAACGCTCGGTGCGTGCGCGCCTGGAGCAAGAACGTATGGATTTAGAAGTTGATAGGCGACGCTTTCGCGAGTTTGATTCGATGTTGGCGCAAGAACGCGTCAAGGTTGTTGAGGCGCACTCGAGCGCCAAGCTCGCGACGGATGCGTTGCGAGAACAGTTACACAAGTCAGAAGATGATGTTGCGCAATTGCGACGAACGCTCGAGTCTCGTTCTGTGGAAATGGCGAATGCCGTGCGCGCGTTGAATGAAGAACTCGCGGTGCAGCACGACGTGGTTGAACGTGGCATGAGCGCTCGCGTGGACGCGCTGCACGACGCTTTTGAGGATGAATTACAGCGCATGCGAGTCAAGGCACAAACGGCGATTGATGAAGCCAAGGCACACGCCAAGGCGCAAGAAGAACGCATCAGTAAATTAGAACAGAATTTGGGTCGTGCGGAACATGTGTCTCGAGAAGCTTTGACGCGCTTGAAAGCTGTCACGAAAGCGAGCTCTTCGCTCGAGCGCGAACGAGACACGCTGCAACATAAGCTTCACGCGCTCGGTGAGTTGAATTCCAAGCTCACGCGGCGCATCATCGATGGCGCGCCGTTTGTGCATGATGATGAACTAAATAACACGGCGCGCGAGGTTGGAGAAGAAATAGACGTCAACACGCCTTCGCCCGCACGGCAACGGTCTTCTAAATCGAGACGCGTCGCGTCGTCTCCACCAGACTTGCACGACATCGCTCGTATTCAGGAAGAGCTAGAACAGGAACTCGCAGAATTGCGCATGAATCATGAAGCTATATCGCGCGAGGTCCGAGATTCATCAGCAGACGATGGTGAAATGCTCATTCGCGCTTTAGAAGATGCGTCGTCGAGAATGTCGCAGAAATCTCGACAAATCAAGGTCCTCAACACCACGCTTCGCACGTCGACTCAAATGTAAAATACCGTAGGTAGAGCTAAACAAGATGTTGTAGAAATTAATGAAATGTAAATGCTTCACAATGACATTTGCGCTACTTGATTTCGTTGGCTAGCTAAGTGTTTTGATGCTCCTGTGAGCGTGACTCGCGATTCGCTATTCCACAATTAGTTGTCGTCGAGCAAATAATACGAGCCGCTGAGTTTTTGTTCCCGGTCCTTGACAGAATCCATCTTGTTGATGCGCGGTCTGTAGTTAGTAGGATCACGACGGAACGTGATTTCAAGCGCCTTCAAGAAGGCATTCATACCGGTGAGCAAGGATTGTGGCGCGTGCGCTGTCGCCTTGACGGCGGGCGTACCAGAGTACACGACAACCTTGTCCGCGAGATACGTCGCCATGATGAAATCGTGCTCGACAATGAACGCAACCTTCTTGGCGTGCAAGATAAAGCGCTTGATAACCTTTGATGCCCACACACGTTGCTCTGAATCTAAGTACGCCGACGGCTCGTCGATGAGGTAGATGTCCGCGGGCGTACCCATGCACATTGCCAACGCAACACGCTGCAATTCACCACCAGAGAGGTTTTGCACCGCTTGATCCATCAGAGGGTCAATGTTCATCGGTTTCATGACGTCAGAGACGAATTGCGGGTGCATGTAAGAGTCGCGAATCTTCTTGTGAAGCAACTCGCGAACAGTACCCGGGAACTTGGGGGAAATCTTTTGTGGCTTGTACGAGACATTGAACTCGGGGAGTTCAAGATCTTCGTCATCCGGCTGAATCAAACCGGCGATGAGACGGATAAACGTCGTCTTACCCGTACCGTTCTCACCAAGTAACACTACGATTTCGCTATCGGTGAACTCTCCCGCTTCAACCGTCAACTCAAACCCGCCTTGAGTCTTTACGAGGGCTGGGTATTCGTATCGAGAAAAGTGCGCATCGAGGTCTTCAAGACCACTCGTGTCGGAAACCTTGAAAGACAGAGCTTCGTCGCGGAAGCGCAAGTTTTCTGTCGGCACAAAGCCGGCGAGGAAAATGTTGATACCTTCTCTCACGGAGAAAGGCATAGTGACCACGCCGTACGCCCCAGGCTTACCATACAAGCAGCAGATGAAATCAGACAAGTAATCGAGCACGGATAAATCGTGTTCGACGACGATGACATATGCGCTAGCGTTGACAAGCAACGAGCGAATCACGCGCGATGCCTTCAAACGCTGCTTGACATCTAAGTAGGAAGATGGCTCATCAAACATGTAAATGTCCGCCTTTTGACAGGCAATAATCGCCGTAGCGAAACGCTGAAGCTCACCACCGGAAAGTTTGGAAACCTCACGATCGAGCACATTCTCGAGATCGAGCTCTTGAATCAAGAAATCCAAGTTGTCCAACTCGTTTCTTTCATCCAAGCAGTTCAACACTTCACCCTTGACGGCTTTCGGAATGTTGTCAACGTACTGCGGCTTGATGAGCGCCTTCAAGTCATCCTCAAGGATGCGCGTCAAGTAGTTTTGCAATTCTGAACCACGGAAGTACGCCAAAATATCCGTCCAATCGGGCGGCGACAAGAACTTCCCAAGGTTTGGCTTCAACTTGCCAGCCAAAATCTTCAACGCCGTCGACTTGCCGATCCCGTTCGTCCCGACCAAACCCAAAACTTGCCCGGCACGCGGCGTCGGGAGTCTGTGCAACTTGAACGTGTTCGCCCCATATCGGTGCGTTGTTTCCTTCTCCAAGTTCTTCGGCAAGTTGATAATTGTCAACGCTTCGAACGGACACTTCTTCACGCAAATCCCGCAACCGATGCACAAGTCCTCGCTGAGAAACGCAATCTTATCCTTTGGTGAAACCTCGATGCACAACTTCCCAACCTTTACCACAGGGCATGACCTCTTACACTCCTGTTTGCACTTTTTCGGTCGGCAGCGTTCGGCGTTCACGATGGCGATGCGGTCGAGCTTTTCGTTGTCGTCCTCCTTCTCCTTCTTTTTTGGTCCCATGATCGCCTATGCGCGTCGACGATAGATGCGCGCGCGCGGTCTAGGTGGCGTAGACGGCGTGTACGTGACGCACGTGTGCGTTCACGACGCGTTACGCGGGTGCGCGTAGACGATCGCGCGATGACGAATGGCGCGTGAGTCACGAAAAAGAGTCCTTAGGTTTTTGGTGAGGAGTCGCCTCGAAGAGTCAGCGTCTCCGGACGCAAAACCAAAAGGAATGATTTATACATGTATATCTTACAGACGCAAGGCGAGCTAATTAGTGAGCATAATGAGCAATTCATCGTCTCGAATACCGCCGCGCGCGACGGCGAGGTCCATGGCGGTGGCGCCTTTAAAATTCTTCATCGTCGCGTCGGCTCCTTTGCGTAATAAAGTCTTTGCGCACTCGTCGTAACCCTTGCTCACGGCGTAATGCAGCGCGGTGTCTTTCGAGCGATCGTCAACGGCGTTGACGTTGACATTGTAATGGGATAGGATTTCTAGAATGGCCAAGTTTGCGTCGCCGCACTCGCATGCGGCGGTGAGCATGATGTATTCAAGCTTCACGTGACATCCAGCCAATAAAACGTCCATCACCGCCGGGACGGAGTTCGTGTTGATTGCCGTGAGTAGTGCGCTTTCGCTCGGAGCGGATCCACGATGACAATACTTGCGTGCGACGTATTTTTCCAAGATGTACGCCTTCTTCACGTCGACGAGCGCGGATGGTTTTGGCTTTGAGACTTTGTGGGCATCGGCTTCCCAGCGTCGATTCGCTTCGACGTTGCCCCATCGCTTGAAAAACTCCATGACGCTTGGTTCCCAAGCGCGAACGTCAAGCGTAGCGCTTCGCACTTTGCTCACTTGAACACCGAGCTGGCGATGTACGCCAGAGCATTGAATGCACATCATGACGCCTAAATTCAACGACGCCCAATCAGGCTCTGGCAAGCCGCAGTCGGCGCACACCGCGTTGCCGTCAATCGCGCTCAACACGCTCAATGGCGATGGTCCGTCGAACGCGGCGGATAATGACCCCATTGAGCTTGGGTTACGATTATGTCGACGAATCTGCTCGTCATGCTCAGCCATGACTCGTTCATTCACGCTCGAATTGAGCAAACTTGCTATAGCCGTCGTTATGGCCTCCATCCACATTCGCTGCTCGCCTTGATTCTCGGCTCGAAGATAGTATGTCTTTTCAGGCGACACGATCCTAAACGCAAATCGCACTTCACCGTCATCCAAGTCCGGTTTAATCGTCGACGTCAGCAATGATACTGTTTCTTTGATTTCGCCCTCGCTCTTTTTACCGAAACCGAATCGCGGCTTGGACGGTTGCGACTTGACATATGTCAAATTACCCTTGGCATCGAGCACGAAAAATCGCCTCTTCCAATCCACAAGCTTACCACTGGATCGCTTGTATAAATATCCTTGCATGAGCGAATCGCCCCCCATGCTACGAGAGCTTCCGTAACCAGCGGTTGCGGAAGCCATTTGGGCTGAAATTTCTCGGGACCTTTCAGATACCATAGACAACGCATCCGTCGTCGATTGCTTCGTCTCGCTCGTCGCCATCAATTTAGACATGGCGTCGGTCAACGCTAATTCAATTTCAGCATTTTCGCTTTCCACGCCATCGATGAACCGGTCGACGATCCCGAACGACGCGCCCAGTGGCGTCAGGAGCTCCACGGCTCTACGATGATAATCCAATTGCGCCTCAACAAAATTTCTCACGCTCTGCTTAAGCTTCACCCTTTTACCAACCTCCGCGCGCTGGAGTGCGAGCATTAAATCTAATCTAGATTGTTCAAACGCTTCACGCATGGCGATTACGTCGCCATCAGCCTTGTCCTTGTCCGACGCGGTTTTCGCGGACAACTGTTTCGCGCGTGTCGCTTCGTACTCCCTCTTCCTCCCATCGAGTTTTTTCCGCGCCTCTTTGACGGCAATCAAATCTTTCTCAACGTACTGTTTCAGATCTCCAGCCATGATTTGCTCAATCCATAGCGCGAGACGCGAGCGCTCGCTCGCCAAACGTTCCAGCGTGGATGTGAAATTCATGTCGCTCGCACCCTCAAACGCCTTCAGCGTCTCCCTGGCGAACGCGCGATCGGCGTTCGACGCCACGCGCACGCTCTCGGCGTACGTTTCGCAATTCCGCGCCGCTCGAGCGACGGATTCGCGCTCTACATCCACGTCACGCTCGAGTTGTACGATGCGAGCCTTAAACATCGGGCTATGCTCGACGGATTGCGCAAAGAGCGCGAGCGGTGGATCGACCACCGCGGTCGTCATCGCGCGCGCATCGCTCAACGCATCGTCCATGCTCAACGCATCGTCCATGGACACCGTCGCCGTGGTCACTCGCGGCGACGTCGGTCGCGGCGGCGAATGGCGTCATCCCAGGCGCTGAGCCGCCACACGCGCACGCGCCGCATCGCGACGCGACGAGCGCGCAGGGCGTGACGACTCGGCGCGACAGCGCGCGCACGCACCGACAGCACGCGTCCACTGTAGTTGCTCGTGGTTTACGTTCGCGACAGCTGCGATGGCGACGTCGGCGCTCGACGCGTTCGATGGCGCGCAGTTGCGCGCGCTTTTGAGCAACGCCATGTCTCACGATGCGAACGTGCGCTCCACCGCGGAAGTTGGCTTAAAACGCGCGGGAAAATCGCCAAAGATCATACCCATGCTGCTCGCGTGTGGGGCGAGCGACGGCGATGAGGGAGTGCGTCACTTGGCGTACGTGGTGTTGAAGCGGCGCGCGAGCGCGGCGTTTGCGAAACTTTCACCAAACGATAAAGCGTCGACGCAAAGCGCGCTTCTGGATGCAGTGATGAAGGAGTCGAGATTAAACACGCGCAACGCAATCGTTGATGTTATTGCTAAGATTGCTCGATTGACCGTGCCGCTCGGACAGTGGAAAGAACTGTTGGAGTTTATGGGGCAGTGCGCGTCGTCTCCCGAACCGGCGCATCGCGAGTTGGCGTTTGGCATGTTTGCATCGCTCACGGAAACCATCGTCGGGGCGTTGAGTCATCATTTTGGTGCACTTGGACAGTTGTTCGCCCAAGGTTTGGTTGATGAGAGCCCGAATGTGCGCATGCGCGCGTTGAAAGCGGTTGGAGCGCTCGTGTCAAATTCCACGGGTGAACCCGAGCAAGTCGCCATCATGAAGTCTTTAGTGCCGCACATCATCGAAGCGGCGAAGACAGCGTTGCAAGCGGGTGATGAGGACGGCGCTGGGATTGTTTTTGAGGTTTTGGATGAGCTCACGGAGAGTCAAACGAGTGCGTTGAGCGGGCACGTTCCGGCGGTGGTGAGCTTTTGCATCGAAGTCGCCGTGGCGGAGCAATTGAGCACGCTCGCTCGCCGACGCGCGCTCGATGTCGTGGCATTCATGGCGAGACATAAACCCAAGGCGCTGACAAAGTCGAAGCTCATCGAGCCTTTACTCGCGGCGTTATGTCCGCTGTGTGGTGAGCCAAAGGAGGAGGAATTAGCGGGCGAAGACGACGTCGACGCCGACGAAGAGGAGGAGCTTCAGGTGCAAACGGTGGCGAGTCAACTCATCGACGTGCTCGCGCTTAAAGTTCCAGCAAAACATATCTTACCCACCGTGATATCGTTTGCGTCGATGAATCTGAACTCCTCGAGTGAGCGTTTACGTCACGCCGCCGTGGCTGTGCTCGGCGTGGTTACGGAAGGATGTTGCGAAGGCGTTCGAGCGCATGCGGCGCAAATCATTCCAAACGTCGTGCCGCGATTAGCAGACGAACATGCAGCTGTACGCGGCGCTGCAGCGTTCACGCTCGGGCAGTTTGCCGAGCATTTGAATTTAACCATTGACGCAGCCTGTCGAGACTTGCACAAGCAAGTGCTACCGACCCTATTCTTCACCTTGCCCAACGAACGCGTGAAGAGCGTGCAGGAGCGCATGATGTACGCCATGGACGCGTGGTTGGAAGATTTGCAAGGTGAGGTTGAAGAATACGTCAAACCGCTATTAGACATTGTGTTCTTGGCTATCGATAGCGACGCCAAGCCGCACGTGCGTGAGATGCTCTTGTCCGCGCTCGCCTCAGCCACCGCGTCGTGCGGGCGTAAAGTACACGAGTTCTTCCCGGATTTACTCCCCAGACTCACAAAGTGCTTCAATTTAACGAGCGACGCCGAATTGAGCGTCCGCGCGAGAGCGCTCGAGGTGTTGGGTATGTTGATTTCTTCCGATCGAGAGCACGCGTTTATTGACGCGCAAACGAACGACTTTGCCGTTCGCGTCGCGCTATCCGGGTTTGAGCTCGATTTCGCCGAGCTTCGCGAGTACGCGCACGGATTGTTTGGCGAGGTTTCCGAAGCCATGGGCGAAGGCTTTGAACAATACTTGGATGTGTGCGTTGGGAAGGTGATTGAATCAATCGAGCTCGATGATGGCATCATGTTTGATAGCGAAGATGAAGCGGACCGCGACGAGTTAGACTCGGACGACGACTACGAAGGCGACGGCGGTCAAAAGACGAGCGGATACTCGATTCGCTCGGGCGTCATGGATGAAAAGGCGTCGGCATGCAAGGCACTCAACTGCTACGCGTCGCACTGCCCGAGGGCGTTCGCAAAGTATATTCCTAAGGTGTCTAAGCTTTTGGTGTCAATGTCGGATTACATGCACGAGATGGTTCGCGTGCAAGCGCACTTGGCGCTCGGGCAAACGGCGATTGCGGCGTTGATGATTGACCCCGCGAGTTCACAAAGCCTCGCACACGAGTCACTCTCAGCGACGATTCGGTGCGTGTTGGACGACGACGATAAAGAAGCTGTGTCGGCGTCCATCGAATCGGCGGCTTTGGTGCTCAAGGTGCTGAAAGATCATCCCACAATCGATGTCAATCAACACATCGTCGACCTCACCGCCGCGAGTTTGGAAATTTTAGAAGGCAGAGCGGTGTGTCAAATGGAGGATGATTACGACAGCGAGGCCGGAGATGACGATGACGACGACGATGAAGAGGACCCAGAAGCTGGGTTGTCCGTCATAGAAGCCATCGCCGACTTGTTACCCGCGTTGGCGTCGTACATGGGGGCGTCATTTGCGCAACATTTCACTCCGCACTTCAACGCGTTGATGCGGCGCACGTCGGAAAATCGCACAGAGACGGAACGATTGTTATGCTACGCCACGCTCGTTGAAGTCGTGCGCGCCGTCGGCCCACCTGCGGCGATGTGTGCGCCGGTGGCGCTTCCGGGATGCCTTCGCGACTTGACGAGCGGGGATGTCGGATTGCGACGCAACTGCGCGTATTGCGCCGGCGTCCTCGTGAGCGTGGGCGGAGAACACGCCGCGCAATTCCATAGCGTCGTCGCGCAAGCGCTCGTGCCCATGCTCAGCGCTGAGAACGAACCCGATGGTGGCGTGCGTGATAACGCAGTTGGGGCGTTAGCGCGGCTGTTACAAGTCGTCGGGATTCACGGCGAAGGCGCCGCGTTGCTCGACGTCGTCTTGCGAGCGCTTCCGTTGCGAAACGATTTAGAAGAGGGCCCCGACGTATACCATTGGCTCGCGAATACCATAGCCGACACACCGACGGCATTGAGTGAAGCGCACGTGCGACAAGTCATTCACATATTCAACCAAGTCTTCGCGGAAAAGCTCGCCGCAGAGGTCACGTTGCGTATCATTACGCTGAGCGTCGAAAAAGGGTGCGGCGTCGACCCGCGCGTCGCAGAGGCGGCGAAAAAACAGCATCATGCGTTGTGAATATGTACACATCCATACAAATCGTAGCTACTAATATTCTCCTATCTGCGTTTACTCTTCCTCCCAGCTTTCACCGCCTTGTCTTTCTTCTTCTTTGGCTTACCGCCGCTCGGTTTTTTTGCCGGCGCTCCTCTAAGCATCGCCTTGGTGTCCACTTTGGAATCTCGCGTTGAATTGAAAATCTCTTGTTTCGTCACTTTGACGACGCCATTCTTAAACGTGGACGAACCCCAGGCTAAACCACGATCACGCTCACCCGAACTCGACTTCTTCACCTTCTTCTCTAGTTTATATCCGGCGGCGAACGCTTCTTGCCGTTTGTTCTCCTCGCGTTCGTCGTTTTTACGCTTGAGCCCGTAGCCAATGTTTCGTGGAATTCTCGGTCCTTTCTTCGGTCGCGCCCCGAGTTCAATCAAGCGCTTATTTTCTAGCGCCTGCCGGTCCCATTTCCCTAATCCTTTGATCCCGAACGCCTCGACTTCGGATTTCAACGCGCTCATACCGCCGTACCGCGCCGTCCCGTCGACGTCCGCGTCCGCATCCGTCGTCTTGGCCTCGGTGCGCGCCACGTCCTCATCAAACACCCGACTCGTCTTCGCGCTCATAAACGCCTTACGAGCGCGTTTGGTATCAATCAATCCAGCCCCTGGGGGCGGTTTAGGCGTCGCCGTCGACGACGTCGAAGCGCCGAGCGCCGTCACGCGTCTGCCGTCAAACACCATGGTTTGTACCACCGGTGCGCGCACCGACGCCGACGCCGACGCCGACGCCGACGAGGTCGTCATCCTCGCGCCCATCGTCGTCGTCACCGTCGTCGTCGCCCGCGCAGACGCCCGCGCGGCGCCCGTCGATGACGAACTTCGCGCCGCCGCCTTTGATTTTGATTTTGATTGCGTCGTCGTCTTCGACACCTTGCCCTTCACCTTCGCGCCCGTCGCGCCGCCGTCGCGCCCATCGGCGTCGTCAAACATGGCGAGAAACGCTTCGCCGCGCCGCGTCAGCGCGTCGTCCGCGCCATCCTCGGCGGCGCCCATGGTTTGTGACGCGCCAGTGAATGCCGTCACTCGCCGTCGCGCGGTCAATCCATGGACGCCGCCGACGACGAGTCTCCCGCCGTCGCGCGGTCATCCATGGCCGCCGCCGCCGACGAGTCTCCCGCCGTCGCGCTCGCGCGCGCGATACGCGTGTGGAATCAGCGCACCACGCGCGCGCGCATCAACGCCTGGTTCGCGCTGAGCGTGGCGTTCGTCGCGTGCGCGAGGCGTGTGTCGTACGCGTCGTTGCCGCTCGGTGTGCTCGGCATCGCCGCGAGCGCGCTGTACGCGTTTTGACGTTGAACGTCGCGAGCGCGTGCTGCGCGAGCGCGGACGCGGCGCGCGCGGCGGCGACGGCGGCGGCGCTCGCGGCTCGCGCGAGCGCCGAAGCCGCGGGCGTCGGAGCGCTCGCCGCGACGTGCGTCATGTACGCCGCGCACGGTGCGGTGAGCGTGTGCGTATACGCGCGCGCGAAGGAGGTGTGCGATGTCATCACCAACCGCGATCGCGTAGAAAACGACGCGCGGTGATGGGCGGATTGTTTGGATAAAGATTCGGTTACGTCGCGTGGCGCCACGGCGCGATGCTCGCAACGCGGCGGCGCACATTGGACCGTCCGCGGCGTGGCGCGGCGTGGCGCGGGCGATATCATAGTCACCGCGTGTGTTGTTTCATTATGTATTCATATCATGTATCTCTCGGAGTGCGTGCTCGTACGCGTACGCGAAACATCATCATCATCATCTTGTTTGAAACGCGGCTCATGGTGATGACTCAGCGCCATTCATCGCCGCGCCACGCACCGCCGCGACGCCGGCCGCGCGCCCATCGCCGCGAACGACGCGCGCAAACTCGACGCCGACCGCGCCATGTCGCAGGAAAACACGTACGAAGCCGAACGCGCCGCGCGGATCGCCGCGAACAAGGCGCGCATGGCGGAGCTCGGGGTGCTCAACGCGAGCCAAAAGATCGCCGCCACCGCCGCCGCGCACGCCGCGAGCGAACACAAGCGACGTCGCGTGATGTCGCCGCCGAAAGCTCGTAAACCGAAGATCGACGCGCCGCGGCGCGTCTCGCGGCGGGCGCGCGGTGAGGCTCCGCCAGAGCTCACCGACGCGGAGCTCGCGCGCGAGCTCTACGAGCCGACGTACAACGAAGAAACGTATTCGAGCGCGCAAGTGGCGGCGTTAGGGGCGTGCGAGACGCCCTGGACGTTGTTTGTCGATGGGTGCGATGAAAACGGTCGGCGGGTGTACGACCAGGTGAACGCGCAGTGCTGTCATCAGTGTAGACAAAAGACAAAGGGCATGCGGACGAAATGCGAGACGTGCGGGATGATGCGCGGGGTGTACTGCGGGGATTGCTTAATGATGCGTCAAGGGGAGAATATCCTCGAAGTGAACGCGCGCGGGGCGGATTGGAAGTGTCCGAGTTGTCGGGATATTTGTAACTGCAGTTTTTGTCGCACGCGACGAGGATGGCCGCCGACGGGGGCGATGTATCGAGAGGCGTTGGCGGCTGGATTTGAGTCGGTGGCGCACTATCTCATTTTGAGTAATCAAGAAGACAAAGAGGCACGTGAGGCGGCGTTAAAGGTGGCCGAAATCAAAGCAAAAGAGTACGCGATCAAGCAAGAAGCTGAGGCGGCGTCTCGACCGCCAGAATCACCGCGAGATAAACGACCGCATTGGCTCAAAGAAAAGGTGTACGCGGAATGAACGAAACGAAACGAAACGAAACGAAACGAAACGAAACGAAACGACATGAAACGAAACGAAACGAAACGACATGAAACGATGCGCGCAATAGACGAAAAGAAAAATGTGTATTATTATAGTAGAACAATCAAAAATAGTGTGGATGTAAACGGCGTGCGACTACCACAGCCAGTGTGCGCGACACGCAAAGGCGGTTTCGCGTCGACCGCGGTCGTCCACGGAGAGCACGACGCCCGGCACGAGCGTCGCGCCCGGCTCTTCGCCATCGCCCCCTATACGAAGGAACGCTTCGGCTTGGACGCCACCGCGATTCGCAGGCTTACCAATAACCACTCCATAGCCGGAATTTTTCACCACGCTCGCACCCGTCGTCGGTGGTAACGTCGCGGCGACGCCCCATTCTGTGTAGTCTTCTCTCGATTTACCGCCTCGCGTCGGCGACATCGACCCCCACGCGCTCGCCACGATTGCTCGCGTCGTCTTCGGCAGCGTCTTCGCGAATGTCAACGCAACCCCAACGAGCGTTTCGCCATCCTGCGAACGAGACGCGTTTATCGCCACATTCGTATGCTTGGTCGAACTCGTCTTCTTCGTCGTCAACTGCGCCAAAACCTTCCCTCGACCGTCTTCGGGCTGACGATTGCCCGTAAACACGCCTACATGCAACGCAGTGTGCGGATTAAACTCAACCGCCAACGCGCCCATGGAATCGGTGTGACATCGGCCGATTAAATCCCCTCCATCCGCGCCAAATCCGGTGAGCTGGTGCCCGCGTCGCGAGCCGCCAAACACGCCTCCAGACACCGCGTCCACGCCCTCCGCCCCGAACGGCACCACGCTCGCCCTCACACGCACGCCCTCGCGCCCGCGCGTCAGTGTCTTCGCATACTTTACTTTTTCTAGCGTCACCGGGCGCGACTCAAACTCATCGGCGTTATTCAGATAATCCGCGCGCGTCGACGCCGCGCGCACCGTCAGCGCGCCTCCATCCGCGAATGTCACCAATGTCTCATGCGTCGCCCGCATCCCGCGTTTCAAGTCGCTCGACGCGCCGTCATCGCTGCCAATACCGCCAATCTTCGATCCTTCGGCGTCGATGGATGTCCAGCACGCCTCCACCGCGCGTTCGTACGTGGTTTGCGCGCCGCCGCCCGAGTTGGAGGCTGCATCGATGCGCTGCTCAAGTTTCTCCACCGCGCGCGACAGCGCGTGCGTCTTCTCGGTCTGGCCCTGGAGCAGCCGGCGAAGGCGCTGGATGTCTTGCGCGTGCGCGTCGGTGTCGGCGGACATGATTGGCGTCGCGAAGTCACGGCCATGAATGGACGTTACATTGCGCCTCTCGTTGATTTAAATGTCCGCCACGTTTACGGCGGCGACGTCGTGCGCGACGACGGCGACGACGACGCGCGCGACGCGTAGTCAGCGCAACGGCGGGACGCGCACCTGTCGCGCACACGCCTGTCGCGCGCGAGACGCGCGCGCTGGCGGTGAAGATGTCGTCAACGAAGCGGATAGCGCACTGTCCTCGAAGATGACGCGCCGCGCGCTCGCGACGACATTTGGCGCGCTCGCGGCGGCGGTGACGATGTGTCCCGCGCCTGCGCGCGCGGCGAACCCGTTCGAGGCGCTCGGTGCGGCGAGACGCGCGACGAATGCGCGCTTTCTCATGGGTCCGGTGGCGTTGAGCCGCGCGCGGTTAACAAACCTCCGTCGCGACGTCGTCGACTACGCCGACGTCGACGCGTTGGAAAAGAAAATAGCCGAAGCGACGTTGGATTGTTTGCAACCGCGTGGGATTTTAGATTCGTACTCCAAGGTGAAGGATGTGTGCACGCTGTCGATTTTAGCGCGTTCGGCGACGGATGGACCGGCGTCGTTCAACGACCCCTCGAGCGCTGAATCCATCGATGTCTACGCCGCTCTCGACGCCGCTCGCGCGTCGTACACGGCGTTAGAAGACGTGCTACTGCCCACGCTCACTGATGACGCTAGCGCGCGCGATAACGCAAAGATTGACGCCGCATTCGACGCGTCGGACGACGCCTTGAAAGCCTTTGCGTCGGCGTTGCTCGCGTGCTTTCGATTCGATGACGCCGACGCGCGCGCCATCGTCGACGCCGTTCCGGGGGCATTCGTGGCGAGATAAAATGTTTATATTGTTAATACTAGTATTCATTCATGCGCGGCGATGCTATGATTACGCACACGCACACACAGACGCGCGCGCTCGAACACAAAAAAAATGCCATCGTCTTCAATACACATCTATCCGCATTCAGCGCCGCGACGCGCGTCGACGATGTCTCTCCTCACCGTCGTCGACGCGTGGGACGGAAAGGGCGTCACGTGGCGCCCAATCTACGATGACGACAGCGAGTCATTCACGCCGTATACGCACATGGTCGAGTACGCCAAGTCTGGTCGCGGCAAGTGCGGCAAATGCAGCGAGAAGATTGACAAGGACACGGTGCGCATCGGCGCGCCGTTAAAGTATCGCGGCGGGGATTACGGTTGGATTAATAAGTGGATGCATCCGCAGTGTTTGCGCTTGCCTGGGTTGACGCTGGAGGAGCTGCGGGAGTCGTTGTACGGGGTGGATGATTTACGACAGGGCGACCAGGACGTGTTGCTCGCGACGTTGACGAGCGACGAGAAACCCGAGATTGAGAAGGAAGAGTTGGATATAAATGACGCGAGCTTTTTGTGTCGACCGGTGATTGAGCCAGCGGAGAAGCCGAGCGCGTTGACGCGCGAATTGTTGAGGTTCCAAGCGGAAGGACTGAGTTGGATGTGCGACAACGAAGCGAGCGATATTCGCGGAGGGATATTGGCGGATGAGATGGGGATGGGGAAGACGATTCAGTGCATCGCCATGTTGTTGGCGCAAAAGGAAAAGTGGATGAAGCGTCGCGCGGATGCTGGGGAAATGGTGACGGCGGAAGATAGACCGCCGCCGACGTTAGTCGTTGTGCCGACGTCGGCGTTGGTGCAGTGGGAGCAAGAAATCAAGACATGCGTCGATGAAGGTTCGTTGAAAGTGCTCGTGTATTACGCCAATCGCGCGGGTGTAGTGGATGACGATTTTAAAGGATACGACGTCGTGCTCACGACGTATCCCGTTATCGAAGCAGATTGGAGGAAGATTATCAATCGACACATGGTGGCGTGTCAATGGTGCGGGAAAAAGTATCTCCCACGATCGATGAAGGTGCACTTGAAGTATTTTTGCGGCCCAGATGCTGTGCGATCTGAAAAATTGGCGCGACGCGAAGTCACGCGAGACACGGCGAATGAAAAGGCGATGCGGACGTTAAAGATTAAAGAAGGAAATGCCAGCGATGTTAAAAAGCCGTTGCCTACGCCTGCCAACTTTTACAAGGAACTCATGGCAAAAGCAGGACGTCCAGTGATGAGCATGTATGATGGCGCGCACAAAGCGCGTGAACGCGCGGCGGCAGGTCTCGCGCCGGGCGGTGACGCGATCAAGGAAGAGCCGGAGGAAATAAAGACTGAAGTGATCGATGACGACGACGATGAGTTGACGCGTGACATGAAAACTTTGATTGCGCAACTGCCGAGGCCCCCATCGGAAATCGTAGCGGCGCTTGTAGGAAAGGCTTTAGAAGAAGCGGCCGAGGAGGCGATTGCGAGCGCCGTGACAAAATCTAAAAAGCGTCCGCAGCGCACGAGCGCGACAAAGAAAGCACCGGCGAAGAAGGCAAGAAAGAGCTTGCGCGATGAAAGTGACGATGACGATGCTGATCAAGAAGAAAGCGATTACGCCCCTGAAAGTGAAAGCGACGATGATGAAGTCGTCATTCTTGACGATAGTGAAGACGATGAAGAGCCAAAGGTGAAAAAGGCGAAGACGAAGACGAAGACGAAGAAGGAGACGCCGAATCAAAAGACGATGAAGAACGAAGACGAAGATGTCGAAAACGATACCCCAGTGGTAGGTACTGCGGATGACATAACCAGTCCCACGAAATCCGCTGGTGGCGATGACGACGACGACTTAGACGCGGTTGATTTGTCTGACTCCATTCTTCATCGCACGGTGTGGCATCGCATCGTGCTCGATGAGGCGCATAAAATCAAGGCGCGAACGAGCAACACTGCAAAGTGCATCTACGCTCTCAAATCCTCGTTCAAGTGGTGTCTCACCGGAACGCCGCTGCAGAACCGTATCGGCGACTTGTACAGCTTGGTAAGATTCTTGCGTATGGATCCGCACGCATACTACTTTTGCTCCACGAAGGGGTGTGAATGTAAGTTGCTCTCGTGGAATTTTGGCCCTGAGGCGCGTTTTTGCGTTGGATGTGGATGCGGCGCTCCTCGGCATTATTCGTACTTCAATCGGGCGATTTTAAATCCAATCAATCGATACGGTTACGTGGGCGATGGCAAGAAGGCGATGTTGGCATTGCGAAACGACATTTTACTCCCCGTGCAGTTGCGGCGCACGAAGGCTGAACGCTCGGAGGACGTGAAGCTTCCGAATTTGACGATTACGATCCAAGAGAATGAATTTAGCAAAGAAGAGCGGGATTTTTATGATTCGTTGTATATGAAGACGCGCGCTACATTTGACGCGTTCGTGAAGAAGGGGAGCGTTTTGCACAACTACGCGCACATTTTCGAACTTTTGGCTCGACTTCGTCAGGCGTGCGATCATCCGTACTTGGTGATTCATTCGAAGAGTGCGAATGTGAAGAAAGACGCACCGGATGCACCAAAAGTTGAAGCTCCCGCAGAGGCTGATGAACCCAAGTTTTACTGTGGAATGTGTCAAGATGAAATTGAAGCTGAAGACGCCGCGCTGGCGGGGTGCAAGCACATCTTCCATCGCGAGTGCATCATGCAGTACGCGTCGTGCGCTCCGACTGATGGTAAAAAGGTCACATGCCCGGTGTGTCGCACCGGTTTGACGATTGATTTCACCCCTGATAGCTTGGACGATGTCAAACGCGAGGTCAAGACAAATCGATTCAAGGACGTCTTGCCGGACAAGTCAATTTTGTCAAAATTCGATTTGAGCCAGTACACGTCGAGCACAAAGGTTGAAACGCTCGTGAATTCGTTACGTGATATGCGTAACCAAGAGAATGGTCACCTTAACAAGGCAATTGTGTTCTCACAGTATACGCATATGATTGATTTGGTTGAGTGGCGTCTTAAAAAGGCGAAATTCACCATCGCCAAGTTGGTCGGTTCGATGCCCGTGACGCAGCGAGCGGCAAACTTGCAAGCGTTTAGAGAAGATCCGAACGTCAGTGTGATTCTCATGAGTCTCAAGTCTGGCGGTGAAGGTTTGAACTTGCAAGCGGCAAACTACGTGTACGTTCTCGAACCGTGGTGGAATCCAGCGGTTGAAATGCAAGCCGTTATGCGTGCGCATCGCATCGGTCAAAGTCGCCCAGTCACCGCCGTTCGCTTCTCTACCAAGGATACAATCGAGGAGCGCATGATGGAGTTGCAAGAAAAAAAGCAGCTCGTGTTCGAAGGATGCATGGATGGAAATCAAGCTGCACTCTCACAGCTCACCACTGAAGATTTACAATTTTTGTTCAAGCGCTAAACGCTTGTTTCATGTGTAACTACATTGTTTCTAAAATTCTTTAAAAAGTTCTATCGCCTTGACGAGAGCGGCATCTTCTGCTGGTCGCGTGGCGTCGATTTGCGTGGCCAGTAAACTATCTTGCTCGATCTCTTGCAAACGTTGTTTTCTGAGTTTTAAAAACTCGGATTGAATGGCAATCGGCGTTGGTGTATACCGTCCTTGCTCTAAAAGCTTCCAGTCGAATCCCGTGAACCATGGATGACTTTTAACTTGTCGCACACCGCCGTGGACATTGCCGAGACGTGTCTTCGTGTCACGTTTGAGTAATTTTGAAATGAAGTCGCACACCTCATTCGTGGCAAACGTTGGATAGCTCACCTCAAACGCCGGGTCTACAATGCGCCGCATAACGCTCAACGGATCATCTTGTTCCGTCGGCGACGACGAATTGAACGGCTGAACGCCGGATATTACAATGTACGTCAGTACGCCGAGCGCCCACCAATCAATTGCAAGCCCGTAGCCTTTGGACAGCACGATTTCTGGCGCCACGTATCCAGGCGTGCCGCAGAACGTAAACGCCTTGTCTCCGACGCCGAGCTTCTTTGCGAACCCAAAATCGCCGAGTTTACATTGGCCATTGAGCGATACAAGCACATTTTCAGGTTTTAAGTCTCTATATATGATACCATTGTCGTGCAAATACTCGAACGCCAATATGAGCATCGCGACAAAGTATCGCGTCATGTTTTCGCTCACGCCGACTTGCGTGCGCACCATAGTGACTTTACCATTGATTGCCGTCGGGATGTTTTTTATCTGCACGTAGTTGGCGAGTACATCCATCAAATCGCACCCATCCATAAAATCAAACAGCATGTACAAGTGATGCGTGTCTTGAAAGCTCGCGTGCTGACACATGAGCGAAAAGTGGCTAATTTCGCGCGTGACTTCCTTTTCACAAAATATATGCCCGGGACTTCCTTTAACCGCAATCTTGCGCACCCGCTTCAGCGCAAACGAACGACCATGGACGCCACTTTTGATGATAACCCTATGCACGCACCCGGCTGAGCCTCCGCCTAAGAGCTCTTTCTCAATCAACTCGATGTGTGTCACGAACCCGTCGCGAGCCGCCTGAAACGTCGACGGATTCGCGCGCCCTTGCACAAGTATGTTAGCCTTGGTACCACCCACGCGCGCGCTTTCTCTCAGATTAATATTCGCCTTGCACCAATTATTCTCGCCTTTCAGCTCACTCATACGTTTGCGCGTGCGCTCAGCCGATTTCGCATCCACGAGCGCCTCGTGAGCGGGCGCGAGCGTGTTGAGCAGCGCGTCGCGGTCGAGCACGTAACACACAATCGGTGTGTTGTCGCCAGCGCGCACGGTGTGCGACCACGTGCTCGCATTCGTCAGTAACTCGATTTCACCGAAAAAGTCATAGCGAAACAGGTGATTCACCACTCGCTCGTCCCCGGTGTTGGGATCTGACTTGCTCACGACGACGCGCCCAGACGTGATGAGATGAAACAACCCCTCGCTCGCGGACGCGCCCTCACGTATTATAATCTCCCCCGCCGCGAACGTGCGCGTGTTCAGCTGCTCCGCTAATGCTTTTCGAGTGTCTATGTGTAATTTGTAAAACGCCGGTACTTGCTCCAAGAAGACATTCTTGTTGAGCGTCGACGCCGTCACGCTGTGCTTCACCGTCATTTTGAAGACGTACTGGGGGCACACCCACACGCGCGATGTCCCCACCGCTTTCACCGTCGCATTTCGCGGCGTCCTATACAACAACGCTAATTCCCCAAGTACGTCACCACATGAACGCGTGGCCACCTTAATGTTCACGCCCATGCGCGATTGAAAGACATCAAACGCGCCGTCGGCGACGAGGTACAACGCGTCCCCGGGCGAGCCCTCCTCCATTAACGTCGCGCCATCCTCGACAGTGATTAAAAACATCGCCCGCGCCACGCTGTCCCGCAATTTACCATCTAATTGCGCAAATATAAACGTCCGTGATAGCGTTTTCGCAATCACCTTGGTCTCTGCTTCTGAAGGCTTTACGCGCTCGGCTTCGCCCACCCAATTCTCGATGGACGCTCGAACGTCGTCCATCAACGTCTCGGTGACGCTTTCCACGCGCGCCGTAAACGACGATCGCGCGTGCTTAGGCGCTGCGAACGACATACGCTTGATCAATGTGTCATCTCCACCCTGGCTCGATGTCGACGCCGCGAATGACGACGACTGCGCCGCGTGCGCCAGTTGCAACGCGCTGTCCACGCTCTGCCGCGTATACTTTGTCACCTCTGTCTCGTGCACAGGCAACGGTACGTTCGCTAAAAACGCATTCAACCGCGCGTTCGCCGCACTCTCATCCGCTCTCGCCGTCACCTCACGCGCCGACGCCGTGGCGGCATACGCATCATACGTCCCGCGTCCGCCTCGTCGCGCCTCCGCGTCCGCGTCCGCGCGCGCGCACGTCAACCACCGCCACACCCACCACCTCCGCCCCACCTCACGCGTCGACGCACACGCATCATGTTCGTGCGACGTCTCCCCATCGCGAATCCGCGCGCGCGCGTCCTCCTCGTCCATCTATCGACGACTGTTCACGCCAAAAAGTGCACAACACGTGCACCAAAACCAACAACCAACAACCAACCAACGCACCGCACGACGCGACGACTGTGCGACGACTGTGCGACGACTGTGCGACGCGGACGACGCGCCGAACCCGACGAGCACCGCGCGGTGGCGCGAACGCAAATCCACGCCGCGCCCACGCCGCGCGCACCGCGCGACCGACTGTCGGTCGCCTCGTCAGCGGCCCCCTTTCGTGTCGAGCTCAAAAAGTGCATTCGACCAATCACGACCAAGCGACGACAGGTCACACGTTGCGATCGCTTGTGATCGCGATCGGTCGTTGTAGCGTATGTACCCCATCATTCGAGTGGGTACATACATCCACCGGCCCATGCCCTGACGCACGTCGTCGTCGTTCGTCGTTCGTCGTTCGTCGCCCGCACTGCGCCGCACGCGCGCGATGGACGCCACCGCGATCGCCCGACGCGCGGCGCTCGCGCCCACGGGCGCGCCGCGGCGGCGGTCTCGGCGGCACCGCGGCGCGACGACGACGAATACAGCGACGATGCGTCGCGCGGTGGCGCCGCGCGTGACGGCTGCGCCGGGCGAGCGCACGGACGCGCGCGATGGCGCGCGGATGCGGGACGTGCGCGCGCGCGCGATCGTGCCCGATCGCGATGGTGCGCGAGAGCGACGCGGGCGCGACGCGGGCGGGGCGAACGGAGGGGCGAACAACGCGGGAGAACGCGGGATGGGGGAGGATGCGAAGGCGAGCGCGTCGCGCGCGTATCGAGCGATGCGGTACGAGGATTTACGCGCGCGTGAGGTGGGGTATGCGTCGACATCGTCGCCGCGGGATGGGGGGTTTGATGGTGTGGGTTCTGATGTGGATGATGATGCGGCGGTGATTCGCGCGCACGAGGCGTATGTGGCGAGAGGGGAATTGGAGAACGCGGTCAAGGCGTTGAAGACGTCGGCGCGGAAACGCGGCGGCGGCGGCGGCGGCGCGAATGCAATCGATGCGAGTGGTGCGCTGATGTTTGTAGTGTCGGATGGCGTGCATGAAGCGCTGCGCAAGTCGCATAAGAAATTCGTGCACGCGTGTCGAGACGCGAGACGCGTGGACGTGGCGCTGGCGTACGCCAAGGTGTTTGATTTCGACCGCACGGATGGGGATTTGTATTGCGCGGTGATTAGTGCGTGCGGGACGACGCGAGACTGGCACACCGCATGGGCCGCGTTTGAGGCTCGGCGAGTCGATGCGGGCGTGCTTCCCGATCCAATCGTGTACTCGGCGTTGATTTCAACCGCGGGCAAGTGCGGCAACTTCAAGGCGGCGCGAGACGCCTTTGCGGAGGCTACTGACGCGAATCAGGTCGACTCGATCGTGTTCAACTCGTTTATTGATGTGTGCGCGGTGCGAGGGGATTACGACACCGCCAAGGCGACGCTCGAGCGCATGAAGACCACGAACGGAGTCGCGGCGAATATTCGGAGTTACAATGGGTTGATTTCAGCGTCGACGCGACAGCGCAATTTCGCGGGCGCCCTTCGCGCGTGGGAAGAGCTCAGCGCAAACAAACTCGAGCCGACGATCATTACCTATGGCGCAATGCTCGCCGCGGGGGCGGCGTCGGATGAGACCGACGTGCAGTGGTCAGTTGACATGTTTGAACGAGCGTTGTCGTCTGGAGTGTGCGGCGTCGCCGGCAACGACCACATGGTGGCGTCTTTACTCAATGCCTACGCCCACGGGGTGACGTTGAATCAAATAGATAAAACAATCGCGTTGAAGCGCGGCGAGGCACTCGTCGCGGCGCTCGCTGATGCGGCTTCGACGGATGCAATCACGGCGAGCAAGACGCCCAACGCGCGCGTGTGGTGCGCGCTCATCACGCTGTGCGCTCGCGTGGGACAGCCTGCTCGCGCTATCGAAGTTATCAACATCATGACCAAGCGGCAGATGCGCCCTGAAGATCATGCCATCTCCGCCGCGTTGAACGCATGCAAAGAAGGGCGACCATACTTTGAACAGATGCTCCGCATTTTGGAAAATTACCCCGAGTCTATTCGGCGTTCCACTGGCGTGTGCAACGCCGCGATTTCTGTGTATTTACATTTTGGTGATTTCAAGAGCGCGTTCAAGTTGTACAGTGAAATGAAGGCGAAAATGCACGCGTTTCGACGAATGAAGGATACCGATCACGGGGCATCGCCGCGAGACGTGCGCGTGATGGAAAATCAAATTCCCGACACCATTACGTACAACACGTTGATTGGCGCGTGCGCGACGAATGGAGAAGACGTCAAGGCACTTGAGCTGTATCACGACATGATTGCGAATGGCATTCCACCATCGCTACGCACGTACGTTGGTTTGATTGTTTCCCTGAGTCGCTCGCACGGTGGTAGCCGCGCAGATGAAGCAGAAAAGTTGTTCAACACCGCCATCGACGACGGCGTGACGCCAAATGAATTCTTATTCACCTCGCTCATGGATGCACAAGTTAAGGCACACCGAACGGATTCGGCATTTGCAACATACGATCGTATGCTGAAAGCGAATGTCAAACTCACGAGCGTGACGTTTGGATGTGTGTTGCACGCGTGCTGGGGGTGCGAAGACCCAGAAGAGGGCGTTGAGCGCGCGTACGCAATTCTTCAGCAAATGACAGAGCGCGACGTCATGATGAACGATTGGTGCTCGAATGCTCTCGTGCGTGTTATTTCTCGCGCTGGGAGAATCGAGGAAATGCTTGAAGAGGTGAAGAAAATCGTGCGCCGACGAGGGACGGTTGAAAGCGAGACTCTTGAAACAGTCATACGCGCGCTTTGCCGCACTGGCTACGTTGAAAGAGCTAATCGTTTCTTATCTATGATGGATTCGAGAAACTTAGAACCGTCTGGGTTGACGCTCATGGCATTCATCACCGCTGCAAGCCGCGATGGCTTCGTTGGATGGGCGTGGGAAGCTGCGAAGCGCTGTGCGCGTGCGGGATACGTTTTGGATGTCAATACGCGCTCGGCGCTCGTCGCCGTGCTTAGCGTGGCATCTACGAGCCCAGATCCGGACGACGCTGAGCTTTTACTCGCACGTGCGCTTGGCGTGTATGAAGGCTCGTACAAGCGCGCTGAAGCGAATGGTGATGACGCCAACGGCGTGCTCGACTCCGAGTCTCAATGCGCGCTCATTGTCGCTCTCGCTCGCGGCGACAGAATTGACACGGCGTTGAGCATCTGGCGAAGCACGACGCGATATGGAGCTCTTGTCGACGCGCGAAAGCACACTTCGAGTGAAGGTAAGGACTACATCGGTGACACTCGCGCCATGTACGAAAGCCTCATCGAGGTGTGCTGCCACGAGGGCATGATTGACGAAGCGTTGGAAGTCTTCGACGCCGTCAAGGATGCCAACGTGAGCGTCAGCACGGTGACACTCGCTTTCTTGGAATCATCATGCCGCCGCAGTCGTGTCGAAGAATGGCGAATTTTCGATGTTTGCGCGCAAATGCGCGCGCAAGCTGAAGTAAAAGCATCCAATCGTCTCGCTCGACCATCCAAGCAAAGTCACCACGTCCGTCACGACGACGTCGTCGACATCGCGTCCGAGCTTCAAAGTAAAGGCCTCGGTGGTGCGCAAAGCCAAAACACAAAACCATCAACGTGGCGTCGTGGCACTGGTTCCGCCGGACCGTAGTAGTCTGTGTACATTAACTCCGCGCCGCGTCCCCTTTTTAAGGACGCCGCGCCCCTGGAGTCGCGTCCGGTGCGACTCTATTCAAACACGCCCGAAAACGGCGCATATGCTTACATTTTTTAGATTAATTCTTCTCGGCAGACATTTCAGCACTGCACTGCACTAGCTATTTGTAACGCGCACGCTCAATGCTAAGGCTTACGCCACCATTTTGAGCGCCCCGCCGCCCCGACGGCTGAGCGGATGAAAAAAGTGGATAAAGTTTCTAGCCCCCTTCACTTTTCCGCATGCGCCTCGCCACCTCCGCCGCCACCGCGCGTGCCGTTGCGCCGCATTCGCGACACCATCGAACGCGCACCATCGCCGCATCCTCCGCCGCGCCGACGCCGGCGCCAACCGCCACGAGCGGCGTCGTGAGCACGACCACCTTTGCGCAAGTGGAAGACGCCGACTTGCTCAAAGCCTGCGCTGCGTTCCTCGTCGACGGCCCGTTCGCGCTGGCGCCCACGTCCGGGGGCGTAAACAATCACGTGCGCTACGTCGACGACGCCACTGGCGCGCGACGCGTCGTGCGCTTGCACAACAATGGCCAGGACACCGCGCGCGTGATTTTTGAGCACGCGGTGCTCGACGCCGCGGGACGCGCCGCCGCGGCGCGCAAGCTTCCGTTTGCCATTCCCAAGGCGTTGAAGTCGCTCGAAGATGGTACGAGCACGTTCGTCGTGTTGCCCAGCGGCGATGCGGCGTGCGTGTTTGAGCTCATTCCGGGGACGTTGCCGAAGACGCGCAGCGCGTTTGAGGTTGGTCAGGCGACGGCGCTCATGAGCGCGTGCTTGCGCGACGCCGAGGCGGATGTGCGTGCGGTGTGCCCAACGTCGCCCACGTCTGTGTATCGCGATATTTTCGGTGCGTTTAAAAATAAAGGTGGCTCTCGCGATGGATTCTATGATGAGGCGAACACGAATGCGGGATTGGACGAAAAGCGCGACGCCGTCAATCGTTTACTCGACGCCATTCGAGCGCTCGAAGTGACGCTCGCGGATATCGAATCTAAGGGTGGCTTACCTTCGACGCTGATTCACGGTGACGTGCATTATGATAACACCCTCGTCGACGAAGCCACGGGAGAGGTGACTGGGATTTTAGACTTTGAGTTTGCATCGTACGACTGGGCGTTCATGGAACCAGCCGCGGGATTGAGCAAATACGTCGGCGAAAAGGATCCGACGCCGTTTGTCAAGGATTACATTCGCGGTTTCGTTTTGGAATCCAACCCGAGTGAGGCTGAAATCGACGCGTTGCCGGATTTAATTAAGCTTCGCGTGTTGGAAACCGTGGTCTATTTTGTCGCGCGTAGCTGGGCCAAGGAGGATGACATTTCGCAGTTGGCGTTGCGAGCCGAAAATTACGCCGCGCGCGTGGATTGGATCGACGCCAACGCGGATTTAATTCGCAGTACCATGCGCGAAGCGATCGCGGCGAAGAAGATGTAATCATCACTATTGCTATACTATACTAGACTACGAGCCATCGGCGCTGGCGTACGTTTCGGCGTATCGCGCGAGCAAGTAGTCGCCAAATCGTATCGCGTCGTACTTTGGCACGTCATCAACCTCTCGCACGATGGGCTCCACGACCGCAAAGTAATCTGGCTCAAAGAAAAACGCCACGCTATGTCTTTCGACGTCTCCAGCCGTCATCACGCGATGTTTCGTCGATTTCAAGCGCCCGTTCGACCAACGCTCGAGAAGGTCGCCGATGTTCACTACAAACGCGTCGTCCCGTGGCGGCACCGCAACCCAACTCGCGTTCGCCTCGTCGTAAATCTCCAATCCGGGCACGTCATCCAAAGTTTTTAAAATCGTCAATCCACCGTAATCGCTATGCGCGCCGGCGGCGAATGTCCCGGCGTTCGCGTCGGATTTAACCGCCGCGTACCGAAGCGGTCGGAGCACGCAGTTATGCGTCGGCGTCCAATACGCGTCAAAATAATCCTCCTCCACATCCAACGCCGCGGCGATCAATGTCAAAAGGCGCATACCAATCCCAACCATCGCGTCGTAATACCGCTCCATCGCGCGCCGATACCCGCGAATCGACGCCTCGCTCGTTTCATCGAGCCACTTGTTTCGCCCAACCAACGCCGCGTAGTCTCCCTCCAACTCCTCGCGCGCGCACTCGCGACCGATGTACACGCCCTCCTTGCTATCGCCCGCGCTCGAATGCGCCGCATCGAGCGTCTCTGCGCGCATGCGCGTCCATCCGCGCGACGTCCCAGCGGCGTCGATGCGCGATTTGACATCGTCATCGAGCGCGAAGAAAGCCTTGGATTTCGCGCGCATGTCCTCGATGACGCCGTCGTCGACGCCGTCGTGCGCGAGGTAGAAGAACCCGGACGTGTGCAGCGCGCGGCGGAGGACGTCGGCGGCGTCGGCGCGCGACAGGTCGACGGTTGGGACGAACATGAGCGCGGCGCTGAGTGGCGTTGGCGTCAGAAGGCGACGCATCAAACCGTCGCACGACGCATGCGTCGAGCGACATCGCGCGCAGACGTGGCGCTACGACGGTCGCCATCGCGCGCGTCCGACGCGTCGTTCGCGGGCGAGGACGCGGCGATGACGACGGCGACGACGGGCGCGGCGTCTTCGACGATGATGATGATGAATCATGGTGATGGCGCTCGGGGGTCGTCTACGGCGTCGTCGCTGGGGCATTCGCGCGAAAATTCGCTCGGGGCGATTGGGAAGTCGTCATCTGTGGGGACGATTGGCGCGGGCTCGGGCGCGGGCTCGGGGCGGTGGCCGATTTGGCGTCCGCGCGCGTTCGTCGCGGCGTGCGCGGCGTTGGCGTTGGTGTGCGCCGTGTTCACGCACGAACGTCGTTCTGACACGTGTTGGCGCGCGCCTGAATACGTGGTGTTCGTTGACGCTGGGTCGACGGGGTGTCGAGCGCACGCGTTCAAGGTGAGCGCGGCGAGCGAAAACTCGTCGTTGTTTACGCTGGAGACGCTCGGGAAGAAAGCCAAGACGAAGACGGCGTTGGCGGATATGGGTGGTCGAGTTCGCGAAGAGCTCATTCCAGCGCTGAAATTGGCGCAGGCAAATATTGATAATGACGCGCGCGGACGGGCGAACGCGCAGGTGTACGTGTGGGCTACGGCTGGGTTCCGGGTGTTGACGCCGGCGAGGCAGCAGGCGCTTTGGGCCGAGGTTCGAGACGCGGTCAAGCGCGAAACGACGCTGTCGTTTGGACACGGGCATTTTAAGACTATTGATGGTGCCGATGAAGGGTTTTATGCCTGGCTTGCGGCGAATTATTTATCAAACGTAGATGTGACGTCCGTCGGGAAGTTGCGCACAGGCGGTCGGCCGTTTAGCCGCGTCGAAACGCCGCTGACGAATAGCGTCGGTGCCATTGACGTTGGCGGTGGAAGCGTGCAATACGTTGCACTCCCGACTGAAGGTAAAGCTTCGCTCGTGAAATCTATGCGCGATTTACGCGATGTGGTCAAGGTGGAATCGTTTTTAGGATACGGCGCGAATCACATGGAGACGCGCTGGCGAAGCGCGCTCGCCGCGGCTGGAACATCCACGAACGTATGTGCGTTTCCTGGCTACACCGCCGTCGTCAATGGCGTCGAACTCAAAGGCACGGGATCTTACGCCGATTGCGTCGCAGGTTTACGCAACCAACTTGCACAAATGCAGCGCGAGCAGCGCGTCGACATGAGGATGCCAGAACGTTTCAGAAATATCAAGCGCTTCCTTGGCATGTCGCTGCTGTACCACGTCACAAACTTTATCACCATTGCCATTCCAGGATCGCTCGCGTCCATGCCCAAAGCCACGCTCGCTGAAATTGCCAAGGCGGGCGAAGCGCTGTGCGCGATGGATTGGGACACGCTGCTTCGAGACGTCGACGGCAAAGATCCAAACACGCCGACGGACAGAATGAATGGACGTTGTTTCGACGCAGCGCTGGTACAAGCCTTGCTAGGGTCCGAGCGGGTCAATGGCACGTCGTCTCGAGGCGAACACGTCGGGTTGGGGTTCACGCAAAATGACAAACGCATCGAATTCATCGAGCAAATCACGGGTGCTGAAGTCGAATGGACGCTCGGCGCGACGATGAGCGTCGTGCACCCCATCGCCGCGCGTGCAAATCCCTCTTGGGCAAAGGTCAAGACGCCGAGTGAGTGCGCTCGCGTGCTCCACACGTCATTCGTGAATGAATTGTACGCTTGGGGCGTCTTCATTCTCCCTTGGGCGAGCGTCGTCACGGCGTATTTGGTCTACCTGTCCATTCGCGCCACGCGGTCACTGGCCATCATGGCCAGGTCGCCATCCTTCTTAGAAATTCTTTAGCTTCTAGCTACGTTTATTAATGTTCAATTGCAACACGCACACGCACACGCACGCCCTAAAAGTCTAAATCTACTGTGCACAGTGGTGAAAATCAATCAGCTTCTCCGCGTGAATTCCAGAATCTCAAAATCGCCGTCGTCGCACGGATACTCCGGATGCGCCATCGACGCCGGTACCCGTCGCACGTCAAACTCGGGCTCCATAAACTTTACGAACGTTTCAATCGCTTCCGGTCGGTGCTCTTTACACGCCGCAAAAACACCCACGCACCCTGGCTTGAGCAGCATCGTCGTCGTCTTGGCCAACGCCTCGATGACATCCGCATCCGACGTGTACATCAAATCCGCCCCGAGCACGACATCGGGCCAACGCAACGCTTCAGGAAGCCCATCGACGTCTTCTGCGCGTCCCCATCGAATGGACGTCACCGCAAGCGCGCAATTCCGAGGCACATGCCCGCCGTGTTCCGCCTTGTTGTCCCGAGCGTTTCTCTTCGTAAACTCCACGACGTCTGGTAAATCCGTCAGCGCAAACACCCCTCCGCGCGCGCGCACCGCATCGCTCGTGGCAATCATAAGCGACGCCAACCCAGTGCCCGCACCGAGCTCGAGCGCGACGCTCGCCCGCCCGCCCGCCCTCGCGCGCGCGTCGAGCCGCGACCACACGTCCTCCCGGCTCGCGTACTTCCCCAGCACAATCGACGCATCCCACACCGTAAACGCCGTCTCCGGCACCACATCCGCGTCGCATTCGCCCAGACACCCATCGTCATCACCGCCCTCGCGCCTCGTCGCCTTGGCGAACGCCGCGCGCGACGCGAATTGCGACACGCGCGCGCGTTCGCACGTACACGCGTGCACAAACTTCTCCTGGTACCCCAACGACGCGCGGCGCCACGACGCGTGCGACGCGACGTCGCGCGCGACGTCGCCATCGCCGCCGTCCGCGCGCGCGCGCGTGCCCCCCATCGCCGCCGTCCGCGAATCGCGACGACGACGACTGACGCGCGTACAAACGACGCCATTCGCCATTCGCCGCCGCATCGATGTCCGCGCCGGCGATCCGCGACGCGCTGTTCGGCGCCGACGGCGCGTCGTACGACGCGCGCGCATCGATGTGCGCGCGCGAACTCGCGGCGAACACCCCGCTCGGCGCGCGCGTCGCGGGCGAATGGGCGCTCGCCGTCGCGAGCTACGCGGGTGCGACGCACGCGTCATCATCGTCGACGAAAGCGCCGCCGCTGCGCGCGCTCGGATGCGATGGGGCGACGGCACGCGACGTGGTGCGCGATGACCGCGTGTGGCGCGCGCTGGGGCGGTGCGGCGAGGTGTTTGGCGCGGGGTGGGGGACGTCGAGCGCGGCGTTGGGGCACGCGCTCAAGGCGCTCGACGCGCGAGCTCGGGCGACGACGACGAATGGCGACGATGAGGACGACGTGCTCGCTAAGGCGTTCGTCGCGATCGATGGTGCGTTGGGGTGGAAGTTTCATGCGTCGTGTGAGGTGTGCGTGGACATCGCGCACGCGGCGCTGGAGCGAGGGTTGTGTGCGACGGCGGCGGCGGCGTGCGCGGGCGCGGCCAAGGCGACGGCGGCGCAGCCGAATAAACCAGCACCTGTGGGGGTGAGTTTTGAGTTTATATGGCGCGTGTGCGCGATGTGGGCGACGTGCGAAGGGCGCGGCGATCGTCGGGTGTTGCGTGAGGCGTGTGAAGGCGTGATGCGTGGGTTTATTTTGCATCCAATGTACGCGCGAGTGATTCCGAGCGTTCTAACCGACTCGGCTCCGGGACGGCGCGATACCGCTAAAAAGGCGCGAACGGTGAGCGGCGAGGGCAAGGGCGGTGGGGATGGTGAGGGCGAGGGTGAGGATGATGTCGCCGTCGGCGCCGCGCGCGGTGTGCCGGACTTTATTCGAGAAACCATGCGACGAGTGGCGCGAGCGGCGGAGGACGCCGACGACGTGGCGTTGAGCGTCGCGCCTTGGCTCGTTCGGGCGACGTGCGAAGCCGAAACGAAAGAGAATAAATCGGATGCGCGAGATATTTTTGTTGGCGTGTTCACGCCCATCTCACACGCGTTTTTGTCACCGATGACGACGAAGAAGAATAAGAGTAAACGCGGCGCGACGGATGCCGGCGACGACGCGTTGACGCGCGCTCTGACGAGCTTGCTCACCATCGCCATGGATTTCAAGATGTACTCTTCTCTCGATGACACCGTTCTCGAGCAAGCGTTGCGTGATTTTGTTTCACGCATGGCGTCTATTGCGGAGTCTCAAGATGCTAACGTTCGCTCCCGCGGGTGGTCATCCGTCGTCAGCGCGTTGTCGGCGTTGGATTTTAGACTAGTTGAGCCGCACGCGACAACCATACTCACGCTGTTACTCATGCGTTCCCAAGACACCGACGATGAATGCGTGGACGTCATGCGAAGTATGACGAATGCTTTTGCCGAGACGCGTGAAATGCCTGATTTTATCCAGGCTATCGGCGACGCTTTGATGTCGACGCGGGCGCGCTCTGGAAGCCGAGCGCACCCGGCGCTCACGTCCCAGGTGGTCTTAAACGCGCTCGGCGCCGCCGCTGAAACAGTGCCCATCGGACAAACTCCAGAGTTACTTGAGGTGTGTCGAAAGGTATTTACCGCGACGTATGACGACGCATCGTGTGAAGGCGTGTTGGACGCGACAGCAAACGTACTGCAATGCGTCATCGGCGGATGTCCCGACGTCCCCGGCGACCCGCTTCTTCCAGCGGTGCGTGATTGCCTGGAGGGCTTTACGAATGACATTGTGACTCGCATAGCGAAATTCGCCACCACGGACGCAATGCGCGTCGGCGCGTGTCTGCGCGTGTACACGTCCATCGCGGCGCTTTTACAAGGATTGAGCGAAGTCGCCGACGAAACGGCCTCCGCGCCGTACTTTCGCTCGAGTGATGCCGTAGAACTACGCGACGTCGTCGCGCACCTCATCCGTGACAAAAGCAGTTCATTGCCCGAAGATGCGGGTGCTGAGGCTGCGGCAGTTGGGAGCGCGATCCAGCGCATTAGACTACTGTCACGCCTGCGATGCCCGCGCGAGGAAATTACCCCAGACGTCGCCGCCAAGGCTGGGAAGGAAATTAAAGCCCTGCAATCAGCGTGCTTTCGTTTGGTTCCTGATACCTCGGCGAGCACATCTTACGATGCGCCCGATACGACTTCACAGGCATGGAGCGTGCTCGCGTCGAGCTATGAGTATTGGTTTGAGCACATCCCTGAACCGAGGTTGATGGATTATTTTCGCTGTCGTATAGAAATGGATACAGACGAAACATCGACGACGGCAGAGGATGAAGAGTTATTTGGCCAGTACATTTCAAGTTTCAAGACGTGGTCTAGAACCATCGCTAGCGTGCTCGTGCGAGCATCAACGGAGTTGGTGACGTTGTTGAGCCAGCGACGAGGGACAACGGCGACGGCGCTGTGCGACGTGTTGGAAGACGTCATCACAGATTGCGCCTCTGGCCAAAGCGCTTCGGCATCCATCGACGCGTTGAATCGGTTTTGGATGGCGGCGTCGCGATTACCGATTAACGAATACGCTAAACAAAGCGCCGGGACCGAGGGAGACGATGAAACCCGCGCGGCGATGAAACGTTTACGTCGCGGCATCTCCGCGGCTGAACGCCTCAATGACCGCGGCGTGATGCACATGAATACGAGCGAATTTTCGATTGCTCAGAAAGTTTCTGATGCGGTAGCATTTACAGTAGCAGCGCTTGGTGAGCCGGAGGCGATAGATTTATGTATTCGCGCGCGAAAGGTGGGGATGTTCATGTGCTCGCACGACGAATCCGCAGCGGATATTTCATGTCAAGTGTGCATGCAAGAGCACTATCACGAGGCGACGCTTTTGTTTACAAACGGGTTGCAAGGGCGGGATGTACCACGTTTACTCGGTGCCACGACGGACGAATTCCACGCCGCGCTCTGTGGCAGCGCGGCGATTGCAAAGCCAAACGCGCACGCAAAAGCGTACGCGCTTGTCGAACGCCTCGCGCGCGAGCATTTAGCTCCTGCCGACAATGCCGTCACGAATGCCGCCGTTAACGCGACACCCGGATGTGTATTTGCAGCATTACTTACTGAGGCTGCGTTTGCGGCGACCACGTGCGCACATCGCCCGCCTGAACGTGAACAATTCGGCTGGGTCGAAGGTAATCCGAATTTACCAGCCGAGCCAGAGTTGACAGACGCGCAAGGTGAAATCATCGCGCGATGTTGGGAAGGGCTCAAAGGCTTAAATGCCGCTCTCGAAGATGCGTTGAAGCGCGCGAGAGAGAGCCCAACTTCGGATTTGACGATGTCCATGGAGTACGTCGAAGTCGTCGGCGCGTGCGTATCCGCAGTCGGCTACGGCCTCGCCGTGTCCGCAACCTCACTCGAGTGCGGCGAGAAATATCACAGAACCTACGATCCGGCGGTGATACAGCTCGCCATGGCGGTTTCTGTCAATGCTTTACTTCCAAACACCAGTGCGTCGGATGCATCGAAAAGTACACGCGGATGGGCGGAGGTGTCGTCGCTCGCCTGCGTCAAGGTTGTAAATTTCCTCGGCGCCGCGTGCGAGGCGTTGAAAGCCACCGGACCGACGCTCACTCCAGAGGCGCATGCATCGCTCGTAGCGGTGACGATGTCAACGTACACGCAATGTACTCGTGTGGCGACGCTGGAGTCGGATAGTGCGCTCGCGTGTCCCGATGAGGAGCTCGCGTACGGATTGTCGTTGACTCTCGGTGGGCGCCTTCACGGTGCCGGAAAGCGACCATTGAATGCAATGTACGCCGCGTGTATCGATGCATTCAAAGCTATCGATGCTGTATCACGCCGAGCGCATGTTTCATCTTCGACGGTGAACGATACGCATAGATTGGACATCACATTGAGCGCGCCATTGTGGTGTGCTTTGACGCTCGTAAAGTCGTTCAATGTCGGCAAAGCGGCGCGCGCGTCGACGCAAGAAAACGCCGAGCGATTGATGGATGCGTGCACGGGCGTGATGCACGCGGCAGTCACCGTCAAGCGCGCTAATGCGGTGGTGTGTAATATTTTGGAAATTGCGACAGAGGTTGCGAGACTCGGTGTACGTTGCGAAGTGAGCACACGATGCGTGTCGCGCATGTGCCAATTGGCGAGCGCGGCGCACGGCGCCGACGCCGTCGCAGATGATGACGAGGCGCAAGTGCTGATATTTTCCCAAGCATGCGAGCTCATGGGTGCGCTGCTGAAAGCGCGCAAAGAGCATTTGAAGCGTGCAGTGTCGAGCGTGACGGTGGTGTGTTCAGATTTGCTCAACGCGTTGCGCCGAGCCAAAGCGGCGGGTGCGAGCGACGACGTCATGAGTAAATGTGCGAGTAAGTTGTCCTTTGTATACGAAGCTGCAGAGTCGAGTGGGCTAGATCGATATTGTACGCACTTACTCGCGGACGTCATCACCGCCATCACTGGTGGTGGTGTCGGCACGCACGCGGAAAAGGCGTTGAAGCCTGGGATATTCGCGTTGCTCGACTCGTGCTCCGACCGCGAGCTCCAACAACTTCACGCCGCGCTCGGCTCCGGCGCCGGTGGTGCAAGGCGCGTGGTATTTTCCGCGTTGCGCGAAGACCACAAGCTGACGCATAAGTTCGATGGTAAGATTTAGACAGACGGATTGAAATGTACATCAAAGATTATTAAACACGCCCCACCGGCGGCAAACATCCTCAATTCGCGTCACCCCACACAGTCACGACCGGAAACATGGCGACCACGACGATCGTGGAGACGACGCAAGCACAACCAGTGGTCACCAGACCAAAGTCGTCCGCGCACGTCAATGTCGATACGATTCAACCCGCCGAACGCGACGTGTTGAGCTTGACGCACAGCCAAGAATCCTTGAGCAAGCTCTGCGACGCGCTCACGCCGTTCGTGCCGCTCATGCGGCGTACGCGCGCTGGATTTCGCGGTGATAGCGTCGCGGGTGCGATTAGCGTGCGCGTCGCGCTCTTGGCGGCGATTTATTACCCAGCCTTGATTGTCCCAGGGGTGTTGACGACGATCGCGTACGTCATGAAAGTGGAACGCGCAAAGCTTGAACGCGCGACGGCGCGCTCTCGCGGTGAAGACGCGGGCGAAGTTGTCCCGGATGAAAAGTTAAGTATCACGTCAAGGGACGTGACTTTGACTGCGGAGGCGTTGGCAAAGGCATTTGAGCGTTTTGCGTCAATTGCCGAGTGGCGCAGTCGGGTGGTGAGCACGGCGACGGTATATTTCGCGCTCACGATGGCGGTATTGAGCTTACTTGTACCCGCGCAGTCGATGATGATGTGGTTAGCGTTATATGTCACTCGTCCCGCGTATATGCGAGTGATCCCGGATCCATTCACGGCGGCGTGGACGCGCTTGCCAAACCACTCTCGCGCGGCGACAAACATTCAATAAGAAGGACCTTCTTACTGAATATTTGTTGACGTGGTTTACGTGTGCTGTACGACGGCATGTGTAGCTAAAGTAGTGTTTTGTATTTCATATGTATCGCTATAGTGTTTAGTTGCTGCTCAAGCTGTTGGTTTCTTGAGCTTGAACGTCAGCTTTTTGAGCTTTTTGGGTGGCTCTTCGCCGGCGGGAGCTTCAACCACCGCCGGCGCTTCCGCCTTTACAGCGCTATCAGTTTCCACAAACGACTTGACGGATTCGCGCTCTCGTTTCATACCAACCGTAGCTGGCGTATCCGGCGCATCATCGCCTGGGGTTATCATCGTGCCAGTGTGTTCCGAGTACGTTTGAGTGTCTTCCACGTGTTCAGCCATGGCATTCACGTACGCTGCTTCAGCGTCACGACGGCGCTGCTCTGCCGCGTGAAGATCTTCAGCTTCCCGTGCAGTACGCTTGGCGAGCTCGCGTTCACGTTTGCGTGCGCGCTTGGCTTCTTTTTCAGCGCGTTTGGCTTCTTCTTCGGCAGTACGTGGGGCACTTTGATGAACAGCGACTCCGACGGCGACTTGGTCTCCGGCGCGCTTAATAGCTATCGCAATCGCCTCTCTGACCTCATCTAAACTCAAGTCGTTCGACGCAAGAAATGAAATGATGCTGAACGCCGCACTTGCAACTTCAGCACCGCCATACAGAACGAAATCACGCAATTCCTTGAGAACTTTCGGCGTCAAAGTCTGCAAAGACGGCGATTCACGAAACGTCTGCAAGTAATCGTACGCGCTCCAAAGTAACGCGCTTTGCGTCGCTGTCGGACGATCTTTCGCGCATTCGATCATGAACGCAAGCGCGTCTATCACATTCTTCGACTTGGCGTACTCCAAATACATCTTAGTATCGGCCGCCGCGAGAAATGTGGATTGCTTTTCTAGAACAAAGCCGAGTTCCGCGCCCTTGGCGGCGATGGATCGAAGCTCCTTGGACTCAATCGACGACGACAGAATGCCGAGGGCGCGAATCGCAGCACACGTCACGCACATATCATCACTCGGGAAACGTTCATCGCGTTGTACGTACAAGTACAGAAGCTCGACGATGGTGCTCAACGTCGCCGCGTTGGGCGGCAACGAACGCGCTAGCGCGTCAATAATCGTCGTCACAAAGCCGTCATCCGACTGCGGATTTCCCTCGTTGTCGTTGTACGTCAAACGTTCGATGAGAATCTCCAACGCATCCGGGTGCGAGCGTCTGGTTTCTGAATCGGTGACTAGACCAAGAGCCGTAATCACCGCTTCATCGACAATTGTCTTTGCCAAATCTCTAAAGTCGTTTTGTTTTGGCTTGCCCGTATCCGCGTCGCATTGATTGGCGCGATAATGCCGAACGAGCGCGTTGAGCCCACCCCATTGGGTCTTGGCGCTCGCACTTTTCCCAAGTGCGATAGCCGCCTCCGCGCGCACGCGGCAAAACGTGTTTTCAGAATTCAAGCACTTATCCAACACGAGAACCGCGCTCATGGATCCATTCTCTACGCGCCGACCAAGGAATTCCACCGCCACTGTTTGCGCCACGACATCTTTTTCACGCTCGAGCATCTGCGCCATCATGGACTCTAAACCTATTTGCTTGACGGGTTGTTCTATGTTACCCATCCACTCGAATTCCGGATCGACGCGAACGTAGTGCACCGGACAATCCATGGCGGCGATGAGCTCCGGATCGCCGCCAGATTCAATAATCGTCTTTGGACGACGGTCTTTTGGTCGCGGCTGTAATGGAATCTCCATCAATTGCCAGGCAGTTGTCCCGAGAGAGACGACGTGATCGTTGGCATCTATGCGGCCCTCTTCACGCATGCGGACCGTGACTGATGTACGGTGATTACGCGCGACTGCGAGCGCCGCTCTGTCCGCGGCCGCCGCGGCGTCGCTCCCCTCCAGCTTGACCGCAAACTCCATGACATTTTTCCGTCTCTTGACCACGTATCCTACGGCAAGCTTCGGTGTGCCTGCGCCATACACCCAACGCTCTAAGAAAGAATTCACCTCACCTTTGCCTAAGTTGACTGTGGCGCGGCAGTGGTCAAACATTTGAAGCGTGTGAATCCAGCGCGCGTTGCTCGCCAACACCTCCGCCGATGGGCCAGCGCGGGAGCTCTGGTCTTTCTTGTTTCTACGCACGTGCAATCCCGCGAAGTACTTGAGCACTTTCTGCATGACATCAGGCCCGAGGCGTTTTTCGAGCATATAAATCACCGTCGACGCTTTGCATTGCAAGCCGTGTTCGACATTGGACGGAAGCGCGTGCGGCGACCCCCCGGCGGCAATATCAGGGCCAGCATACTGACCACCGCGCCAAATTCGAGCCGCGCGACTCGCCAGAGGTGGTAGTGTCGTTCCATCGTCAAGAAGCGCCGCCGTGCGCATGTCTCGCATACGCCTGAATGAAAGCTCGTTCAACCCGGTGAGCGCCTGCACGTACGCTCCCGTCAAATACTTGGCCAATCCTTCAACAACCCAGCAATCCGTAGTGTCTGCCGGGACCACGATACCTCCGAACCATTGGCTAGCAATCGCACTCGCGATGCGCAATCGTGCGTCGAGTAAACCAGAGTTGAACGACTTGTCGACGAGCCACTTTGTAGAGAGCAAATTTACGCAGCATCCTTGTTCGTCGCGTGACGTCACGTATGAGTCAGGTAAGAAAACAATATTCAGACAAGACACTGGATACGGATGTCCAAGATATTCTTCAAACGCCGTTATGGCTTTCCCAACCCCCACTCCTGCGATCTCCAAACGCTCTTTGAACTCATCCCCGGCTGGCGCGAAGAGAGTCACGCCCTTCACTGGACTCGAGTGCGCTCGAAATTTCCCAAGAAACATTCGCATCTCATGTGCAAACGATGGATACATGCACGAGAAGTAATGACGAAGTCTAAATCCATCGTCGTCAACATCGTCTGCGTCGCACTTTTCTAATCTGTCCCAATGCGCGGACGTAATCACTTGCAAGTGCCGCGGCGCGCTCACCGAAAACTCAAAAAGCGTCAACACGTCCCCGCGCTCAACGCAAGGAAACCAGTTCGACGCCCGCTTCGTCGGCCCGGGGCACATAAAGTATTCACCATCAGCCACAATCCCTTTACTTTCATCTTCCGTGCAATACGTAATCTCAATCACGATTTCTTGCTTTCCCTCGTCGGTTTCCGCGCACTCGATCTTCGAACCATCCGCCGGTCGAATGATCACTTCTCTAGACACCTCATCTCCAGCAACGTTACTCGACGCATCGAGGTACTCGCGACATTGTTTTCCTAGCGTAAGCGCATCGCTCGGTGCCGTCTTGGACGAAATCGACGGCGCATTCGCCTTGGACGTCGTCGCGACGCACTCCACGCCTACGCGCGCGTCGTCAAACAACGCGCGTCAGTCAAGCGCCACGGTTCACGCCCAAAACACACGCGAGACGAGCGCATTATTCGCACGCATGCGCGCCCACGAACGCTCGATCGCGCACGCGACGCACGCAATCGCACACACGCACCGTTTATCGTCGCGCGTTCGATCGTCAATCCCTCCGCGTGCACGCGCGCGCCAGCGAACGCGCGCACACCGCCCGTGTGCGCATCCTCCACCCCACATCGCATGACAGACGTGCCGCGAATAGACTTTGTCGTCCAACGCACGTCGAGTGCGAGCGTCTGCTTGGTGACCCTGCGTATACGGCGACGATTACAGCGCGCGCGTGTGTCAGTAGACTGTTCGACGAATCACAATCGCGCGCGACGCTCGTCGTTCGCGCGGGCGATGGCGCGTGAAGCGCACCTGGGCGTGAGCACGCCATGGTTGTCGACATCGCACACCGCGCGCGACGTCGATGGTGCGGACATGACGTCGCGCGTCGCGCGTTGCGCTCTGCCGATGCGCAGCCTCGGCTGACGCGCCTCGGCATTCTTTGACGCGCGACGCCACGCGAGGCGTCGTGCACCGCGGGGCGACGACGGAGTTGGAGCGTTTTTGCTTTAGATTTTAGGCGGTGCGAGCGCGCGTGGCCGTGTTGTCGACGCGCCGCGGTGGTTTTTGCGACGACGATTGAGATTTCGTTACATCGCCATGCTCTTCGACGGGTCGACGACGCGCAAACGGCAGATATCCCTCGGTGGACGCAAAGCCGCGGATGCGCATCAGAGTAGTTCGGAGATTATCGCACGTGCGCGCGAGGAGCGCGCACAGAGACAGTATGCGAGGGATTTGAAGGCTGCGGCGGAGCGCGCGCAGAGCTTTGCGAGACGCGGCTCCGAGGTAAAGCGGGCGAAAGAGGGCACGCGCCACGCCTGGGTCTCGCGCTACGGTGATGAGGGCGTGCATGGGAATGTGCGTGACTGGCGCTACGTCGCAGAGTTTGTGTTCTTTGCAGATAGCGCCCGAGATTGGCTGGCGTGCGCGCGGATGTGCGAGAAACTGTTGGAAGGCGGCGTCGAGACCGCGAGCGCTCTCGTCACGCGCATTGCCGTTGATGGCACGAACGATGCGCTGAGCACTAGACGTGCGATTTTACGATTGTCAAAACTCGCTCGGGTCATCTTGGCGTCGATGCGATCGGCGAGAAGGGTGCGCGAAGACGCGGGCGGGGAGACGACTGGGCGCCGTCGCGGAGCGTTGACGAGCGCAAGCGCGAGCGCGGTTGATGTGATGTCGGCAGCCATTCTAGCGCTCACCATAGACGATGCGATTGCCAATGAGGGGATGTGTTTAGGTCAAGTTATTGCAGAGGCGTTGTGTGAGGAGGATAGTGTAGCGAATTTGCGGGGGATATTAATGGATTTTGACGACGACGAAGACGCTGAGAATTCATCCTTACGAGCGGCGATGCGAGTTCTGTGCGAGCGCATGTCAAAATGTGGCAACTCTCAAGCGCTGGGATGGATGTTAGCCACGCGCCCGCAAGTCTGGAAAATATTTGGTGACGAACGCACGTATCAATCGACGCACGAGCTTTGGTCATTTGTGCTCACTCAAGTAGCGACGCGTTCAGATTTGAGAGGCGATAAAAACGCAAACGGGCTTCATGCCGTCGATTTTGCGCTGGATAATATTCTGTATCCGATGAAACACTATATTGAATCCTCGTCAATTCATGTTGGACGGGCGTTCGTGCTTGCGGTGACAAAGCTTCTGACTTCGGAGTATCTCAGCGCGTACTTATTCACTGCGAACGCCGCTTCGTTATACGACGATGATGATGGCGACGAGGCGGACGCGATAGAAGTTGACGACGATGACGATGAGGGACTAAAGTCGAGTATGAGTAGGCTATGGGCTGTTCGAAGAGAGGGTCGCCGTGCTAAGCCTGTGCCGGCAGATGTGAACATGAAGATGGTGAGCGAATCGCCCACATTTACGCACTTGCGCGAATTCTTTTCGGTAAACATGTGCTTTTCGCGTTTGGTGGATAATGTTTTACCGGTAAATGACGTCAGTGCTTGCATTGAAAGTTCACCGATATTTTGCGAGTTTGTTGTCGCGTGCGATACGGTTCTTAAAGGTATGGAGCGCGACACACTTTTACGCACGCTCGCGTTTGGTACGAATTGTTTAAATCGACTTTGGACCGGACTCACTCGAACTTGCGATGTTTCCGACCGTTCCTATCGTCGAAACATTTGTGTGTTCGCAAAGATATACCACTTGTACACGATGATTAGCGATGATGAGGAATTTTATCGTCTCAAGAATCCTCTTAACATGCAAGAGACTGGACAATTAGTCGCCATGCTCCGCGACGTGCTTTGGCAATTGCTCTGGACCGAGCGAGGACCTGACGGTACTTGCTACCAAGATCTGAGTGCCGCTGATGAGTACGCGGATGCTGAAACGTGGTATGCGTGTTCCACCACTCTCGCACACTTGCACGATCGTAACGGTCGGCAGCAGTTTACAGATCCCATGGAGTTTCACGTGCTACGCGACAACATCGACATCATGTCACTCCTTCAAGAAGCGAAGGAATCAAAGTCGCGGGCGTCTACACTTTTATCCGCCGCGCCGTGTCTCGTACCATTCGAAGTTCGTGTGCACACGTTCATGGATGCTCGCAAGCGTGATCGACAGACGAGCGGCGTGGGCTACGCAGGCATCCGCGTGCGCCGTGGAAATTTACTGGAAGACGGTGTGAACGCTTTGTCCGCCAAGCTCACGGAATCGCTTGAAGGTATCATCCGAGTGCAATTTGTAAACGAACAGGGTCTGGACGAAGCCGGCGTCGACGGTGGCGGTTTATTCAAAGACTTCTTGAATGATTTGATAACTGAGGCGTTTGATCCCAAGTTTGGACTTTTTGTTGAAACTCCAGAGCGAACGCTTTACCCAAATCCAGCGTCTGAAATTCACGCGGGCGCAAAGCATTTGCAGTATTTCTACTTTCTAGGAGCTATTTTAGGCAAAGCTGCATATGAAGGCATACTACTCGATGTTCCTCTCGCTGGATTTTTTCTCGCCGCGCTCAAGGGAAGACACGTAGAATTCAACGATCTCACGACTTTGGATCCTGAACTGTACCGAAACTTGGTCTCATTGAAACGGTATCCCGGCGACGTTCGAGACTTGTGCTTATATTTCACCGCGATCGATCGAAGCGGTATGGATGAACAAGAAATAGAGCTCGTTCCACACGGCTCGAGCATTGAGGTGACGAACGCCAACGTACCGCGATACATTCATTGCATGTCACAGTTTTTACTTCGCGCGCAAATTCACAGACAAATCGCGTGCTTTGTGAGTGGATTTGAAATCATGATGCGCAAGAGATGGCTCAATATGTTCACCCCCGCTGAGCTACGGTTGCTCATCAGTGGACAACGCACGGGATCGATGGACATCGCCGACATGGCTGCGCACTGCGAATATTCTGGCGGGTACGCTCCCGACCATCCAGTCATACGTACGTTTTGGAACGTCATGCGTGAAATCACACCCGATGAACAACGACAGGTTTTAAAATTCATTACTTCGTGCAGCAACACGCCGCTTCTTGGCTTCTCGCACCTGGAGCCGAGACTTGTGATTCATAGAAGCGGCACCGCGGGATCAGAAGCTGCCGATAGCACGGCGGATTTAACGCGGTTGCCTACCGCGGCGACGTGTATGAACTTGCTCAAGCTGCCGCCGTACACGTCGAAGGACGCGCTGAAATCAAAACTACTGTACGCCGTGCAATCAAACTCAGGGTTTGATTTGAGTTGATTTGTAAAATTACACATTTATTCCGATTCCGAATCGTCTCCATCTTCTCCGTCCTCGTCGTCGCTCGATTCCACGCCCTCGCTTGCCAGCTGTCGCACGCAGTGCTCGCTCAGCGGGTCGACGCACGTCCATTTAGGGCGATTCCCGAGATCGAGCTTCCACAAGTCATCCAACGCGATTTCGACGTCTCCTATTTCTATGACGCCTCCAAACATATACATGGTATTGCCTTTTATAGACAGCGCGGCGTTGATGCGACCGCGCGGTTTGGGGAGCGATTTCGGCGGCGCTTCGCCGCTACCGGGCGAATACAAGAGCTCGCTCACGACGCCGCCAACCTTGTACAGCTTGTACGCCTTGCGCACGGCGTAGCCGCGATAATGCGCTTGAATTTTAATCGCCGCTCGAACGACTTCGCTGCGAATATTGAAATTTTCATTCACGACTTCGCCGCGCGCGACGCGTTCGGCTTCTTCGAGGCTTCCGGCTTGGTGAGTCTTCGTCTTGTCGTCGCCGTACAACGTCACGGGGAACCACTTTTTGGCGTCCAAATTCAGATTGTACGCGTCGGTGAAAAATTCTGAAACTATGACATCGCCACGTTTGATTTCGTGATCGACGACGCCACCGAAAAGCACCATGCGCTTTTTCAGCGCGTGCAGTGCGCTCGAAGCCCCAGCGCGGGCGCTGGGTGCTAATCCTTGCCTCTTCAACCGTTCCCACCGCCACGTCTTCAAGTCCAATTTCCACGCGTCGTCAAACGTCATTCCGCGCTCGCTAATATCTTCATCTTTCTCCCCGAGCTCGACGTTTTTACAATACCCACCATACAAAATAAACTCATCACCATGCACGGCTACGTGACACGCCGATCGCGGGCTCGGGCCGAGCGCGCTCTCGCCCCCCGCGCATCGACACTTCCACTCGTGCGTCTCCAAATTAAACTCCCACACGTCGTTAAAATATCGCACCTCGGCGCCTCCGGTGTCGTAAAAACCACCAAACAAAATTGCACGTTTACCCCAGAGCGCCATGCGATGGCCACTTCGCGCACTCGGGCCGTTTTTCGTCGGCATTTGTTCCCATTCGTTACTCTCAGTGTCGAACCGCCACGCGTCGCGATGGTGCAAAAAGCGCTCTTGGTTTGGACTCGTAAACTCCCCACCGAACACGTACACGTACGACCGATACGCGAGCGCCTGGTGTCCCGAACGCGGATGAGGTCCATTTGGTGTCATCACGCGCGTCCACTTGTTTCTATCGATATCGTAGCGATACACGTCGCCGCACACCGCGCACTTTTCGCCTTCGACGCGCTCGCCTCCGTACACCACGAGCTCATTGGGTTTTGCACTATTCGTCGCCGTCATAGACGCGTGTCCGCGCGCCGAAGGCTTCTTACAATCATGTTCAACGATAACGCCCGCTCGCTCGCGATGCTCGAGCGACAGTGCGGCGAGTATGGCGTCGATGTCGTCGCCTTCTAAACCGCGCTCGAGCCGCCGCGCATTCTTTTCCAGCGTCTTCTCGCGCTTCTGTTCCGTCTTTTGCGAACCGGACGGCGCGGAGGATGCCTTGCCGAGCTTCTTCGCCTGTTTTTTACGCTTGTCGCGGCCGCTGCCCATGATTCGCGGTGCGCAGTCGCGACCACGCGCGTGGGGCGCACTGGCGTCACACAACGCCGCGGAACATGCCGAACACGCTCGAGCAGTGGTACGCGGCGATACCGCCCGTGACGCGCGGATACTTGACAATCACGTTTGCCATGACTGTTGGATGCGCGCTCGAGGTACGCGCGTGCGCGTGCGCGCGGTGGTTCGCGCGATGAGTTGCGGATGTTGAAGGATTCTGATGGTGATGAGCTCGCGCGCGCGGGTCGACTCGACGCGACGTCACCCGGGACTAACTAACGCCTCGTATCGCATCGCATCACCGTGTGACACAGTTGATATCGCCGTTGAACGTCTACTTCAACTCCAAGCTCATATTTCACGAGTACGAGCTGTGGAGGTTGGTGACGAATTTCTTCTTTTTTGGCGCGCTCGGCGTGGACTTTGTGTTTCACATGTTCTTTCTCTCTCGCTACTGTCGCATGCTCGAAGAAGGCTCGTTTCAAGGACGAAGTGCGGACTTTTTCTACATGCTCGTGTTCGGCGCGGCTTTGTTGACGGTTTTTGCGCCGTTTGTGAATGTGCAATTTTTAGGAACGTCGTTGACGTTTATGATGGTGTACGTGTGGGGCCGAAGAAACGCGTCGACAAATATGTCGTTTCTCGGATTGTTTAGCTTTACCGCGCCGTATTTGCCCTGGGTGTTGCTTATATTTTCAACCATGATTGGTAGTCAGCCGACGACGGATGCGTTGGGGATGATTGCGGGGCACGCGTATTACTTTTTGAAGGATGTGTACCCAGAAATGACGGGACGCGAGCCTTTGAAGACGCCTGGGGTTATGCATGCGCTGTTTGGCACCCGGCGTGTGGCCGCGGCGGTAAATACGACTGGAGTAGAAAATCGTGTGGTGAATCGCGTCGCCGCCGATGCTGCCGCTGCGGATACGGGTCGGGAGAATAACGCTGCGGAACGCGCGCACCATGGCGCCGAGCGAGCTCACGAACACGCCGAATGAACAAACAACAAACAATAAACAACAAAGATTTTTTAGTCCAAATGTGCGCATTGTAGTAGTATAGCAAAGAAATCTAATACGCAGTATCTAATCATGACAGTGCCGTCACGAGCGTGTCCATCACCGCGGCACTCGTGTTCGCATCCATGGATGCCACGGTGAAGCGGTAGCGTCCGCGTACGTTTGCGTCGCTCTCCACGCGCGCGGCGACGAGCGTTTCGCCACATCTCTCGCCTACGAATCTACTCCCAGCCACCAAGTTTGCGGGATTTGGATCTAATCCTTTTTGTACCGTCAGTCTCATGTTGTTGAGTGCGTTCGCAACGCTCTCTGTGCCGCCATTTGCATACGACGCGGAGACATCCATTATCTTTTGGTGCTGGCTCGCGCCCGCCATCTGATGCCACTTGGCGATAAATTCCTGCGGCGACGCAATCGGCATCGGACTCAAAAACTTATTCACACGAATCGGCAACGCTAAAGATTGCGCGCAACGCTGATTGTTGATTTGATACGCAAACTGCACGTTCGGCGGAGCGACAAATGCGCTCGTTATGGCCACTTGCAACATTAATTGAATTTGGCGCTTTGGTCCAACGCTCGCGGGTACGGGTTGCAAGCTGATTCGCAAGCCGGTTGTTTCTGGTATTGTCATCGACAATGCTTGCAAATCCGTAGTTGCAGACTTGTTGCCGATGTAGAACATCAAACGTCCTTGCGAGCCTTGCCACTGAGTCTTGAGTCCGATTTGTACGTTGGCGTCTTCATACAACAATCCGTTGTCGGCGGTGAGGAGGCGCTTGGCGCATTCGGCGACGTTCACCGTGGGTTGAATAGAATTACTCATCGGTTGCGTCAGCTGTGTCGGTGCGACAGTCGCGGTAGCACTCGCTGGGCCTGAAGTTACCGCGGATAACGCGCCAAAAATATCATCTGAAGCCGCTGGCGACGCTGGCGACGTCGTCGCCGCTCGAGCAACGGGCGCAGCGGGCGCGACACCCAATCCAAGCAAGTCGTCTAATGTCGCAGAGGACGGCGTCGTCGCCGCGGACACTGGACGTGCGGATGGCGGTGGCGCCGCACCATTACTCGCGGGCAATGCGAGGCGCTCTTGGGGCGCAGGCAACGCCGCCGCGCTCGAACCAATGCCGAGCAAATCATCTAAATTCACACCCTTTGCAGCCGGTAGAGCCGCGGCCGCGGCCGCGGCCGCCGACGTCGACGCCGCCGTTCCGAGCAAATCCCCGAGTAAATCCACCGCAGCAGCAGCCGGTAAAGCCGCGGGCTGCGCCGCCGCGCCACTAATCACATTCCGCGCCGCCGCTTTCCATTTCCCCGCAGCGGTGGGCTGTTCTATCACCTTTGCACCAGCGCCACCATTTGCCAATCCAAGCTTACGAATCGCCCCCGCGACGTCCGATTCAACGTTCTCGACCTCCACGTGTTTTTCCAACACGCTTGCTCTATCGGGGTACTCCGGCATGGGTTCTAAAATCGATCGCATGCTCGGCCCAAGACGAAGAAGCGCCAAGTACTCGAGCGAACGTTGTTGCAACTCAGTGTTCATCGACGTCGACGTCTCGGTGAACACTTGAACAATCTTCGCCATGGCGGGCTGATCGCATCCGCGATGGAGGGCGATTTTCACATACGCCGTGAGCATGATGCCGCGTGTGGTGTCATCGGTGCCGTGGAATAACGGGAGCAGCATGTCGACGTATTGCGAGGGGGGAATCGGAAGCAAGTACCCGAATTCGCCGAGGCAATATGATATGGCACGAAGAACTAATTCATTGGCGGCGCCATCATCGCGAAGCTTGACAAACATGAGTTGCGCCGTGCTGGCGTGTAACTCCGGATTATTCGTGGCGATTTGCACGAGACGGTGCCACAAATCATCATTGATGAAATCGCCGGCTTTTTCAATCAACTGCAAGGCGACTTGGATGAACCACATTCGATCGTTAACGCTGTATCTTTCGGCCAAAATAGCCGTCTTCAGCGCCAACTCTTCACGAATATCGAAATCCGCTGTAACGAAGTAGTTGAGCAATTCGTTAATGACGGAGTGCACGTTGGAGGCGTCGCACATGGAAAAGAGCAACGTCAACGCGCGCTTGCGAATGGTTATATCCGCATCATGCAATGAGCTAATCACGGCTTCTTCGTATGCTTTAATTGAGTCACGCAAATCCGGCATCGCCGCCAAAGCGGTGAGCGTGTTCAGCGCCAAGTATCGAATGTTAGGCTCTTTCATCGTGAGAAATTTCCCCAGGAGCTCAACGCAAGGATTCAGTAACTCGTGCGCATAGTCCATACTAGTGACTAAGTTGATCGCCTCAAAAAGAATCGCGTGCAGAGCGTTGTTCTTGTTGAAGTTCTTCACCATGTCCGTGCCAGTCAAAATGGTCTTCATCACCTTGAGTTGCGAGTCCAACAGCTCGGGATCGTCGGGCGTGGGAAAGTACTGCAAGATCTTCATGCACTTCACCTGCAACCAAGGCGAGGGAATGCCATAGTACAAGTACTCTGGGGGTATGTCAACGTTGCGTGTCAAACGTTCCATGATGGCGATAACCTTTGGCACACACATTTCATACCCAGCGGCGTCGTGTTGCACGATGCCGAGCAACAACCCCAAAACACCAACCAACACCCCCAAGTCTCGCTCAGCATCGAGCAAATCCGTCAACTTTTCCGCGAATGTTTCGGCGAGAAGAATTTCTTTATTCTTCCGGAACAATCTGAGCAAGCACAACGCCGCCTTCTTGCGCACCACGGGTCGAATAGTCGGTGTAGTTAAAATCGTCTCGACATCCCCCGCGAGCGAATCTGCGAATTCGCGACCACCGACATTCGCAATGCACGCCAACCCGAGGCACTGACTGGTCTCGTTACGCGAAATCACATCGTTACGAATAGAGTTAATCGTCATCCGAAGGAACTCGTTGCGTTCGTTCAGAATGACGCTCGTCGTCATGTACCCGACTTGCTTTTCCGCGTACGTCGACGCGCTAATCAACTTCAACGCCTCCGTGTGACCAAAATCTACGTTATACCCGAGCATGTAGATGTACAACAACTTCAACACATACTTTTTCCGATCATACGGCGTCAACGTCGCCGCATACTTGGTAAACTTCTTGCGCACGTTGGCGAGCTCGCGTTCCACCCTCGCGCGCTCTTGCTCCTACGTTTACACACCGCACACGTACCGTCAGTTCGAACCCTTTACGCGCGTGCGACCGCGCGCGCGCGTCGTCGCCGCCGTTCTCATCGCGTTCGCCAGCGCCAGCGCGCGCGATCGACCGCACGGTGCGCGCGAAACCAACACAACACCGGGATCATCGTCGAGCAGTCAAACAATCGCCATGCACATCTCTCTCGCGCGCTCGCCGTCGCGTCGTCGTCGCGCACCTTATTCGCACAATTCCGCACGTCCTGCACGAACACCGTCAGGCCGCGCATGCCACCGAGAAAAGGCGCCATGGCGTCGGCGTCGTCGGCGTCCGGGGTGCGCGCGCGCGACTCTAACGTCTTCACCGCGTCAACGCCACACGCTCGCGCGCGAGCGGCGTTCGCACGCCGACGTCGAGGACGACGACGGGTAGCATGCGCGATGGGCGCACACGCCGCGGTCGCGTGACGTAAACACCGCCGCGACGACGACGACGACGACGACGACGACGACGTGCGCGCGCATGGACTGGTTTGGAACGATGGGACAGCGGACGGAGCCGCGGGCGTTTGCGCGGCTTCTGGTGGCGCTCGCGAGCGCGGTGGCGCTCGCGTGCGCGGGCACGGCGCATGGGTTGGCCACTGGACAATCCATGGCGCTCGATGCGATCGATGTCACCACTGGTCCGGCGCTAGGAGGGACGATCGTGACGTTTACGGGGGAGAATTTCGCGAGTTCAAACTCGTCGGCGTGTCAGTTTGATACCAAGGTTGTCACGCCGTCGACGTTACAGACGACGACGATGGTGTGTTTGACGCCACAGTTTGCGGATGAGCGTGGTGGGTTCGTGGCGGTAGGGGTGACGTTGAAGAGGACGTCGAGAGACGCGCTGACGGAGCCGTTGCAACCGTACGAGACGTTCAACTACGCAAAAACGATGGTTGTGTCTGGGGCGTACCCTACCGATGCCCCGGTGAATGGAGGTGAAATAATATATGTCACCGGTTCACACTTGCACGAGACAGCGAGCGTGCGCTGGACGGAGCCAGCGACGCATGTTGGCGTAAATGTGGTATCGAGCGCGCTCATTCGTTGCGAGAGCCCGCCGGTGACGAGCTCGGAGATTTCATCGATGATTATCCCAACTTTTGCGGCAACGATGGCGATTTATGATGCAAATGTAGCAGCTGCGGTGGTGGCGAAACAGGTTGTGTCCGTGCCGCCGCGGTCAAGAGGAACATTTGGGTTTGTTTTGAACACGGATGCGTTTGGGTTGACAAGCATAGCGCCGACGAGCGCGAACACCACAGGTGGCACGTACATTTTAGTCAAAGGTACGGGTTTCACAAGTAGTGGAGGTACAGATGATGGCAATTTTATATCGTGCTATTTCGGCACCATTGGTCCGATTGATGCGCGAATCACTGGCACGTTGTACGCGACGTGCGCGACTCCAGCGTATCCAACGACGGCAAATGTTCCTTTCCGTCTCGGCGTAGGAAACGGCCGCTTTATCTTGCCTACAGCCGCGACCGTTTCGTTCGCAGACGCAGTGTGGTCGACGACAGATCCCTTGTATGTGGAAGAAGATGCGAGTCTCTTGGTGATGAATCCGACGTTGACAGTGGTGAATGGCGCAGTGCCGTTTGACGTCGTCGTCGGAGGTAACTTTTTTATCGAAGGCTCGGGCATGTCGTTTGATTCAGACGAAGGTTGCGTGTGTACGTTTCCAGACGGAACCACATCACCGATGCTATTCATTTCGAGCGCCCTCGCTCGATGTTTGGATGTACCATTATTCTCCACGGGCTCGGGAGACATTAAACTTAGCTGTAGCGCGGATATCAACTCGGTCACACGAACCGCATATCTGTCGACTTTGCCAGCGCCGGGTATTACGTCGGTCAATTACAAAACCATAACGTACCAAGGTGGTGTGGCCCTTCAGGCAGTTGGCACGAATTACCCTGATGAAGGTGAGAGTCGGTCGTATTCCGGGTGCCATTTTGGGACAATCGGTCCCATTCACGCGCGTTATTTGACATATAAAATAGCCGAGTGCGTGACGCCCGCGTTGTTACCTGGCTTGAGCGTAGTACTTGGTTTTGGGGCTACGGAATCAGTAGACTTGGTGCAGTACAGTAGCATTAGCATACCAGTGACGACTGAGGCGTCGTCGGCGACAAAGGTCATTCCGCCGTTGTGGCTTTCGCCTCCTACAATGTATGAATCTGGTTCTACGGCGATATTTAGTGTTGGTGACCATCAAAGTTTGGGAACTTTGTCCGTAGGTACGCTCACGTGTACATTTGGGTACAACATTACGACTACTGGTACGGCGGCGGCGCCAGTAGTGTCGTGTCCGGCGCCTGCTGGATTGTCGCCTGGATTCACAGTCGTGCGACTGTCGCGTGATGGCGCCGCCGCGTCGCTTGATTCGGCGGCTATCATTCTCATCAAGATCGACCATCACGTAGCATCAATTCATCCGCGACAGACGTGGGGTCCAACAGATGTGTTGTACGCAACGGGGACAAATTTCATCATCGCTGACGGCGCAGTTGATCCGTCAAAGTCGTTATGCGTTTTCTCAGGGGCCGGTGCGAGTGGTGGAGTGATTATATCTTCTGTTCTTCTTGCGTGCGAGTCGCCCGTAGTAGAGACGGCGCCGACGACCGAGCGCTGGATGGCACCATGTTTTGAATCGTGTTCGTCGACGACGGCGTTACCTTTGGGATCGACAAAGAACGCCGTGCATTCACGCGTCTCACTCACAACCATGGCGCACGCTTACTTACAGACGAGCGATGCCAGAAGTGGTTGGACATTTGGAGGTACACCAGTACGCGCGACGCTCTCCAGCGCCGTTGCGAGCGATACGTTAACTTGCGTATTCGGTACGACACGCGTCCAAGCGAGACCAGCTGGCGTTGACGTCGCCGAAAACGCTGGCGCCGTCGCGCAAGGTTCAAACCTCGAAATTGACTGTATTTCCCCCGCACGCGTGCGCGGTGCTGTCACTGTATACGCCACCCTCGCACACTCCACCGCGCCTCTCGTCGAAGGCGGTATTTCGTTCACGTACAAATGAACATAGCACTTTTTAGACACGTGTTTGTAAAACATACTGTAGCAGCTCACATGACGCCACACGACGACGCATCGCGCCACCGACGACCAATCGTACGATGACAGCCCCGCGCCCAGGTGTGGCGTATCGCCTAGGACGCGCGCTCTTCCTGTCCCTCACCGACGTCGCGAACGCCACGCCGCTGCTCCGCACCAGAGGCCCATCCTTTGTGATGCCACCGGCGAGCGGTTTCGTGCCCCTCGGGGAGGGCGGTGACGCGACAGCGCGCGAGCTCGTCGAAGCGATGGATTCGTTCTACGATTCCATCGTGATCGGGAGCTCGGGCGAGGACGATCCAGGGGTGGTGTTCGCCGGGTACGGTGAACCGTTACTGCGGGCGGAAACGTTGTGCGACGCCGTCGGGCGCATTCGCGAGAAAAGACACGGCATACGGCTTCGCGTGGTGACGAACGGTCTCGTGGATGCGTCTATAGCGCAAAAGTTATACGACGTCGGTGTGCAGACGGTATCTGTGAATTTAGCGAGCGCAAATCCAGATGAATATCAGCGGTTGATGGCGCCCGTCGACGGACGCTCGCACGCCGACGTGTTGGCATTCGTGGAAGCGGCAGCGTCGGCTGGGATGGATGTTGAGTGTGTCACGGTACAGACGCCTGGCGTGGATATTGTGCAAGCGAAAGCGCTGGCGTTGGCGCTTGGGGCGGTTAGTTTTCGCACGCGCGAGTATTTTCCATAGTTTTTTCGGTTTCGGTTTCTAATTTGTTACAGCGAATATCTATTTTACTTACCATCCGAGAACCGCGAGCGTTTTGCCGTGGATTCCGGAGAAAGTTTCGTACCGGTTCGCTTCGGCGGTGCGGGCGTTTGACCGTCATCCATGCTCGTGAGCGATGGAAACTTGCGCACGACTTGGGACATCGAAATCGGCGTCGACAAACCGTTTGGTTGCGATGGATTGAATTGAGTCCCAAGTGGCGTCTCGGCGATGACACCCGGGCGACCGGCGACGACAGGTGTTTCAGCAACGACGTTGCTAAATAATGGTGGCCGCGTGGCAACCGCGGGCGTTGCGGCGATGCGCGCGTTACCTCTGTCAAAATTTCCTCCGCGCGGTACTGGCGTAGCTAACGGAAGTTCATGAATGAGCTGACGAGACGTGCCCGGTAGCTTCGGTTTGGGCGGCGCAAAAGGCTTGGGATTCACAGTTACCTTGACTTCGCGCCTCACGATGCGGCCGCGCGCAAAGTGATGCCACGATTGTGGAGGCTTTTCTTTTGGTGGAACCATCACCTGCTTCTCCTTGATGGGACGTGAATACGTCAGAGCGTCAGGTCGCTTTGGCTTTCTAGGCGACCGACGAAGTGGAACTGGCGAAAACGGCGTGAGAGCTACACTCGAATCCGCGACCGGCATCGCTTTTTCCAAAGACACACCAAGTTCGTCTTGCAGCAAACGCAATGTCCCAGGAAGGTTGCCGTTGTATTTTGGAATCAAATCGTTCTCCATCAAAGCCATGATTCCTGGCAGGCCGCTGGGAACGAGCACGAAGGTGATTTCGTTCAAAAGCTTTGCCACGTTTTTCATCGTTTTCTTCTGACCCTTCTTTTCTAAAATACGATCTTCAAGTTCCTCTGGAGTTTCCTTTCGAGCTTCACTACGCGCCGAGTCAACTTTGAGTCCTGCAAGTTGAAGCGCGATGTGCGCTTGTAACAAATATTCCCTTCTCTTCGCGACTTTCGACGGAGCCTTTATGTAAGACAACGCAAGCTTTTTCGTTGGGACCGAAATTGCGCTTTCCAAACGATTAATGAGATCATCTATTGCGATGGTTCCATCGATGGCATCCACACTCTTCCGGAAGCGATAAATCAAAGTACCCGCCAACTCGCTCAAGTCTGGGTCGAGATCATCTTCTCCATCCTTGAACTTTGACACAATGGCATCATATTCAGACCGCGCGGCTATTTCGATGTCTTCTGGTGAACCGTGCCACGGGCTCACCTGCGATTCAACGAGCGCCGCCGCCATGAGCGTCGATGTGAGCGAACGCTTGGCCTTCACCGGTCGTGGTGGTGAGACAATACCATTGTGTGCTTTGAGCATCGACTTGAATTTCGTATCTAGTGCAGATATGAACTCTTCTTTTGTGCTCTTTGTCGCGCTCTCTCGCTTCGTATTCTCCGAGTGTAAGCGAGCCAGCATCGTTCGAGTATTCACTGCAAAATCACGCGACGCGTACCAAGATTCAAGCCTCGATGCCGCCTGCATGACCCCCCGCGTTTGATCGGTAGAGAACGCCTCTTCGAGCGTGTGCAATTCGACTGGAGCGTGTTGTACTTGCGATGGTTGCGTGCCAAGAGAATCGTTTGTCAACTGCGTTAGTGCCAAATCTTGTGTCGATGGAGGAGAATATGTCTTGTCTTGTAAATCATCTCGAACACCGGTGAGTAACACCTCAATATTTTCAAGAGAACCCAAGGACGAACGCTGCGATAATAATTGCCCGAACGCCGTGAACGTATCTTTTGCTTTAGGACTTTGGTTTGCATCTTCGTGCGGCACCCGCATCATTGTAATCAAGAACGACGCACATGTAAGCGGTTCTAGAATACCAGCGTGCTGACTTCCACGCGAGTCCCAACGTATAATCGCAGCAACACTTTTTAATACCAACATAGCTGAGAGCGCTCGAACCGGTGAATCGTCAAAACTCACGATTGTTTGCGTTTCAACGAGCAACGAAGGTGCTGGAATTTCACTACGATTGATAAAGGCAGTTATCGCAATCGAGCCATCACATCGCGATGCGCGCACATTGCCCAGACGCAACGCATTCGAGCCCGTTTCGACAACAACGTCTATATCTCCGTATGAGTCGTCTGCGTGCGTTTCACCTCCCTTAATCTTGCTCGAGCGCGCGGCGCTAAATTGGCCGAGCGCAGAGTACAACGGTACCCATTGGGCGATCCTAACGGCGGCATCCAACGGAAACACCGCACCTTGAAATTTCCTAAACACGTCGCGTAAAATGTCCCCAAATATGCCAGTGGGTTCAGGTCCTGTGAACAACAAGTGTGCCCGAATCTTATCGCGCTTGAATCGATCCTCGATGCCTTTGAATGATTTCAGCACCGCCGCTGCATCCAATCCGTGCACGGGCACGCGCGCCGGAAGTGGTGCGATGATGAAGACTACGCTATAATCGTCTCCATCACTTGCGTCATCATCCCCGAAGGCGCCTAGACCGGCACCAAAACTCTTCTGCTCAAAGTCATTCGTCACGGCGCCAATGTTTCGCGTTAAATTTACCAACCAACTCTTTGTGTCATCCAATCCATCGGCGTGCGCGCGCCCAACAATCTCGGTGGCGTTCGAATATCGCTCACCATACGACACCATGATGTCATCCACGCGAGTCATCGCACAATCCAAATCTCTCGACGTGCACGCGTAAAACTCCCCAAACGCAAAGACGCGCTCCGACGTCGACGTCTCCATCGACTCGCTATCAATCTCTCGCACGCGCGCATCAAACGCGTGTGGCGCCAACATCGCATCGCACATTCTCACGCTAAACTTCACGCCGGCAGCCGTCGGCGTGACCTGTTTCAACGCATCCGTCGCTCGTTCGAGCGCCCGAGCGACAAACGTCCCAACCTCAGCCGAAACCGCCGCGCGACGTCGACCTCCATCACCAATACATGACGACGACGACGTCAACGACGACGACGACGACGCACGCGCATCAATCAAAAAGCACACCTGCCGAGGCTGCCCCGGCATCGATCCAATCCCTCGACGACGCGCGCGGCTACACACAAATCCCACCCGCGACAGATGCCAAAAGTTCAAAAACCACACGCGCGAATCCACCACCTCCAACCGTCGTCGATGACCCCTCTCGCGCGCGCAGACGCGTTGAACGAACGACTATCGATGCGATGCGCGATCGGCGCGAGAGTCGCCGCGACGCCCGTCGCCGTGTGCGGCGCGGCGCGCGCGAACGCACGCTGGGCGCGTCGTCCTCGGTCCGTTTTAAACATCTGTGATACAAGGGGGACCAGCGCCCCGTGCGACCGCGGTCGTCGTCACTCGCCCGCCGCCGTCGGTTGGTTCGTTCGCGCGCGCGCACGAGCGTGACGTGCGCACATTTCGTTCGCCGCGGGTGGCGCCGGCGTCGAACGTTGGCGACGTCGGCGCGGTGCGACGCGGTGCGAGGCGGCGCGAATCGTCGGGCGCATTCTGGGCCGCGGGTAATTGGCGCGCGCGATGTCCGCGAATGAGCGTTCGGGAGGGATGTCCGCGGCGTGGGTGGATGCGTCGCGTGTTCCGACGTCGTCTGTGGTGAATGTGCGTGGGTACGTCGATAATCGACCGAAAGATACGCGGGATGTAGAGCGGGCGAAGGGCGTGTACGTGCCTCCGAGCGTGGATGAGGCGCGCGCGCACGGGGACGCAACGCAGCCGCGACAACTGAATGAGCGCGGGCAGTTGACGGGATTTAGTATGCTTGATCAGAATTTGGATTTGGGCGTGGAGTTTAGTCCAGGGGTGCAGGGGTATTTTCTAGTCGTAAAGGCGTTGGCGTTGTTATTTTTGGCGTTGTTTGCGTTGAACGTGCCAGTGATGTTTATAAACTATACGTCGACGTATTACGCGTCTGAGTACGAGGCGGATCCGTTGCGAGGGACACCTCCTGTTGTTGAAGAAGGAAGTCCGTCGCCGACGTTTCACTCGTGGTATGTTGATTGGCATTGGGCGAATCCCATGTCTGCGAGTTTAGGAACGGTGGCGCCCGACAACGTACCACAGCGAGAGTGGCTTGTCGCTGGCGCCACGAGCGGAGTTTTGCGATGGAGCTCGAGTAAGATACAATATTTGCGATTTGGAGTCGTGATGGACATTATTGGTTCCGTCATCGTGGCGATCGTCGCGCCGATCATTATTGTTTTGCTCAACCAAACCGATGCTGCGCTCTCGCGCGGGACGGTTACGCTGCGTGATTACACAGTTCTCGTCAGTGGCTTGCCATCGGACGTGAACGAAGAAGAGGTGCGATGTTTTTTCGCTCTCAAGTACGGCATGGTGGCGGATGTAACACTTGTAAAAACTGAGTGCGGTCAAGTGAATAAGCAGCGGTTAAGACTGAAGCTGATGGAGGATTACGACGAAGCCGAAGCGGCGCTCATTGCGAACGGTAATCGTGGTGGAAGCGGTGCGAAGGATGCCATCGAAAAAAGGATTGTCAAGCTCGACAAGAAACTTGCGCGCATCAAGTCTAGAACGCGATGTAAGCGCGTGAGTGCATTCGTGACATTTGAAAAAGAGGAGACAAAAATTGAATGTTTGCTGCGCAATCGCCGAAGCTGGTTTGCGTACGTACTCAATTTCCCACGCAAGGACAGGTTCAGAACGAAAGTTCGTTTCCTTGTAAGATCTGCCCCTGAACCGCATGATGTGAAGTTTGAAAACTTGAACATGTCAAACAAGGTTTGGCGGCGACTGGCGGTGTGGTTAGCTATATCAGCAATCGTGTGCTTTTGCTATTTGTTTCTGCGGCTTCTCGTGGATGAAAAAGAAAAACGATGGCATTCCGCCTCCATGGATGGTGAGTTACTTGCAGACGAGATTGGGATCGTTATCGTGAAGGATCGCGGAGAACTTACGCGTGATGCTCAAGCTAGCCAATTCAAAACAGCATGTCAAACTCGATTGAACGAGTGCGGCGTGGCGTTTTCAAGTGGCACTCGGTTCGCGGGTGTACCCTGGGGCGCGCCACCACTAGTATTTTACACGGATCCAATGGCAGATGACCATGACCGCGCCTATGGACAACAAAATTTCGTTAAAGATATGAAATTATGTGCAGGTGAGCCGGAACGATGCCCGGTGAGTGAAGACATGGCCAAGTGCTACGCGTGTCACTGCGCGAGTCAGTCCTATGGCCTGCCAGATGCCGTCGTGAAACCGTATAACAAGGCTATTCGAGACGCATGTGAGCCATACGTTGAAAATGGACCAGGGGAGTACTATCAATGGCTCTGGAATTCGTTCTGTATTGTGCTCATGAATCAAATACTCACTATGGTTGTGCCAGCGCTCGCCGAACTCGAGCGCTTTAAAACGCACGCGCAGACGCACGCGCGGAAGACAGAGCTTATATTGATCGCAAAGTACGTGAACGTCGCACTCATATACCCGCTTCTCAATGCTAACTTGACTCAAGCGGCCAAGTACATGCCACTATTGAAACAAATTTTTCGACTTAGAGGGGAGTATCCCGACTTTGTACCCGAATGGTACAACGACGTCGGGTTGGTAATCTTCTTTGTGGTCATGCTCAGCGTCACGTTTGGCGTAATCAGGCGAATTTCCACCGATTTATATACCAAATTACGCCGAAAAATTGGCGTAGCGACTGCCAAGACGCAAAAGAAGCTCAACGAAGCGTTTGAAGGACCGGAACTCGACATTGGTACCAATTGTGGGGACATTGCGTTCAAGGTGCTCGTGGTGTTGACATTTTCGAGCGGTATGCCATTGCTATATTTGGTACTCGCAATGTTCTTCGTATTGACATATATCTACGATTGGCATTTACTGTTGCACGTCTGTCGTCGGCCGGAGAGAATGAAGATCTCAATCGTCAAGTATGTCATACGCGTGCTTCTATTTGGCGTTGGCATGCACTGTTTGCTTGGTTTCTGGATGTGGAGTTATCACTGGGCTCCTGATGTTTTCAAACCCAAGGATATCAGTGAATCACTGATAGCGAAGCACAGCCCTCTGGCGTACGCCATAGGAGGGCTAGATTACAATCCTCTTCACAATAACTCGATGTTGCTGGACACCGTGCGAGCCACGGGCTCGGCGACGGAGTACTTTCTCAATTATCATTCCATGAATATTGGCAGGATCACAGATGGAGATAGTATTGAAGGTCCCCCGCGCGTACCTGTTCGCTTCGTTGAGCGACCCTGGAGCGAAACGGGTATGCCATTCATGGTGATGATGATTACAGTCGTCGGTGCGTCATTATTGTGGTGGATTGCATACAAGATTCAGCACTTGGGCACGGCAAAGTCACAAATTATTGCTGACCGCAAGAATTTACCGCATCTTCACAATGCCATAGCGGCGGGTATTCTCGTGGGTTCGACAACGTATCAGCCGCGTATGCTTCGCAGGTATCGCTTCTTGTTCGAGGACGAATACAAAAAGTCATCGCCGCGCACCGCCGAGTCGCAAGAGACGCGAACAAACGTCGCGCACAGAGGTGACTCGGTGAATTCGAGAGACGAAGATTACTACGATGAACAAAAGTACGATGATCGATACGACGCGAGTGAATATCATGGTGGGGCACCTTGGGGAAGTCAAGCGGACGGAAGCTTATACGGCGGTGAACACAAGTATCGCGGCCGCGGGTCGCGCGGCACGCGCCAACGCGACGGCGGCCACGGGCACGTGTACACGGAAGGTATTCCCGTCGATGTCCGCGCACTCGGTGTATCGACGGATTACAATCATCGCACGAACAATACTTTCGATGTCAGCGATCAGTCTGGTAGCGACTTTGAATACTCTGACGACCAAGACTCTGACGGAGGTACGTTGGCTGACGACGTCTCCACGCAGAAGAGCGACTCTGACCGCGAAGACGAGTACGTCAACGACGAATCTCGGCGCCCGAGTTGGCTACATTAATGTACACAAGATAGCAAACCCTAGCTTAGCTCACAATTAGATGGTACAGTATGCAGTATGTATGTAACACAATCACACACGCAGGCTGTTCTTTTAAAGTTGAAAGCGTTGATGAAATTACAACAGCGGCTCAAATCGCCGCCGATACTTATCGGTTCGCGACCCTGCGCGCGCGCGCGTCATCAAATCACAAACTTCGAAATCTCGCAACGAGGCCGAATTCGTTCATGATTATCATTCTATAGCGCGCGTGCGAGTCGAAAACCGACGAAAATCTACACCACATCGCGCGTTTACGGGCGAGAAAGGCACGAGAGAGACCCAGCACACGTGACTGACGTCATCGCATGAGTGAGCTTCTCAAGCCCATGTCCGCGCGCGATGCCCGCGTGATGGGCGCGTTATTTCTTCCCGGGTGGAGCAAATCTCGTGGTTTGAGATTTCTTCTGCTCTGGGCGCTTGTCGAGCGTCTTTCCGCCAGTCTTATCCTTTTTGCTCGCCTTGAGGAAGCTCCAGACACCGGTACCCTTGAATTCATCAGTCTGTCCGGCGGCGTATAACGCGCCATCGAACGTGGTCTTGATGGTTCAAAAAATTGGCATGGTTACGTGTGTTGTTGTGTTTGTATTTAAATGAACACGCGAAGATACGCGTGGCAAAATGTGAGGTTGAGCTCGGTCGACGGTTTCGTTTTACAACTTTCAACCGCGTCATCGGTCGAGTGATTCAACTTTTCAACACGCGTCACTCGTGATCATGACATCCAAAAATAAAAGCAAACACACCTATTTGTTTAGGTTATTACAAAATCGCCACAAGCTCAACGTCAAAGTACAACGTGGCGCCGCCCGGAATGACCCCGCCTGCGCCTCGAGCGCCGTACCCCAAGTCCGCCGGAATAATGAGCTTACGCTTACCGCCCACTTTCATCGCGGGCACGTCGTCGTCGCCCAAGATCCCAAGACCCCATCCTTTAATGACTTGATCTGCGCGAAACGTCAACGGCGAACCGCGTTCGTAGGACGAATCAAACACGCGCCCGTTCTCCAAGCGTCCCGTGTAGTGCGCCTTGATCGTTTGCCCCTTGACCGGCGACGCGCCCTCGCCCACGACGGCATCGCAATACGCCAATCCACTCTTCGACGTCGTCGGCTCGCTCGCGCACTCGAACGTCGGTAATCCACGCGCGGCAGACGCGTAGGCGTGCGTGAGCGTCGCGCTCGATGCCAAAAACGCAACCATGGCGTGACGCCGCGAAGACGCCGCGTTCGCGCTCGCGTCCCCGTTCGCGCGCACAGACGCCACCGGCGTCGTCGCGCGCGTGTGCACCGAGCGTCGCGTCGCCATGACGCGCGCGATAGGGGTCGCAGTGCGGCTCATGAGCGTCATCATTCGCGCGCAGGTGAATGGCGATGGGCTCAACACCCGCGCGCTCGGCGTGCTCGCGCGTCAGTCGACGACGCGAACGTCAATCGACCGACGCCCGCGGGAGACGAACGCGAGATATACGCGCGCAGGACGTGTAACGCGACGGACGACGACGACGACGACGCGCGAGAGAGACGGAGAGAGTCGACGGCGCGAGTCGACTGACGGGACAGCGAGGCGCGGTAACACCCAACCGCATCGGATCAGCCGCGTGTGCGAGAGCGCGTGTCGAGGCGCGAGAGAGGCGACGATAGGCGCGCGTGATGTCGACATTTTTGAAAATGTTGAACGTCTCCAACGCCACGTCCGTGGTTGAGCTCATCGAGGAGGTGGACGAGTTGATGGATTGGGAGCGGGATCCGCTGCGCTACTTCTGGTGCACGTGCGTGATGTGTTCGACGTTGATGTGGTTTGGGTTCGCTGGGGATAATTTGCAGTATTATCGCATGAATGGAAGGTTGTCGTACGCTGGAGGGGCGACGAATCGTAGTATGTGGGCTGAGTCGTTCGGTAAGCACGGGGTGATGTTGTTCTTGTATCGGTTGTCGGCGTTTCTCGCGTGCGCATATTACGAGTGGTCAGAGAAGATTTTACCGCGCGTGACGCTGAATAAGGATACGGAGATGTATGGATTGGACATGTCGTATTTCTTGAACTTGCACGATTGGACAGTGCACGCGGTGACGGTGTTCTTCTTTATGGCGACGTTGGCGAGCGTGCAGGGGTTGTTTTCGCGTTCGGCGACGCAAGACCACTACATCGGGCACCAAGGGCGATGTAACACACTCGGTCACTGGGTTTTGGCGTTGTATGCGATTGCGTTTACGACAAGTGTGACGTTTTTATTCACCGTCTTGGCCGAGGCATTAGTGAACCCGCAGTGCGTGCCTTCGAGCTCGAGAGGCGAATGGGACACGTTGTTAGATCCGGCGTCCAGATTGTGCTACTTGGAGCCGCTTTACATGGTTGGGTACTTGGGTAATGTCGTGCTCTTGCTCGTGGAAGCATCGCTCGGGCGATTGACGTACTCGAAGAGCTTGATATCTCAACCGATTTTCTTCTTGTCGACGTTTTTCTTGGCGAGCCAATTCAACGTTTTTGTTTTGGGAGGCGATTGGCCGTACAAGTGGACAAACTTCATGCGCAAAGAGACAATTCTCTACGTCAACCTCTTCATGTGGATCTCTATGAAAGTACACATGGGCTTAGTGAAGTTCTTGAAATCTGCGTCAAACCAAGCCGCGATCAAGAACCTTGAGGAGAGGGTGCCACTATTTATGTGAGCGCTTTGGACGGCTGAAGCGCTTTAGACATTTAGAAGACTGTAACTTTCAAACTATTCAAAAACATGAATGACGCGCCGCGTCAATTATTATTTGTGTGTCTTTTTACAAATCCCACTCGTCATCTAGTCTTTTTTCCCCTTGGCTGGCGAGCCGCTCCCGAGCACCTTTTTGCGTTGGCCCAACATGTACGAATACAACATCGGAAAACCAGGCACGTAGCCAGCGAAGAACATCAACATCACCGACGGTAAATGGAACGAAATGTTCGCCGCATTTGGCATCGGGTACGCCAACGGATTCGTCTTCACCAAGTACCCAAATCCACTATACGCCAAAAACAATTCTGAGCTCACGCCGAGCGGATACAAGACGATGAACAACGTGTATCGGCACCAAGTTATCACACGCGGGACGTCCCCGAGCAATTTGAAAAAGTAGAAACTATAGCGAATAACTTCAGTGATGCCCCAGGCGAACATGAGGGACGGAACGCCAATCTCAAGCGGACCGGCGACGTGGAAGCTCGCGACGCGCGCCGGCGGAGCGAGCACGAGCACGCCCCACACCACCATCAAACGCGACGAGACTTGCATTGCGGTGACGAGCACTGGTGAGCGCGCGATGCCGAGCGCAGCGTGCACGACCTCGAGTACGGCGGCGGTTTGAGCGTAGAGCAACGGCGTCTCAATCGCGGCGTATACTGCGCGCGGACCAGAGGCGAGCGAGGTTTGCGCGGTGAGCGCCAACACGTACGCCCAGCCGACGATTAACACGGCATTGTACGCTAAAAGATATGCCTTCGCGAGAGACATTGACTATGTTGTGCGGTGTGCGTTACTTACGTTCGCGAGGCGATACTTACGCGAGCGTGATAGTGAAGCGCGCGGGTGCTACTCGCGTTGTTGTTTGTGTTATTCAACTGCGTCAGCTAAAATCTTCAATTGCACACGCGACTAGGCGAATTGCTGGAGCTCTGGCGGTATGTCTTGAGAAGAATCTCGCAAAATGCCAACTAATTCACGCGCATGCTTGCCATCATTCACGGTGAAGAAGGTGTACGATTTTCCGCGCGAGCCCGCTCGGCCCGTTCGACCGATGCGATGAACGTACTCTTCGCAATTTTTTGGAAAGTCGTAATTCACGACGAGTTTAATATCTTTGATGTCTAAACCTCGGCTGGCGACGTCGGTGGCTATCAGTATCGGGTTCGTCTCTCCGAGTTTGAACTCACCGAGGATCCAATCTCGTTCTTCTTGAGTTTTATCGCCGTGAATCCCGAGCGCCGGCCACGAATCGCCTCGCAGCCTTCGCGTTAATAAATCAACCGACGCCTTGGTTTCACAGAACACTATCATGCGACTCCCATCCATCTCTTGCTCGAAAATTTGAATGAGTTTCGAATATTTCTCACTGTTGTCAACGACGCGAACGTGTTGCTCAACGGATTTACTCGCGAGTAATCCGTCTTCAACACCGCCGACGCGAATCGTGCATGGTTCGCCGCGAACAAACTCTCGCGCGAGCTCTCGCACCTCTACTGGCCAAGTGGCTGAAAACAGCAAGGTTTGTCTATCGGGTCTAATGTTTTTTACTATCTTGCGGATCTGCGGCTCGAAGCCCATGTCAAGCATGCGATCTGCCTCGTCTAATACGAGAAACGACGTGCGGCGCACATTCGTCTGCCCCCCATCAAGAAAATCGATCAATCTTCCCGGCGTCGCCACGCAAATATCAGCCAAGCTCTTCAATTGCTTTATTTGTGGACCTTTAGGTACGCCTCCGTATATCACTGCATGCCTCAATTCGCTCGACGCGGCGAATTTCGCGACTTCGAGCTCGATTTGACACGCCAACTCCCGAGTGGGCGCCAAAATTAACGCGATTGGACCATCATTCTTCTCCAACACCGGCTGACTATTCACGTGCACGATCGCGGGTAAAACGTAACTTAATGTCTTCCCACTCCCTGTTTCCGCAATGGCGATGACGTCTCGCCCACTCAACGCAATCGGCCACGCTTGGCTTTGAATCGCCGTCGGCGTCGCAAACGCTTGCTTCACCAAGTCCTCGTGCACGTATTTCGGAAACGACGCCTCTTCAAATGTCTCCACCGCCTTGGGCACGTTCATGCCGTCTACTTTAATCCCTCGCGCGAGCATGAACGCCTCGACATCGCGCATCGACCGCGCCGCTACGCGAGGGTGCTCGTAGTACACATTCTTGGCAAACACCAGCTCAACCTCGTCCTCGCGCGCGTGCGCGCCCGCCTCGCCGTTCGTGCGCGCTCTCGCGGCCGCGCCATCGTCGCGTCCCGCACCGTGCACCGCGACGTCGCTCTGCGCGATCGCATCGTCGCAGAGCGCCTCGCGCGCGCGCTCGCGGTCGTCGCGAGCGATGCGTGCGCGCTTCGCCGCCGACGCGTCCGCGCTCTCGCGAAACGGCGGAAACATCGTGGACGACATCGATGACGCGGCTGAAAAGAATCTCCCGCGCTCGGCGTGCGCGCGCGTCGAGCCGCGACCGGCGGCCGGGAGCGTGCGAGCGTCTGTCGATGCAGATAGAGCATCTTGTCGCTTTTACGAGAGCTCACATCGTGGCGCGCCGAGCTCGCGACGAGACCCGACCGAACGCGTTCGTGCGCGTAGGTGTACGTTTTTACGTCAAACGCACGCGAATTTGAAGCGCACGCGCGATGCGGGCGACTGGATTACGCGCGATGCACCGCGCGGTGGCATC
>Ga0222714_10000223_pt1 | contig 68010 bp, 62 predicted proteins | sample C33_3DmetaG_FD_165048 | JGI IMG/M metagenome (GOLD analysis project Ga0222714, IMG submission 165048) | Estuarine water microbial communities from San Francisco Bay, California, United States - C33_3D | ecosystem: Environmental > Aquatic > Marine > Unclassified | place: USA: California... | reverse complement strand
TGGTGGGCCCACCAGGACTCGAACCTGGGACAAACGGATTATGAGTCCGCTACTCTAACCAACTGAGTTATAGGCCCGTATACTTCGTGACTTTGCGCTACTCGTCGTTGCGACAGTTATTCTCATTCGGTCACGTACCTGCAGTACGCTCCCTCTTTCGAAAACTCCCGCGCCTCGATTAGCACAAACTCACTCTGTCTACGCATACTTCGTGGTGTTGCGCTACTCGTCGTTGCGACAGTTATTCTCATTCGGTCACGTACCTGTAGTACGCTCCTTCCTTTAAAATTCCCACGCGTCTAACGAAGAGAGGCGCATTATAATGCGCCCCTCGGTTTGGTGCTATAGCTAGCTGAGGTTAACTACTCGTCTAGGAAGCTACGTAGGTGATCGGAGCGGGTAGGGTGACGCAGCTTGCGCAGAGCCTTGGCTTCGATTTGGCGAATGCGCTCGCGGGTTACGTCGAACTGCTTGCCCACTTCTTCTAGCGTATGGTCGGTGTTCATGTCTATGCCGAAACGCATGCGCAGCACCTTTGCTTCGCGCTGTGTGAGGCTGCCTAAAACATCCTTGGTCGCTTCGCGTAGACCCTCTTCGATCGAAGAGTCGACGGGTGAATCGATTGTCGAGTCTTCGATAAAATCGCCGAGGTGCGAGTCTTCGTCGTCGCCGATAGGGGTTTCCATCGAGATAGGCTCTTTGGCGATTTTGAGCACGCGGCGCACTTTCTCTTCGCTCATGTCCATGCGTTCGCCTAATTCTTCTGGCGTTGGCTCGCGGCCTTTCTCATGAACCATCTGGCGCGAAATGCGGTTGAGCTTGTTGATGGTCTCGATCATATGCACCGGAATACGGATCGTGCGGGCTTGGTCTGCGATCGAGCGGGTAATCGCCTGACGGATCCACCAAGTTGCGTAGGTCGAGAACTTATAGCCGCGACGGTATTCGAATTTGTCTACGGCCTTCATCAAGCCGATGTTGCCTTCTTGAATAAGGTCGAGGAACTGCAGGCCGCGGTTGGTGTATTTCTTCGCAATCGAGATTACGAGGCGAAGGTTCGCCTCTACCATTTCTTTTTTCGCGCGGCGTGATTTCGCCTCGCCTATAGACATCTGTCGGTTGATGTCCTTAATCGTCGCGATGTCGAGCCCGGCTTCTTCCTCGAGCAGGCGCAGCTTCTTCTGAGCGCGCAGAATTTCGACTTTCACGTTGCCCATGAGCTTAGAGTAAGGCTTTTTGCGGCGAATCATGTTCGCAACCCAGCGCTCATTCGTCTCATTGCCAGGGAAGCTTTCGATGAAATCTTTGCGTGGCATTTTTGTGCCGCGAACACACAGACTCATGATGTGGCGCTCATGGCGGCGCACGCGCGTGAGCACTGCGCGAATGTGGCTGAGCAGCGGCTCGAACTGTCGCGGTGTAAGTTTGAATGACTTGAATAGCTCGCCGAGCTTCTCGAGCTCTTTCTGTGCTTTTTCGTCATTGCGACCGTGTTTGGCGACCGAATTGCTGGTTCGCGTGTACTGCTTACGCAGCGCGGTAAAACGAATTTTGGCTTCTTCGGGATCTGGGCCTACCGATGCTTCGTCGTCGTCATCGCTGAGGTCTTCTTTGGCACTCGCTGGCGCGCCGACAGGAATCTCTTCGTCGCTGACGTCGAGGTAGCCGGTTATCAGTTCGTTGAGGCGGCGTTCTTCCGAATCGATGAGCGCATACTCATTGAGCACGTGTTCGACGGTGCCGGGGAAATAGGCCATCGCCTTCATGAGTTCACGAAGGCCCTCTTCGATGCGCTTGGCGATAACGATTTCGCCTTCGCGCGTGAGGAGCTCAACTGTGCCCATCTCGCGCATGTACATGCGGACGGGGTCGGTGGTGCGGCCGGCTTCGTTTTCGACGGCGGCAAGCGCGGCGGCGGCTTCAGCGGCAGCGACGTCATCTGCGCCGGAGTCACCGTCGTCGTTGAGGATTAGCGCATCGGCATCAGGCGCACTCTCGAACACCTTGATGCCCATGTCGTTGATCATCTGGATGATGTCTTCGACCTGATCGGGGTCTGAGATCGACTCGGGGAGGTGATCGTTAACCTCTGAATAGGTTAAGTAACCTTGCTCTTTGCCTTTGGCAATGAGGAGCTTGAGATTGGATTGTTTCGGTAGCAAATCGGCCATGAAATCTCGTCTCGCCGGGTGCAAGCCTGGCTGTTAGGTTTGGTTTACCTTCGGTCGTCTGAGTGCTCGTTTAGCTGTTTATCGGAGCAAGCCGGACATTATAATCGTAAGCGAACGGTTTGGATAGTTTTATGGGCCTATAACGCTGCCGCGTCAGTCGTCGTTAAAGTCTATAAACGGGGGTGGTTCGCTCAGAGGCGCCGAGCGAGCCCACTCGTCGGACTCAGCCGCACTCACTCCGCCGTCGATTGCCTCACCCGAAGTACTTCGCCCGGGCTCGGTCAAAGCGTCATTTTGGGGCGTATTTCGCAGCAGTTCGCTTCTTTTACGCGCTAGTTCCTCACGCATTTTGACAATTCGTTGTTCCTGCTCTGTCTTTTGCAGGAGCCTGTCTATTATTTCAATAAACTCGCTGCCGGTGCCCTCAACGGGGGTGATTTTTTCCTGCCGCAAAAGCTGAGTCAGCTCGCTGTAAAACTCGGTTCCTGCGCAGTAGCCGAGTAGCGCGTAGGTGTCTATCTGGGGATCGCCGTGTACCATTTCAATGAGTTTGGCGAGCACAGCGGTCGTCGTGTCGCTGCAGTCTAAGAGCGGGGCGATGTCGCTTCTGCAATCAAGGGCAATCTCTGGATTACCGAGCAACAGCTGGATTGCTTTCAGGCTAGATGGCGCGCGCTTAATCATCGGCGCAGGGTTTAGGCGAGAGCTGTTCTGCCAACCCCGCTGTCCGTTGCTGCGATGGCCAGTTTGTCCGCCCGAAGGCCCGCTCTTCTGCAGAGAGTAAGTATTGAACTCACCGCCCCCAAAATTCGCGGGGGACGCGGACTGGCCCACGCCTTGATCAGCATAACTTTGCGGAGGCGGCTGAGTGCGGCTCTCCGCCGCAGCCGCTTTTTCGATGAGTGCGTTAAGTGCATCGACCCCAATGCCTAACCGCTGGGCAAGCTGCTCGCGCATGAGCAAGGCAAAAACGCCCTCGGGCAGCTGCGTGATGAGCGGCTGAGCAAGCTCCCGAAGCTTGCCGCGGCCCTGATGGCTATCAAGATCGAGCTCTGCGCTGAGTTTATCGAAGAAAAATTGCTCGAGCGGTGTGGCGTTGTCGATAAGCGTTTCGAATGCCGCCTGGCCTACTTTGCGCACAAGCGTATCGGGGTCTTCGCCTTCGGGGAGGAAAAGGAAGCGCACCTGACGGCCGTCTTCCATTTGCGGGAGCGTCGCCTCCAGTGCGCGCCACGCCGCCGTGCGGCCGGCTTTGTCGCCATCGAAGCAGAACACAACCTCAGGCACCATCCTAAAGAGCCGGGTGAGATGTGCACCGCTAGTGGCCGTACCGAGTGTAGCCACCGCGTAACGTATGTCCATCTGCGCAAGCGCGATAACGTCCATATAGCCTTCGACAATGAGCAGGCGCGAAAGCTTATTGGTTGATTTGCGCGCCTCGAACAGGCCATAGAGCTCTGACCCTTTATGGAATACTGGGGTCTCTGGGGAATTGAGGTATTTTGGCTTGTCGTCCCCGAGCACTCGGCCACCGAAGGCAATGGTTCGACCGCGCGCATCGCGAATCGGAAACATAATGCGGTGACGAAATCGGTCGTAGCCCTTGAACTGGCTGCCGCCGCTCTGACCGCCGCCTTGACCGGTCTCTCGCTCGATTACCATACCGGCCTTGAGCAGATTGTTCTCGCGCTCCGGCGTCGATGCGCAGGCCTTTAAGAGATTATCCCAGCCCGGTGGCGCGTAGCCGATGCCGAAGTCTCGCGCGATAGTGCCGCTCACACCCCGTTGTTTAAGGTAGTCGACAGCACTCGCTCGGCCCTCATGCTTTCGCAGCTGGAGTTGGTAATAGCTATTAGCCTCTTCGAGTAGCGTGTAAAGGTCTGCATTCTCGGCGCGGCGCTTGGTTGCCGCTTTGCTCTCTTCGCGCGGAACCTCCATGCCGTTATCGCGGGCAAGGGATTCAACTGCCTGTGGGAAATCCACCGAGTCGAAATTCATGATAAAGCCGATGGCATTGCCGCCCGCGCCGCAGCCAAAGCAATAATAAAACTGCTTTTCGGGCTGAACGCTAAACGAGGGCGATTTCTCGTTATGAAACGGGCAGCAAGCCGAATAATTTTTGCCGCTTTTCTTCAGCGCAACACGCTTATCGATCACGTCGACGATGTCGGCGCGGCTCAATAAGTCGTCTATAAAACTTTGCGGAATGAGGCCAGCCATGGGCGGGGTGTGATCTCCATTCTTCTTAGCGATCATTGAAAGCGAGTAGACTAAAAGCGAGCAGGCAGCAGGTCTGAGTGTCGTGCCTTGATCGGGAAACGAAGATATTGTAGCGGAAAAGGGCCGTATATAAAGCCGCCTTTCGAAGCGCAACGTTGACTGTGGAAACGGTTGATGGAGCAGGCGCTGGCAATGCCGAGCAATGCGAAGCGCTAGGCGAGCAGGGCTTTTATCTTTGCGCTGACGGCACCCATGTCGACACGGCCCACGACCTGAGGTCGGACGAGCGCCATGACTTTACCCATATCCTGCATGGACGCCGCGCCAGATTCGGCGATCGCCGCTTTGATGATGGTCTCGGACTCCTCTTCGGTCAGAGGCTGGGGAAGAAATTCCTGCAGGACGACTATCTCGTCTTTCTCGACAGCGGCGAGTTCGTGACGGTCAGCCGCTTCGAACTGCTTGATGGAGTCGCGGCGCTGCTTAACCATCTTATCTAGGATGGCTGTGACGCGTTCGTCATCGAGCTCGATTCGTTCATCCACCTCAACGCGCTTAATCTCAGCTAGTGCGAGCCTGATTGCGCCAAGGCGAAATTTGTCTTTCGCACGCATCGCATCTTTCATCGCTTCGGTGAGATTATTCTTCAGGGTGCTATCTGCCATAGTGGCTACTATCCTTAGACCGTGAGTTGGGGAATATTTGGCGCTTTAGAAAACGCTCAGCTTTCAGATTCAGAGCGTAGACGATACCGAGTTTAAATCGTTAAAGCGACAGGCGCTATTCCATGCTCGACGCCGAAACGGCAAGTCTGTTGTGAGCAGGGGGTAGCAACTACTGACTAGCCGGCGAGAGAAACTGGCCGACTAGTATGAGTAACCCGGCCTAGTAGAGGCGCTTAGTCTTCTTGTTTTCGCGCTGTAGCTTCTTCGCATGGCGCTTCACAGCGGCAGCTGCCTTGCGCTTACGCACCGAAGTAGGCTTCTCGTAGAATTCGCGGCGACGAACCTCGGCGAGAACGCCGGCCTTCTCGCAAGATCGCTTGAAGCGACGGAGGGCGACGTCGAACGGTTCGTTTTCTTTCAGTTTTACCTGTGGCATTGAACTAAACACCTACCTTAAATAATGTGATTCAAATTGATTGAAAAATCGCAGTGCTGGCCGATAGCGACCCTCTCCGAATTTCAGGGGCGGTAATATTAATGCGCGAGCCGCGTAATTGCAAAGGAAAACTCGGCGAATGCGCGTGGCGAAATTACTCGGCGGGGCGATAAAATAGTGCGAACTGCTGATAACCAAAAACTGCAGCTTGGGGCGGGCGCTATTCTTTGGCATGATTGCCTCTCCTACATCATTATCCGAGAGATAAGTAATTGAAAGTATTAGGTATAGAAACATCTTGCGATGAAACTGGCGTGGCTATTTACGACAGCGAGGCAGGTTTGCTCGCCGATTGCCTCTACAGCCAGGTCGAGATTCATGCCAAATATGGCGGTGTGATTCCGGAGCTCGCCTCTCGCGATCATATTCGAAAAACGCTGCCGCTGATCGAAGAGGTCATCGAAAAAGCCGGTATTGATGCGAGCGAGATCGAAGGCGTTGCCTACACAGCAGGCCCGGGACTTGTCGGTGCGCTGCTCGTCGGCGCTGCGATTGGTCGCACGTTGGGCATGGCGTGGGACGTGCCGACAATCGGTGTGCACCACATGGAAGGGCATCTACTTGCGCCGATGCTCGAGCCGGAGCCACCCGAATTTCCCTTCGTTGCGCTACTCGTTTCGGGCGGCCACACACAGCTCGTCAAAGTCGGCGGTATAGGCCAATACGAACTGCTTGGCGAGTCTCTGGACGACGCCGCGGGCGAAGCGTTCGATAAAGTCGGTAAGATGCTTGGCCTGCCTTATCCCGGCGGTCCACATGTTGCGAAGCTTGCGCAGAAGGGCGATCCGACGCGCTTCGATTTCCCGCGCCCGATGATCAATCGACCCGGCCTCGACTTCAGCTTTAGCGGTTTAAAGACCTATGTGAGAAACACGATCACGAGTTTGCGCGACGAGGCGGGCGAACTCGCCGAGCAGGATGCTGCCGACATCGCGCGTGCTTTTGAGGAGGCAGTGGTGAACACACTGTCGATTAAGTGTAGGCGCGCGCTCGAAGAGACGGGCTACAAGAAACTCATCATTGCGGGCGGCGTGAGCGCTAATCTGCGACTCAGAGAGGTCTTAGAGGAGGCGATGGCCAAGGTCGATGGACGCCTGTTTTATGCGAAGCTTAAATACTGTACCGACAACGGGGCGATGATCGCTTATGCCGGTTGTCAGCGTTTACTGGCAGGCGAGCGCGATGATCTTGAGATCCGCGCGCAGCCGCGCTGGTCGTTAGAGTCGCTTGCAGCGATCTAGCGCTGTCACTTTGCACAGGATTTATTATGGATATCGTCTACATTCGCGAACTCGAGATCGAAGCCATCATAGGCATCTACGACTGGGAACGCGAGACCAAGCAGACCGTTAGCATCGACCTTGAGATGGGCTGCGATAACACCAAGGCGGCGGCGAGCGAAGACATCGCCGACGCGCTCGACTACAAGGCGGTAGCCAAGCGGTTAATTAGTTTTGTCGAAGGGTCTGAGTTTTTGTTGGTCGAGACGCTCGCCGAGAAGATCGCGGCGATTGTGTTAGAGGAGTTCTCTGTTCCCTGGTTACGGCTGCGCCTCGGCAAGCCTGGCGCGGTAACCGGTTCTAAAGACGTTGGTGTTATCATAGAGCGCGGAGCCAAATAGCCTCACCCAACAAGGATCAGTTAACGTGACTCTCAACACAACGCTTGCCCTGAGCCTCGGCAGTAATATCGATGCGCAGCGCAATATTCGACTTGCGTTAGACACCCTGACAAGGCAGTTTTCGAGTCTCAGCCTTTCTTCGGTATACGAAAGTGAGTCGATAGGCTTCGACGGCGACAACTTTCTGAATCTTGTCGTTGTGGTTGAGACAGATCTGAGCTTGGTGCTTGTGCAGGAATTTCTCAAGCAATTAGAAAAGAGTCAGGGACGCGATCGGACTCAGGCGAAATTTTCGTCGCGACCCATCGACGTCGACATCCTTTTCTACGGCGCCGACGACGGAGCCTCGCTCGGTATCGAACTTCCTCGCGCCGAAATCACTCGCAACGCCTTTGTTCTTCTCCCCCTAGCCGAACTACTCCCCGATGCACAGCACGCGCCGACCGGTAAAACCTATGCTGAGCTATGGGCGAGCTACGACAAGGACAGCCAAAAACTCTGGCCAATCGAGTTTGCATGGCCATAGGCGCAACTTAGCGTTATCGAAGGCTACGTCCACCATCGACTTTGATGGTCTGACCGGTGAGATAGGTGGCCTCGCAGGCGACGAAATATACCGTATCTGCAATGTCCTGCACGCTGCCCAATTTGGCGAGCGGAATCCCCGCCAGCATTTTCTGACGGCCGGTCTCAACGGCTGGATCGGTGTCGTCTTCGAGAGACGGGGGCCATAGAATCGCGCCCGGTGAGACACCGTTCGCTCGCACGTGGGGGGCAAGTTCGACGGCAAGTGATTTGGTCATCGCCTTGAGTCCGGCCTTTGCAATGCTGTAGATCGGGTGTTTGGGCAGAGCGCGATCGGCATGTGTGTCGGTAAGATTGACTACCGCGCCAGAGTTGGCCGTGAGCTCTGCACTCAGTTGCTGGGTGAGGAAATACGCACCGCGCAAATTACTGCCGACAAGATCGTCCCACTGCGCCTGAGTCGATTCGCCGTATGCGGTGGGATAAAACGATGAGGCGTTGTTAACGAGTACGTCCAGCCGCTTGTGATGGGCGAGAACATCGTTGCCTAGTTTGCTCACGGACGCGTTGTCGGTCATTTCGGCATGCCAACAGCTTGCTGAACCTGCGCGGATCGCGTTCAGTTCATCGACCAGCGCCTGAGCGGCAGTAAGCGAGCTGCGATAGCTGATCGCAACGTCGAAGCCGCTTCGATGGAAGGTGCGTGCAATGCAGGCACCGATGCGGATTGCGGCACCGGTGATTAAAACAACTTTAGCTGGCATGGTGATCCTCTGAACGAAGATTTGTGAGGCGTTCATCGATTGCCGCGAGTCTTAGCTCGCGCACGAAGGCGCCGATGTCAGTGGGTTTTGCGTTTTTTATCGCTGCTCCCACATCGATTGTCGTTGCTGTCTCGGCGAGAGTCTGAAGAAACGCGCGCTGGGGGTATTCGCGGTCTTCGAACCCGGTGCGGCCACGAGCATCGGCCTCGCAGGCAAGCAAAAATTTATCGAGACGTTCGGGTCGTCGAAACACATCGATTGCTTCAAGCAGCGTCAGGGCTTTGTCGGCATCGACGAACGCGAGTCGATGCAGCTTTGTGTGGTGCTCGCACACAAGCGCTGCGAGTTTTGCAAAGTCGTTCGGTACCTTAAGGCGCGCAGCGATCGCGTCGAGAAGAGGCAAGCCTAAGGTTTCGTGACCCTTGTGACTCGGCCAGAACGCCCTGTCGGTGACGCCTTTACCGACGTCGTGCACGAGCGTCGCATAAAGTATTTGCGGATCGTCGCTGAGCAGACGCGCCTGTTGCAGACACATCAATACGTGCACGCCAGTGTCAATTTCGGGGTGGAATTTGGCCGGCTGTGGCACACCAAACAGTGCGTCGACCTCCGGCAGCACAACGCCGAGCGCCTCGCAGTCCCGCAGCACAGTGACAAATGCCTCGGGGCTCTGGCTCGCTAGCGCCTTCGCGAGTTCTTGCCACACGCGCTCGCTGACGAGGCTCGCAAGCTCGCCGCTGTGGACGATTTTTCGCATGATCTCATTGGTTTCGGGTGCGACGCGAAAACCTAGCGAGTGAAATCGGGCAGCGAAACGCGCGACTCGTAAAACCCGTAGCGGATCTTCTTCGAACGCGGGCGAGACGTGCCGCAAGACGCGAGCGGCGAGGTCGGCTTGGCCATTGTAGGGATCGATTAACTCGCCGTCGGCAGTTTCGGCAATAGCATTGATGGTGAGGTCGCGGCGGGCAAGGTCTTGCTCAAGGGTGACCGTCTCGTTGGCATCGAAAACAAACCCCGTATGCCCCGGCGCAGTTTTACGCTCCGTGCGAGCCAATGCATACTCTTCTTTGGTTTTTGGATGCAGAAAAACCGGAAAATCGTTGCCAACCTGAGCGAAGCCCAAATCGAGCATCTCGCTCTGGCGCGCCCCGACAACGACCCAGTCTCGATCCTTGACGGGAAGGCCAAGAAGTTTGTCGCGCACTGCGCCGCCCACCAAATAAATTTTCATCGCAAGAGGTTACTTCTTCGAGTAAGCGAAGCGCTTGCCGTCTTCGAGGCGCAGCGCGGTAAGTTGTTGTCCCCACACAAACCCCGTGTCTAGAGCGTGCACACGAGGCTTGCCGGTATGTCCTTGCAGAGCTGCCCAGTGGCCGAAGAGTATCTGTGCCTTTGCGCTGATCTTCTCATACTTAAACCAAGGCTTGTAACCGCGCGGCGCCATCGCGAGCCCTTCTTTCGCGCTTAGCTGCATATTGCCAATCGCATCGCAGTAACGCACGCGAGTGAGGTAGTTGGTGATGACGCGGAGCCTGTCGAGCCCTTCGAGGCCGTCATGCCAGCGCCGCGGTCTATCGCCATACATATGCGTGAGGTAAGCGCGGTAGTCATCACCCTGCAGAGCAAGCTCGACCTCGGCGCCCAAAACGAGCGTTTGTTGAAGCGACCACTGTGGCGCAACGCCGGCGTGTAGCATCACAAAATTCTGCAGGCCACTATGGGTCTCCACGCAGTCGAAGTAAACGAGCGGCTGTTTCCTCAACCAGTCAGCGAGCGCCTGCGCGTCGGGTGAATTGAGCAATTTTTGCAATGTATGCTTGCCGCGGCGTGGCGCACAGCCTTCCTGTTTGGCAATAAAATGTAAATCATGATTGCCCAAAACGACGCGGCAGTCGGTACCAAGGTCGCGCAAAAATCGCAGCGTGTCCAGCGAGCGGGGACCGCGATTAACGAGGTCACCCACACACCATAGCTGATCTCTACCCGCCTTAAATTCGACGTGTTTAAGGAGTTTGCGCAGCGCTTTGTAGCAGCCTTGAATATCGCCAATAACGTATGTGTTCATAGTTTATTACTAGCGGTAGGTGCGGCAAGGACTTTAGCCGACGCAGAGAGATGTCGCATCAGCGAAAGCGAAAAAGTGTGGGGTTAATGAACTGAATCGGGGAGGCTTAGCAAAAACGGAGGGATGTCTGCTAAGAAGTGTTCGCCGCTCTGTGTGATCATCTCGAAGTCGCCGCGCATTGTCCCAAAGGGCGTCTGCAACATCGCGCCGCTCGTGTAATGAAACGATTGACCGGGCGCGATATGCGGCTTCTGCCCAATCACCCCTTCGCCGGCGACCTCTTGTACCTCGTCGTTATCGTCGACGATCAGCCAGCGCCGCGCAATAAGCTGCACGCTCTGCTTACCGTTATTGGTTATATGCACAGTATAGGCGAATGCATACTGCGAAGTCGCAGGGCTCGACTGCGCGGCAAGATATTGGGTGATTACTTTAATCTCGATGGTGCTACGCAGAGCCGCAGCGGAAATAGGTGATCGAGGTAAATCGTTTACGGTGTCGGTCATGCGGCGTTGTCCGTGATGGCATCGCTTATTAATACGTAGTCTTTAAGACTTAGGTTCTCTGGGCGCTGGGTAACGTCGATTGGCAGTGTGGCGAAAACCTCATCACTCACGAGTGTCTTCAGGCTGTTACGCAGCGTTTTGCGACGCTGATTAAACGCGGTACGAATCACATTCTGCAGGGTATCCACATCACGCGCGGCAATCGGCATGGTGCGATGCGGGCGCAGCCGTACGATCGCAGAACTCACTTTGGGCTGAGGCGTAAACGCGGTCGAGGGGACATTAAATAGGTGCTCTATTTCACAGAAATACTGCAGCATCAGACCGAGGCGACCGTAGTTTTTATCGCCGACACCTGCAGCCATTCGCTGCACGACTTCGAGCTGTAACATGAAAACCATGTCATCTATCGATTGGTTAAAGCGCAGGAGATGAAACAATACCGGCGTCGAAATATTGTAGGGAAGATTGCCGATTACACGCAGCGAATGCGGCGCGGGCTCCAGACTGTCTAGCTCGAACTTGAGGACGTCTTGCTTATGGATAGCAACGTGAGGCTCTCTCTCGTAACGCGCGATGAGAAAATCCGCAAGATCACGGTCCAGCTCTACACAGTCGAGGCGCGTGCCGACTGCGGCCAGATGCTCAGTGAGGGCGCCTTGACCCGGACCGATCTCTAGAAGGCGATCGCCTGGCTTAGGCGCGATTGCATCGATAATGCGCTGGATAACCGCTTGGTCGTGTAAGAAGTTTTGGCCGAAGCGTTTGCGCGGCGTGTGGTTTAGGCCGTTGTTCAGCTTGCGTGCCGAGGAATTAGTCATAGGCTGGAAATCTTTCTCTGTCTTTAATGAGACTCGCGCAGCTCGTTGAGGTGAGCGAGGTGTTAACGGGACGCTATGCTCGCATCCTCCGCGTGTTGCTTTATACGCGCCGTGACTGCCAATGGGTGGCCATGCTTCGCGCTGTCTCGATCGCGTAGGCGAGGCTGCCACTGCTCGCGGTGCCTTTGCCTGCCAGATCTAGCGCGGTGCCGTGGTCTACCGAGGTACGCACGATGGGCAGCCCGAGGGTGACGTTTACCGCGGCGCCGAAGCCCTTAAATTTAAGCACCGGCAATCCTTGGTCGTGAAACATCGACAGCACTGCATCGGCGGTGTCTAGGTGTCGAGGTGTAAACAGCGTGTCGGCGGGAAGTGGGCCAACGAGCGCGATACCCCGCGCCCTTAATCTGTTGAGTACCGGTTCGATGGTGTCAATTTCTTCGCGTCCGAGATGCCCCCCTTCGCCTGCGTGCGGATTGAGTCCGCAGACGACGATTCGCGGATTCTCGATGCCGAATTTAGCGGTGAGATCGGCATCAAGAATCTCGATAATCTGAGTAAGCGACGCTTGTGTAATCGCCGCGGGCACTTCGGTGAGCGGTAGGTGAGTCGTTGCCAGCGCGACGCGCAGACCTTCGGTTGCAAGCATCATGACGGTTAATTCACAGCCGCAGCGTTCCGCTAAAAATTCAGTGTGGCCGCTAAACGCGATGCCAGAATCGTTAATCACACCTTTGTGCACGGGGCCTGTGACGAGGGCGTCGAAATCGCCGGCTAGGGTCGCATCGGTTGCCACGCGCAGCGTCTCTAGCACATAGGCGGCGTTTCTGCGGTCTAGTTCGCCTGTGTGGACAGGGACTTTTAGCGAGAGAGGCAAGACACTCAGCGTGCCGGGTTGGGTTGGGCGCTCCGGCTTGGTCGCGTCGAAGGGAAAGAGCGTAAGCGGCAACCCAAGATCCGCTGCTCGGTCACGCAGCAGCTGCGGGTCTGCAACAACAACAAGCTCCGTGTCAGCGGGCGGTTGCTGGCAGAGCTGAATGCAGAGATCTGGGCCGATGCCCGCGGGCTCCCCGGGGGTGAGCGCGATTCGTTGTGTCACTGAGGCGCTCCAAGCTAGTCTATTAACTCGACGAAAGCGTCTTCGCGAATCTCAATAAGCCAGTTTTCGAGTTCGAGTTCGAACTTTCGATTGCGCAGCGCATTCGCTGCTTGATTACGAGTGAACTCGCGGCTCAAGTCTTGTAGTCGACGACCTTCAACGCGCGCGACGTGCCAGCCGACCTGCGATCTGAACGGCTCGCTAACGCCATCGATTTCTAGCACATCAACTACCTGCTCCATTTCGGGTGGCATACCGCCTTCGTTTACCCAGTCGAGATCGCCGCCGCCGACGACCGAGGAGGCATCGTCCGAATTCTGCCGCGCGATGGCTGCGAAATCCTCACCGTCGAGGATACGTTGGTGGATTCTGCGAATTTCCGCTTCGGTCTGCGCTTCGTCGCGAATCTCGTTCGGCGACAGCATGATGTGACGTACGCGGGTTTGATTAACAAACTGCTCGGTGCCGCCCTGTTTATCGACGAGTTGGATTATGTGCAGACCATTGCCAGCCTCGATAGGACCCTCGACCTCGCCTATCTCCATCTCGACGACGATATCAGCGAAGAGGCTCGGCAGTTGTTTCGCCTTGCGCCAGCCCAATTCGGCACCGCCAATTTCGATCGCCGTGTTTTGGCGCGCTGCAGCGCGGGCTGCAGCAAGAGGAAAGTCGTCGTCTATGCGGGAGATCAGGTCGGCCGCAAGACGCTGTTTCTCTGCTTTGATCTCGGGTGTATCCGCAGCGCTGAACGGAATAAGCAGGTCGTCGACAAAATAGTCGGCGGCCATGAGTTCGCGTCCCATTTCTGAGTTGAGAAAATTGTCGATCTCTTGCTCGGTTATCTTGATGCGGCGGTTAACCATGCCGCGCTGTAATTCCTGCATGGTCATCTGCTTGCGCACCTGCTCGCGTGTTTGCAGATAGACACCGTTTTCTTCGAGCGCGTCGACGTATTGATCGAAGGTTAGGTTGTTGTTTCTTGCCATATTACCGAGCACGCGATTAATCGTGTCATCGTCATAGCGGATGCTGACGCGGTTAGCGAGTTGCATTTGGATATTCTCGACGATCAGCGCCTCGAGTATGTCCGACTCGAATTGTTCTCGATCTTCGGGAAGCGGCTGTCCGCTGCGTTGGGCTGCTGCAGTAATCTCGAGTATCCGCTCATCGAGTTCGCTTTTTAACACCACGTCGTCGTCGACGATTGCAATAATTTTGTCGAGCAACACGCGCTGGGCATTCGCGAAGGGCGCGGCAATAAGTAGAAGCAGCAGCGCGCCGATGACAAAGAGGATGCGGCGGTTCACATTGTTATCATTCATAGGGTAACCATTTGTAAATTAGTCTCGCGGGCATTCTGCTGTCGCCTGGGCGCAGTGTATCGCATTAATGGTACCGCACTGATAGTGTATCGCATTGGAGGTCACGACGCGGCGGCAATTTTAGCGTTCGGCGTCGTAGCCCTGAATCCCTTCGGTGAGGAGGCTGTCTAGGCCGCCGCCGGTAAGATTGCCGAGGCCCACCAGAGTGAACTGGACGAAAACGCCGCGGTTGGGCTCAAAATTGCGCACAAACAGCTCGTTTTCATTAATCCATTCGCGGGCAACGAGGCGAATCATTGCACAGCAGTTGCTGTATTCGACTCCGGCAAAGCTCTCTAGGTTCCGCGCATTGCTGTGATCGTAGTTCCAGCGCGCCAGTATCTTCCAATTCGTCGCCAGTGGCCAGACTGCCGAAAAGTCGGTCTGCCGAATATGCGGGTCGATAGCGCCATCGATTGCCGGCGGCAACACGAGGTTCGGCGAACTGACTAGATTGCGCTCGCGGTAAGCCAGATTAACTAGATGCGACGAGTCTCGGCGATAACGAATCTGCGCGCGCCCCTCGATTACCTGCTGAGTCTCCTCGTCCCACTGCACGTCGGTCAAGAAACGCCAACGATCCGTCGGCGCGTAAAACGCCTCGGCGGCGATAGCAGAGCCGTCTGCGGTAGTCGAGTACCTCGGCGCCCAGTTTTGCAGCGGATTGGCGAGGTCAACAAGGCGGTCTTCGAAATAGATGATTTGGCCAAGGCTCGCGCGAGCTCGTTCGCGGCCAGCCGTATCGAGCAGGCGCGTGGTAAGCGCCGCACTCACCTGTCGGGCGTTGCTTACGCGATCGCCACCGGCGAAGCGCTCGTCGCGGAACAGTTGGGCGAAACTAAAATTAAGTTCGGACGAGTCAAAGAGCGGAATGTCGCTTTGCTCGGCGAAGCCGCTGTCGAGTGCGTAAAGGCGTGGCTCCAGCGTCTGCGTCCAGCCTCTGCCGGCCGTGCGTTCAAAAATAAGGCCAGTATCGAGACTATTGACCGACACGCCGAAATCGGGTGCATCTGCCGTGCCGAGCGCCTGTTTGTCGAGGCGGTAGCTGCGCTGCAGGTATTTGCTTTTCGCGCGAACGAACCAACCCGCACGCTCGACGCTCCAGCTGATTTCCGGTTCGAGGTTCACACGCGTGCCTGTGACAAGCGCGCCGGCATCGATTTTGGCTTGGCTAAGTAGACCCTCTTCGAGCGTGCGATCGAAAGCCGTTGCCTCGCCGGCAAAGGCGATGCGGAAGCCCGCGCCAAGCGGGAGTTGCGAGGCCACCGTAAACTGCGGCAAGCGATCGAAGGGCTTATTAATATCTAAAGCCGCTGCAAACGGATCGATAATCTGCAGACGCTGAGCATTGATGCCCGCACGCAGGTAATCGTTTCTAAAATCTATCCTAACTTGACGGTTGAGGTGGGTCTGGCTCGAAAGGTTGAGGCCGCCGTTGCCGAAATCGAAAAAATAGTCGTTATCGCTCACTGCGTTGTAGTCGACATAGGTCGAAAACCCGTTGCCAAACTGGCCCTGATGCTCGAAGCCTATAAACCATCGGTTTTCTTGCGTCGGCGACTCGGAGCCCAAAGTGTCGGCGGTTGCTGGGTCGAAAAATTTGTCGCCTCCAAGATAGGAGGCGTTGAGCGTATTCATCGAGGTTTTTGCTAAATAGCGGAATTCTGCCCCTAGCATTACGCCTCGATCGCTAAGCAGTCGCGGGCTAAGCGTCGCGTCCATCTGTGGTGCAAGATTAAGATAGTAAGGTAACTCAATGTCGACGCCACCCGTGCGGCTAGAGCCAATGCTGGGCGGCAGCAGTCCGCTCAGCCGCTGATCACCAATGGGAAACTGTACCGTGCCTGGGTAATAAAAAATGGGGATATCGCGTATGCGCAGGCTCATCGCCTTCGCGCGGCCACGGCCGATTGCCTGATCGAGTTCGAAGGCATTCGCACGCAAAACCCAAAACTCATTGCCGGGTTCGCAGCGGCTGAACTCTCCGTTGTCGAGCATAATTAGGCCCGTGTCCGAATCGTAGTCGATTGACTTTGCAGCGCCGTGAATGCCGCTGCTATGCAGCACATAGTGTGCGGCGTCTACGGTGTTGCGTCCGCTGCCTGAGTCGATAAACGCTTCGTTTCCGCGTAGCAACACACCGGGTTCGCGGAAGGCGATATCGCCGCGGAGACTCACTGTGTTGGCGTCGCGATCGAGGAATGTCTGCGCCGAGGTCTCGGTGCCAAGGTTCGTAATGGTGCGCGTGCCTTGCACAACAGTGACCTCGCCGCGAAGATCTATGCTGCTCGCTGTGCGCTGGCTCAGGCCATCACTCGAAAGGAACTGCGTCGTGACGCTCGCGCCGTCCCCACTGTCGCCTTGATTATCTGCGTCTGCACTAAAACTCGTTCCCAGCGCCGCCTCGGCCTGCGGATCGATAAAGCCACCGCAGCAGTCGTTGGGGAGCGCTGCGCGCTGCGCAGGTGTCATCGCCTCGCGGGCCACCCAGTCGAGGCGGGCGGGGTTGTCATCGTCAATCGCAGCAGCCGGCGTCGGGACGACTGCCGAGGTGTTCGCGCGTGCAGCTATCGTTCTCGGGTCGGCTCGGTTGACGCCTTGGCCCGTCTCACAAATCCATCCGTCGCCTGCGGCATTGGCGACGCAGCTTACGCGCGGGGCATTACTCGACTGACCGAAGGCCGGGGTGGCGTGAAGAGACGCAAGGGTAAACCCGAGGATCGCGAGCGTTAGCCCAGCGCGAGTCGCGCGCGCGTGCCGAACCGCCATGGTGTGCCCGCGGCTCGCAGTCATGCATGGGGCTGGCATGTCAGGCTGCAGTGTTTTGGCTATCCATGGCATGGCTGGTTCTCGCCCTTAGGAAACAGGCTCTCGCTACAACAGTAAACGCACTGCGACGGTTTTGGTTATAGGTGCGGGGTGTTTTATCTGCGCCGAATCGTAAACATATTGCCACGATTACCGACACAGAGAGCCGGAGGACCCGCTTTCAAGGGTGCTCATGATAAGGGATGCGCGAACCCATTCCTAGCGTCGAGGCGTCTAGCTAGGCGCACCCGTCAGCCATGGTTCAATAGTCGAAAGGCAGTCAGCGAGAGGCTAAGTGCAGATGAGCGATACGCGCGAGCGTGAGTTGTTAGTGTGGGCGACCACTGAGTCACTGCGCCAGTTTCCAAAAGCTTTTCCGGCCGAGCGCCTCGCCGTTGTGAGCGGAGATGCGAGTTTCCGTCGTTACTTCCGCCTCGCGTTATCGCCTACAGACGCGCAGCCTGAGGGCGACTCAGCGCAGCCCACCGCGCTGATTGCGGTCGATTCACCGCCAGCGACGGAGGATAACGCTGCGTTTGTTCGCATCGCCACCGAGTTGCTCGCCGCCGGCGTGCGTGCCCCCAAGGTGCTCGCAGTCGATTATGCGCAGGGTTTTATGCTGCTCGAGGACTTTGGCGACAGAATGCTATTGCCTGCGCTAAAGGCCGCAGGTGAAGAGGGCGCTCCTGCACTTTATTTTCCGGCGTTTGATGCCCTGTTGGCTTTGCAGGCGGGGCTTAACGCAGAGTCGTTGCCGGCATTTGATAAGCCTAAGCTGCTTGCCGAGATGCGCCTTTTCACTGAGTGGTTCTGCGGTGGGCTGCTCTCGCTTGAATTGGATGCGCGGGCGCGCGAGGTTGTAGAGGGCGTCTTGGATTTTCTTGCTGACGCGGCGCTGACCCAGCCGCAGTGTGCCGTTCACCGCGACTACCACTCGCGTAATCTGATGCTGCTAGCTGATGGTGAGCTCGGCGTGATCGATTTTCAGGACGCGGTACGCGGCGCCTACACTTACGATTTAGTGTCGCTGCTACGCGACTGCTATATCTCGTGGCCGCGCGAATCGGTCGAGGCGTGGTCGCGCCTATTCTACGAGCGCCGAGCCGGTACCTCGCTCGCGATAAGCCAGCGCGGCTATGCTGAATTCAGACGCGACTTCGACCTCATGGGCCTGCAGCGTCACCTAAAGGTCATGGGAATCTTTTCGCGCCTGCATCTTCGCGATAATAAGTCTGCCTATCTGGCCGATATCCCCTTAGTAATGGACTATTTTTTGTCTGTCGCGCGGTTGTATCCCGAGCTCAATGACATGGTCGTCTGGTTCGACAATGCGGTGTTGCCGCGCGCAGTGAAACAGTTGCAGGCACTAGAAAGCGATGCAAGCGGCACCTAGGCTGGGGGATAGGCTCGATGCGAGCAATGATATTAGCGGCAGGACTCGGCAAGCGTATGCAGCCGCTTACCCAAGATACGCCTAAGCCTCTTTTAAAAGTAGCAGGCAAGTCGCTCATCGAGCACCAGCTCGAAAGAGTGCAGCGTGCAGGGATTACCGACGTGGTGATCAATCATTCCTATTTGGGCTCACAAATCGAAGCGGCGCTCGGCGACGGTGCGCAGTTTGGCCTTGCAATTAATTATTCTGCCGAGCCGGTTAGGCTAGAGACCGCCGGCGGGATTATTGAAGCGTTGCCGCTATTGCAAGACCCCAGTTTCATTGTGGTCAATGCGGATATTTGGTGTGATTTCGATCTAGCGTCGCTAGCGCCCGTTGTCAGTCAGCTCGCCTCCGGTGAGGGCGATCTCGCCTTTCTAGTTCTGGTAGACAACGCGCCTCATAACCCCCGGGGCGATTTCACGCTCGACGACGTGGGCAGGGTAGGTTTGCTTGAAGGGAGTGAGAAGCATGCTGCTATCGAAACAGGGGAAAACGCTAGCGCTCACGCTGTCGCTGAAGCTGCGAGTGAAGCTGGCATTGAAGAAAGACCGCTTAGGCATCTAACTTTTAGTGGAATAAGCGTTCTCAGTCGGGCGCTTTTCGAAGGCTGCGAGCGAGGGCCGCGGCCGTTGCTGCCTCTGCTGGTGGCCGCAATTGCGGCGGGCAGTGTGGGTGGGGTCCATCACAAAGGACTCTGGGTCGATGTAGGCACCCCAGAGCGACTCGCCGATGTTGAGGCGCTATGCCTTGGAAAAGGGCAATCATCATGATGCGTTTTCGGCACAGAGCCTATCGACGAGCGCTGCTGCAGCGCCTCAGTGGCGAAAATCCAAACGCGCCGCTGCCAAGCGGAGGCTCCACAGAGTTGGCTTTCACCAGCGCGCTCCTGCAGGTTCTCGGGCGGCTGGCCAAACTCGATGGCCGCGTCAACGAGTCAGAAATCGCTTTCGCCGAGCGAGTAATAAGTCAGCTCGGCCTCAGGTTAGTGGATCATGAGCGAGAGAGCTCAAGGCTTGCCGCAATCGCAGAGTTCGAACAGGGTAAAAATCCTGAATTCGATGTGCTCGTCAGCGTGAGGCGCCTGAGTCGTGCGATTGGCGATGCGAGCACGCTCGCGCGCTTGGTGCTAAAAACCTTCTGTGAGGCGGCCTATCTAAAGTCGAGCTACAGTTGGCGAGACTCGCAGGTCGGTGGTCTGCGATTGAAAGACCGTCAGTTTTTGCGAGAGGTTGCAGAATGCCTCGGTTTCGACAAATCGGCAATGCTGCAAGTGTGCGCCGAGGTTCGCGGTTCCGGCGTGTGGAGCGCGGCGATGCGCGGCAATTCAGCGCAGAGCGAGCGTCCCGCCTATACGCCCACACCGAGTCCCTCGGTAACGAGCGCGTACAATCTCCTCGGCGTAAGTGTCGATACCCCGCCCGAGGAGTTGCGCCGTGCGTATCATCGACAAATGGCGCTGCATCATCCTGACAAGCTTGTCTCCCAGAACCCTTCGCCCGAGGCGCTGCGTCGAGCTCATATAAAGGCACACGAGATACGCGAGGCCTTCGAGGCCGTTCGCCGACTCCATCGCGCTCGCGCTTGACGAGGCAGAGGCGGTCAGCATTCTGAAACTGTCTTTCTTGAAGCAGGACATCTCCCCTCGGAATCTGTAAAATGCCCAATTCGGTCGCCGCTTAAGGAACCCGCATGAAAGATTTTCTCATTGCTCCCTCGATTCTCTCCGCCGATTTTGCGCGGCTCGGCGAAGAGGTGACGTCGGTACTCGACGCGGGCGCCGACGTCGTGCACTTCGATGTGATGGACAACCACTACGTCCCCAATCTAACCATTGGCCCCATGGTATGCAGCGCGCTGCGTAATTACGGCATTACCGCACCTATCGACGTTCATCTCATGGTTAGCCCTGTTGATCAGATGATTGTCGACTTCGCCAAGTCAGGCGCGAGCTATATCACGTTCCATCCCGAGGCAACCGGTCACATCGACCGGTCGCTGCAGCTGATTCGCGATCACGGCTGCAAGGCGGGTCTCGTGTTCAATCCCGCCACGCCTCTCCACTGCCTTGAGTATCTGATGGACAAGCTCGACGTCATTCTCCTGATGTCGGTTAATCCTGGATTCGGCGGTCAGAAATTTATTCCCTCGACGCTGCGTAAGCTCACGCAGGTGCGCAAACTCATCGACGAGAGCGGGCACAAGATTCGACTGGAAGTCGATGGCGGCGTTGGCGTACAGAATATTCGTAAGATAGCCGAGGCAGGCGCAGACATGGTTGTTGCGGGATCGGCGATTTTTAACTCTGACGACTATGCCGAAACTATCAAGGCGATGCGCAGCGAATTAGGCCAAGCACCAGACCCGCATCACTAAGCGTCAAGGCACTAAACCAGCAGGACACTGCAGATGAATATGGATCGAGCGACCTTTGAGTCGTTTAAACGGCAGGGCTATAACCGCATTCCAGTCGTGCGCGAAGTGCTCGCAGACACCGACACGCCGCTGAGCACGTACCTGAAACTCGCGAAGGGTCCTCACAGCTATTTCTTCGAATCGATTCAGGGCGGCGAGAAGTGGGGGCGCTTTTCGATTATTGGGCTTCCTTGTTCAACCGTGCTGCGCGTGGTGGGCGACACGCTAACAGTCGAAAAGCAGGGGCAGATAGTCGAGACGGTAAAGACTGACGATCCCTTTGTGTTTATCGAGGACTACAAAGCGCGATTCAATGTAGCCGAGGTAACCGACAATCAGCGCTTCGGTGGCGGACTCGTTGGCTATTTCGCGTATGACAGCGTGCGCTATGTCGAGCCAAGCATCGGGCCCGCAAAAGATCCCGGCGCGCTCGATACGCCAGATATTTTACTGATGCTCTCGGAGGAGGTCGTCGTATTCGACAACCTCCGCGGCACTATCGCGTTTGTTATCACGGTGGATCCCGCAGACACAGACGCGTTCGACAACGCGCATCGACGCATCAATGAATTGGAGGCACAGCTGAGTAACGCAGCGCCACTGCCGCCATTGCCTACTCAGCGTGGCATCAGTGATGCCGACTTCGTCAGCCATTTCGATCAGGCTGGTTTCGAAAGTGCCGTTGAACGCATCAAGGAATACATCGTTGCTGGCGACGTAATGCAGGTGGTGATTTCCCAGCGCATGTCGGTCGAGTTCGGCGGCGATCCGCTCAATGTGTATCGCGCGCTACGGTATTTGAATCCGTCGCCCTACATGGTGTTTTTTGATCTAGGCGATCATCACGTTGTGAGCGCATCTCCGGAAATACTCGCGCGCGTCGAGCAGGGTAAGATCACCGTGCGTCCGCTCGCGGGGACGCGAAAGCGCGGCGCGAGTGAGGCTGAGGACTTAGCGCTCGAGAAGGATCTGCTCACCGATGCGAAAGAGATCGCCGAACACTTGATGCTAATCGACCTTAGTCGCAATGATTCAGGCAGGGTGTCGAAAGTCGGTTCGATTACCGTGCCTAAGCAAATGTTTGTCGAACGCTATTCACATGTGATGCACATCGCGTCGATTGTCGAAAGCGAGATGAGCGCAGATAAGACCGCGCTCGACGTATTAAAGTCTACGCTGCCGGTGGGGACCTTGAGCGGTGCGCCGAAGGTGCGAGCGATGGAGATTATCGACGAAATGGAGCCCGAGCGCCGTGGCATTTACGGCGGCGCGATGGGCTATCTCGCGTGGAACGGCAACATGGATATGGCAATCGCCATCCGCACCGCGGTGATCAAAGACTCACGCCTTTATGTGCAGGCAGGCGCGGGTGTGGTGGCCGATTCGGTGCCGCGCCTCGAATGGGAAGAGACGCTCAACAAGGCGCGCGCCATCGTTCGCGCTGTGCAGCTTGCCGACGGCCAGCTCGAGCTGGATTAGCGCGACTAGCCCCAATGTTCGCCGTGAGTCTAATCCCGTAGCGTTTTATAGGCGGCGAGCGCGCGTTCGCGCGTTTGTTTTAGGTCGACAATTGCTGCCGGATAGTCCTTCCCTAATTCTATTCCCGCAAGACTCAGCTCCATCGCCGGTGCGGCGCTTGGATCATGAAGGTATTTTGCCGGCAGGGTGGCAAGCTCTGGCACGAAGCGGCGAATGTACGCGCCATCGGGGTCGAATTTCTGTGACTGCGTGACGGGGTTGAAGATCCTAAAATAGGGCGCTGCGTCGGCGCCGCTGCCAGCTACCCATTGCCAGCTGCACGAGTTGCTGGCGAGATCGGCATCGACCAGGCAGTCCCAAAACCATTTCTCGCCATGACGCCAATCCTGCATCAAATTTTTGATAAGAAACGAAGCGACGATCATGCGGACTCGGTTGTGCATATAGCCGGTCGTGTAAAGCTCGCGCATGCCGGCATCAACGATCGGATAACCCGTCATGCCGCGCTGCCATGCTGAACGCAGCTCGGCTTCGTCGAGCCAAGGGAAACGGTCGAATTCCGATTTCATGTTAACGTCGGTTAGATTCGGGAAGTGGTAGAGCAAATAGTAAGAAAACTCCCGCCAGACAAGCTCGCGTACGAAGTGTTCGGCCTGACTCTCGTGCCCGCGCTGACCGCTCTGATTGGCAGCAAACGCTGCTTCGTTAGGCGAAATTTCACCAAAGTGAAGATGTGGTGAGAGTCGCGATACGCTCATTCGCGCCGGGAAATCGCGACCCTCGCGGTAGTCTTCGATTCCTGCCTCTAGAAAATTGGCAAGCTGAGACTGTGCGCCAGCCTCACCTGGTGTCCATTGCGACAGCATCGAATCGTGCCAATTAATCGCCGGTAGCAGGGCGAGCGAGTCGATTTTGGTCTTGGGCTGCGCGCAGTCGAAAAGTGCAGCGCTGAGTTCGGCTGGACTAACGGTGGCTGCAGGAACAGGCGCCGGCTGCGTCGCCAACCCGTTGCGATAATAAGGCGTAAACACTTTGTAGGGTGTGCCGTCTTTCTTGAGGTTGTGCCAAGGTTCCCACAAAAGCGTGCCTGCGTGACTCTGCACCGCGACACCCGCATCGATTAGCGTCTGCTTGATACGTTTGTCTCGCGCGATCCGCCAAGGCTCGTAGCCGCGATTCCAATGTACAGATGTGACACCGTGTTCTGCGGCAAACGCGGGGATTACCTCGCTCGCATCGCCCTGAAGCACCCATAGCTTGCCGTCAAGCGAGTCGTTAAGTGCCTCGAGCGACCGATGCAGCCAGCAGCGGCTTGCCGCGCCGCGACGCCAAGCACCGGCACTCTCGTCATCGAGCACATAAACCGGTAGCACCGACCCCGACGCGAGCGCAGCGGTGAGAGCTGGGTTGTCGCGAAGGCGCAGGTCCTGTCGAAACCAGAGGAGGGCGAGAGCTTGTGTAGGCATGGGATACTCTTAGTGTGTAAGGCGCAATTCTAACCCGCAACGCCTCGCGTGTCCGACTGGATCAATAAGCGGCCTTGCGAGTGATGCGGTGTCGCTGAAAGGGACAGGTTCGCCGATGGCTGTTATTATTCGGCTTTCTAAGATTTCTTTGGTTCTCTACAACGCTACAAAACGCTACAAAACGCTACAAAACGCTATAAAACTCTCTATGGCTCTCAATCGCGCAAGTGCTTAGCGCGGCTAGCGATCGACTTCGAAGAGGAAGACACGTGCTCTTAATGATCGATAATTACGATTCCTTCACCTACAACATCGTCCAGTATTTAGGCGAACTAGGTGCGGACGTTGCAGTGCATAGAAACGACGCCATAAGCCTGCAGGAGATCGAAGACCTCGCGCCCGAGCAGATCGTGATTTCTCCCGGTCCGTGTACGCCGAATGAGGCAGGGATTTCGATGGAGGTCATACGCGCCTTTGCCGGCCGCATACCGTTGCTCGGTATCTGCCTTGGGCATCAAAGCATTGGGCAAGTATATGGAGGCGATATTGTGCGTGCAGGCCGTGTGATGCACGGTAAGATATCTCCAATCGAACACTCGGGAGTGGGCGTATTCAAAGGCCTGGAGCAGCCCTTTAACGCGACACGCTACCATTCGCTGGTGATTGATAAAAACACGCTGCCGGACTGTCTAGAAGTCACTGCGTGGGCGCTAGACGACGCCGGAGAGCGCGAGGAAATAATGGGTGTGCGGCATAAAGAGCTGTTGGTCGAAGGCGTTCAGTTTCACCCCGAGTCAATTCTAAGCGAGCAGGGTCACCTGCTCCTCAAAAATTTTCTCGACGCATCGCGCCGCGTGTAGGCCGCGCAGCGAAAGAGCGAGGCAAGGATAGGGATACAACATGGACATTAAGGCAGCGATAGCGCAGCTGATGCAGGGGCAGGATCTAAGCGGCGAGTTAGTGATCGAAGTGATGCGAGCGATCATGTCCGGCGCAACAACCGATGCACAAAACGCAGCTTTTCTGATCGCGTTGCAAATGAAAGGGCCGAGTGTCGAAGAGGTATTCGGCGGTGCAACTGTGATGCGCGAACTCGCGACGAAGGTGCCTCTTGCTAATCGGGAGTTCCTCGTCGATACCTGTGGCACCGGTGGTAGCGGGTCGAATAAATTCAACGTCTCAACCGCCTCTGCGTTGGTCGCCGCCTGCGCGGGCGCACGAGTGGCAAAGCATGGGAACCGCGGCGCGTCCAGCAAAAGTGGTAGTGCGGATGTCTTGGAGGCGGCGGGTGTCGCCCTTGGGCTTTCTGCCGAAGCGGTCGCGCGTTGTATTGACGAGATAGGCGTCGGCTTCATGTTCGCACCAGCCCACCATAGCGCCATGAAACACGTGATCGCTGCGCGAAAAGAGATTGGCGTACGCACCGTATTCAATGTGCTCGGCCCTTTGACCAACCCTGCGAGTGCGCCCAATCAGGTTATGGGTGTTTATGCGGCCTCGTGGATTCCTCTGCTCATCGACGTGCTCCGCAGACTGGGCAGCGAGCATGTACTTATTGTCGCGGCAGAGGATGGACTTGATGAAATTAGTATCGCCGCCGACACTCACGTCGGCGAGCTAAAGAATGGCGAGCTGCTCGAATACGTCGTCTCGCCCGAAGAATTCGGAATGAAGCGACGGGAGTCCGTCGACTCTCTGCGAATAGATTCTCCCGAAGAGAGTCTTGCTCTGCTGCGCGCAGCACTGAGTTATTCTCACGAAGACGCAGCCGATATCGTCGCCTTAAATGCCGGTGCGGCAATTTATGCCGCGGGCGTTGAGGGCAGTTTGGTCGACGGTGTTGCCCGCGCGCAGGCTATTTTGCGAAGCGGAGATGCATTAGGAAAATTAGACGCGCTCGCGTCATTTACTCAGGCGCAGTCCCAAGCTTAGGCGTTTGAGTTGAGACGATAGCTCTGCAAAGAAATTTGCGAGCGCAGCCGCAGAGAAGGAATTATTTTGTCAAAGCAAGAAGATCAAACCTCTTCAATTAAGCAGGCAGGGAATCAGACTATTCTGGAAAAAATAGTCGCGACTAAGCACCGAGAAATCGAAGAGGATAAGCGTAAGCTGAGCTTTTCGATGGTCGAGTCGCTCGCCGCTAAGGCTGACCCCGTGCGCGGATTTGCCGAGGCGATTCTCGCACGCGTTGCGCGCAAGGAGCCTGCTGTTATTGCAGAAATCAAAAAAGCCTCTCCCTCCAAGGGACTCATACGCGCCGATTTTGATCCCGCCGCACATGCAGCAGACTATGCCGCCAATGGTGCGGCCTGTCTGTCGATCCTAACCGACCGTGATTATTTTCAGGGGCACGATGACTACCTCGTAGCCGCACGCGCTGCGTGCTCGCTTCCGGTGATTCGAAAAGATTTTATTGTCGACCGCTATCAGGTTGCCGCCGCGCGTGCGCTCGGCGCCGACTGCGTGCTACTCATCGTCGCGGCACTCGATGCTACGACGCTCGCAGACTTGGCCCTCTATGCCGAGTCACTCGGCCTCGATGTATTGGTGGAGGTGCACGACGGCGCCGAGCTAGATCTCGCGCTTACGCTCAATACGCCTTTAGTTGGCATTAACAATAGAAATTTACACACGTTCGAGACGAGTCTCGAAACCAGCTACACGCTTGCGGGTAGGGTGCCAGCAGGCAAAGTAGTTATTACGGAGAGCGGAATCCATAGCGCCGCCGATGTGCAGTCGATGTTAGCGCGAGAGATTTATGGGTTCCTCGTAGGTGAATCGTTCATGCGCGCCGACGCGCCGGGTGCGAAACTGGGCGAAATGATGTTTCGCTCGAAATAGAAGTGAAGCGACTGCGTTTTGGGCTGCTGAGAATCTGCGAGACGCCGTTAGCGGGTGCCGAATACGACGATAGTTTTACCCGAGACCGAGACCAGCTCCTGTTCTTCTAAGTTTTTTAGTACGCGGCCTGCCATCTCGCGAGAACAGTTTACAATTCGGCTAATCTCTTGTCGCGTGATGCGAATTTGCATGCCGAGGGGATGAGTCATCGCGTTGGGTTCCTTCGCGAGATTGATCAGCGTTCGAGCAATACGGCCGGTTACGTCGAAGAAACTAAGATCGCCGACTTTACGGGTAGTATTGCGCAACCGATTTGCCATCTGGCGGCCAATCGTGAAAATAATTTCAGGATGGCTGCGGATATAGTCGTTGAAATTGGCGTAGCTAATCTCGGCGATTTCGCTCTGGCTGCGAGTTCGACACCACGCGCTCCGATTCTCGGTCTGCTCGAAGAGGCCCATCTCGCCGAAAAAATCGCCGGGGTTTAAATAGGCGACAATGATTTCTTTACCGTCGTTATTTTCGAGAACCACTGAGACTGACCCGCTAATGATGTAATACAGCGTGTCACAGTTGTCGCCCTCGTAGATGATTGTTGCACGGTTGGGATACTGGCGACGATGGCAGTGTGAGAGGAAATTATCGACATCATCTATATGGGGAGTGACGGGCTTTAGTACCATAGAAATTCCCTAATCGTCGCGGCTGCGGTTGTTATCTGACCGCTTAGACAACGTTGTATAGATATAGCATGCGCAAAATGGCGTTGTGAATAGACGCGGGGCGGTAAGTAAGAGAAAACTCATAGGTAATTGGTGGTAATTGGAATGATTAGGCCAAATATTTATAAAAAAGAGATATAACCCTCATTATTAATAGGAAGTTAAAATGGAAGCGCGAGTGAAGTGGGTGGAGAATGTGATGTTCGTTGCCGAGTCCGGTAGCGGACACGCAATCGTGTTGGACGGTGCCCCCGAAGGTGGCGGACGTAACATAGGGATGCGCCCGCTTGAGTTAATGGCGCTGAGCGTCGGCAGTTGCTCGAGTTACGATGTGGTGACCATTCTGAAAAAAGCGCGCCAGGAGATCTCTGGCTGCGAGGCGATTGTGAGCGCGAAGCGAGTCGATGCGGTGCCCGCAGTATTCGAATCTATCCACCTTCACTTTAAAGTGACGGGAAAAGAGCTTAGCGAAAAACAAGTTGAGCGGGCGGTAGAGTTGAGCGCCGATAAGTACTGTTCGGCGTCAATTATGCTAATGGGTGCCGGTGTTAAGGTGACTCACGACTTCGAAATCATCGCCGCCTAGAGACGGTAAGTCGTTTTTTTCATTACCTGTGAGACCGCCGCCATCGCCCATTTTGCGGGTGCAGGCAGCGGCGTGCCGCCCGCATCGAGCGCAGCCTTTCCGTGCTGTTCCTCATCGATAATCATCTGCTCCAAGATCGCGCGACTGCGGGTGTCTTCGGCTGGCAACTGGGCTAGGTGGTCGCGCAGGTGCTCGCAGACCTGCTGTTCTGTTTCGGCGACAAAGCCGAGGCTCCAACGATCACCAGCGAGCCCGGCGGCCGCACCGATGCCGTAGGACAAGCCATACCAGAGGGGATTAAAAAGGCTTGGCCGACTGTCGAGCTGGGTTAGCCGCTGCTCACACCAAGTCAGGTGATCTACTTCCTCTGCAGCCGCCTCCTCCATGGATTCGCGCACGTCAGGTAATTTGGCCGTAGCGGCCTGCCCTTGATAGAGGGCCTGCGCACATACCTCGCCCGTGTGGTTAATGCGCATAAGTCCTGCAGCGTGCTTGCGCGCCGCGTCGCTCATGTCATTCTCGGCCGTGGCCGCAGCAGGTGATTGCCGCAGGCCCTGACTCGCACCGGGTGTCACAGTCCGCAGCGCTTGATCGAATCCTATAAGCGCGCGGTCGATAAAACTGTGGTGTACGCTTTTGCTCATCTCGATTCGACCTCTCATGCTTTAAACCGCGTTTGTCTTCTGAAGTGATACGACTTTGACGCTGCCATTGGTTTTTCGGTTAAGCCTGTTGCTCGCGGGCTATGGCGCGATGACCTATGTCGCTGCGTGAGTAGACGTCTTTCCAGGTGATGCCTTCGGCCAAACTGTAGGCGCGTCGCTGAGCCTGCGCGACAGATTCACCAAGCGCTACGGCGCAAAGCACGCGCCCGCCGCTTGTGACTACCTGGTCGCCATCAAGCTTAGTGCCGGCATGAAAAACTTTTGCACTTGAGTCTTCGTTCGCTTCGTCTAAGCCGCTGATCACCTCGCCGCTCGCATAGGACTCCGGATAACCGCCCGCCGCGAGTACGACGCCGACCGCGGGACGAGCGTCCCACTCGGCCGTCTGCTCATCGAGCGTGCCGTTTACCGCCGCGAGACAGTGTTCTACGAGGTCGGATTGCAGGCGCATCATCACGGGCTGCGCCTCAGGGTCACCGAAGCGGCAGTTAAACTCAACTACATCGATACTGCCCGTGGGCGAAATCATCAGACCCGCGTAGAGGAAACCGGTATAGGTATTGCCGTCCGCTGCCATGCCGGCGACCGTGGGGCGGATGATCTGCTCCATCGCGCGTTCCCAGATCGCCTCGCTCACGACAGGCGCTGGAGAATAGGCTCCCATTCCGCCGGTGTTGGGCCCTTTGTCGCCGTCGTCGCGCGCCTTGTGATCCTGTGAAGTCGCCATGGGCAGGATATTCGTGCCATCGACCATCACAATAAAGCTCGCTTCCTCGCCGGCGAGAAACCCTTCGATAACAACGCGGTGTCCTGCGTCACCAAATTTATTGCCTGCGAGCATCGCATCAACGGCGGCTTCTGCTTCGGCCTCGGTCGATGCCACGACAACGCCTTTGCCTGCGGCAAGCCCGTCGGCTTTTATTACAATGGGCGCACCCTCGGCGCGGATATACGCCTTTGCCGCTTCGACCTCGGTGAAGGTCTGGTAGCTTGCAGTGGGGATTTTGTGGCGCTTCAAAAAGTCTTTGGTGAAGGATTTAGATCCTTCGAGCTGCGCGGCAGCTTTGCTGGGTCCGAAGCAGGGTAGATTGCGGCTGCGGAAATAATCGACCACGCCAGCAACAAGCGGCGCCTCTGGTCCGACTAGCGTCAGGCCCACGTCATTTGCCTCGGCGAAGTCTGCGAGTGCGGCGAAATCCATGGTATCGATGGCGACATTGCTCAGAGCAGGCTCACGCGCCGTGCCAGCATTGCCTGGTGCCACGAATACTCGATCGACCGAAGGCGACTGGACTGCTTTCCACGCGAGCGAGTGCTCACGTCCGCCGCTGCCTATCACGAGAACATTCATTTGCTAGTCCTTTTCTAGTGGCGGAAGTGGCGAATGCCGGTAAAGACCATTGCGATATTGGCCTCGTCTGCAGCGGCAATAACCTCGTCATCGCGCATCGAACCGCCCGGCTGAATTACGGCGGTGATGCCCGCAGCTGCCGCGGCGTCGATGCCGTCGCGGAATGGGAAGAATGCATCCGACGCCATCACCGAGCCCTCGACAACCAAATTTTCATCCGCAGCCTTAATGCCGGCGATGCGCGCACTGTAAACTCGGCTCATCTGGCCCGCGCCTATGCCGATTGTCTGCAGGTTTTTGCAGTAAACGATGGCGTTAGATTTCACGTATTGGGCGACCGACCATGCGAACAGTAGGTCACGAATCTCGTCAGCACTCGGCGCACGCGCGCTAACCTGTTTGAGGTCGGCAGCGCTGATCGTCGCGATGTCGCGATCTTGCACGAGGAGTCCGCCGTTCACACGTTTGTAGTCTAGTCCCGCCACGCGCGTCGCCGGCCACTGACCGCAGGACAGAACGCGCACGTTCTGCTTGCTCGCCGTGATTGCCAGCGCCTCGGCTGAAACCGACGGGGCGATGATGACCTCGGTAAACTGTTGATCGACGATGCGCTGTGCAGTTGCGGCGTCGAGTTCGCGATTAAACGCGATGATGCCGCCGAACGCGGATGTTGGGTCGGTTTGGAAGGCGCGTTCATACGCGGCGAGCGCTGACTCGGCGACCGCGACGCCGCAGGGGTTGGCGTGCTTTACGATAACGCAGGCAGGCTCAGCGAATTCTTTGACGCATTCTAGTGCAGCGTCAGTGTCTGCAATGTTGTTGTACGATAACGCTTTGCCCTGAAGCTGTTTGGCCGTGCTAATGCTGGCCTCAGCCGGCTCACGCTCGACATAGAATGCCGCGGCTTGATGGGGGTTCTCGCCGTAGCGCATGTCCTGCGCCTTTATAAACTGGCTATTAAATGTGCGCGGTAGAGCCGAGGTTTCGCTCTCTGTGTCTGCGGCAGGCAGCTTTGTGCCAAGATAGTTGGCAATTGCGCCATCATAAGCGGCGGTATGCTCGAAGGTCTTAACCGCGAAGTCGAAACGCGTCGCCTGATCGAGGCTGCAGTCATTGGCTTTGAGCTGAGCGATAAGTCCGTCATAGTCGCCGGGGTTTACCACAACCGTTACGAAGCGATTGTTTTTGGCCGCGGCGCGCAGCATCGTCGGCCCGCCAATGTCGATATTCTCGATCGCGGTGGGCAAATCACACTCTGGGTTCGCAACTGTTGCCTCGAAGGGATAGAGATTAACCACCACTAAGTCGATCGGCGGAATATCGTGTGCCTCCATTACTGCCTGATCCTGGTCACGTCGAGCGAGTATGCCGCCGTGAACCTTGGGATGCAGTGTTTTAACGCGGCCATCCATCATCTCAGGAAAGCCCGTGTACTCAGAAATCTCGATTGCCGCAATGCCGGCTTCTTGGAGAAGACGATAGGTGCCGCCCGTAGAGAGTAATTCGACACCGAGGTCGGCGAGAGATTGAGCGAAGGGCACGAGGCCGGCTTTATCTGAAACACTGAGCAAGGCTCGGCGGATGGCGACAGAGGTGTCTGAGGTCATAGCTTGGCTTCTTTGTAGTTGCGGGTAGGTAGTTGTTTAGCGCGGCGGCTGTGTAACAATTGATGTCGCTAGGTGCTGGAGGGCGCCGATTTACAGCAGCCCGTACTGTTTTAGCTTGGTGCGAAGGGTACCACGATTGAGTCCGAGCACGATAGCCGCCTTGCTCTGGTTGCCCCGCGTTTGTTGCATTACCGCGGCGAGAAGAGGCGCCTCGACCTCGGCCAACACAAGCGCGTAGAGGTCTTTCGCCTGCTCGCCTTCTAATAGTTCGAAATAGTTTTCGACCGAGCTCCTCACCTGCTCGCGCAAGGTTGGGGCGTTAGCGGGACGCAACTCGTCGAGATGCAGCGCTGCGCGTAGGGTCTCGGTTTCTTGAAGACTCGCAGGAGCAAAAGCGGGGAGATCGATGCCGCCTGAGTCGTCGTCGATGCTAAATATCTCATCGAGCATTGATTCATCCGAATCGCTTAAATTGCTCATGCTGCAATGCCTCGCGCCGTTGATTCGGAGTTTGCGATAGCCTTCTGGAAGAAGGCGTCGACTAAGTCTAACTGATGCTGTGCTTCAGTCGCTGCATTGAACGCTTGCATAAACGCGCGCGCGCCCTCTAACCCCTCTGCATAGCCGTTGACATGCTTGCGCGCGTAGAGTGCGCCGCGGTGTTCGCCGTAGAAGGCATGAAGTTTCTGCAGATGGCTTACAGCGACCTCATGCCGCTCCTGTGCCGAGGGAGTGGGGAGGTGGCTGCCGTCTTTGAGGAAGCGCTCAATCTGGCGGAATATCCAGGGGCTGCCCTGCGCTCCGCGGCCGATCATCAGTGCGTCCGCGCCTGTGTGACGGAGGACATGCTGCGCGCGCTCCGGCGAATCGATATCGCCATTGGCAACAATGGGGATTCCCACTGCCTGTTTGATGGCGGCGATGGTGTCGTATTCCACTGCGCCCTTGAAGCGGCACTCACGGGTTCGCCCATGGACGGTGAGAAGTTGAATACCGCAGTCCTCGGCTATTTTGGCGACTTCGACACCATTGCGAGACTCGGGACACCAGCCGGTGCGGATTTTAAGCGTGACGGGAATATCGACCGCGGCGACCACCGCGCGCAGGATGCGCTCGACTAGGTCTGTGTCGCGCAGCAGCGCTGAGCCCGCCGCTTTTTTCATGACCTTCTTAGCAGGACAGCCCATGTTTATGTCGATCGCATCGGCGCCAAGTTCCGCGTTATGCCGCGCGCACTGCGCCATGATTCCCGGGTCAGATCCTGCAATCTGGATTACCTGTGGGCTGCTGACCTCTGCCTTTACCTGACGCAGCCTCAGTCGCTCCTTCTCCCACAGCTCTTTGCTCGACGGCAGCATTTCGGCAACGGTGATGCCTGCACCCTGCTGGCTGCAAATCTCACGAAAAGGCGCATCGCAGACCCCAACCATTGGCGCGAGGAAGAGGTTGTTACGCAATGTATAAGGGCCGATGCTTTGCACGGTCATGATCCCAATGGTTGTAACTGGCAGTAAGAAGCACCGGCGAGTAGCCTAGGTCTTCGGCAGTCTCGCTAAGTCCCCTGCGAGATCGCGAATGATGTCGCTTATGATAGCGATGACTTAGTCCTAGCGGAAGGCTTTTGCTCTGCCGCTGATCTGGGCGGAGCTATCGCGTGACAGGCAATCTACTCAGTGTCTGGACTAAGGTGCTCGAAACGCGACGGTGTAATTGACCGCCTCGGCGCCAGGGTCTAGTAGCTCTAACCGAATGTTCACGCGCTCACCTGCAGCGAGCGCTCTGCTCGGATTCACCGACATAGGTAGGTACTCTTCTGGTGCAAATTCTCGCAGCGCTACGCTGCGCCGAGCCGAAGTATCAAAGCTGAGGATGAGAATCGGCGGTGCCTGTGCGAGGGGTGCCGAATTGTGCAGCCTAAAACTCACGACAAGACTGTTGGTGCCCTCGCTACCGGAGGTGACGGTGAGCGCCTCTCCACGAAAAGCAGCAATATCAATGAAAGGCGGGATCGAGCAAGAGAGCATCCTGCAGGACTGCGCGTAGAGCGGATAGAGTTTCGGCGAATGCTGATAAATAAGCCGGTTATACCAGAGGTACTGTGCTGCGAGCGTTGCGATCAGCAGAAAAAGGCAAGCAAGTTGGCCCGACGCTCTGGCGACGTCACGCCAATAGCGCTTTGGTTTGGCGGTAATCTCGATTGAATCAGCCTCAACAAAGGGCAATTCCTGCGATTCAAGCGGCTCCAATCCCTCGCCGCTGAGTAGCGCGTAGTCGGTACTCAATGCGCGTGCACGTATCGCCGCACTCTGCGTTGCATCGAAAAGTCGCAGGCACGACCCGCAGCGGGTCTTCGGAGTCGCGTCCCCGACCAGCCGAGCGCTTATCTTGATTCGCGTGTGGCAAAAGGGGCAACGGGCTGCGATTGTATTCATAGTTGTCCGATTTTGTTCATAGGTTGTCCTTCCCACCGGCTTTCATGCTGGCTTTTATGTTGCCTTTAAAGCTGGCGCCTAATCCCGCTTACTCGAACCCAGTCTTCGCGTTGAACCGGCGGGCTCATATCGAACCATTGACTGTAGGTATCGATAATTGCATCGGCCTGTTCAGCGAGAAGGCCCGAGAGAACGATGCTGCCTTTAGGCTTTACTAGCGAGGCAAACTTCGGCGCCAGGCTATGCAAAGGTTCGGCGAGGATATTAGCGAGCAAAATATCGACGCTCGCAGGACTGCTGATCGCATCATACGCCTCAGGCAAATAGGTTCCTATGCTGCCTTCGACAAGGCCGTTGCGTGCGCAGTTGTCGTTCGTGGCCAAGACAGCCTGTGGGTCGTTGTCTACGCCTTGCACGCGCTTCGCGCCGAGTAGCGCTGCGGCTATCGCGAGAATGCCAGAGCCACAGCCATAGTCGACGACGTCTTTATCGCTGAGATCCTGCGTCGCGAGCCACTGCAGACAGAGCGCCGTGGTGGCATGACTGCCGCTGCCAAACGCAAGCCCGGGGTCGAGCATGATGGTGGTCGCACTGGGGTCAGGCGGTTCTTGCCAGCTCGGGCAGATCCACAGGTTTTCGCCAAACTGCATCGCCGAAAAAGTGTCCATCCAGCTGCGTTCCCACGCCTGATCCTCGATTTTTTCAATCTCAAGGTCCTCTCTATTTACGATAGATGCATTGCCGCTGAGCCAGACGAGCAGCTCGCTGAGGTCTGTGTCCTGCTCGAAGAGTGCACACAGCACGAGGCTGTCCCAAAGGGGTGTGCTGTCTAGCTCTTCTTGGAATACCGGCTGGTCTTCTGCATCGAGATAGGTAATCGATACGGCGCCCGCATTTAGAAGCTGTGGCTCAATGAAGTCGACATGCTCGGGGATTATCTGAATTTTTAGCTGTTGCCAGTTCATGCTGGGCTCTTTAGTTGTTGGTAACGCGAGAGGAGAATGTGAATAAAATAGGCGGCAAATGCCGCCTATTTTATGCCGTATAGAATAAAACTAAACGCAAGAATGTTAGAGCTTTAGTTTCTTCTCGAGGTAGTGGATGTTGACGCCACCTTTTCTGAACTCGCTGTCGCGGGCGAGGTCTTTATGCAGCGCAATATTGCTGCTAATACCATCGATGAGCATTTCGTCGAGCGCAATTTCCATTCGCTTTAATGCTTCCTCCCTCGTATCGCCCGAACAAATTAGCTTGGCGATGAGCGAGTCGTAAAAAGGGGGCACTGTGTAGCCACTGTACAGATGCGAATCAACGCGAACGCCGTTACCGCCGGGCGCATGGAACATTGCCACTTTGCCCGGGCTGGGTAGGAAGGTTGCCGGGTCCTCTGCATTGATGCGGCATTCGAATGAGTGACCTTTAATCACAATATCCGACTGTTTGTAGCTCAGCGGGCTGCCGCCTGCTATCAACAGTTGCTCGCGAACAATGTCAACGCCGCTCACCTGCTCTGTCACGGGGTGTTCGACCTGAACGCGTGTGTTCATTTCGATAAAGTAGAAACGCTCGTCTTGATAAAGGAATTCGAGCGTGCCTGCGCCACGGTATTTTATTTGCTCACAGGCACGAACACAGGTAGCCGCAACCTCTGCTCTGATAGCGTCGGGGATTCCCGGGGCAGGCGCCTCTTCGATTACTTTTTGGTGGCGGCGCTGCAATGAGCAGTCGCGGTCTCCGAGATGGATGGCATTACCCCGTCCGTCGCCCAGTACTTGTATTTCGACATGGCGAGGATTCTCGAGAAATTTCTCGAGATAACAGATGCCGCTGCCGAAGAACGACTGCGCTTCGGTTTGTGTGACATGAATGCTGCTCAGCAGATCCGCCTCATCATGCACCACGCGCATACCGCGCCCGCCACCGCCTGCAGCAGCCTTGATAATAACTGGGAAACCGATGTCGCGAGCGATCTGGAGGGTGCGCGCATCGTCGTTGTCTAGAGGCCCGTTAGAACCTGGCACCGTCGGCACGCCTGCCTCTATCATCACTTTAATGGCCGAGACTTTGTCGCCCATCATGCGGATGGTGTCTGCCGTCGGGCCGATAAAGGTAAAACCGCTGTTCTCTACCTGTTCTGCAAAGTCGGCATTCTCAGAGAGAAAGCCATAGCCTGGGTGCACCGCATCAGCCTCAGTAACTTCCATCGCCGAAATAATCGAAGGAATGTTGAGGTAGCTTTCGGTTGGGCTCGGCGGCCCGATGCACACTGACTCATCCGCGAGATGCACGTGCATAAGATCTTTGTCGGCTGTTGAGTGTACGGCGACCGTTTTAATGCCGAGCTGTTTGCAGGCGCGCAGGACGCGTAAGGCAATCTCGCCGCGGTTCGCAATTAGTACTTTTTTGAGCATTGCACAAATCCCTAAATTGTTAGCTCATCCCCAGCGTGAGCTGGGTTTGTGCGCTAAGCGATGACGATGAGGGGCTGGTCGAATTCGACTGGCTCGCCGTCTTTGACGAGAATGGCTTCGACGACGCCGGCGTGATCCGCCTCGATCTGATTCATCATTTTCATCGCCTCAACGATGCAGATAACATCGCCAGCCTTCACGTGTTTGCCGACTTCAACGAAAGCGGGAGACGTGGGAGAGGGAGAGCTGTAGAACGTGCCGACCATTGGTGATTTGACGGCATTCGCATACGCGGCAGGGGCGGCGCTCGGCGTCGCAGCAGCCGCGGGTGCCGGCGCGGCAGCTGGCGCTGCGGCCTGTGGCATCTGGTAGGTTACGGCTTGAGGCTGAACAGAGCTGGAACCGCGGCTGATTCGAACTGACTCTTCGCCTTCTTTAATCTCGATTTCCGCGATGTCGGATGCTTCGAGTAGTTCGATGAGTTTTTTTACCTTCCTGATATCCATTTTGCTTGTCGCCTCTTGGGTTGAGAGTGCCACGCTTGGGGTGGCACGTTAAAGGTGTTGAAAAAGACTTTGTTAAAAGTGGTTTCGAACTGCGGGCCGGCCCGAGCTCATCGCGTGCTACTTCAGGCGAGTAAGCGCTGCCTCGAGCGCGAGTTCATAGCCCAGTGCGCCGAGCCCGATGACGCAGCCCGCTGCGATGTCTGAGAAAAACGAGTGATGCCTGAATTCTTCGCGCCGATAGAGGTTCGACAGGTGCACTTCGATAAAGGGGATTTCGGAGGCCAGCATGGCGTCTCGCAGGGCAACGCTCGTGTGGGTGAAGCCTCCGAAGTTAACCAGCATATAGTCGACTTTCGCGGCTCTTGCGGCATGGATGCGGTCGATAAGCTCCCCTTCGCCGTTGCTTTGAAAGCTGTCGAACGTATGACCCGCTTCGATGCAGGCGGTACCAAGTCGCAGATTAATGTCGTCGAGGGTATCAGCGCCGTATATTTCGGGCTCTCGGCTGCCGAGAAGATTGAGATTGGGTCCATTCAAGACGAGTATCGATGCCATAGTTTTGCCACATTATTCGCTATTTGCGCGAAATTACCGATAGATTGCCAATTTTCAGGGCATTTTCGCAGAATTTAATCCGAATATCACTATTATTAGTGATAAGAGAGCTGAATTGAGTCAGTCGAATAGCTCGTGCAGCGGAATGTCGACGGTTTGAGGCGGGTAGCAGAAGCCCCACGCGGCGCATCCTTGGAAGCGAATGCTGAGAGACGAAGCGGCGGGCAGATCGCGCGCAGAAGAAAGGTCGATTTCGGTGATAACTGCACCGAAATAGGCCTCAATTGCCCCAAAAAATTCGTCTTCCATTGCAAGGCCGTCTGGCAGTGTGAAGGGCAGGGAGTGCTCGCCCGCCGAAAAAGCAAAACGGTGCCGATAGAGGTAGTGTTCAGGCGCCGGCGTCCACGTGATCGCAAGTTTGTTGTTCACGACAGCACCCAGATGATACGGGAAGGCGGAGCGTATCGGCAAAACCCGCGGTGTCGCATTTTGGTCTAACGAGGACGTGGCGCGGTCGCCAAATTGTGCGCCTGCGAGCGTCGCGCTTAGTGCAAACGCGGCGGCGACTGCGCTGCAGAGTAATCGCTTCAATAAACTGCTTGGTGCGCGACTTTTGCGGTGCGCAGCTGCTGAGGTGGAGCGCATAATCGACTCCTTTTGGGTTGCTAGTCGTTGAATCTGTCGAACACGAGACACGCATTGGTTCCGCCGAAGCCAAAGCTATTGGACATCACGCGATTGAGATTGATGTTGTCTACTCGTTCGACTGCGACCGGTAGGCCTTCTGCCTCAGGGTCCAGCGTGTCCACGTTTGCCGAGGCGGCGATGAAATCATTCTCCATCATCAGCAAGCTATAAATGGCTTCCTGAGCGCCGGCCGCGCCCAAGGAGTGGCCGCTGAGGGACTTGGTTGAGTTGAGCGTCGGGACGGCGTCGCCGAAGACATTTTTTATCGCTCGAAGCTCGGAAACATCACCGGCGGGGGTGCTAGTGCCGTGTGTATTGATGTAGTCGACCGCCCCCTCAAGACCATGCATCGCCATTTGCATCGCACGCGCTCCGCCTTCGCCCGACGGCGCAACCATGTCGTAGCCGTCAGAGGTAGCACCGTACCCGGTGAGCTCTGCGTAGATTTTGGCGCCGCGAGCCTTGGCATGCTCGAGTTCCTCGATTACCAAAACCGCGCCGCCACCGGCTATTACGAAGCCGTCGCGGGCCGCGTCGAACGCGCGGGAGGCTTTGTCGGGGGTGTCGTTGTAACTGGTTGAAAGCGCGCCCATCGCATCAAACATGTGCGACATAGTCCAATGCTCGGCCTCACCACCGCCGGCAAAAACCACATCTTGTTTGCCTAGTTGAATCAGCTCTGCGGCATGGCCTATACAATGTGCGCTCGTCGCGCAGGCCGATGAAATGGTGTAGTTGACGCCCTTGATTTTAAACGGCGTTGCGAGACAGGCCGACACGGTGCTGCTCATCGTACGGGTGATGCGGTAAGGGCCGACGCGGCGCAGGCCTTTTTCACGCATTATGTCGGTAGACTCCAGCTGCTGCTCAGAGGAGCCGCCGCCGGAACCGATTACTAAGCCGGTGCGAAAATTAGACACCTGCTCTTCGTTGAGCCCGGAGTCTTCCACCGCCTCTTTCATCGAGAGATAGGCGTATGCTGCAGCATCCCCCATGAAGCGATAGAGTTTTCGATCAATGAGCTCTTCGGCGTTTATTTCGACGCTGCCACTGATATGACTGCGCATGCCGACGTCGACGTAACTCTGATTGTGCTTAATGCCGCTGCGGCCCTGCTGGAGAGAGTCGAGAACTTCCTCTTTATTGTTGCCGAGGCAAGAAACGATACCGATGCCAGTTACCACTACGCGACGCATATAATTCACCAATCTTTAAATGTGTGGAGTTCCAGAAGCGCCAGAACTCAGTTGTTTCGTTTTTGCGCTAAGCCGCGACGATCTAAAACGTCGCACCGGGCTGGAACAGGCCGACCTTAAGGCTCTTGGTCGAGTAAATCTCACGGCCATCAACCGCGACGGTGCCGTTGGCGATACCCATAGTCAGCCGGCGGTCTATCGTCCGCGTTATGTCGAGCTCGTATGTGACGAGCTTCGAGGTAGGCAGTACCTCGCCGCTAAATTTCACTTCGCCGACGCCGAGCGCGCGCCCTTTGCCTTCGCGTCCGCTCCAACAGAGCCAGAACCCGACAAGCTGCCATAGGGCATCGAGGCCAAGGCAACCAGGCATCACTGGATCGCCCGGGAAGTGACAGTCGAAAAACCAAAGATCGGGGCGGATATCTAACTCGGCAATAATTTTTCCACGCCCAAATTCGCCGCCGTCGTCATTGATGACCGTGATCCGATCCAGCATGAGCATATTATCGACAGGCAAAACGCCTTTACCTGGGCCGAACAGTCGGCCGTAGCCACATTCGACAAGCTCTTCGAGTGAGTAGGCGTTCTTCGGTTCGAACACAAATGGGGCATCGGACATGATTTCAGCACTTTCCTTCTGGCGCCCACAGGGGCTTAAACTCGTCTGGACGATGTTAGCGCGACAGATTTAATTAATCGACTGAAATTCTTGAGTCTTGAGAAGGACCGAATTTTGTCGGCAGACTGTTTTATCGATGACACAATTTCTTTGCTAGAATGCAACCTCCTAAAAAGCGGCGCCCGCCAAGCCGCCTCAGAGTAGAGAATTCGTGTCCGAAACTAAACCCGCGTCAACATCTTCCGCCCCGTCGCCCGCGCGGCTAATCCCTGTAGTGATCTCCGGTGGGGTTGGTTCGCGTCTTTGGCCTGCATCAAGAGCGCTGCTGCCCAAGCAGTACATCGAGATCCCGGGCATGTATGGCTCTCTGTTTCAAAATACGCTCGAACGCCTGAAAGGCCTCGATAGAGTCGGGGAGCCGATAGTCGTTTGCAGCGAAGAGCATCGATTCGTTGTCGCCGAGCAGCTCCGTCAAATCGACGTTGGGGCGCAGCTGCTCCTCGAACCCTACGGACGCAACACGGCGCCCGCAATCGCCCTCGCAGCGATGGAGGCTATGGCATTGGGCGAGGATCCGCTGCTGCTTGTGCTGCCTGCGGATCATTTGATCGAAGACACTGAGTCACTCCATCGTGCAATCGAGACTGCGCGCACCTTAGCGGCCTCATCTCGCCTCGTTACCTTCGGTATTCCACCGCGCAGCCCCGAGACCGGCTATGGCTATCTGCAGCAGGGAGACGAAATAGCAGGTGGCGGTGTTGATGTCGCGAAGTTTGTCGAGAAACCGGACCTCGCGACGGCGCAGCGCTATGTTGACGGGGGAGACTACCTGTGGAATAGCGGCATGTTCCTTTTTAGGGCGTCGGTATTCCTGAAGCATCTAAAAATTCACGCGTCAGACATCCACGAGACGTGCACGGTAACTCACGCAGCGCTCGAGCGAGAAAAAGATTTCGCCCGTATTCCCGACGCCGAATTTCACCGCTGCCGCTCCGACTCCATCGACTATGCGGTAATGGAGAAGGCGGGTGGGGTTGCAGCTGTGCTTTTGAACGGCGGCTGGAACGATCTTGGCGCGTGGGACGCCCTGTGGTCGGTGCAGGTGAAAGACGGCGATGACAATGTAGTGAGCGGCGACGTCCTCACCGAGGACGTGTACGGGAGTTACATTCAGAGCGAATCTCGACTTGTCGCTGCGGTTGGTATGCGCGATGCAATAATTATCGAAACCCCCGATGCTGTTTTGGTGGCGAATCGTGAGGACGCGCAAGGCGTCAAGAAAATCGTTGATCAGCTGCAGGCCCTCGGGCGTAGCGAGCGTCTTGCGCATCGCCGCGAGAGGCGGCCATGGGGAAGCTTTGAGTCGCTAGCGAGCGGGCAGGGATTTCAGGTGAAACGAATCGTGGTTAATCCTCGCTCTTCGCTGTCGCTGCAATCGCATCAACATCGCGCAGAACACTGGGTGATGCTCACTGGCGTTGGTCGCGTCGAATGCGACGAGAAGGTCATCGATCTTCAGCCCAATGAGTCGACATTTATCCCTAAAGGCAGTAAGCATAGGCTGAGCAATCTGAGCGATGCGCCTATCGAACTGATCGAGGTGCAGGTTGGCGACTATTTAGGCGAAGACGATATTGAACGCTACGAAGATAATTATGGGCGGTTGCCGCGCTAAGGAGCTAGCGCTTAGCGACGAGCACAAAGTGCAAAGCAAGCGCATCGGAGTCTATTCGGTTCGATAACTGGAACGAGGAGTTAGCTGTGGGGCTTATCAATAAATGTCTATTTCCTGCCGCGGGTTACGGCACTCGATTTTTGCCGGCGACCAAGGCGATGCCTAAGGAGATGCTGCCGCTGGTTACCAAGCCGCTAATCCAATACGGTGTGGAAGAGGCGCTGGCTGCTGGCATCACAGGGATGGCGATCGTTACGGGTCGCGGAAAGCGTGCGATAGAGGATCACTTCGACATTAGTTTTGAGTTAGAGCATCAAATAGCTGGGTCCGATAAAGAGAGTCTTCTGGACGGCACACGAGACTTAATTAATCGCTGCACCTTCTCCTACACGCGCCAGAACGAGATGCTCGGTCTCGGCCATGCGATTCTTGTTGGCGAAACGCTGATTGGTGATGCGCCCTTTGCCGTCTTGTTAGCCGATGATTTCTGCCTAACGGAAGGCGACTCGGTTCTGGCGCAGATGACCGCCCTCTATGAGCAACACCGCTGCTGTATTGTTGCAATCGAGGAGGTGCCGCTTAATCAGGTGTCTCGTTACGGAGTAATCGCCGGGGTCGAGGAAAAAGCTGGGCTTTTCCGAGTGGATGAGATGGTAGAGAAACCGGAGCCGGCGGCGGCACCGAGCAATCTTGCTATTATCGGCCGCTACATTCTCACGCCGGCCATTTTTGAGGTGTTGCGCAACACTGCGCCGGGCCGCAACGGAGAGGTTCAGCTTACCGATGCGCTGCAAACCCTCGCGTCTCGCGGCGAGGTGCTAGCCTGCCGCTTTGACGGCAAACGCTTCGACTGTGGCAGCATCGAAGGTTATATCGACGCGACGAATGTGCTGTACCGGCGCACTACTCAATCACAGAGCGAGCAGTAAATGATCCAAGAACTCGATTGCTTCAAGGCCTATGACATACGTGGACGCGTCCCAGAGCAGTTAAATGCCGACATCGCCTACCGCATTGGACGCGCATTCGCAGCACATTTGAAACCCAAACGGGTCGTCGTCGGCTTCGACATTAGGCTAACGAGCCAAGAGCTATGCGCCGCCCTAAGCCGCGGACTTACCGAAGGCGGTGCCGATGTCACGAACATCGGCCAGTGCGGTACCGAAGAAATTTATTTCGCCACCAGTCACCTTGGTTATGAGGGCGGGATCATGGTGACCGCAAGTCATAACCCTGCAGACTACAACGGCATGAAGTTCGTGCGTGAAGGCTCTCTGCCGGTGAGCGCCGACACCGGCCTGCTCGCCATAAAAGAACTTGCAGAGAAGAATGATTTCGCCGAACCGGCGATGCAGGGCTCTATAGATTTCGCTGATCTGCGGGGCGCCTATCTTGCTAAGCTATTGAGCTTTGTCGATGTCGATAAATTAAAACCATTGAAGATAGTCTGTAATGCCGGCAACGGCGGAGCAGGCGCTACGATAGATCTGCTCGAGCCATTGCTGCCCTTCGAGATTATTCGTGTGCATCACGAACCAGACGGACACTTTCCAAACGGTGTGCCGAATCCCATGCTTGAAGAAAACCGAGCGCCAACAACCGCGGCGATCCTCGAGAGCAAAGCAGATCTCGGTATTGCTTGGGACGGTGACTTTGATCGCTGTTTTTTCTTCGATGAGAATGGGCGCTTTATCGAAGGCTACTATTTGGTGGGGCTGCTCGCGCAGGTGTTTTTGGACGCTGAGCCCGGCGCGAAAATCGTCCACGACCCGAGGCTCACTTGGAATACCCAAGAGATTGTCGCTGCTGCCGGTGGCGAGGCCATCCAGAGCATGACTGGACACGCTTACATGAAAGAGTCGCTGCGTGCAGATAAGGCAGTCTATGGTGGGGAGATGAGTGCGCACCATTATTTCCGGGACTTTTACTACAGTGACAGCGGCATGGTGCCATGGCTGTTGGTGACGGCCCTCATGGCCGCAACCGGTAAGCGCTTATCCCAGTTAGTTGATGAGCGCATGCAGGCGTTCCCAGCCAGTGGCGAAATTAACCGCACTATCGCAAACCCAGCAGCGCTGCTCGCCTCGACGCGGGCGCGCTATGAGTCCGCTGCGGTCGCTGTCGAGAATGTCGATGGTCTTAGTATGAGCTTCGATGCGTGGCGATTTAATTTACGGCTGTCGAATACCGAGCCTGTCGTGCGACTCAATGTGGAGTCGCGCGCAGATGAGGCGCTAATGCGCGAGAAGACCGCCGAACTTTTGGATCTGATGTCACAGGCCTAATTTTTCCCAAGCCCAAAAAAAGCCCAAATAAAGCCACGCCAGGCTGAATCGATTCGCGACTGGTGTAGACACCCGGTTGTCGTTAGAATCGCGCGCATTTATGCCCGCAAATTTTCATTTAATTCCCCAGCCGGCTTCTCTCAACTGGCTGGTTACTCAAAGGATAGAAGCATGTCTAAATTCGAAAACGTCACCATTATTAAAGCGGCCAACGTCTATTTCGACGGCAAAGTGACAAGTCGCACGATTGAGTTCCCCGATGGCTCTACTCAGTCGCTCGGATTCATGCAGCCGGGCGAGTACGAATTTGGCACTGCGAAGCGCGAGATAATGGAGATTATGTCGGGTGAGCTGTCGGTCTTGTTGCCCGGAGAGAGCGAGTGGCAAAACATTGTCGGTGGCGAGTCGTTTGAGGTGCCAGCCAATGCCTCGTTTAAGGTCAATGTAAGCGCTGTGACGGACTACTGCTGCGCCTACCTCGACGATTAATTATGAGGCGCTTCTGCGCTAGCGCGGAACCCGCCAGCTGTTGATTTTGTGAACAAGCGCCCGCGTCGATTCATCGAGTGTCGACGCGGTTTGCGCCGACTTAGAAGAGCGAGCCGGTTCGCTAAGCGCCGCATACACGTCCTTCGAAAGGCGTTTACCTAGCTCCACGCCCCATTGATCGAAAGCATTAATATTCCACAGCACGCTAAGCGCAAACACTCTGTGTTCGTAGAGCGCGATCAGCGAGCCTAAATTGTGCGGGCTAAGCTGTTTGATCAGCAGCGTTGTGCTCGGCCGGTTTCCTTTGATCGTCTTTTGTGGATCCCAGTTCTCGTCCCCAACGTCAGCACAGGCTTCGTCGCCATTCATGAGCGCCATACTTTGGCTTAGGCAGTTCGCGAGCAAGTGTCGGTGCCGCTCGTCGGCGCTATCTACGCTCGCCGTGGCGAATGCAATAAATTCAACCGGCGTAAATTCGGTGCCTTGGTGCAATTGCTGAAAATACGAATGCTGACCGTTCGTGCCGGCGCTTCCCCAAATTATTTCTGAGGTCCTCTGAGTAAGCACTGCGCCCTCACGACTGATGGATTTTCCGAGACTCTCCATATAAAGCTGCTGAAGATAGGCAGGGAACAGACTAAGGTCTTGGCTGTAGGGCACGACAGCGGTGCTCGGACTCGCACCGTATTCTCTATACCAATAGGCGAGTAACGCTGACATCACGGGCAGGTTTTCCTGCAGCGGCGCCGTCTCAAAATGCGTGTCCATCGCGTGCGCGCCGGCAAGTAATTCGTCGAAGGCTTTGAAGCCGATCGCCAGAGCGATGGGTAGTCCGATCGCCGACCAGAGTGAGAAACGCCCGCCGACCCAATCCCATAGGGGGAAGATGTTCGATTGCTCGATGCCAAACTCGCAAGCCGCGGCGACATTGGCAGAAACAGCCACGAAGTGCCGAGCAACAGCGGCCTCGTCGCTGGCGGCGATGAGCCAGTCGCGCGCTGACCGCGCATTGGTGAGGGTCTCGAGCGTACCGAAGGTCTTCGAGGCGACGACGAAGAGTGTGGTCGCGGGGTCGAGCTCTGCGAGCGTGCGGGTAAGATGCGCGGGATCTACGTTAGAGACAAAACGAACGTCGGGAGTTTCAAGCGCGAAATCGGCGAGTGCATCGACCACCATGGCAGGACCAAGATCCGAGCCGCCGATGCCGAGGTTGATGATCGTTTCGATTGCGCGGCCATCATAGCCTGTCCATGTGCCCGAATGAACGCGGTCCACGAACTCTCGCAGAGAGGTAAGCGTTTCGCTCACCAGTGCCGCGTGCGGTGCATTCGCTGCGAGGGGACTGCGAAGTGAGGTATGCAGCGCGGCGCGTCCCTCCGACGGATTGATTTTTGCGCCACGCAAAAGCGCCCCAATCGCGCCCTGCATGCCGCAGGCCTCGGCGAGTTCAACCAAGGCGGCCAGCGCCGTCGAGTCGATAAGGCTTTTCGAATAGTCGAGGTGCAGCTCATCTACGGTGAGGCTAAACTGCGCACTGCGCCCGGCGTCATTCGCGAAAAGCAGCTTGAGTGTCTGTGGATCGTGCTGACCATAGCCCTCAGCGAGGGGCAGGAGCCGGCTCGCAGCTGTGCGGAGCCGCTTGTCTAGGACATCGATTGCGGCGCGGTTTCTGTTAAACGTCATACACTTGCCTGTGAATCGCGGTGGATTGGGTTTTCTACTGCGCCTGAAGTGCTTGGGTCCTCGGGCGGCAGTGGGTCGAGTTAACACTTACGGCTGAGGGCGCAGCGCTGGGTCGCACTTTAGCATACTCATGCGTTTGGATACTCGTCACCCCTTGCATAGCTCCCAGTCGTCGCGGGGTAACAGGGGTAGCGCGATGTGACGGGAGATAACGGGGGTTCAAAAGAGTGAGCGGGCGGTTCGCAGCTGATGAAAAAAATCCTCAACAGGGCTATTGAACCGCTCGGAGTTTGTGGTTAAACTGCGCGCCTTGTTCGACGGAGCTCGTTCTGAGTCCATCAAACATTGTGCCGCTATAGCTCAGCCGTGGTAGAGCAGCTGACTTGTAATCAGCAGGTCCCGAGTTCGACTCTTGGTGGCGGCACCACTTTTTCTCTGTATCGCTCCCCGTCTGGCTATTCCTCTTTGCCTCTGTTTTTCCGTTGCTCTCTTTCGAAACCACTTCTTTACCACCAGTTATTTACCGCGAACGGCCCCTACGGAATACTCTCAAGAAAACGTTCTTATAACGGAGGCTAAGCACGCCGTCTGATAAAGTCTCGACGTGTCCCTACCTCTTTGCCGAAACTCGCCCACTGATCTACACTTAGTGGCCTATTTTCCTGCGAGCACATTGACTCGCCACATGACTCGAGATACCGCTGAAATGACCGCAGCTGCGCCCCTAAGTATTACCGAAATCCAAGAGCTCGTCGCAGAGCATGGCGCAACAGTGAGCCTCGGGCGCTCGATAGGCGAGCTAATCGCCGACGGAGAGCTGCCGCGTCTGGCGAACGCGACGGTCCTAAAGGGCAAGGTGTCGGACTCAGTGTTTGGCGAATCGCTTGTTGCTGCCGACGGTCGCGAGCTAAGGCTCATGTTTCGCAATAATCGAATTTCGACTCACGACGTAAATCGCGGCGCGATTCCATTTAAAGACCAAGTCCTCGCTCTCAATCACGATCATATGCGCCGGCTTGTGAGCGGCGCGATCGGCACGTCGCAGTTTGAAGTGCCGGGTCTTGCCGCGACGTCGACCGTGATTCCTGCGGAAAATCTCGAGCTGGTGATGCTCGAGAATGTCCTGCGTCGCTATATGGCCAAGAGCTCGACGTCGACGTCGCTTTATCAGCACTGGCTCGCAGCGAAGCAGTGCGGGGCGCGCGTGCTGCGATTCGCCGGTCACGAGCTTGCGGTAAACAGCCTCGAGCCGAATGGGTGTCTTCCGTATCTTCTCGACACGCCGAGCAGCAAGGCCGCGGTGGATGAGACAATGGATGCAGAACAGCTCGTCGCGATGGGCGTTTGTACCGAAGGGCAGTATGCGCAAATACGCAATTCTTCCCTAATGGCCTTCGGCATCGTGACGGAGCATCTTCGTGAGCGGGGCATGGTGCTCGTCGATACGAAAACCGAACATGGGATAAATCGTGCCGGTGAGATTGTTGCCGCTGACGAACTTTATACTATGGATTCTTCGCGTTTCTGGCGCCTTAATGACGCGGGCGAGCTACTCACTCGCGATGGTGAGCCCGTGTCTTTCTCGAAAGAGTTCGCACGCGGCATGGTGACCGAGCACGATCAACAGTTTACTCAGGCTCAGGCCAATGAGATCGCAGTGCGCTATATCGAAGGCTTGCAGCATTTGTTAGGAGTGCGTTTTGTGCCCGATTTGAGGCCGCGAGACGAGCGTCTCGTCGAATCGGTGAATCTGATACTCGATTCGCTCACCTAGCTGAGCGATGCGCCTAACCAGGCTCCAAATAGCATCGGGCCTCCAATTAGGAACGAACATGATTAATCAGCCTCTCTATGCTCGCAGATTTTTTGCTCTCGCCGCAGTGTGCTCGTCGATACTTTTATTGACCAGCTGCGGGGATGGTGTGTCTCCAGGTGCTGACCGCTCGCAATCTGAACAAGGGGAATTTGTGACTGACTCTCGCCCGCCTTCGCCGACCATCGAAGACTATCTTCGTGCCGAGCAGATGCTCGCACCCAACATGGCGCCATTGCTCGTCGGTGAAATTCGCGCACACTATTGGCAGCAGGACGACAGGCTTATTATTCGACGCCGCACCGAAGAAGGTAGCGAATATGTCCTTGTCGACCCAGCCGCGGGCTCAGCAGTCGAGCTGTTCGATTCTGCACGAGTCGCGGCGCTGCTCGAACTCCGGGCGAGTGGAGACGCAGTAGGCAAGACAGACTCGGCTGAAGAAATAGACGCAAACGACCTTAATTTACGCAGCCTAAAGCTCGAAGCGAATGAACTTCGATTTGACTTTGCGGGCGAGAGGTTTGTGCTCGACCTAGCAAGCATGCTGACAAACGATTCAGCCCTCACTCGTCTGCAAGCGCCGCCGCCACACCAGTTCCTTTCACCTGACGGCGAACGTGCGGCGTTCATCCGCGAGCACAATCTCTGGGTGCGCAGCACGCGGGATGGAAGCGAGGTGCAGCTTACTTTCGATGGGTCGGCCGACTACGGCTATGCAACCAATAGCGCAGGTTGGATTCAGGATCCAGGCCCCGTGCTACTGTGGTCACCGGACTCATCAAAAATCGCGACGTTTAGACAAGATTCTCGCGAGGTGAAAACGCTGACCCTCGTTGAGACCGCAGTGGGTCATCCGAGAGTAGACACCTGGAAATATCCACTGCCAGGGGATGAGCATGTGTTCATGCTCGAACGCGTTGTGATCCATCTCGATCCCATGCCGCGTCTCGTCGCACTCGAGTTGCCTGCAGAGCCACAGCGTTCGACCACAACCGATCACATCGCTGGCCGTAGCGGCGAATTCCTCGACGTAGAGTGGAGTGCAGATAGCACCGCACTCGCCTTCGTGTCGTCTTCGCGCGATCATAAAATCGCGCAATTGAGACTGGCGGATATCGACACGGGCGCGGTCCGCGATGTCTACAGGGAAGTCACCGAAACCTATTACGAGTCGGGGTTCGATGCCGAGAATTGGCAAGTGCTGCACGCGACCGACGAATTTATCTGGTTCTCTGAGCGCAGCAACTGGGGCCATCTCTATTTGGGCGATCTCGCGACCGGCGAAATAAAAGCACCTATAACAAGCGGCAACTGGGCCGTGCTCCAGATGCTCAGGGTGGATGAGGACACGCGTACCATCACCTTTATTGGCTCGAATCGCGAAGCCGTCGATCCCTATTTTCAATCTTTGTATCGAGTCAGCATTGATGGTGGTGAGCCAGAGCTGCTTACCCCTGAACCTGCGCACCACGATCTCAGTTTCGCGCCGAGTGGAGGTTTCGTTCTTGATAGCTACTCGACACCGACGACGCCGCCAGTAAGTGTGCTGCGACGCGCGAATGGCGAGGTGTTACTCACGTTCGCAGACACGTCGCTCGATCGCCTGCTTGCTGCAGGATGGGTCGCCCCAGAGCCTTTCGTGACCAAGGCGCGCGATGGGCTCACCGCGATTCATGGGCTGCTCTATAAACCGTCGAACTTCGATGAGTCGCTAAGCTATCCTGTTCTGAACTACCTGTATCCGGGGCCTCAGACTGGCAGCGTGGGCAGTCGTGCGTTCAGTGCTGCGCGCCGAGATAAACAGGCGGTGGCGGAGCTAGGGTTTGTCGTCGTCGAGCTTGACGCAATGGGCACGCCCGGTCGCTCGAAGTCATTCCACGACGCGTACTATGCCGACATGGGCGATAATGGATTGCCCGATCAGATCGCCGGCATTCGCGAGCTCGCCGCGTCGCGCCCCTGGATGGATCTCGACCGCGTCGGCATCTGGGGGCATTCGGGCGGCGGCTTCGCGTCGACCGCGGGAATTCTGCGCTATCCCAAATTTTACAAGGTCGCCGTTTCGGGCGCGGGTAATCACGACAATCGCAACTATGAAGACGACTGGGGCGAGAAGTGGCAGGGGCTACTTGAGACGACGATGGTCGAAGAGGGGGGTTCTGGCGCCAAGCAGATAAGCAATTACGATGGTCAGGCGAATCAGCTGCTTGCCAATCGACTAGAAGGTAAACTTCTCTTGGCCCATGGACTGATGGACGACAATGTTCATCCATCGAATACGCTGCTGGTTGTGCAGGCGCTTATCGAGGCCGAGAAAGACTTCGATCTCTTACTGCTCCCAGACGCGGGGCACGGATTTGGTAACTCGCGTTATTTCATGAAGAAGCGCTGGGACTATTTCGTGCGCCACCTTGCACAGAGGGAACCGGTCGCAGATTTTCGCTTCGCGGCGAACATCCCGTAAGCGGCGAATTACGCGTTGAGATAATTCGAAGTTGTTCGAGGGGCACAGGCGCAGCAGTTCGTCGGCGCTTGCACCAAACGCGAGCGCTGGGGTAGCCTCAACGCTCGTTTCAAGATAAAACTGAGCAAGACGTTGATAGAAAGACCTATTCAAAGGGGCAGACAATGATCCGATTCGACAAAAAGACCGCAGTGCAAGCCCGGTCGCTGACACTGTTCGGCCTTGCCGCGAGCGCGATGCCGCTCTTGGCGCTAGCGCAGGAGACGTCTAATTGGGAGCCGCCAAAGTTAGACTGGGGCGTGCCGGACGTGCAGGGTGTATGGAATTATCAGACGCGTTCGTCGCTCGAGCGCCCCGCAAACTACAACGGTAAGCTCGAGATTTCTGAGCAGGAGATGCTCGAGACGATGGTGTCGACGCCTGACTATATTGCGTTCCTCGAGGCCACCGGCGCAGAGGCGCCCGGGCCTGAGAATGTCGGCGGCTACAATGGCTTCTGGATCACGCCGGGCGATACACTGTCATTTATGAACGGCTTTTACAGAACGTCAATAATTACCTATCCCGAAGATGGGCGCATCCCGTGGCGCGAAGAAGGAAAGGCGCTACGAGCCTCGCAGCGGGAAGACTTGCCGATGGGACGCGCCGAAAGCGATGGCCCAGAGGGTCGAACGCTCTCCGATCGATGCCTCGTGAGCTTCTCATCAACTGCACCGTTTTTAAGCAGTCTTTACAATAACAATATGCAGATTGTTCAGTCGCCGACGCATGTCATGCTGCTTGCTGAAATGGTGCACAACGCGCGTATCGTTCGTATCGATCAAGAATTTAAAGACCTCCCCTATGAAAAATGGCTAGGTGACTCCATCGGTTATTATGAAGGCGACACGCTTGTAGTCGAGACCAAAAACTTCAATCCTTGGCAGGTGCAAAAAGAGCGTCTGATTTCAGAGGGCATTCACCTTACCGAGCGTTTTACGCGGGTAGAAGATCAGAAGCTTCACTACTCGTTCACCATCGACGACCCGGAGCTCTACACCGAGCCTTGGACGGGAGAGCTGCCGATGTACGGCAACTCTGAGCTCTACGAATACGCGTGCCACGAAGGAAACTACGCGATGCGCGCGATTCTTGCGGGCGAGCGTAGACGAGAAGCCGACGCGAAATAGCCTGCGAGCGCGAGATCACAGGGCGGCGCGCTTACTCTGCCGCTAACAAAAATTAGAAGACCATCGAGGGCCGCGTGCCAATGACTCGGATCGAAGCGGCTATTGCGGCCTACGTTAATTTTATGTGGGGACTGCCGCTGGTTATCTTATTAGTTGGTGGCGGCCTTTTCTTCATGCTGCATTCGCAGCTCAGACACTTCCGCTATTTTCGCCACAGCGTCGATCTGCTCCGAGGGAAATTTAACGATGACTCCGACAGCATAGGCGGAGATATTTCGCATTTTCTCGCGTTAGCCACGGCGCTCGCCGGCACGATGGGGCTGGGCAACATCACTGGCGTGGCAGTTGCCCTTACCGTCGGAGGCCCTGGCGCAATCTTCTGGATGTGGGTCACCGCAGTCGTCGGCATCAGCACTAAATTTTACACGGCAACGCTCGCCATAATGTATCGCGGCATCGACGATGCAGGCAGATTGCAGGGCGGCCCCATGTACATTATCCGCGAGGGGTTGGGTAAAAAATGGGTGCCGCTTGCGTGGTTGTTTGCGGCGGCGGGCATGGTTGGCACGCTGCCGGTCTTTCAGGTCAATCAGCTCGTGCAGATTATCCGCGACACTGTCGCCATCCCCAATGGCTTGACTACGGCCGATTCGCATTTCAATTTTGATTTAATCCTGGGCATCGTCTTAGCCGTCATCGCCTTCGCTATCACCGTGGGAAATGTAAAGCGCGTGTCTGCCGTGGCAGGGAAAATGGTGCCGGCGATGGTGATATTTTATTTCGCGGTCACTGCGGTTCTTCTGGTGAGCCACATCGAGCAGGTTCCGTCGATGTTGCTTCTCATAGTGACGGATGCCTTCAGCGGTCAGGCTGTCTCTGGCGGCGTGATTGGCACAGTCATATTGATTGGCGTGCAGCGCGGCGCGTTCTCCAATGAGGCAGGTATTGGCACCGAGTCGTTGGCTCATGGCGCGGCGAAAACCAACGAGCCCGCACGGGAAGGGTTGGTGGCGATGGTTGGCCCTATCGCCGACACGCTCATCGTGTGTACTTGCACTGCGCTGACGCTTTTGGTCACCGGCGTTTGGGAGGGGGGCGCTCAGGGCGTAACCATGGCTGCGGAGGCGTATGAGCAGGTCTTTCCGGGTTTTGGTTCTTATTTGCTGCTGATCATGGTCTTCGTTCTCAGCATGACTACGGTGCTTACCTATTGGTATTACGGCAGCAAATGCATGGGATTCTTATTTGGCGCGCATCGCGAAAAATATTATCTGTGGGCTTACATGCTGCTAATCGTGGCAGGCTCTGTGGTCTCACTCGATATTGTTATTAATCTACTCGACGGCGCGTATGCGACCATGGCGATTCCCACCATGGTGTCGACGCTGCTGCTCGCGCCAAAAGTGAAAGCGGTCGCGACGAACTATTTCACCAGACTCGATGCCGGCGAATTCGACTAAGCTTCGCTGTCTCTGGCGAGTTTTTGGAAGCCGCGGCTCATGCCGTAGGCGCTAAGCGCCGACACCGCGGCAAAGCCCGTCAGCACAACAAACACCTGCGACCAGCCCAAGCTGTCGGACATTGCGCCGGCCGCGAAGGCAGCGATGGCCCCGCCGATATACCCCATTCCGTCGATTATTCCGGTGCAAGAACCTGCACCCTTAGCGCCCGCGATGTCGAGCGTGAGCGCACCGCTACTCATCGAGTAGGGGCCAAGCAGGAAGAAGCCGCTGCCGCCTAGAAAGAAAATAATCAGATTGTAGTTTGGATTTTCCGCAGCGCTCAGAATCGAGATCGAGAATGTGCAGATCACCAGCACGGCGAGCATTATCCACATCATGCGCGCACGATCGCCGTTGCGTGCATAGTGGTCGGTATACCAGCCTATGAATAGCGTGCCGGCAACGCCCAGAAGCGGGAACACCGCTGATTTTAGAATCGCAGCGCTTGCGCCCTGACCGATATCGAACAAAAATTTCGGCGTCCATATGAGAAACACTGAGCGCAGCAAGGTGGTGAGAAAGCTAAATACCAAAAGCTGACGATAGATTGGCATCTTGATGAGGGTCTTGAGGATCGTCATCACAGCGGGTGTCTCATCATCGCCATAGTCGGCTAGCTGCTTCTTTGCCGATTCGCCCTCCACGGCAATCGCGCCCGGCACAACATCGCCAGGCGTGCCCTTAGACGCGAAAAAAGCCCAGAGGCCGATGATGCTCAATACCAGCGCGGGGTAAACGAACACGCCCTGCCAGCTCACGTCCATCGAAACGAGGAAGCCGGCGAAGAGTGCTGCGATAGCCCCGCCGAATTGAAAACTAACGCTTATCGCGCCCATCACGCGGCCATTTTTGTCACTCGAATACCACGACCCGATTGTTTTTGCGAGGCCGCCCCAGCCCATCGAGAGGAAGTAGCGGCAGCAGCACCAGACAATAATGAAGGCGGTGAGAGAGCCGGAGAGGGCAAAGATCAAATTCCAAAAAACTGCACCCGCCATCCCCACGAGGAAAATGCGGCGCCCGCCAATGCGGTCCGCCAGAGGCCCGTTTATGAACTTGCCTACTGCGTAAGCGATTTCCGACAGAGAGACGATTAGTCCGAGCTGGGTATTGGAGTAACCAAATTCCTGTTCGAGAAGGGGGAACGCCGCAGAAAGGTTTCCGCGGCAAATGTAATACCCAATATAGCCAATGAGCATGACCCAGAAGGTCGAGAGGCGCCACTTAACGAGTCGTGCAGATTCGGCCGCGCTGACTGGAGCACGCTGCCCCGCTACTTGGGTATAAAACATTGGGCAGTGACTCGGTTCGGCTTAGATTGATTGAAAAGGGCTAGTGAATGGTTTGAGGCGCTTTGGCAGCGGCGAAGCGCTTACGCTCCGCTTCGTCACGCGCATCCGCGCGCTGCGCGACGGGCTCGTCTGGTGACGCATAGGTTCGGGTGATGACCTCGCTTTCGAGGTAGAGCCCGAGTTTGGAGAGAAATTCTTCCATATGCGAGCTCTGGTAGTGTCCCTGTAGACTCTCCGCGTCGGTCCATTCTTGCAAGAGAACGACTTGATTGGTTTCGGTGATACCTGCGAAGTATTCATAGCTCACGCAGCCAGCTTCTTTGCGCGAGTTGGTGACCATGACACGCATGAGATCGAGCGCGTCCTCTTTGGTCTCATCGACTAAAAAGAAGGTTGATTGCACCATGATCATCGCTGATTCTCCTCGAACACATCCGTTAACTTTAGCTTGTCTTACTGTAAACGCAAAACGCGCTTTTTACAAAAGCAACGCTACCGAGTAATTGGGGCCTGCGCGGTGTAAATCAAGAGCGGCGCGGATCAAGAGCGGCGTGCATCGAGGCTCCACCGCCCGGCACCGAGTCCTGCTACGACGAGAAGGCCGGCGACGATGCCGAGGTTTTTAACAAAGTTTTGCGTTTCGTGTGCAGTCTGCAGTTCGCCGGCAGGAAGTGTCCAGAAATCATGCATCACCGCATTGATCACAAGGGTAAGCCCTGCGAGCAAAAATGCAGTGGCTTTAGTTCGGTAGCCAAAAATCATAGTAATCCCGCCGCCGGTCTGAATGATGATCGTCAAAATCAGAAAGAAGGGGATAAAGGTCATCCCATGACTGGCCATGTAATCGGCCGTGCCTTGGTAATTGAATATTTTCATCAGGCCGCCGGGCAAAAGGAAGTAGAGACCGAGCATAACGCGGCCGGTGGTCTCACAGAGCGCCTGGAAAGGTGGTTGATTAGCAGTAGTCATTGTGTTCTCTCATTTTCGTCTATTGTTTATCGGCGTCTTTGCTGGCTTTCGCTTTTCCTATAACCGACTACCACCAAGGATAGAATCCAGGCATGTCTGTCGACGCATTGTCGGTGTAATTTGCTGCGCGTTTTTCAAGGAAAGCCGCCACGCCTTCTTTCCCGCTGGTCTGACTCGCGTAGAAGATCGCGAGTGAGTCGACGCGATGCGCTTCGATTGGATGCGGCGCCGCTGCATTGCGGTACATCATCTGACGACTCAGCGCGATCGCCACGGGGCTGTGCTGAGTAATGCGTTTGGCAATGGTATAGGCGCGCTCAAGCAGAGTCTCACTGGTTTCGACATGATTCGCGAAGCCGCGCGCTTGCAGTTCTTCGGCCTCGATTAAATCGCCGCTATACACCCACTCCAGCGCAGTACCCATATTGACGATGCGCGGCAGGAACCACGATGAGCAGGCTTCGGGCGTGATGCCGATTTTGTTAAAGACAAAACCGACCTTCGTGCGCTCGCAGACAACGCGTATGTCCATCGCACAGGTCATTGTCGCGCCGATGCCGACCGCCGCGCCGTTAATCGCTGCGATGATCGGTTTTTTGCAGTCGTAAATCGCGAGTACGACCTGACCGCCGGTATCGCGAACGCCTTCTTGGATCTCAGGATCGTCGAGCCTTTGGCGCATGTCCTCCATTGTGGGCTCGAGCGTCTCGTCGAGGCCGAAGACGTTGCCGGCCCGCGAGAGATCCATGCCGGCGCAGAATGCGCGTCCAGCGCCGGTAACAACCACGGCGCGGACGCTGTCATCCTCGCTTGCGGCATTGAACGCAGCGATCAGTTCGTTGGCCATCTCTACCGTAAAGGAATTCATCTGCTCGGGGCGATTGAGGGTGAGGGTCAGTATGCCGGCATCGACTTCCCAGAGTAGTGTGTTGAACTTCATGATTGCGTCCTATGTTCGTCAGTGTGAATCGAGTGAGTTTTCGAGTAATGCTAATTTTAATTAGCGAGCCGCCTGCTCGTTAAATTGCCCCTGACTGCTGAAGGGCTAAGATTTCATCGGGGGCAAATCCCCAGTCGTTGAGAATCTCTTCGCTATGCTCGCCGGCCATTGCCGCCGGTGCCTGCACGGTCGTTGGCGTGCGGCTGAAACGCGGCGCGGGAGCCGGCTGCGTGACGCCGTCGATTTCAACGAAGCTCTGCCGCGCCAGATTGTGAGGGTGCTGGGGCGCCTCTTGCAGGTCGAGTACGGGTGCAAAACAAACATCGGTGCCTTCAAGTAGCGCGCACCAATGATCGCGAGTCTGGGTAACGAAAAGTGCTTCGAGCTTGCCTCTGAGGCTCGCCCAGTGCTGTTTGTCGTTTTGCTTTGCGAACTCAGGGTCGTCGATCTCGCAGAGCTCGAGGAGCAGCGCGTAAAACTGAGGTTCGATCGAGCCTATGCTAATAAATTTGCCGTCCGAGCAGGCGTAACTCCCATAGTAGTGTGCGCCGCCATCGAGACGGTTGTCCATGCGCTCCTTGGTCCACATGCCCATCGCCATCATGCCGTAGAACGGGCTGAGTAAGCTGGCTGTGCCATCGGTCATCGCAGCGTCAATCACCTGTCCTTGGCCTGAGGTGCTGCGTTCGACAAGCGCAGCGAGCACGCCCGCGAGAAGGTACATGGCGCCGCCGCCAAAATCACCGACAAGGTTGAGGGGCGGGGCAGGGGGGCGGTCACTGTAACCCATCGCGCCGAGCGCGCCGCCGATAGAAATATAGTTGATGTCATGGCCAGCGGCTGGCGCGAGCGGCCCGCTCTGCCCCCACCCGGTCATGCGGCCGAAGATGAGGCGCGGATTGCGCGCCAAGCAGGTGTCGGGCCCGAGTCCTAGGCGTTCCATCACGCCGGGCCTAAAACCCTCAATCACCACGTCTGCAGCGTCGATGAGCTGCTGCACGGCCGCAACGCCGTCCGGGTTTTTTAAGTCTACTGCGATCGAGCGTCGGCCTCGATTGAGAACATTGGCTCGGTGGCCACTGCCCTTGTGGGCGAGTCGGTCAACGCGAATCACCTCGGCCCCCATGTCTGACAGCATCATCGCGCAAAAGGGCCCCGGGCCAATACCTGCCATTTCAACTACTTTAATACCCGCCAGTGGTCCCATCATCGCTCCTGCGCCATGCGTCTTGTTATTGATTGCTTCTCTCTGCGTTATTGATCTGATAATAGGCCAAGCGCGAGGCAGTTTGATACCCCCAGCCCTGCGTTTATCGCCACAATTACGACGCTAGCTGACCAGCGCCCTTTGTGGTTCCCCTTTTCGCGGGGATGCACTATTCTTTTGAGCTAGACATCAATCAATGCAGAGTAAAAACTACTATGGATCTCCAAGATAAAACTGCCTTCATCACCGGCGGCGCGTCCGGCCTCGGCCTTGCGACTGCTCAAAACTTCATCGCCGCCGGCGCCAATGTCATGCTTTACGATCTGCGCGCTGATGCCCTCGAGGTAGCTGCAGCGAGTCTGGGTCCTAATGTAGCTTGGCATGCGGGCGATGTTGCCGATGAGGTGGGTGTTAGCGAGGCGATCGCCATTGCGAAAGAAAAGTTTGGCACTATTCACATCAACGTTAATGCAGCAGGTATCGGCGGTGCAGCGCGCACCGTAGGCAAAGACGGGCCCATGCCTCTGGCTAAATTTGAGCACATCGTTCGCGTTAACCTTGTGGGTACGTTCAATGTGCTGCGTCTCTGCGCAGAAGTTATGCAGGTAAACGAGCCGGTTACTGCCGACGGTGAGCGCGGCGTGATTGTGAATGTTGCCTCCGTCGCCGCGTTTGACGGCCAGACGGGTCAGGCAGGCTACGCCGCATCCAAAGGCGGCATCGTGTCTATGACTCTCCCCATTGCCCGCGACCTGTCTAAGCGCGGCGTGCGCATAATGACTATAGCTCCCGGCGTGTTCGAAACACCGATGATGGCAGGCGCGCCAGAGTCAGTTCGTGAACCGCTCATTGCGATTACACAATTCCCGAAGCGGTTAGGAAATCCTGCAGAGTTTGCACAAGAAGTCGCGCATATCGTCAACTGCGGTTACCTCAACGGTGAGACGATTCGCCTCGACTCGGGTATCCGGATGCCGGCTTAACGCGGACGATCAAGAACGCTACGAATGACAAATAAATAAAACGAGAGAGAAGGAAAAGATCATGGCAGATGCATACATTGTGGGCGCGGTGCGCACAGCAACCGGTAAAAAGAAAGGGCGCTTGAGCGCGATACATCCCATTGACCTCGGCGCCGCTGTGGTCGACGAACTCGTTGATCGCACGGGGATTCCCGTGGACGCGGTCGACGATGTGATCTTTGGCGTGGTCATGCAAATCGGTGCGCAGGCGAGCAATCTCGGTCGCAATGTCTCCATGGCATCCAAGCTCGATCTCGCCGTGCCGGGCACGACTGTCGATCGGCAGTGCGGATCTTCGTTGCAGGCGATTCAGTTTGGCGCTCAGGCAGTGATGTCAGGCACTCAGGACGTTATTATTTCTGGCGGTGTCGAAGCCATGAGCACCGTCGAGATTGGCTCTAACGTACGCGATGGTCTCGCCAATGGGCGTGGCATTCCTAAGGGTGAGCGACTCGAGCTTCAATACCCAGGCATTCAGTTTAGCCAGTTCGATGGCGCTGAGCTGCTGGCGGAAAAATACGACATAAGTCGCGACGAGCTGGATGCCTTCGCGCTTTCCAGTCACCAGCGTGCGTGGGAAGCTACGCAGAAAGGCTATTTCGAAAAGGAAATAGTCCCGCTCAATATCACGCTCGAAGACGGCACGGCGGATGTGCACACGATTGACGAAGGAATTCGTCCAGAAGCCTCGCTCGAAGGCCTTCAAGGATTGAATACTCTTCGAGAGGGAGGCGTTATTACTGCCGGCAGCGCGAGTCAGATCAGCGACGGCGCCGCGGCGATTATGATCGCAAATGAAGACGCGGTTAAAAAGCACGGCTTGCAGGTGCGCGCAAAGATTCATTCACTTGCCGTTGTTGGCTCCGACCCAGTGATCATGCTCGAAGGGCCTATTCCAGCGACGATTAAAGTGCTCGAAAAAGCCGGCCTCTCGATCGACGATATCGATCTTTATGAGGTAAACGAAGCCTTCGGTTCTGTCCCGTTAGCGTGGGCAAAAGCGGTAGGTGCCGACATGAGCAAGTTAAATGTCAATGGCGGCGCGCAGGCTCTAGGCCACCCGCTAGGCGGTACCGGAGCCAAACTCATGACAACGCTTGTTCATGAGCTCGAGCGCCGTGGTGGTCGCTACGGCCTCATCGCGATCTGCGAAGGCGGCGGCACAGCTAATGCGATGATCATCGAACGTATGAGCGAGGTCAGTCACTAGGCTGGCTTAAAAGGCGCGCCGCTTTCGGATTGCTGCGCGCCAACGCGATTTTGTTATTTCCTAGCGCTGCTAGTCTGAGCGCCAATTGAACAAAGGTCTGAATCATGTTTGAAGCTTACGAATCCCCATGGATGGATGAAGAACTAAAAATCATGCGGGACGCGGTGCAAAAATTTCTCGTCAAAGAGTTTGTGCCTCACTCAGAGCGCTGGGAAAAACAGGGTATTGTCGATCGCGACGCCTGGAAAGTCGCCGGTGATGCAGGAATTCTTTGCGCCTCGATTCCGGAAGAGTACGGTGGTGGCGGCGGCAACTTTAAACACGAGATGGTTTTGGTTGAAGAGATGTGTCATGCCGGTGTAAGCGGCTTCGGCAATAGTGTGCATTCGGGCATCGTTGCTCACTATATTCATTCTTATGGCAGCGAAGAACAGCGCCAGCGCTGGTTGCCGAAAATGGCGCGAGGCGAGATCGTGACGGCTATCGCGATGACAGAGCCGGGCACCGGATCCGATTTACAGTCGATTGCAACGACAGCAATAAAACACGGCGATCACTATGTGCTGAACGGTCAGAAGACTTTCATCACTAACGGCATGTCGGCTGACCTTATCTGCGTTGTGGCTAAAACAGACCCTACGGCCGGTGGCAAAGGGATCTCGCTGATTATGGTTGAAACACCGGAGTGCGAGGGCGAGGGTGGTTTTAGCCGCGGTCGTAACCTCGAGAAACTGGGGCAGAAAGCCCAAGATACCTCTGAGCTTTTCTTCGATGATGTCAAAGTACCGGTCGAAAATCTGCTTGGCCCGACCGAGGGGCGCGGCTTCATTCAGCTAATGGAGCAGCTTCCGCAGGAACGCGTCATCATTGCTGCCGGTGCCTGCGCAACAATGGAAAAAGCGTTAAAGCTCACCGCCGAGTACGTAAAAGAACGCAAGGCGTTCGGCAAGCGTATTTTAGATTTCCAGAACACTCAGTTTAAACTGGCCGAGCGTTTTACCGAGGCGAAGATCGCCCGAATTTTCGTCGACGACTGCGCGATGAAGCTCGCCGAGGGCAAACTCGATGACACAACCGCAGCAATGGCTAAGTGGTGGACGACGCAGAAGCAGTGCGAAATTATTGACGAATGCCTGCAATTTTTCGGTGGCTACGGCTATATGATGGAATACCCGATCGCTAAGATGTACGCAGACAGCCGCATCGGTAAGATCTATGGTGGCAGCAACGAAATCATGAAGCTGCTGATCGCGCGCGATATTTAGCGGCGCCTCTTTTTTCTGAAGTTGGAGTGCAAACACATGAGTAACCATTCAACTCGCCGTCTGCTGGCTACCGCGATAGCTTCGGCTGCCGCGCTAATTTTTTCAGGCATGAGTTCTGCGCAAACATCCGAGGGCGGCTACCTAACGCCGCGCACAGAATTTGGCGCGCCTGACCTACAGGGTGTGTGGTCGATCGCCACGCAGACGAATCTCGAACGTGCCGAGCGTTTTGGAGGAAAGCTGGTTTTAACCTCCGATGAGGCGCAGCGTATCGAAGCTGCTGTGCAGGCGGGATTCGAGGCGAGCAATCGTCCGAGTGATCCTAATCGCGAGGCGCCGGATTCGAGCAATGTAGGCGGCTACAACACATTCTGGATGGATCCGGGTCAGCGACTCGCCGTGGTAAACGGAGAAATTCGAACGTCGATTATCACCGATCCCGCGGATGGCAGGTTGCCGTACAGCGAGAAGGGGCGCCAGAATTATCAAGCGGCAATGACACAGCGAGCTTCTTACGACGGCCCGGAAGTACGTCCGCTTGGCGAGCGCTGCGTGGTCGGCTTTGGCTCTACGGGCGGCCCACCCAAGCTCCCCGTTTTGTACAATAATAATACGCAAATCGTGCAAACAGAGAATTATGTTGTGCTCTTAGCCGAGATGAATCACGACGCACGCGTTATTCGACTAAATGCCGAGCACGCTCAGCCGCCGATGAACTATTGGATGGGGGATTCGGTCGGCCATTATGAAGAAGACACCCTTGTGGTGGTAACCACTAATTTTCATTTGCAGCAGAATCTGCGCTCATCCTTAGATCATCGTTTTTATGGCTCGCCAGAGATGGTGGTAACTGAGCGATTCACCCGCACGGCCGACGACACTATTCTGTATCAGTTTACCGTAGATGATCCGGAGAACTACACACAGCCATGGAGCGGAGAGCTGCCTATGGTGGCAACCGACGAGCAGCTTTATGAATACGCCTGTCATGAAGGTAACTATGCGCTGCCGGGTATTTTAGCCGGCGCCCGCCGCGCAGATTTTGAAGGTGCCGAGTACGCACCAACCTATTCGGGGCAGTAATAGTTTACGGCGTGATAGACCGAAAAAGGCCGCTGCATTGGAAGAGTCTCCTCTCGTTTCGCAGCGGCCTTTTTGTTTTGATCGAGTTTACTTTTGTTAGCGCAGGTCAGGTAACTTATAGCCGTCGGCTTCGAGTTTTGCGCGAATTACCTTCTTGTCTATTTTACCCGTCGACGTCAGCGGGATTGCATCAGTCTTGATGATTTCGTCGGGGAGTTGCCACTTAGCGAATATTTTCGCGCAGTGATCGAGCACCGCCTGTTGATCAAGTTCTGCGCCATCCGCCATGATGACGAGCGCAACGGGGCGTTCGTCCCAGCGCGGATGTGGCTGAGCGACCACCGCCGCCTGCGCAATACCGGGCAGAGCAACAATATGGTTTTCGAGGTCCACCGAAGAAATCCACTCGCCGCCTGATTTGATTAAATCTTTCGAGCGATCGGCAATCATCAGATACTGATTTTTGTCGATTTTCGCAACGTCACCAGTGACCAGCCACCCGTCGTGAAATTTCTCTGGCTGTGGATCGTTGTAGTATTCAGCAGCGATCCACGGCCCTCGGATGCAAAGCTCACCAACGGTTTCACCGTCGTGCGGTTGACGATTCCATTCTTCGTCGAAGATTTCAATTTCGAGGCCCGGCATTGTGAGGCCGGCTTTCGCGATGTTCTCGAACTGCTCGTCTTCGCTCAGAGTTTGCTGTGTGTACTTCGCACATTTCCGCGACAGGGTGCCCAGTGGATTGGTTTCGGTCATTCCCCAGCCCTGAATCATCTCGACGCCGAGTTCATCCCAATACCAGCGCATCATCGAGACAGGAGGAGCAGAGCCGCCACAGGTCAGGCGCGCAAGTTTGCTGAGATCGAATTTTCCGTCCGCCGCCTCGATCGCTGCCTTTACGCCCTGCCAGATAGTCGGCACGCCTGTGGCTATTGTCACGCCCTCGTCGTGCATCAGTTTGAGGAATGTATCGGGTGTCATAAATCGGTGTGGCATGACATGTTTGCAGCCCAGCATCGACGCGTTAAAGGGCAAGCCCCAACCCATCGCATGGAACATCGGCACAATGCCCAAGAGTGAATCGAGCGCGGTGAGGCCGAGCGCATCGGTGAGACAGCCTGCCATGGTGTGCAGATAAGTTGACCGATGAGTGTACATCACACCTTTTGGTTTGCCAGTTGTGCCGGAGGTGTAGCAGAGGCCCATGGGTGAATTTTCGTCAATCTCGGGCCAGTCGTAGCAAGTGGGCTGGTCTTTGATGAAGTCTTCGTAATCAATCTGGTTCTTAAAGCTGCTTTCGCCGCCTTCGCCGTGGCGACAGATAACGAGCAGTTCAACGCAGGGCACTTTGTCCCAAATAGGCTCTAATAAAGGCAGGATATCTTCATCTGCGAAAATTACGCGATCTCTCGCGTGATTAATAATGTATTCGAGATCGGTCGGTGAGAGACGCACGTTCAGTGTGTGCAGAACTACACCCATCGACGGTACGCCTTGATATAGCTCGAGATGGCGATAGTTGTTCCACATAAAACTAGCCACCCGGTCACCCACTTCGATGCCGTGCCCCTTGAGTGCATGGGCGACTTGATTAGCCCGCTCCCAGGTTTTCCCGAGTGTTTGTCGATGAGTGGTGCCGCCGGCCTGCGCGGTAACTACTTCTACGTCCGGATCTAAGATGGCGCCGCGGCCAAGAATGCGCGACAGGAGTAAAGGCGTTTGCTGCATTGTCATCGAGAATCTCCCCCCAGGAGTTTTATTCTTTGTTTCGGTGAGTCGACTGGCGTATTAAACGGACTTTTACAATCAACTTTGGCCTTGGAGGATAGCCGATAAGCGGGTGACTATTCAAATAGCTGCGAGTATTCTTTAGGACCTGGTAGGTCTTGTTTTTATAAGCGCTCATGAGTATTTCTGATCTATCAATTGGCCCCACAGCAACACTCACGACGATTCGTGTGTGCGCATCTGTCGGAGGCTCTCGGCTCTTGAAATCCACACCCTTTTACTTTCGTCCGTTCATGTCCACTTTTCATTCGCTCTTTCTTTCGGATCTGCGCGAGTAATTCAGGAATAATATGGCAGATTCACAGGATCAGGCTCGGCTAGAGGGTAATCTCACACGCTTCATTGCGTTTCGGCTGCTGTACTCGGCCCGCTTTTACTATCCGGTGTTCACCGTCCTTTTTCTCGACTACGGACTCACCCTCGAGCAGTTTGCGATACTCAATATTGTCTGGGCGCTCACTATCGTCAGCGCCGAAGTACCGTCAGGGGCGCTCGCCGATATTCTCGGGCGTAAACGCCTAATCGTGTTCGCGGCGGCTCTGATGGTCGCCGAGATGGCGCTCATCGCGTTTGCGCCAATCGCTGGATTCGCTGGGGGAGAGAATGGGGAGGCGTCGCCGCTTTTGTTTTGGTTGTTCTTAGGCAATCGTCTCTGCTCGGGCTTGTCGGAGGCTGCGGCGAGCGGCGCCGACGAAGCGCTCGCGTATGACTCGCTTAAAGCCTTGGGACGCGAAGATCAATGGGCGCACTTTTTAGAGCGAACGACACGAGTTGTATCCATTGGCTTTTTTGTTTCGATGATAACCGGTGGGTTGATTTACGACGCGGCGGTCGTCAACGGCGTACTTGGTTCGCTAAGTGAGAATCTAAGCCTCGCACAAACATCGATTGTTAGGCTGCCGGTGATATTCACACTCTTCTCGGCAGTCGTTGTTTTCTTTATTGCGATCGGATTTTATGACATCGATAAGGTGCGACTATCTGCCCTGCGTGCAACACAGGAACAGGGTGCGAGTCTTGCATCGCGACTCGCGCGTCCGTTTAAACAGATAGGCGAAGCAGCGCGTTGGACGCTCGGCCACCGCTTTGTCTTGTTCGTTATTCTCGCCGCGTTAACGCTCGACAGCGTGGCCAGACAGTTTGTGGTGCTCGCAAGTGAGTACTACCGAGTCATCGATATCCCCGTGTCGCTGTTTGGATTCATCGGTGCTAGTGTCTCTCTGGTTAGCATCGTTAATGCACGCGTCTCGCGCTATTTGGTGGCGACGCAGGCGCCTCTGAGTAATTTCTTCGCGCTCTCGGGGCTTTTGCTCCTCGGACTTCTGGGCGCAAGTTTTGCGATTCCTTGGCTCGGGCTGGTGTTCGCGATAGCCTCTTTTTCGGTGCTTGGGATGGTGCAGTTTCAATCGAGCTACTATCTTAACCGCATGGTCGAGTCGGATTTGCGTGCGACGGTGCTAAGTTTCCGCGGACTCGCACTGAATTTGGGGCTAGGTGTTGCGAGTGTCTTCTACACCGCGTTAGTTGCGAGCCTGCGCAGACAGACGCCAGACGGAACCGAGGACGAAATTTTTATTGGCGCGTTGCCGGCCTTCCCGCTGTATTTCATCGCCCTTTTGCTTCTGTTACTGTTTGCGGCAAAGGTGTTAGTGCGCGATGGCGCGCCATTTCGGCGTATTGGAGGTAAGGCCCTATGAGGGGGAAAACTGCGATTAGAATGCGCGCTGCGCTTATTGCCGCTGTAGGTTTTTGTCTCGTCGCTTCACTACACGGTGTTGCGCAGACGCAGGCGCTGGAATCTCCTCAAGCAGCTATTGCACGGGGTCAAGCGTTTAACGGCAGCTGGGTTATCAATGAGAGCCTGAGTGACAACACAGATGATGCAGTTGAGGCAGCAATTAAAAAAGCTGGCGGTAAAGTAAAGCGGCGTTTCTTGCGTAAACGCCCCGAAGATTTTTATCGCGGCGGCCCCGCCGAGCAGGAACTCTACGATCGCATTTCTTATGATGACGTTCTCTCAATTGCGATCGATGAGCCGGAGCTGCGATTCGAATACGCAGATAATTTCGTGCGCCTGTTTCACAGCGACGGTCGTCGCAGGCGCACGACCGCGAATTCATTTTACGAAGAGGGTGCTGAGGATTTTTCTTTCGCAAACTGGAATGGCGATACTCTAATCGTAGAGTCGCGCCCACGCGACGGCGGCTTTACGCTCGAGACCTACACGCTCATTGAAAATGGCGCGAGGCTGCGTATCGAGATGCAAATCGAGCCCGACGCATTTGGCGCAGCCGTTGAACTCGTGCGTGTTTTTGATAGAGTCCCCGCGCGCTAGCCCAGTCTGGCGACTATCTCTTCTTCGAGATCGCGCAGTTTGTCTTTGCCAAAATAAAGTTCCTCGTTGACAAAGAAACTCGGCGAGCCGAAATTCCCGCGCGCGACAGAATCCGCCGTATTATCGATGAGTCGTTGCTTGACCTCGGGATGGCCAGTTGCATCGATGATCTCGGTTACAGGTAGACCTGCATCGGCTAATACCCTGGCGACCTGCTCTAGGTCTGCCATGTTTAAACCTTGCTCCCACATCGCCTTAAACATCGTGTCGATATAGTCAGCCTCCCAGTCTTTACCTTGGGCGTAGACCGCGCCTCGCATCAGCGTGATGGTGTTAACGGGGAAATGAGGGTTACGAACGAGTTCGGTGATGCCGTGCCGCATGAGAAAACGCAGTGTTTCTTTCGCCTGATACTCTTGTTTGTTGAGTACATCCGCAAACTGCTCCATCGGCGACCGATTGTTGGTCGCTTTGAAAATTCCTCCCAGCAATACGGGAATGTAATGGATTTCGACGCCGGTCCTCTCGGCTATTGCCGGCAGAACACGATGACTTAGATAGGCGTTCGGGCTGCCAAAATCGTAGTGAAATTCGACGCGCAGGCTCATAACTATTCCTTAAGCTCTTTTTTAAAAGGTTTCGGCAAAGGGTCTCAGATCGCATTCATGTGTCCATGCGTCGCGGCTCTGATGGTGTAGCTGCCAATAGGCTTCGGCAACCGATTCGGGCCGCATGAGTGTGTCGGGTGCTAATGATTCGGGGTTGCCGCCCGCGGCGCTAATCCGCTGACGAACGAATTCTGTATCGACACCCGCATCAATGATGAGATGCGCAACGTGAATACCCTGAGGGCCCAGTTCACGGGCCATACTTTGGGCGAGCGCGCGAAGGCCAAATTTTGCTGATGAAAATGCAGAGTATCCTTTGCCACCGCGAATGCTGGCTGTCGCACCGGTGAAAAAAATACTTCCATGACCCCGGGCAAGCATGTGTTTAGCCGCTTCGCGTCCCGTGAGGAAGCCACCTAGGCAGGCCATCATCCACACTTTGCGGAACACGCGCTCGGTTGTTTCAATGAGCGGGAAATTAACATTGCCACCGACATTAAAGATGACAATGTCGAGAGCGCCTACCTCAGACTCTATAGCGTTGATGCCATTGATCACCTGATCTTCTTCGCGCGCATCTAGCGAATAGCTGTGCGCTTTTCCACCCTCAGCCTCAATTTCGGCGACAAGCCCTGCATTCTCGTCGCCGCTGCGCCGCGCGAGACAGACGGTGAAACCGCCTGCGGCGAAGCGCTTGGCAATCGCCGCGCCTATGTAGTCACCAGCACCGACAATGAGACAGTTTTTCTGTTTTTGCATCTACAGAGGCTTTCTGAATTTGAGGGTCATACGATCGCTTTCGCCGATCGCGGCATATTTCTCTCTGTCTTCATCACCCATGCGGAAATTGGGTGGCAGGGTCCAGACGCCGCGCGGGTGCACTGTCGGGTCTTTTGGGTTGGCGTTTATTTCGCTGCTGGCGACAAATTCGAAGCCCGCCGCTTCTGCCAATTCGATGACGTAGGCTTCGGTGACATACCCTGACGTTTTCATGACTTCCATGCCCGCATCGGGCTTGGCACGATGCTCAACAACGCCAAGAATGCCTCCGGGTTTGAGTGCTGCGAAGAACGTGGCAAAGAACTCGTTCTGCTGATCGGCCATAATCCAGTTGTG
>Ga0222714_10000222_pt1 | contig 68117 bp, 104 predicted proteins | sample C33_3DmetaG_FD_165048 | JGI IMG/M metagenome (GOLD analysis project Ga0222714, IMG submission 165048) | Estuarine water microbial communities from San Francisco Bay, California, United States - C33_3D | ecosystem: Environmental > Aquatic > Marine > Unclassified | place: USA: California... | reverse complement strand
AAATAGAAGGACCTACGGGTCCTTTTTTTATGAAATGCGAAGTAACCCTTTTTAAGGCAGGCACTGTCTTCAAAGAAGAAGTGATTGCCACAGACTATCAAGATGCAAGGAAGGTTGCCCTTGCAAGAAATCCTGGTGCAACTGTAGTTGGAGTGACGGCAAAATTATGAATTACGAAAAAGTAAAACTGATCGCACACAACCTCAAACTATTAGCAGAGAGTCTTGAGGATGCCATCAAAGAAGATCCTACTAAATATCTTCAGAGGTCGGAGGACAAACGATTTGGATATCGTTTCGATGACGACGATGATGGATATGCAGACTAATGAAACCTCAGAGTGCTAAAGGTAAAGGTAGAAGATTTCAACAATGGGTGAGAGATATGCTCATTGAGCATCGAGATATTCACCCAGAAGATATAGAGTCACGAAGCATGGGTGCTGGTGGGGAAGATCTAATCATGGCAAGAGATGCCAGGAAGAAGTTTCCCTTCAGTATCGAATGTAAAAACGTGGAGAGATTGAATGTATACGAAGCATACGAGCAAGCATGTGCCAATGCTGGAGATCATACACCGATACTCTTCATGAAAAAGAATAGAAAGAAACCACTTGTCGTAGTGGATGCAGAATGGTTCATCAAGCACTTTGGGGGTTGACTCCAGACCCTTCCTTGCTATATAATTCTACAGTCATCGCAAGGGGAGGCAATGGACACTCAATTTCTAGAAGAGGTCGTTGAGTATTTAATCGATCAAATTCATATTGAATTGGATCAGGGTAACTCTGCTGAAGCAGAAGTTATCGCAAGAAAAATTCGTGAGTTACAAGAGGTGTAATGACAGTCCATGCGATGTTTTCCGTGCCAATCATTCATTATGAGATTGCTAATTGGCCAGAGAATAAAAAGAGAATTCTAGATGCTCTTCCCAAGAGGAGTCAAGCACATCTAGATTCTAATGGAGAAGTATTCACTGACTTCTTTGATAATTATGATGGAGATACTCTCCCCGATTATTCAGACACAATCATTGATATCATCAAACCATATCTTGCTGACTTTACTGATCAGCGTAAGGTAGAGTTTACGGATCTTTGGTTTCAATCTGCATACAAGGGGCAGAAACATGGTCTACACAATCATGGACACAGTGGATGGTCTTCTGTAATCTACGTTGAGTTTGATCCGAGAGTCCATACTGCCACTCATTTCTATTCTCCATTTGGTAATCCCTGGAGTGGCACACTAGAAGTATTTACACCACCAGTAAAGGAGGGGGACATGATCATCTTCCCAGCGACAATTGCACACGAGGCATTGGAAAATGAATCTGATAAACGAAGGACCATTGTTTCATACAATCTCAGAGGGAAGGTTGATATTGTCAAAAAAGAATTGTTTCAGGGAGATCCTGTAAGACGAGAAGTTATCTCTGCCTACGCCCAGTAGGTCTTTCTGGTTCAGTAGCTCAGTTGGATAGAGCAACTGCCTTCTAAGCAGTCGGTCGCTGGTTCGAGTCCAGCCTGAATCGTATGGGAGATTAGCTCAGCGGTAGAGCACCTCGTTTACACCGAGATTGTCGGGGGTTCGATCCCCTCATCTCCCACTCCCCCTAGGGGGTAACAATCAAATAAAGGAGAGCAGTCATGACTGTTAGAGATCGCTTTGGAGAAAGTCTCCAACTTCTGAAGGATGCTGTGAATGGCAATATTGCCCTTGACATTGAGTATCCATCCCTTTTCTCTTCACTCTGCCGTTTCTATAGCGATAAGAGTGATCGTCACGTCCATTTCTGGGGCATTGATGTTGAGGAGGACTATTCGATTCTAATAGATAATATGATTGCAGATGGCGTCCTGGAAGCGACGTAAATCTTACCCTGGTGGAGTCAAATGACCCTGCCTTGGAATGGCACAAAACTTACCCTGGTCGGGATGAATTATGACAGACAGTATAACAGTCTACAAAGGCAGATTTTGTGAAAAGATCTCAGATTTTATTTGGGGTGATTACATTGATGAATCTGTAGTTGAAGGTCTGTGGCACTTCTGGCGTAATCAGTCCATACTTAATCCTCATGAGGGTCAAGTATATAAACATGGTGATGTGGTAGTGGACCGAGACTACAAGGAGTCATTAGACTTACACATTCCATTTCAGTTAGCACTTCCTGAAGTCCAGAATTATATGCTGGCACTTCAGGGAGTCCTCAACAAGTATGTCGAGAGGTTTCCTTTCTGTGAGACCTCTCGATTTCAAGTAACAGAGCCACTAAGTATGCAACTCTATCCTCCTGGCGGTGGATTTAAGCAGTGGCATACTGAAAGATCTAATGCTTTGCCTGGAAATGTATACAGGCATTTAGTCTTTATGACATATCTAAATGACTGTCCCAATGGTGGGACGGAATGGTTTCATCAAGATAAGTATGTTGATGCCAAAAGGGGATTCACTGTAATCTGGCCAGCAGATTGGACACACTTTCATAGAGGAAGGGTTAGTCAAGAATCTGAAAAGATGATTATAACTGGGTGGTTTTCCTACATTTAGATGCTTAAATAGTAAAAACACACGGAGGTTTCATGGATTTACAAGACGACAAGTGGAATAGGGGTCTTGATCTCTTCATTGAGTCTGTCCACAAACCTGACTCTGAGTTGAGGCAGTGCGCCCACAACCAAGAGTGCTACCACGAGTTGATGTATATCCGTAGTTTCGTGCTAGAATATCTGAAGACGCTTCGACGCCAATGAAGAAACCCACCATCCTCCTTGAGCGATTCCCTTATCGCTATGTCCAAGTCGGCACCCTGGAGATCAATGGTAAACCAGACTACCGAATCCAAAAGGTAGACTCTTACACTGGTCGCTATCGCGATATGTATCTGTGTGACAATGCCATGCAGATGAATACTGCGATCGAAGATTTTGAATACACCAAATGGTTGGACCCCGATATGGTCCCCTGCTATGTAAAAGGAGATGACGATGACTCTGAAGACTGATCTTCAAGCAGCAGCAGACGCTGCTCGCACCGCCTTCAAGACTGCTCTGGATACCGAAGGGTATGATGAGAGCACCCTGTCTGAATTGTGGCGCATGTACCTGGGACTGAAGCGTATCAATAACGATACTCCTGCAGATCCTGTGGTCAATTCTAATTACAATTTCAACCTGTCCAGCGACTACCTTAATATCCCTACGGATAATTATGGTGTTGGTTATGCTGCTGACACGATCTCATTCACAGGATTGTCAGAAGGTGCTGACGTAATCTCATTCGGAGACTACACACCCTCTTGACAATTCTTAATATTTCCTATATAGTTATGACAGTTGCAAATCTTAACAATGACCGTAACTAAAAACGAATGGGGTCAAATCAACATGTGGGCAAAAGAGCCTTCGATGTATATGACCAAAGAAGATCTTGAGCGTTACGGCATTGAGCCCTACGCTGAGAAGGCAGAGAAACTGAATGGTCGCACTGCGATGCTTGGTTTCGTTGCCGCTTTGATTTCTTACGCACTTACTGGTAAACTCTTCTTCGGAGTGCTGTGATGACTGAGATCTTTTTCACCCTCACTGCAATTACATTCTTTGTATTGCTTGCATTCTCTGTTGAAAAACTTGCTGAAACTTATTAAACCTAATCATGAGAGTCCCTGATACTATCTTTACGCTGCGAGATGCAGACAAAGGCACCTTTATCAAGACTGGTAGTTATGGATACTTCGACAACAAGCGTGTCGTAGTATTCTCTCTCCCAGGAGCATTCACTCCTACCTGTAGTAACTATCAACTCCCTGCATACGATGATCTCTATCAAGAGTTTATTGATCTGGGTATTGATGAAGTCTACTGCATCTCAGTTAACGATGGTTTTGTTATGAATGCTTGGGGTAAATCCCTGGGTATTGAAAATGTTAAACTGATTCCTGATGGTAGTGGTGACTTCACCCGTGCCATGGGGATGCAAGTTGAGAAGCACAACCTCGGTTTCGGTTATCGGTCTTGGCGATATGCTATGGTCGTTAACAATGGTGAGATCGAGCAAATGTTTGAAGAAGAAGGGAAAGTCGGAAATTGTCCGATTGACCCCTATGAAAGAAGCAAACCAGAAACTGTCCTAGAATACCTTAGATCTTACGGAGCTACTAACAATGAATGAAAAAGCAGAGCGCATTAACGGCTGGGCAGCAATGATTGGTATCATTGCAGCAATGGGATCCTATGCCACCACAGGTCAAATCATTCCTGGTATTTGGTGATGGCATTAGCAGCACTGTCGATAATCCTATTGGGCACCTTCTTCGGTGCTGCAATGCTTACCCAATCTGGGGATGAATAAATAGAATTGAATATCGTCGGCGCAGACAGAGGGGTAACTGGCACAATCCAGTTGACACCCCTCTATTTTTTTGTTAGTATATATACTCTGAGCCACTGATTGACTCATTTCTCATGATAGTGGATGTCGAGTTTCTTTAGTTTAATGAAAAAATTTCTACCACTCCTTTTCGCTCTCTCAGCGACTGCCGCCTGTGCTTATCCAAGCATCAGTGAGATTCAAGATCCTCCCTCTGTAGAAGTTGCAGTTGTAGGTAAAGTGAATCCTGAGAAAGTTGAGAAGGTCGAAGTAGTCCAGAAGACCTGGAAGTGCCCAGGGTGCAATACAAATGAGCAGTATGTCCTTGAGCAACTCCAAAAGAAAACAAAGATCACCGATCGCAATGCCCTTGCAACAATCATGGGCAACATTAAATCGGAGAGTAACTTCACTCCCAATATTTGTGAGGGAGGTGCTAGAGTTCCTTACGATCGTTGCCTTCGCGGTGGTTACGGACTCATTCAGTGGACCTCTACGAACCGTTATCTGGGGTTAGGACGCTTCGCTAAGAAGTATGGTTATGATCCTTCTTCCCTTGAAGGTCAGACAGCATACATGATCAACGAATATACTTTCCAGAAATACCTTCCTGAGTTTGAAGGTAATGGACAAAAAGTTGATCAGTATATGGTTGCTGCTTACTACTGGTTGGGATGGGGCATCAAAGGATACCGTCAGCAGTATGCATACCAATACATAAATAAACTCGTGTATGCCTAAGACGGGTGACTTACCGCATTGAGTTAAATCACAGGGGATCTTGGGTCCCCCTTAAAAAATATTCTGGATTATCAAAAACGAAGGCTGACTTCCTACTTACATTATGTGGTATGATGCCAAACCAAAAAGAATTGAGAGTTGTTGAAGATGAGTCAGTTAACAAAGATACTTCACTTTGCGAGTGAGGAATTCACACCATTTGCTCCTTACTGGGATTACTTTATTGCTGAAGGCAAATGCATGATTGATCTCAATCCTATTGAGAAAGAGATACTTGGTAAGGAAAAGGAAATCATTGAGAAGTATGAGTTTGAAGATGACTGGGGCACTAAACTAGGTAAGAATAGTCTCACTGCAAGATCTAAAAACTACAATCTTCTAGAGTTTGATTCTGCAGAGACTCTCAGATTTTCTATCAAAGATTTTCACGATAAGTTTTTAGAGGAAATCAACATTCCTAAACCGCCAGGTAACATCTATGTCCAGTGCTGGGCAAATGTTATGAGGAAGAAGCAAAGAATGGCAGCACATAGGCATAACCATACTGCATATAGTTACCTCAGTGGTCACTTATGTGTGAAGGTTAAAGACACCAGCACTTACTATCATAAATTGTTTGGGTCAGATCTTTACGATTCACCAAACAGTAGAGGTAAGATGACAATGTTTCCTTCTTGGGTTATGCATCATACAGATGCTGTGGTTGATGATGAAGAAAGGATCACAATTGCATTTGACATTATGACCGAAGAAGGTTATATTAAAAATGTCTCTGATAGTATGAAACATCACTGGGTTGCATTATGAATGCTGATTGGCGCTACACCGATGAGAATCTTGAGAAGCGAGCACTATGCTTGATATGCTGTGTGCGAGCAAAGGAAGAAATTAACTCAAGCATTTACGAATTCTGCCATTACTTCACCAGTAATGGTTTGTTTAATGATGTGCTCCCTACGGAAGAGAATCCTATGACTGAAGAGTTAAAGGAATTCAATGGTGATCCTATTGCTATGGCAACTGCAAAAGTTAAATCTGAGTTGGCATCATGGAGAGCAATCTACGCTACACTTAACGAGAAACAAGAATGAAAGTTGTTATTTGTGGTGGTGGCACATCTGGTTGGATGACTGCTGCCGCCTTCTGTAAAACTTTTCCCGAATGGGATATTACTATCATCACTGGTGGTGAATCAATTGGGGTTGGTGAATCAACTACACCTCATATCAATCAGTATCTCAGATACATGGGAATTACTGATGAAGTATTCCTTCCTGCGGCAAGAGCAACCTTCAAATCTTCATCTAGATTTGAAGGTTTTGTTTCGGAAGGTCAAGTATTCCACTATCCCAATGGACAGTCGATAAATACTGACGTAAAGTATCACGACTGGATGCTTGCGAAAGCATTTTATCCAGAAGATCTTCCCCCTTTCGCAGATGTCTTTATGCCATTTGTGACGGTCGCAGAGGAGGGTAAGATGCCACTTAACGATCCTTTGCTATTTCCATATGACCTCGCCAAAGACAGATCATTCCACATCAACGCTAAAGCATTTTCGGAGTATCTTCAGACTACTTTCTGTCAAGGTATTACGGTGGTTGATAGTAAGGTTAAGTCAGCTCGTTATGACGGAAGAAATATCACAAGTGTCCTGGTGGATAGAGGACCGTTCGATATCAAACCAAAAGAAGTATACGGTGATCTCTATATCGACTGTACAGGCCAAGCGAGTGCCGTCTCGGGGGCTCTCAGCAGATGGGTAGAATTTGATACGATCCCCACTGACTCTGCTCTGGTAGTAAAGACAGAGTATACGAATAGAAAGAAACAGATGGTGCCTTATACCAATGCTAAGGCAATGTCTTCGGGTTGGCAGTGGACTATTCCTACCTACGATTTTATTAGTCGTGGATATGTTTTTTCATCGAAGCATCAGACTGAGGAGGATGCTAGAGAAGAGTTTGGATATGATGATGCGAAACTCATCACCTTTAGAAATGGCAGACACGAAGAAGCATGGGTAGGTAACTGTGTTGCTATTGGTTTGTCGTATGGTTTCATCGAGCCTCTAGAATCCACGTCATTGTTTAACACACACCATGGCATTCTTGCTCTGATGGATATTCTCAGAGAAGAAAAACTGCCAGGTCAATTTGCTAGAGATCGTTTCAATCATGATCTCTCTGAGCACATGGATGGTTGGCGTGAGTTTGTGGAAGCACATTACTACTATTCACACCGACGTGATACGCCTTTCTGGAGAGCAGTTACTGATGAGGTGCAGTATAAGCAAGAGGGCACTCATGAATCTGTCCGTCATATGATGGTCTCTGGTGATCCTATTCCGACAGGACATATGCCTATCGCATTTATTCTTGCTGGATCTGGTTATACAAACATCAACAAACGTCATTATGAATACTTTGGGTATCCATGTCTAGTCTCAGAGAAGACTGTGGCACAGTGGAAACACAAGTATGAGCAACGCAAACGCCTTGCCGAGACCCTGCCAACCATGTACGAATTTCTTTCTGGCACATTCGACTACGAGATCCCCGCCGAGGGGGTTGACACCGAGTAGGGTTTGCCGTATTATAAATAGGTCAACAGGTTACGAAACGTAAAGTTTTTTGATCTATTGTAACACCCCAAACCGAGACCTATAGGGTGTATAAATCACGTCTCTCATATCCCTGCTGAGGGTGCAGGGAGCATAGTATCTCCACCATTTCCCTGATGGACCTACTAACTGTTACATAACAATGACTGCAACACTTTCACAACAACGTTCTACTAATGCCTGGGAGCAATTCTGCAACTGGGTTACCTCAACCGATAACCGTCTTTATGTCGGTTGGTTTGGCGTCCTGATGATCCCCTGCCTGCTGGCAGCGACCACATGTTTCATCATCGCCTTCATCGGTGCTCCCCCTGTGGACATCGACGGCATTCGCGAACCCGTTGCTGGGTCGCTGATGTGGGGCAACAACATCATCTCTGGTGCTGTTATTCCTTCTTCTAACGCTATCGGTCTGCACTTCTATCCCATCTGGGAAGCAGCAAGTCTGGACGAATGGCTCTACAACGGTGGTCCTTTCCAACTCGTTGTCTTCCACTTCCTGATCGGTATCTATGCCTACATGGGTCGTGAGTGGGAATTGTCTTACCGTCTCGGTATGCGTCCCTGGATCTGCGTTGCTTACTCGGCACCTGTTGCTGCTGCATCTGCTGTATTCCTGGTCTATCCTTTCGGTCAAGGTTCTTTCTCTGACGCAATGCCCCTGGGTATCAGTGGCACCTTTAACTACATGCTTGTCTTCCAAGCAGAGCACAACATCCTGATGCACCCCTTCCACATGCTTGGAGTTGCTGGTGTCTTCGGTGGTTCACTCTTCTCGGCAATGCACGGTAGTCTGGTCACCTCTTCGCTGGTCCGTGAGACCACCGAAAACGAGTCCCAAAACTATGGTTACAAGTTTGGTCAAGAGGAAGAGACCTACAACATCGTGGCTGCCCACGGTTACTTCGGTCGCCTGATCTTCCAATACGCTTCCTTCAACAACTCTCGCTCGCTGCACTTCTTCCTCGCAGCATGGCCTGTGGTTGGCATCTGGTTTACTGCTCTTGGTGTTAGCACCATGGCATTCAACCTGAATGGTTTCAACTTCAACCAGTCGATTGTTGATAGTCAAGGTAAAGTGATCAACACTTGGGCAGATGTGCTCAACCGTGCGGGTCTGGGTATGGAAGTCATGCACGAGCGTAATGCTCACAACTTCCCTCTTGACCTTGCTGCTGCTGAGTCCACTCCTGTGGCACTCACCGCACCTGCGATCGGTTGATACTCGGATTCTTAATAAACGTCGTTTATTAGAAAAACAACTAGGGGACTTCGGTCCCCTTTCTTTTTAATCTAAATGTTAAGTTTTCCAAAGACAATGATAAACAAAGACGCAACATACAAGGAGCGTGAGATTATCATGGACACTTGGCCTCAGTTATACTGGTTAAAACAATCAAAGGAAAAAACAAATGACAACAAGTACACTACAATTACCACAAAGGGGGTGGTTTGATGTTCTCGATGACTGGCTTAAGCGTGATCGGTTTGTGTTTGTCGGTTGGTCTGGCTTACTACTATTCCCGACTGCTTATCTTGCTCTTGGCGGGTGGCTTACAGGAACCACCTTTGTTACCAGTTGGTACACCCACGGCATTGCGAGTTCATATCTTGAGGGGTGTAACTTTCTTACTGCTGCTGTTTCTACTCCTGCTGATGCTCTCGGACATAGCCTTCTACTCCTTTGGGGTCCTGAAGCTCAAGGCGATTTCATCCGCTGGTGCCAACTTGGGGGACTCTGGACTTTTGTGGCGCTCCACGGATCTTTCGCTCTGATTGGATTCATGCTTCGGCAGTTTGAAATCGCTCGTCTCGTAGGGATTAGACCATACAATGCTATTGCTTTCTCAGGTCCTATTGCTGTATTCGTTAGTGTTTTTCTTATGTATCCTCTGGGACAATCGTCCTGGTTCTTCGCACCGTCTTTCGGGGTGGCGGCGATCTTCCGATTCCTCCTCTTCCTCCAAGGATTCCACAACTGGACGTTGAATCCTTTTCACATGATGGGTGTAGCAGGTATCCTGGGTGGAGCATTGCTTTGTGCCATTCATGGTGCTACAGTAGAGAATACTTTGTTTGAAGACAGTGACCAATCAAATACTTTCAAGGCATTTGAACCAACTCAGGAGGAAGAAACATATTCTATGGTCACGGCTAATCGTTTTTGGTCGCAGATATTCGGTATTGCATTTAGCAATAAGAGGTGGTTGCATTTCTTTATGCTTTTTGTTCCTGTTATGGGTCTTTGGACATCCTCTATCGGCATCATTGGTCTTGCTCTTAATCTTCGCGCTTACGATTTCGTGAGTCAGGAGATCAGGGCAGCAGAAGATCCAGAATTTGAAACCTTCTACACTAAGAATATTCTTTTGAATGAAGGTCTCCGTGCATGGATGGCACCAGTTGACCAACCACATGAAAACTTTGTCTTCCCAGAGGAAGTGCTTCCCAGGGGCAACGCTTTGTGATATACTAGAGGATCCTTCGGGATCCTTTTTTAATGGCAAAACAGAAAAGCGCCTGGAGAATCTGGGCAAAAGCACTAGGAGAGAAATCAGGTAAAGATGACAAAGAATCAGATATCATTGCTATTATACGGACTCTTATATTTCTCACTTACCTTGTCACTAATATTGCCATTGTTGCAAACGCAATAAGACATTGGAATGATCAACCACAACTAAATAACTTGGAAGATATCGCTACAGTATGGCAGCCGAAGACATCAGAAATATAGTTGACAGGTGTTACGTTGGTGGTGCTGGTTTCATTCTCGCCAACAACCCCAACCCCCTGGATGGATCTAACCCAGCGTCGCTGAGTCTGGGTGGCACTTCGGCTGGTCCTATTTCATCGCCAGATCCAGCAGAAACTATTCAACAACTTGTGGGTCGTTGCTATGCAGGGACTCCTCCACTAACACCTAACCCACTTGACCAAGAGAATCCTAGGATTCCTGCTGAGGTAGCACCTCCTCAAGTAGAGCCAACTCCAGCACAAGTTATTCAGGAGTTGGTTGGACGATGCTACCCAGGTCTACCTACACTACAAACTCCATATAACATTCCTGAGGTGCAGGATAATGTTATTGAAGTTAGAATTGAAATTTTAGATTGGTTATGTAAGAATGGTTTCTTGGGAGATCAATGCTATGGTCCTGATCTTGTCATTAAATTACCCAATCCCAACGACGCCAAACCTTACATCAAACTAGGCAACAATGATGATTGTGCTGAGGTGATGCAACTCAGAGTCAAAGGGCAGTGTGAGAAACTGAGTGGCAACAGATGGAGAAATAAAAAGACAGGAGAGATTCTGATCTGTGACGATGATATTCGTGAGCAGGATCTTGACTGGGAGAGATGCGTCCGCAATACCCTAGATTGTTTCTTCAAACCCTACGCTGGTGGTAAGTGGAAACCACCTGCTGCATCTTGTGATACACACTATCCAAATGGATGGAGTGCAAATCTTGATAGAGTTTGCGTGAAGAATTGCTTCCCCACCAGACTGCCTGTGTATGAGACTTACAGTGGCGGTAAGCATACCTATAGTCTTACTGGCAGTGGAGATCCTGCATTCCACATCCTCAAGGATCCTATTTCCCCTGATCCAGACAACCCCGTAACGGTCCCTCTCTTCTATTACCTCAACTCTGCTGGCGATGGATTCCTAACGACCAACCCAGGGCAGCCAGACGGTCCTGGAAGCGGCGAGAGGGCGACCATGAATGCTGCTGGTATGCAATTCCAAGCAGTGCTTGGATACGCCTTTACAAAGGGGTCTGACATGATCTCCTACATGGGAGATGATGAGCAGGGCGAGGCGCTCTATCGCTTCTACAATGGATCTGATCACATGTATACGATCGATCCTGAATTCCTTTGGGACTTTCCTCAGACTCTCAAGAGAAGGAATGCATATAGGATTCCCAAGGGTGAGATCAATGCAGACATACTTGTAACTACAGACACTGAGAAGGGTAGTGCTGGTTATGATAATGCTTTGGGATACTATCTTGCTGATAAGAATGGTCCTCAGGTTGGATATGTCATTGTTAAATCTGCAAAGTCAGGGACAAACATTAACCGAGTAACTATTCCAGCATCACAACTGAGGAATTATAAGGGTGGTAGCATGGGATTCTTCCTGATCCCTGATGGTGCCCGACAGAATAGTTTGAGTAAAGGTCAGCAGATCACTTTCTCTGCTCAGAGTGATGGATTCCGTGGCAACGGTATCTCCACAGCACAAAGCAATTACTGTCTCTTCTCCGACAATAGATGGAATCCTGGTGACAAGGACCAGACTAAGTGGAAGGGAAGAAACAAACAGATGTGGGAAGACCTCATCAATGGTGATGATGATTATGATGACCTGAAATTCTGGCATAAAGTCCAATGGACTAGCAACGGATATTATCTGGAGGGTATTCAGTGCTATGTGTTTGACGAGCAAGCACCTCCTCCTGTGTATAGGACACTCAAACCACCAGGGTGTGATGATAGATCTCTAGAGAAATCTTTCAAGGATGTGACTATTGGCCGAGCAGATTGTGGAGCACTTAAACCAACAATCCTTTCCGAGGATACTGATTGGGAGTGTCGCAAATGCACGGGTGCTTATACGATCAGACAGAATGATACTCAGTCATATGTTGCTCCTAATGCTGGCACCTATAGAATTGTTTCTATGGGTGGCATTACTGGAGGATTGCAATCTAGTTGCATCCGATTCAAGTTTAGATTCAAGAAGAATGGGTCTACAATTTATGAGGGGGACTGGGTAGCACAGTATTGGCCAGCGATTGGTCAAGATATCAATGACTCGGATATCAATCTGAGTGCTGGTGATACTTTGTCATTCGAGTTTGTTGAGTTGGTAACTGGTCCTCACACAGGATCGATCTCACCTTCGCTTGCTCTCTATAACACATCTACTGGTGTCTTTGATTCTCAATTCTCTATCAACCTCACAACAGTTGCTACAGATGATGAATTCGGCACATATACAAGCAGTCCATATCTAAACCCAAATACAACTTCTGCGGGTGCCATCACCAGTATGGCAATGCAATTCAAACCATACAACAGAGCAGGATCTGAATGGCAACCTGGATCTGTTAGCACAGAGGCATGGTATGTGGATGACGATGATCTCAACCAGCATCCCTATACCTTGGTATGGGTTGGTGGAGCGAGAGTATCCATGCATGGGACACTACAAAATACTCCTGCGAATATGGGTGGGCATCGTCGCGACAAGCAGAATAGATTCATGCCCAACATTGATGGTGGATACATTGATACTGGTTACATTCCACAGTCTCTGGATCAATATGAATTGGGACAACTGCCCACAGATGTTTACAGAGCACTCACAGGATGCTATAATCAACTCCTTGAGAATTATCTGGTCACTCGATTTGATAATCTCAATCTCTCAGGTAGCGGTGCTATTAGAGAAAAGATCCCCACAGCATATGCTAAGGGATACCTCCCATGGTATGAGTTGGCACAGGGATCTGTTAGTGATTCCACCAGTTATCTGAATGCCCTTTCTAACAACTGGACAAATGGACCTGGAAGTGCTAACTTCTATGCACCCTGCACCTTCATTCATGATTATGTTTTAGATGGTGACGCACTACAAGGAGCAGGTAATCCTGCTGCTGCAGCAAAGGTTAGGATAGGTATTACTTTCTATCCTGCCCACCCAGCTGGGGAATCATTCTCTCGGACAAAATACTACTGGCAAGCAATCATCAATGTCATTGATGTTATCAATCCTGGTAGAGGATATTCTGAGGGGATGACATTCGATCTTCTATGGCCACCTCCAAGAGAGAAAGCACTGGAAGATAACACACAGTCTCCATACTATCCCGACTATCAGGGATCATTCAAGAAACCTAATAGAAAACTCATTGGATGGTATGAGAGAAACGATAACGTGAAGAGGAGCGTAAAGGAGGCTATATACCAAGAGTCTCACAATACTAACTCTCCCTATTGGTATTTCTGCTCCGACAGAAATAAAGATAGACTCAAGTTTAGAATCATTATTACAGAGGCAACATAAGTATGTCAGGTTTTGGGAAGAAGAGTGACTCTGCAGCAGAAAGATCTCTGGAGAAGTCCACTCGTGAGTTGCGTATGCTTCGCAGAGTGATTGAGCAATACAAAGATGATCCAAAGGGTCGGAAGAAAATGCTCAAGAAAATGAAGAGGTATTGGAGTAGCAACCTTGCTACTGTAAAGAATCTTGATTATCAACCTCAGGGTGCTGCATGGAAACCAGACAAGCAACTGGTAGATGACCTTGCCAAGATGCAAAATCTCGTAACAGATCCTCGCGAGGAGGAAGGAGATTCTATAGATAATCTTACGGAAGAAGATATGTCTGCAATCCGTGATATGCTATCTAAAGATTCGGGAGAAACAAATGATCAATCTGGACCAGAGGTATCACCACTACCTTCGGGGGGACAGGAAGTTTCGGATTGATGGCATTGAAGAAACCGTAAGAGGATACGGTTTCTCTTGCGATGGACTTGAGATCATAGGATACTATGTCTTGACAGAGAAGCACAAGTTGCACTATGATCTCAATGAAAACTTCAAATACATGGAGGATATCTAGCACCATACCTGGAGAGGTGGTCGAGTGGTTTAAGGCTCTAGTCTTGAAAACTAGCGAAGTGAAAGCTTCCGTGGGTTCGAATCCCACCCTCTCCGTTGTCAGATCTCCAACTGTCACACGGTTGACAAAATCTGACATTGTGCTAGTATATATACATGGTCGCGACACCACGTTGCGACTTGTAACAAACGGGACCCGTCGAAGTCCCTGCCATCTGTGGGTAACCATTCCACAAGTAAAATTTACGAGGATTAAAAACAATGATCAAAACCGCATTCGCAGCTGCTGCTGCTCTCGCATTCGCTCCCGCTGCTGCCCTTGCAGGTCCCTACGTTAACGTAGAGGCAAACTCTGGTTTCACTGGCTCCAACTACACTGGCACCAATACCGATCTCCATGTCGGTTATGAAGGTCCTATTGGTGGTGCTGCTTCTTACTACGTCCAAGCAGGTGCTACTGTCGTCTCCCCTGATGGTGGCGCTGTGGATACCGTGCCTTCGGGTAAGGCAGGCATCGGCGTTGCTGCTACCGACAACCTCGGTCTCTACGGCGAAGTTTCCTTCGTTGGTAGCGGTCAAGCAGGTGTTGACCGTGGTTACGGCACCAAGGTGGGTGTGAAGTATTCTTTCTGATATATAATACAGACGGAATCTGATGCTCTTGGGACCTTCGGGTCCCTTTTTTTCTCACTTGATTAGATATGGCAAACGCACCTAGATCAACGGCAATTTATACTCGTGCAGGTTGTCCCTTCTGCACCAAGATTAAAGAGGTTTACAAATCAAAGGGATGGGGGTATGCTGAATACACTCTTGGAACTAACTTCACTAAGGAGCAGTTTTATAAAGAGTTTGGACAAGGTGCTACCTTTCCTCAGGTCATCATTGGTGGTCGAAAGGTAGGTGGATGCACCGACACTGTTAAATACTTGCGAGATCAACAACTTCTTTGATGAAAGACACTACCCTGACTGAATTGTATTCGATTGTTGATCGTGCTATTGATGAAGCAATGGTTAACAATCGATTTCTTTTTAACATGTATTCTTACTTGAAGATGGGTAACTGGACCCGTCGTGAAGTCAATGAATTTATCGAGTCACCTGCTGCTGCAGAGTTGAGTGACACCGTGCAGGAATTAGATGACTACATTAAGGGCGGAGACAAAACAGTCCGAGAAGCATATGGTCACATTCCCAAACCAAAAGCACGGAAGATCAGAAACTATTTGTATGGTATACTTGAAGATGCCTGGAAATACCATGCTGATCGCAAGCCTGGACGTAAGAAAAAGGCAACTAAATAATAATACATAAAGGAGAGGCGTTATGGCAGACCTAAGTTTTCTTTACATCGCTTTCTTCCTTACCATCGGATCATTCCTCTTGGGTTTCATGGCGTCATGGAATCTCAAGGGGATTTTTGATGAGTGGAAGGAGAGGGCTGAGTATGCTGCAGTTGTAATGCACCCAGAGATGCAGATGGATGGTGAATATGTTGATCCTTCTGAGCTCCTTTACTTGCGGATCACCGATGAAGATGATATGATGGATGACGAAGATGATTGAGGTCTGATGATCCTTGTTGATATGAATCAGGTTTGCATCAGCAACCTGATGGTTTCCTTGACCACCACGGTCACAAATGTCAGCGAAGGACTGGTTCGCCACATGGTCTTAAACTCCCTGCGATCTTATCGCAATAAGTTTTACAAAGACTACGGTGAATTGGTCCTTTGCTATGACAGCAAGCACTACTGGCGACGCAGGGAGTTTCCCTTCTACAAGGGGACTCGCAAGAAAGACCGAGAGAAGTCCAATCTAGACTGGAATGAAATCTTTGAAGTCTTGAATATGATTCGGGATGAGATCCGAGATCATCTACCTTACAAAGTTGTAGAGGTTGATGGTGCTGAAGCGGATGACATCATTGCCACTCTTGTAAAAGAGCAAGGTCATATAAACATTCGGTTGCAGAATAATATGCAACCTCCCCAGAAAGTCCTGATCCTTTCGGGTGATAAAGACTTCCAACAACTTCAGAAGTATAAGTTTGTAAGTCAATACAATCCTATTCAGAAGAAGTTTATCCAGTGTGAGGATCCTAAAGCATATATGCTTGAGCACATCTTGAAAGGTGATCGCTCTGATGGTATCCCCAACTTCCTCTCGGATGATGACACCTTTGTTGCTAACAAACGTCAGCGACCAATGTCCAAGATCAAACTTGCACGTTGGGTTGAGCAGGATACAATGGATTTCTGCACAACTAAAGAGTTACTTGCTAACTATCATAGGAATCAACGCCTAATTGATTTTGATTGTATCCCAACAGAGGTTACAAACAACATCATAAATACGTTTGAGAATACAGAGACCCCTGCACGGGGCAAGATGTATCCCTATTTCATGAAACATGCGTTGAATGAAATGCTAGATCACATTACTGAGTTTTGAAATGAAACTACTAATTTCCGAAGTGCTGCAGAAAGCACACAGCGCCAAGACAAAAGCAGAAAAAATCAAGGTCCTGCAGGACAATAACACGCCTGCACTCCGCACTATCTTCATCATCAATTTCGATGATAGTGTGGTCCCTCGGGTCCCTCTGGGAGAAGAGGTCCCCTACCGTCCTAACGATGCTCCTAAGGGCACAGAGCACACTATCCTGGAGCAGGAGTATAAGAAACTCTATCGCTTCTTCAAGGGTGGTGAAGATACTCTTAGTCAGATGAAGATCGAGAATATGTTTCTTCAGATGCTGGAAGGACTTCATGAGAGTGAGGCAGAAGTCCTGGTAAAAGCAATCAACAAGAGTCTGCACAAGAAGTTTCGTGTTACTCACACTGTTGTTAAAGAAGCATTCCCATCTATTGAGTGGGGTGGTCGCTCTTAATGTTAACTGACACCCAAATGGATATCATCAATTCGTATGGTGTAAGAGTTATTAAAACTGGTTGCTCCCCGATTGATGCTAAAGATAAGTCTCTCCCCAACAGCTCTTATCTACTCACTTTAGAAAAAAGTAATGGAGAGACTTGGCATGATATTGTGATGGGCATGAGATCCGACATCTTCGATGCATACTATGACATGTTTGGTCATGTAATGAAGAAGATGGAATGGACTGATGGCAATCGCAATCCTAAATTATGGTCCGCTAGTAACAAGAAAAAGAAATGACTGACGACGTTTACTTCAACGCTAAGCAAGCGTTTCAACAGAAGATCCAAGACATCTCAAATAAAACTAAGGAAGAGCAGGAAGAGGCAGAGAAGGCTGCTAACATAGCAACTGGTGCTGCTGCTTTGGGAATGCTTGTTGGATTCATTTGCCTTCCTGCCGTACTTATGTTACTCTGGAATTGGTTGATGCCTGGACTGTTTGGTCTCGCTACCATCGGTTACTTCAAAGCATTCGGTCTATTCCTCCTTGCCAAGATTCTTTTTAAGCATGACTAATCTCCCCCTTGAAATTTCCTCATCTAAAGTATGTTTGATCTCCATCACTCCTGATGCAGAGAAAACTATTGGTTACATTGCTCGTGTAAGCAATCCGAATAACCAAGATAATCCTAAGGTGGAAAGACTGCTTGCATATTGTATTGAGCATGGTCACTGGAGTGTCTTTGAGCAGGCACACATGACCTTGGAGATCAACACCACTCGTGGACTGGCGGCTCAGATACTTCGCCATAGGTCCTTCACATTTCAAGAATTTTCACAGCGATATGCTGATACGAATCTGCTTGGCAATCATATCCCTGTGCCTGATCTCCGTAGTCAAGACACGAAGAATCGTCAGAATTCTATTGATGATCTTGACCCCACTGAAAAGGCATTCCTTCAGGGTAGGATTCAACAATACTTTGTTGAAGGTATGGATCTCTACAATGAATTGCTTTCGCGTGGTGTCGCAAAGGAATGTGCTCGCTTTGTATTGCCTTTGGCAACACCGACTCGTCTTTACATGACGGGCAATCTTCGCAATTGGATCCATTATATCCAACTGCGGACTGCTAACGGCACACAGAAAGAGCATATGGAAATCGCAGAGTTGTGTAAGAAGCATTTCATCTGTCAGTTTCCTACCATCTCTAAGGCACTTGACTGGTGCCCTGGTGATTGTGATTGTCATTATGATGCCGAAGATGTACAACCTTGCCTGAGGATCGACTGATGTATGAAGATCTAGATTGTTTTGAAAGAGCACTACAACACTTTGGCACTCGTGTTGATGTGATCATTGCAATGGAGATGTCAAAGAAGATTACTCCTGAAGAGTCTTATCAACGAATCAAAGATGAGATGAAAGAAGTTAAAAAGTGTCGTAAAAAATACCAGAAGGAGGAGTGTTGACATGCCAACTTACCCAGTAATAAATAAAAAGACAGGGGAGAAACAGGAACTCTCCATGACTATGAAAGAATATGACCAGTGGAGAAGTGAAAACCCCGACTGGGACAAAGATTGGATGGCTGGAGTCGGTGGGGTAACCTACGGATCCCCCAAGCAATCTGAAGGATTCAAAGAAGTCATGACCAAAGTCCAAAAAGCACATCCTGGTGCAAACCTCAGTCGTTATACCTGATTATGCCTGTTACTAGAAAGCGCAAGTCCCCATCAACCTCTTCAATGAGTGCAAAACAGATGAGACGTAAGAAGCCTATCAATCTTGATCACCTCAAGATTATTGAGCCCCTGACAGAAAATCAGGAGCGTGTGTTTGAATCATATGGCGAAGGTAAAAACTTGGTCTTGCATGGTGCTGCTGGCACGGGCAAGACCTTTATTAGTCTTTACCTGGCACTGCAACAGGTCCTGGATCCTTCTACTCCTTTCGATAAGGTTTATATGGTCCGCTCTCTGGTGCCTACCCGAGAGATTGGTTTCCTTCCTGGAGATCACGAGGACAAGAGTAACCTTTACCAGATTCCCTATAAGAATATGGTGAAGTATATGTTTGAGATGCCAGACGACAATGCATTCGACAGTCTGTATGACAATCTGAGAGCACAGGAAACCATTTCTTTCTGGTCTACTTCATTCATTCGTGGTGTGACAATGGATCGTTGCATCATTATTGTGGATGAATTCTCCAACCTTAACTTCCACGAGCTTGACTCTATTGTCACTCGTGTTGGTGAAGATTGTAAGATCATTTTCTCTGGAGACTACACACAATCTGACCTTATTAAAAACAATGAGCGCAATGGTGTGCTAGACTTCATGAAGATCTTGCAGTCTATGCCCTCATTCGATTGTGTTGAATTTGGCATCGAAGATATTGTCAGATCTGGTTTGGTACGCGAGTATCTTATTAGTAAAATCAATCTTGGATTTGGATGATGCCTTTTAATAATGTGGGTCCTGCTGCTCCACTCAAAGAGTTAGAGAGCAGGACATTAGATCATGGACGATTTTATAAGATCGAGGACGTGTGGATGCCTTCTGTCACCACCGTTGTCGGTCATCAATCAAAGCAAGGTATCCTCAAGTGGGAGGAGCGTATCGGTTACACTGAGGCGGAGAAGATCCGTCGTGCTGCTTCTTGGAGAGGCACTAAATACCATACTATCGTGGAGCATTACCTAAATAATGAATTGGAAGAAGTTGAAAAGAGCGAGGGTCTTCCCAAGTACCTCTTTGGGTTTGCTCGTAAGGATCTTGATCTTATTTCTGATATTCACGTTCTTGAAGCCCCTCTTTACTCTCGTCGCCTTGGTGTTGCTGGGCGGGTTGATTGTATTGCTAACTATGCTGGCGAGCTTGCTATAATCGACTTCAAAACAACCAAACAACTCAAGAAGGAAGAGCATCTAGAAAAATTCTTTGTGCAGGAGGCAGCATATGCCTACATGTATTATGAATTAACTGGTGTTGAAGTAACTAAACTGGTCACTCTCTCTGTTGCTGAAAATGGAGAGACTCAAGTGGTCCAAAAGTATGATAAAATACCTTACATCAATACCCTTTGTGATTGGATCGAAGACTATCACTACTACGTCGGGGGTATTAAATGAAAGAAATTGAAGAAAAGTTTATGACACAAGGCAAATTCACTTCACTCGTTGAGCATCGAGTCAAAGAAAGTAAGGGTCTCATCAATTATATTGAGGCAGTCACTTCTATCTGCGAAGAATTTGAAATCGAAGTTGAAACTGTTAGTAAACTGATCTCCAAACCTCTCAAGGATAAGATCAAGTGGGATGCTCAACAACTTAATTATATGAAACGGACAAGCAGAGGAGTACTTCCCCTATGACTGACAATTTTTTCAAATCAGAAGCAGTTGTTGAAGAGTTAGAAGACATCCAGAAGACTTATACAGATCTTCTGCAGATGTCTTCTGGTCTAGCAGACTTTAGTCCTGCAGAAAGACTAGATCATATTGAAAAGACTCTTGAATTGATTGCAAAACAAAAGATCTTTTATGCCCGTCTTGCTCTGGCATCCCATGGTATAAGTCCAGAAGACGAAGGTAGTGAAGAAGCGTCATTTGTAAAAGACCGCATCGATACTATGTCGAAGCAGTATTCAGGTGGCATGGATCTCATGATGATCCTTCAAACTATGGAGGATAAACTACAAAAATGGAGGAAAGAGATCAGAGATGCCGAATCCTAATCAACTTTTTGAAGATATGGAGCGACTCGATGCTCTCTACCAAGAGCTGTGCTGGGATCCCGATGATGAGCTGGTCTTCACCCACGACGGTGAGAGGATCCACATCTACAACCGCACACAGGCGCTTGACGCCGCCTAAATAATGTGCCATCATTACATGGTGGCAATACAAACCACACAAAAACAACGGAGAAACACAAATGTCTTTTTCAAGTCTCAAGTCCAAGTCTGGTCAGTTTGCTAAACTGACTCAGCAGATTGAGAAAATGTCCAAACCCCAAGGCGCAGGTCCTGATGAGCGTCTCTGGAAACCTGGGGTGGACAAGAGCGGTAACGGTTATGCCGTGATTCGTTTCCTGCCCGAACCTGAAGGGGAAGATCTTCCCTGGGCACAGGTTTGGAGTCACGCTTTCCAAGGTCCTGGTGGATGGTATATTGAAAACTCTCTCACCACTCTGGGTCAGAAAGATCCTGTTGGTGAGTTGAATCGGACCCTGTGGAATAGCGGTGTTGATGCTGACAAAGAGATTGCTCGTAAGCAGAAGCGTAAACTGTCCTACTACAGCAACATCTATGTCGTGAAGGACCAACTCAACCCTGAGAATGAGGGTAAAGTATTCCTTTACAAGTATGGCAAGAAGATCCATGACAAGATCGTGTCTTCCATGCAACCTCAGTTTGAAGATGAAGAACCCATCAATCCTTTCGATCTCTGGAAAGGTGCTGACTTCCGTATCAAGATCCAGACCATTGGTGGTTACTGGAATTACGATAAGTCTGACTTCGGATCACCTTCTACCCTCGGCAATTTCGATGACGAGCGTCTGGAAGAGATCTGGAAGTCCCAGTATTCTCTCAAGGAATTCACCGACCCTGGTGCATTCAAGTCCTATGAGAAACTGGAAGAGCGTCTGAATCTGGTGCTCGGTAAGACTTCACGTCCTACTCAGTCCCGCCCTCAGTTTGAGGATGAGGAAGAAGAGTTTGATATGACACCTTCACCAGTGGTCGCACCCGACCCCACTCCCAGTGGTTTCGGTGCTAGACTTGAGGAGTCAGACGAACCTGATCTGTCCTACTTTGCTGCCCTCGCTGCTGAAGACTGATGAAGAAACTCCTTGCTCTCCCCCTGATACTGTTTACTGCTTCCCCTGCTAGTGCAATAACTTGGGGAGAGTTTTGGGAACCGCTTCGTGAAGATCATCACCACCATCACTATCATCAACGCCCCCAAAGGTATTGTGAAGTGATCGTGACCAAGAGAGTATGGGTCCCAGGATATTATTTGGGACCCTACCACTACGTTGAAGGACACTACGAGACACGCGACCAGATTCGTCGCCGTCCATGCTGACCCCAAACCAAAATCGACCTTTGATTTACAAAGACCCCGAAAAAAAATTCGGGGTATTTTTTCGCCCCCAGGGTTTTTCAATAAATACTAAGGATGTGAGCGAGAGTTTGTATGCTGTCGAATCAGTATCGTCAACGCCTGGAGTTTATCTGCGATAGGATCTCCAAGAGTGAAGAAGTCAAGATCGAAGATATGATCTGGGCACAGAAATTGGCAAAGTCCAATCATTCAGCAGATGCAATGTTAAGGAGGGCGAGACGAGAAGCAGCAAACCCTAATATGGAGGAAGGGAGTTTAGATGACTTTATGAATAAACTTGATCTGGGTGATCCCGACCCCTCCAATCACAAATCTAGATTTGATAGTGCAGACGATATTATAGACTGGTTTAGTAGAGACAAAACTGACGATTGGAGGCAACGAGACTAATGATCCCACTTACAGCAGTCATTTATTCCAATGGTAGTATTGAGTGTGAAAGAGCAGCAGCACTGCTAAAATCGTTAGGAGGCGAATATCTAGAATATCGCCTAAATGACCATTTCACCCAAAGAGCGTTTGAGCAAGAATTTGGTCCAGACGCAGAATACCCACAAATTGCACTTGGAGCGCAACATGTGGGTCATCTTAAGGAATTGCTACAATACGGAAAAGAGCATAACCTCTTTTAATACCCAGTGGAAGTCTGACCTGTAGAAGATCCAGCACTACCAAAAGAGTTTACAATCTCTTCATCGGTTTGACCTGCTACAACTGTCTGTGCTGACGTGCCAGCAGCAGTTACAGCAATTGTCGCCCCAGTTGCCAAAACATCACCTTCATCAAGACCGATTTGCTCCAGAGTGACTGTCCTGGACGTATATTCTTGCTCTGATGCAAATTCGATAGAAGAGGTTTGACCCACCAAAGTCTCGTATGTAGGTTTGACGGGAATAAAGGGCTCGCGAGTCGTATTGTAAGATCTCTTCGCTTGTGAATCTGGGTCGGTTTCGCTGGAAGGCAGATATTTGGTCAAAGATCTGAATTCGTCGATAAACTGAGAAACATACTCTTTTCTCAAGAGGTAGATATTTCTCTTATAGTCGTTTAATTGCGATTCATACTCATAATTGGTAACAGGCACCACTAATTGCAATCTGGGCACTACAGACCCATCGGGTCTTGTGTAATAAAAGTCTTCAGGGACCTGCAAACCACCTTTAAGGACAACTCTGCCCTTCAGATCTCTCTGCTCCTGAGTTTCCCAGTGGTGGATATCTTCAACATGACTAACACCATACTTTCTGACCAGATAGTTGTATAACTCATCTTCAGTCATAGGCCATTCATCATATATGTTGATGATGTTATTGCATATGAGCACCACCCAGTCGTATTCCATTTGCCCATAAAATTCCAGAGCAACCTGATCGGGTCTGCTGTTGTTGGAAATGGTATACTGAGAGAATCCCAGGATTACATCATCAAGATTCTCGCGGATCTTGATTCTCCTGAAGATATTCTTAGCAAGGACATACGGATCGTTGTTGTTTGTCCGATAACTCGATGTCCTTACATAGACATTTGGTAAGCGACTGAAGTATTTTGACATTATGCGAATGACTCTTTGGTGAGGTAAGATGTTTCTTTGAATGCAAGACGCATGTTGTAAGAAACAGGACCGTAGTCCGCAGTTGGATCTCCAAGATATGTTTGGAGAGAAGCATAATTACCATCGGGAGACAGATCAACACTCATATCTGTCAAAACAAGATTTGTGGGGAATTGCATAATTCTTGCCAGAGTCCCACTACCGTCACCTGGAGCGGAAATGGTCTCAGAGTCACCACTTCCCTTATATCTCATCACTGCAATTCTGAAGTAGTTGGGAATAGTCAACCAGTTATCACCATCTTTACCAGGAAGCATTGCTTTACGCAAGGTATCAATGATCTCAACAATCGTTTGCACATCTGATGAATCTTTAGGTGCCATCTTGAAATCAAACTGGTGATCACGGAAGTCTGTGCCCTGGAAGATTGCTTCTTCGTAGGGGTTGAAGACCCTACCAGAGGTAAGTTGTGTCAGTGCTCCAGCAGTGAGACTGCCACTACCACCAGTAGCAGAGATCACCTTGTTAATTGCTGCAGCACCCAAGGAGTATCCAAGAGCAGGTTTTGCTGCTTTAGCGAAACTTTCAACCTGTTGAGCGAAACCTTCACCGATACCACCTGCAGAGATTGCATCACGAGCGGCACCTACGGCAGCAGCACCCACTGCACCCAATTCAACACCAGCATACTTCGCTTTATACGACTCGCTGAGTTTAGCAGGCAGGTATAAATACAAAGTAGTAATCAACGCATCGCTGATGGGGTCATAGATCTCCAATTTGAGGTAATCAATTACCTCAGTAGGAAATGCTGCCTCATCACGAATTGCATTTTGACTATTAGTTGAGTTAGCACCGTAAGGTTTGGCCCTTGGATAAATAAGTGTCATGAGTTATTCTGGAAAATTCCGACCATCAAACAGACATAAGTATAAGGGTGATCCTACAAATATTATTTATAGGTCTTTGTGGGAAAGAAAGTTTATGGTGTGGTGCGACCGCAATGAAAACATTCTGGAATGGGGCAGTGAAGAAATTATTATCCCCTACATCAGCCCTGTTGATAATAGGATTCACCGTTATTTTCCAGACTTCTACGTTCGAGCAAGGACCAGGGACGGAGGGATTAAGAGGTTCGTTGTCGAGGTTAAACCAAAGTCGCAAACTGCGCCTCCAAAGCAGCGAGGACGGGTTACCAAGAAATACTTGACTGAGGTCAAGACTTATGCTGTCAATGATGCGAAGTGGAAGGCAGCAAGAGAGTATTGTGCTGATCGAAAGATGGATTTCGTAATACTCACCGAAGTAGAATTGAAGGTATGAGCATCTTCACAGACGTTAAAGACTTATCTGGAGGTAAAAAGCAGTCAAAGGAATGGTATAGGGAGCAGTTATTTTATGGACTGCAGGACTATACTGGATCATTTGATGTGGGAGATATTATTCTCTTTTCCTATGCTGCTGCAACTGAGAAGTTGCCCTTTTATGACCGATTTCCTATGGTCTTGATCACTGACAAAGATACTCAGAATATGCAGTTTTCTGGGGGAAATGCTCACTATCTAAGACCTGAAGCTAGAAAGACAATCTGTAATAATTGGTCGAGGGGCAGTGTTGCGTTTCCTGAGCGTTGTTACCATAAATACTTCATGTCTAACGTATCTGGTGTAAAAACCATTAGACGTGAAGATCTCAATAATATGACACCCCTACCGATTGAGCAATTCACAATGTCTAGAGTCGGGCGAATGATTGATGTCCCCAGCAGCTTTATTTGGAGTAAACTTTAATGGCATACAGAGACGATAACGGCTTCGGTCGTTTTATGAATCTGGTGACAGCGGGCACACTTGAGCCAGCGAGATCAAATCTGTACGGCATTGAGATCGCTCTCCCCCAGGTGCTTCTCGCTCAAGATGCTACAATCAGATCTAGACTGAGAGAGCACTATGATCAGGTTAATGCACTTGCAGATAATGTCAGCATTCCTGGTAGAAGAATTACAACGGGTCAGGTAAGAAGTGTTGGTGCAATGCGTAAGTTTGCAACTGACACCACATTCTCTGAGATGCAAGTTTCCTTCATCCTTCCGAAGAATCTTTATCATCGCACTCTGTTTGAGAGATGGATGAATTACACTGCATCTGATGCAGAGAATAGAGTTACCTTTTACAGCGAGTATACAACCAATATTTTGGTCAAGAAGTGGGAGTTGGGATCTCCTATTGTGTATGAAGGATATACCAAGGATAATAATAAGTATAGACAGAGACTTAACAGAGTGTCTGGAATATGGCAGATGTATGGTGCATTCCCATTTGATATGTCAGCGATGCAACTAAATAATGGACCTACAGATCTAATTAAGTTGGATATCTCTTTCTATTACGAAAGATATAGATTTGATACTGTGGCGGAAAAGACTCTGCCATTTACAAATAACGGTGGTGACAAGATCATCAATACATTTGATAGTATTGCAGAAACTCTTGGTTACTCCGTGGAGCAGAGAGATGTCGCTCAATTTGGCGTCTAAATAATTTCAACAGTTATGGAATATTATGCCTTTACCTAAACTTGCAATTCCTGAATACGAATTGACATTGCCTATTTCTGGCACTAAAGTTGCATACCGCCCCTTCCTGGTGAAGGAAGAGAAACTCCTCTATCTTGCTATGGAATCTCAAAGTGAGAAGGAGATGATTAAGGCGGTTAAGACCATCATTAAAAACTGCACAAACCTGAAGAATAAGGTTGAAGATCTCGCTACATTTGAGATCGAGTATATTTTCCTTAGAATTCGTGGTAAAGCAGTTGGCGAGATTAGTGAATTCAAAGTCACTTGTCCCGACGATGAAGAAACCCAAGTTGAAGTTGCTGTGCCTCTGGAAGAGGTTGCTGTTGTTGTCCCCGAGGGGCATAAGCAGAAGATCCTTCTGGATGATAAGGTCGGCGTTATGATGAAATACCCTTCCATTGACGTATTCGTTAATCAGAATATGTCGGATAATCCATCCTTGGAAGATGTCTTTGCACTTGCTGCAGGATGTATTGATAAAGTGTATGACGATGAAGAAATCTATGATTCCTTCACTAAAGCAGAGGCACTTGAATTCCTGGAAAACCTGAATTCTGATCAGTTTGCTAAGATTCAGGCATTCTTTGAAACCATGCCCAAACTGTCTTATACACTTGAGGTCAAGAATCCCAAGACTGGAGTAAAGACTGATGTTGTCCTTGAGGGTCTCGCATCTTTTTTCGAGTAGCCCTAATGCATAATAGTCTTGAAAACTATTACAAGACTAATTTTGCACTGATGCAACATCACAAATATTCTCTTACCGAAATGGAGAATATGATGCCGTGGGAAAGAGATGTATATGTGAATCTCCTATTAGCATACATTGCTGAAGAGGAAAGACGGCAGTCTCAAGAAAGAAATCGCATGTCTCTCTAATGGCAGCTATCCGTAGTTTCGTCAAAATCAAACCCTTCGCCGCCAAGACTGCTATTGGCACGAATTTCAACGAGCTCCGTAAAGGTATCAACCGCACGGGAGTCTTGGTGGAGGGTATTGGGCAGCATCTGGAGCAGTCGAGAAAATTAGTAGAGTTTGAGCGAGAGTTTCTTAGATCTAATACTCAAGCAACAGTAACCCGCATTGAGGATGAGACAAAATCCAAAGAAACCTTTGCTAAGAGGATGCAAAGGTTTTACGGTAAACTGTTTGAGAAGAAGAAGAGACAGAAAGCTGAAGATGCAGCAGAAAAGGGCGATAAGGAAGCACAGAAAGATAAAAAGAAGTTTGCAGATAAGGTCAAGAAACCTGTCAAGGGATTCCTACAGGCTCTAGGTGGTATCCTGGGCACTGTTGCCAAATACTTCATTATATTTGGTGTCCTAGACTGGTTGGAAAAGAATCCAGAGTCTGCAGTCAAGTTATTCAAACTGATCTATCATATCGGTAAATTTGCTTATAACATAGCAAGTTTTGGTATCAATGGGGTCATGAATGGACTCACCAACATGTTTGGTGATTTCAGTGCAGATGGCATCAATGAGAATATAGTAAAGAGAGGATTCAGATTCCTTCTTGGTGCATTCCAATTACTTGGTGGTGTTGCTGCCCTGAAGGCAGCACAGTATGTCATGATGCCATGGAAGTTGATGCAAGACATCAACTTTGTTAGAGGGATCTTCAGTCGCCAAGCAGCAATGGAGGCGGAAACTGAGGTCTCTCGTGAAAAGAGAATGACTGGGTATAGAGACAAGAAGACAGGAGTCATCTATACCAAGGAAGAAGTAGAGCAGATGAGAAAATCTGCCCAGCGTGCTGATGCCAAGAGAGGCAAGAAAGCAGGCAAGGGCATGAAGTCCTCTCTGTATCAAGATGAATTAAAACAAAGACTTCAGGGTCAATATGGAAGTAGACAGAAGGGTCCTCTAGGAAAATTACAACAGCGTGGAAGGATCGCTGGTAAAAAACTCAATAAGGGATTCAACAACTTTGCAAAGGCGAATCCTGGTAAAGTTGCTGCTGGAGTCTCAATCCTAGGTGGTGTTACACGCATTGCAGGAGGTCTTGCAGCAGGTGAGAGTGCTGGTAAAGCGGTTGGGGCAGGTGTAGGGCAGGCAGCAGGCGGTGTGCTCGGTGCAGCGGCAGGCACGGCGCTCCTAGGACCCTTCCTGGGTCCCTTCGCACCCATGGTTGGTAGTGCGATCGGTAGTTTCCTTGGTGAGTGGGTTGGTGGTGAGTTGGGTCCCCTCTTGGAGCCCATCTTCGGACCAATCAAGAGATACTTTGGCATGATGTTTAAGGTCGTGTCTGGTGTCTTTGGTGAAGTATTCCAACCAATCAAAGAATTATTCAGCGCACTATTTGACTTTGTTGGTCAACTTGCCAGTATCCTTATGGAGGTTGCTGGGATCCTTAAGGATTTCGCAGACTTTATATTTGGTGGTATCATGGATACCATTGGCAAGACCGTCCAGTTTGTAATTAACAATGCAAAACGTCTCATGGATCCCATGAGCGTGGCAAAAGGTTATGCTGATATGCTGACCTTTAATCTCTTTGATTTTGATGGATATAATAAAAGAGCAGCAGGTGGTCCTGTAGAATTTGCTGCGGGTGGTGTCTTTATGACACGCACCGAGAAGAAGAGACAAGACGTATTAGATATCTTGACAGACACTGGTGATAATGGTTTCATCGGTGTCCTTAAGACTATCGTTGATTTTGTGTCTGGTCTTACGGGTGGAAAGGCACAGGCAGCAACCCAACCTGGATCTACTCCTGGTGCTGGTGCAGCATCTGATGGCACTCCTAGCAGTGGTGCTGGTGCTGGTGATGTCCCCGTATCTGGAGACTTTGATACTAAGTTTGCTGCACTTCTTGGCAATTATGAAGGCATACGAGAAAATGCGTATCCAGATGCTATTCATGGATGGAGTGTCCCCACGATTGGTATCGGTGCTACTTACTACCCATCAGGATTCCGTCTTTCGGGTAAGGTAAAGAAAGGCGATAAGATCACAAAGGAAGAAGCGTATTGGATCAAAGCAAAACACATTAAAGAGCACCGTGCGCGTCTCATTAGAGAAGTTGGAGACAGTTATGGTAAGGCACCTGATAAAGTAAAGGCAGCACTTGAGTCTGTCGTGTTTAACTATGGATCTCTGGATGGTGCAGGTATTCGTGGTCTAGTTAAACAAGCACTTGATAGTGGAGATTATACTCCTGTCATCAAAGCATATAGGGAAAGACTAGCAAAGCATAATAAGGGCGTCAATTCCTGGAGAAGGAATGATGAAGCTACTGTTATGGAAAGTGGTCGTAGTCCCCGTGTTGGAATTCAGTTTGCTGCTGAGGGTGGTAAGATCATTCAGAATGTCCCATACTTAAATCAAAGAGCGAATAAGCAAGATAAGTTTGGTCGTCCTGGAGATACGCAGTGCTATTCAACCACAATGGCAATGTGGACATCGCAATTGCTTGGCAAGTCGATGACATCTGAGGACTATAATAAAGTAAGACAGAAATACGGATCTTCAACAGAAGCAAATCCTCAAAGAAAGGCACTTGCAGATTTTGGTATTGATTCATCACTTAGGACTGGTGGCAGCTGGTCAAATCTGAGATCTGAAATTGATGCAGGATATCCAATCCCTGTGGGATTTAAGTATAAGGGATCTGGACACTGGGGTATGGTGGTTGGATACAAAAATAATGGATTTGTGGTCCATGATCCATTCGGACAACTTAATCATGGCGGGACCTGGAAGAAGACTAACAGTTCTGGTAATAAGACAGATGGTCCTGGTAAGTATTACTTCATGGATAAGAATCTCTTCCAAAACCAATTGCCAGATGGTGATGTTTGGTGGTGGAAGGCACCAAGATCTATTAAACCATCCAAAAAATTTGGTGATGGAAAGGATATAGAAAGCACTACATCCGAAGGTCAGACTTCTGAAACTGGTGGTGGGGATTCTGGTGCATCTACTAAACCCGAAAAAGAGTTGACTCTGGATGAGTCTGTCGATCAACTGATGAAGACATTTGAAGGTGACTTTAGAAAAGCATTTATGAATATGATGGGATCAACGGATCTCGATGTTTCTTCTGGGTTGCGTGGATATAGGACTCTCAGGGGGGATGCGCTTGAGAGTGCTACAAAACAGAGAGCAATGATCTCTCAGAGTGAGATTACTGGCACAAAGGTCAAGCAATTTGTTGATCTGCAAAACAAAGTGAGAAAGAAGGCACAAAGAGATAAGGACAGGAAGACTGTCATTGCGCCCCCAACAGTAGTTACCAATACGATACAACAACCAGTAATAAATAACAGAGGTGGACAAGCACCAAATATTATTCATACAAAGCCATCCCCCCTGCTAACCCATAATAAGTAATGGCAGAGACTAAACCAGTATCTAGAGTCCCCAAAGCAAAACTTTATAAGATGATCTCTTATAAGGGATCTACTGGTGCGGCTAGTAAGTTTACCCCACTCACTGCTGCTCAGGCAATGGGGGAGGTGCAATCGGGCGTTAAATCTATTCTGAGTGGTCTCAACTCAATGGGTGCTACTTTGAATAGTATGGCACTTTCTGTAGAGAAACTCTCAGAGTCATTGGGTAAGTCTGTAGGTGAGCAGATCAAGAATGCAGACAAGATCTTCAAGACAGAAGAAAAGGCAAAGAAGTCTGAAGAGAAAAGAAGAAAGGACGAGTTAACCAAGAAGAAAAAAGAAGAGGCAAGAAAAAGAAGAGACAAATCAGAAGAAGAATCTGAAAAGTCACAGCCTGGTCTATTTGGAAAAATCACTGAGAAGTTTAAGGAAGAGACTAAGAAAGCATTCGGTGGAATGTTTGGTGCTCTTGCGAGGATTGCTGGTTTCTTTCTCAAGTATTTTGTTATCTTTGGTATCCTCGATTGGATGTCAAAGAATCCAGATAAGGTTGAGAAACTCGCCAAAGGACTTGTCTCTCTCGGAAAATTTATCTTCAAGATTGCCAATTTTCTGGTCGGATCGGCACTCGATGGTCTCATCCGTTTCCTTGAGAATCCTATTAGTATAAAAGGATTATTCGGTGCAATACAGTTTCTGCTGTCTGCTGCCCCACTATTTGTGGGTATGGCATTCCTCAAGAATCCTATTGCTACAGTAAAAGCACTTACCTGGGTAGTTGGCACCTTAGGTAAGGGCATAATGAATCTTTTCAAGGCAGGGAAACTTGCTGGAAAGATGAAGGCATTTGCCAAGAGCAAGTATGCTCGTGCTGCTGGTGTCCTAGGTGCTGGATCTATTGCTGCGATCGGTGTCGCTGCGTCTGGTGGGAGCACCGCAGAGGCGCTTGGAGCGGGCGTAGGAGCAGGTGCTGGCACCGCAGTGGGTGGTGCTATTGGTAGTGCTGTTGGCGGTCCTCTAGGGGGGATGATTGGCGGTGCTGTTGGCGGTCTCGCTGGTGGTGCTGTTGGTCAAGGTATTGGTAAACTAATCGAGCCCATCTTTGAGCCGATCAAGAGATTCTTCGGAATGATCGGCAATGTATTCAACGCTGTGATGGCACCTATCAAGGATGCTATCGGTGGATTCTTTGAGGCGTTGGGTGGATTTATGAATGGCATCTTAGATGCTGTTGAGCCTCACCTACCAATGCTCACCAAGATCTTAGGATTTGGTGTTAAGGCAACATTCTTCCCTCTATTCTTGGGTATTAAAGCACTGACCGCAGTGCTGAAATTCTTCACACCTAAGAAGGCACAAGGTAAAGGATCAGCGAAGGAAGGTAAGGCAGCAGGCGGCAAAGTAAGATCTCCTGTCATACTGCCCAAATTGGCAGAAGGTGGCAATGCTAGCCCACTGATGTCAAAAGAGGAGAAATTCTGGAGCGCATTGTATGATATCTTGATGGAGCCAGGTGGTATCCTGGAGTCTGTTAAGATTATTGGTGCTGCTATTGCTAAGTTTGCCTTGAATCCTGTAGGCGCTGTAGCATCTGCTGCTGGTAGTTTGATAAGTAAAGCATGGAATTGGGGGAAAGGATTACTCGGATTTGCAGAAGGTGGTGCGGTAAGATCCGTGCAACCAATGCCTATGCCAGGATTTGCTCGTGGTGGATGGATCTCAGGACCGCAATCTGGGTATCCTGTGTCCTTAGATGGTGGGCGTAGCACATCATTCATCGGTCACGGCACGGAATGGGTAGGTTATAAAGGATTTGCTCAGGGTGGTGCATTCGTTGTGCCATTCGATACTCCAGCGACTAGGAAGAATCCTGGACTTACCAAGATGAGGATGCGTCAAGCATCTGCTGGTGGATATGGTATGCCTGGATTCTCGGTTGGTGGTGCAATTAAACCAACTCTACCTAAGTTTTCTGAAGGTGGTAAGTTTGATCCTGTTTCATATGGAAGTGGTGCTCATAATACTACAGGTCTGGTGCTTAATGACAAGACGTATTATGTCAAATACACCGAAAGTGGTGGTGATGTAACTGTCAAGAATGTCAGCAAGAGGGTGAAGGCAGGTTTCATGGGTATGGGTGAAGAGTTGACTGGTGTGAAACCTGGCAGCGATGAGTTTAATGCTGTCACCCAAAGTGGTGGTTTCAAAGATTGGCTCAAGAAGAAACACGGGAAACGCAGTGGATCTTCTAAAGAAGGCACAGAAGCATTTAACTATGAGGTAAAGAGCATTAAACCAGATCCTCAAGCACTCATTGGATATTTCTATAACAAGTCATACCAACAGAATTATGCCAATTGGAAGGCACAAGGAAGAAGTGATACTGAAGCAAGACAACTTGCTGCAAGAGCTGCAGTAGAATTGGCACTTGAAGGCACAGATAAAGATGGTGAAAAAGTATCTGCATTGCCTGGTGCTAAAGATCCTGAGACTGGTGATTTACTTGAGGGTGCTGCTCCTGCTGAAATGAAGAATGTTGATGTAGTAACTGATGCTGAGCGTCAAGCATCTCAAACATCTGATAAAGACTCTGAAGATCCATTTGATGCTCTTAAAGCAAGTCTCAAAAAGTTTGGTGAGGTGATGACCGATTCTGTTAAGAATGAGCAAGACTATACAGGATTCAAAGTGAATAAAGCACAGTTGGATGAAGTTGAGCAGAATGAAAAGAAATTCAATGAGTTATTTGCGGGTTTTGATAGTGCAAATGTTTCGACTGCATTCAGTATGCCACCAATCATTCAAAACTCTGGGGCTGCTGCCTCTATGGCACCTTCAATCGTAATGCCTGGCAGGACTAAGATGGAAGCAGATCCATTCCTTATGCCTAAATTTGGTCTGGTAGCAGACTTCAATAACGACATGGTAGACTTAATGTAATGGCAAATAGAAGAGCTAGATTACACGAATTAAAGAAGATGGTGCTTACCACAGTTGGTGGTAAGAGTTATGATATCAGAGATATTGTCACCGACTTCAGTTACCACGAAGCGATCGAGGCACCTTTTATTCGTGCAGACTTTACCATCGTTGATGCAATTGACTTCAACCTGCTGTTGATGGGTGGAGAAAAGATTGAATTGGAGATTGAAACTAAGAGCTCCAAAGGAGATCCTCTAGAGATTGAATTGAAGGTCTTCAAAATTGGTAGCATTATCAAGTCTGAGCGTGGTCAGATGTATATTCTTCATTGCTCAACACCACAGATCTACAAGAATGAATTGAAGAAGGTATTCAAATCATTCGGTCCTATGAAGGGCGCTGTTAATAAACCAAACATTCCCAAACACTTATGTACAAAGTATTGGGAGGCACAGGATAGGGTCAAGTCAAAATACTTTGAAGACCACAGCACAATCAATTTCATTTCACCTAACTGGAAAGTTACTGATGCTATTTCACACATCTGTGACAAGGTAACAAGAAAGAAGGGTGGTAAGGGATCAACAAAGCAAACTGGATTCCTATTCTTTGAAACCAAGAAAGGTTTTGTATTCTATTCCATCGATGGTCTTTGCGAAGGTGCTATTGATGGTGCTGAGAAGTTTGAGTATAAGTTAGTCCAGCAGGGTGCAGATCCACCAGAAGACGGTATGTATGCTATTGAGAGTGTGCAATATCCTGATAAGGCAGATCACCTTAGGAATATGAGACTTGGCACATACAAGTCACTCACCATTGGTATTTCTATGCCTAAGGTTACTGACACTCAGACTACAGATTCTGGTAAGAATGACAAGCGTGGGACTATTGGAGCACCAAAGGAGATTAACTACAAACAAGTCTTCGGTATGGCAAGTCATATTGAAGACAAACCTCCATATGAATTGACAGAAGAAATTGAGGATGCGGCACCCACTAGAATGCACATCAGAAATCTACCTAAGTTGAAGAATCAAGAGGGAAGTGGTGATCCTAAAGCAGGCACTGAAGGAAATAATGATACTCAGATGGTAGCACTATATGCTTCTGCCAGATATAGTTTGTTGAAATCTATTCAATTGACAATTGTAATTCCTGGTAATACTGCATTGTGTGCAGGTCAGATACTCAAAGTGGTAATCCCTGCTGCTAAACAGACTCCTGGTGAAGATCCTGTTGCAGGCACCTCAGGTAAGGTGGATGAAGATAAAAGATATAGTGGCAAGTATCTGATTGCAGGTGTCTCCCACACCTGGGAGAAAGAGGGTATGACTACCCAACTAACTCTAACACGCGATTCGGTCAAGGAATAAATAATTTTAGTTTATACGGATACTAATAATGGAAAGTATCGAAAAACATATTGAGGTGGATCGAAAGCAGTTGGATGATGGAAACATTTCTCCACAGCGTCGTCGTCACATTGAGGATGAATTGGAGCAGCTAGAAGCATATCATGAAAAGCATCCAAATGATCACCACGATCCCACATCGTTGGAATTGTATTGCGACGCGAATCCTTCAGAGCCTGAGTGCAAGTTTTACGACGCTTGACAGGTCTCTAAATTATAATTATAATCAACCATGTAAGGGTTGCAATGAATAGCTTTGAAGAACTAATACAGGGTCATTATAGAAATCAAAGGCAGGCGATGTCCAATCCTGCTAAATGGCCTCAGATCGACATTCGTATCATCAGCATTGGATATGGACTCTTAGAGTCTAAATCTTGGTATAAGTATAAAGGAGAGAAGAATCCTTACAAACACTCTCAACACAGTTGGGAATATACTTCTGAAAACACGGTTGTATTCACCACCAAAGATCTTCTTAAGGAGAAAGAAGTATGTCCTTATATTTGGACTTGGGATGGTGAATGGTGGAATGGGACAACCAACGGAGATTGTATTCATGGCAACGCAAGAGTTGAATCCAAAGCAAGATTCAACGGTCAAGAGTATCGATCTTTAGATACTGGTTTTGATATCGAAACAAACCATTTCCTTTGGGGTAAGGATCCTTCAGAAGGAGAATTTCAGTTTGTAAGAATTGGATAAATAATCACACGAAAAGTCTGACACAATGAGAGAGCGCACTGATTACTTAGGAAGAGACGGTTATACTTGGTGGATTGGAGAAGTTGAGGATATCAGCGATCCTTCTCAACTGGGTAGAGTCCGTGTGCGTATCCTTGGTTGGTATACGGGTCACAAACAGAAGCAAGATTATGTAAAAGAAGTTCCTACTGAGGTGCTTCCTTGGGCAATGGTTTTGCTGCCTACTAATCAGGCAGGCACGAAAAACACTGGTGTTACATCAGAGTTGCAACCTGGCGCATGGGTATTGGGATTCTTCCTTGATGGTGATGAAGCACAGTTGCCCGTTGTGCTTGGTGCTTTCCGAGGTTTCCAAGAAGGTGAGAATGATAAACTGACTACAGTTGCAGATCCTGAGGACGCAGAGAAGAATAAACCTGCAAATAATAAACAAGCACAGACTGCAGTTAATCAAGATGCTAGAGCAGGTAATAGTTTTGTAAAGGATCAGAATACTGCACCAGTATCAGAAGCAGGTGGCACGGATGAATCTAGAGGTGGTCTGAGTATCTTGGAGACAAAGACTCCTGGTAATGCTGTTACTAACCCCAAGAAACCTCCTGTAGAAAAACAATCCATTGCAGACGGTGTTGCTGGATCTGCAGGTGAAGGTTTTGAAACAGATATCAGGAGAATGCTCACTGAGTTGGGCAATATGGCAGCAGCATTAGGATCTGGTCCTGGTGGATTTGTCTCCATGATTACTGGTAATAGGATTGCTGGTGATAAGATTCTGGAGCACCTGGGTAAGATCGTAAACTTCTTGTCTGGTGGTATTGCAGCACTGCTAGCACCCATTAAAGAGGTGATGGCAAAGGCAGTTGCTACAGTTATCAATGCTCTGGTTAAGCTAATTTCTAACTTTATTCCTCTAGGTGTTATTCTCACTATCCTGAGTTTCCTAGATCAGATATTTGACATCTTCTGTGCTCCAAAACCTGCCTGGTTAGGATTGGTGCAGGGGGCATTGTCAGATACGGCAAACTTTGCAAACTCTATTGCAACCTTAGTTGTAGATAAAGTTTTCAGTGCTATTGGTGCTGCAATCTCTGCTGCTGTTGATGGTGTTACGAGTCGTATTCTGGAAGGCATTACTGCTGCTATTCAGAAGATGTCTAGTATTACTGGTGATATCATTTCAGCAGTTAATACTGCTAGATCTCTGGGTGAAGTTGCAGGTCGCTTAGGTCAAACTGTTAGTATGATCTTTGAGTTTGACTTCACCAACTTGGATTGGGGTAGTCTGATTGCTCTCATCCTGGCAATTCTTGGTATCTTCTTCAAGAAAGATTGTGGGAGGAAGATTAAACGACCGCGATCTAAAGCGTGGTATCCATTGATAGGTACCACGGAATGTGTTGATATTGATTCTGCTGTCCAAGGTAGTGCTTATGCATCTCTAGTATCTTCTGGATCTAAGAATGCTGGCACCTTTGGATCTGGTGGACAGGGGAGTTTTGTTGACAAGATGTTTGAGGATATCAATCCTTACATGATGCAGGTCACAACTTTCCTTAATGGTGCATCTAAGATTTTTGATGCTACTCCTGGTAAGGAAAAGAGCATTGAGACTGGTCCTGGTGGTGTAACGGACTTCCAAGATTCATTCGGCAACCGCCACACAAACGTCCCTAACAATGATACTAAGATCGTTGCTAGAGATAAGTGTGAAACCATCAAGGGCAACTATGTGTTGACCGTCGAAGGTGATATGTATCTTAAAGTCATGGGTAACTACCATGAAGAGATCATTGGTGCTAAGAATGAAAACAAAGCAAATGGACCTCAATCCAAGTCTGAAGGATCTTCTAAAGCACCTGATCTGACTAAAGCAAAGTCGGCAGATTATGCATCGATGGGTGGCACTAGCAACACTTCTAAGGCATCTACGGATACTTTCAATCTTGAAAGTCCTGGAGCAACGAGGAGAGCAAAATACTTTAAGGGTAACTTCAAGGATGGTTTCTATCCAGTAGATAAGATTCCTTATCACCCTGATGCTGATGAATTTGGACGCACACCTTGGGGTCCTCAGTTGTCAACCAAACTGGAAGATGACAAGGAGCAAAAGTCTGCTCAACGTATCGAAGGTGACCATAACATCGCTTACACTGGTGACGTTACCATTCAAGGTAACAAGGTGAAGATCACTGGTATTGAATCAATCAATATCAACTCGCAGACTGTCCGCACAGAAGCAAACGCTATTGAAAACGTTGCTGATGGTGAGATTAGTAATGAGGCAAACTGGATCACATCCTTCCTGAATGCTGGAAGACTAGAAATCATTGCAGTGTTTAATCCATTCGCTGCACTGACTGGTAGTTTCCGTATTGTGAAGGGCACTATTCTGGAATTGGCAACAGACTTGCCTTTCCCTGCTGTAGCACCTCCTATGATTATTAGGACTACAGTTGCCCTCAATCAACCTGGATCGATTCATGATATCTGCCTAGGTACAACCTCAGGTATCATTAACTCCTTTGTCGCTTGCCCCTCTGGCGTGATTACCGAGTTTGTCCCCTCTGGATCGATCGTCAACCAAGTGGCAACGGGTATGGCGTCCTACTCTGTAGGCGCTGGATTCATGGCAACAGGTTGCGCTTTCGGTCCCCATCAGGTCTACGGCTTGCCATTGCTCCTGAATTGATGCTATGATACGGGGGTCCACATCATGACCCCCCATGGAAGAAACCTATCTTGAGCACATCTGGGTTGACATCCCCCGTCGCACTGTCAAGATTCTTGACAATGAGGGATACGACGAGATCGTGCAATGGAAATTTGATGAAGAAGGTGCCGAGGGTTTCCACGAGACTCTGACATCTTTCAATGAAAATGTCCCGTCCGAATTGATTACCTATGTCTAGTATTATCACCCTTACTTCTGACGAGGTGGAAAAGAATTTTGATTTTGTTTTCTCTCTAGTAGAGCGAGGACATACTATCAAGATTCTTCATGAGGGTCATGTTGTGTTAATGACTCCGATCGCGACTCCAAGTCAGGGATCCCAAATAAATATTCCAGATCCTGAAGAATTTGTGCCAGATCCTGCATTTGTCGCAGGATATGTATCAGAATCTCTAAACGAAATGACCCGAGATTTCTAATGAAAAAGATCCGCATTACTCACAATTACTGCCGTCTAGATGATGTAGGTATCGTGAATATGTGGTATATTATGGGTCTCCCTTTCACCTTTGAGGAGTTACCAGAATCCATACAAGGGTTGGAGGAAGTAGTGCTTGACGCAAAAGTAAATAAGCACTATACTATGGAAGAGTTATACAGAGTGAGTGATTACCTCATTGCTGAGGAATGTCACCCCATTCTGTTTGACTTATCTGAGTGGGTAGAAAACTATGCCGAGTGTCCAGAATAATATATTCAATGACCATTTTTACTGGAAGTTTTCAGCACCAAATGCTGAAGAGATAAACGATTTTGTTTGGTCTTTGAATAAGTATGATGGTGCTCCCTGGGAAACACTGTGCTCAGTTAAAACACTTCAAGTTACTGAAGATATTTTTCCTTTGATTCAACCTAGTATTGATCTTCTTTGCAAAGAAGTTAATGCTAAGTTAGAAATGCGTATGAATCGCCCATGGGTGAGTGAGTATGTAAAAGGAGATCATCAGGAAGTGCATGATCATAATGATTGTGATCTTGTTTGTGTTTATTTTCCAGAATATAAAGAGGGATTCTCCCAATTCTATTTTATGAATAGGGCTGTAAATCTATCACGTCCCCTTCGTGATTTGATGAAAGAAAAGAATCCTCACATCCTTGACATTCAGTCTGGAGATGTGGTATTCTTTCCTGGTCACATGCTTCATGGTGTTTCCATTCATAAGCATGACATAATTAGGAGATCCCTCTCTTGTAATTTATGGATAAACCGAATCGTTACGAATTTGGAGGGTTTGAAGTAACGCCAGTTACTATTCTCCGACTGCTTAGTGAATTGGAAGGATCATATGCCCTCCTTAAGTACATGGGATTTAAGGAGGATATGGACCTTATAGATAGTATCAAACAACGATACTATAAATTATATTTCAAACTAGATAAAGAAGATCGCCTCCGTAGCTCAGCTGGATAGAGCAACGGTTTTGTAAACCGTAGGTCGTCGGTTCAAGTCCGACCGTGGGCTTGAGGGTAATCCTCTGTTATATCCTTGAGGTATATTACGATTACTCCATCAACATCTGGTAGTCTATTGGTAAGGACGGGTGGACAACACACATGGAAACTAGGTTCGATTCCTAGACAGATGATTGCCGTGGTTCAGATATTATGATAGAATCCAGTGGGGCGTCTATCAAACCAATCTGATTTAGTCTCACAATCACACGGCACACGGGGAATTAGCTCAGTTGGTAGAGCGCCTGCTTTGCAAGCAGGATGTCAGCGGTTCGAGTCCGCTATTCTCCATTCGCTATTTGCAAATAGCGAATCCCATATGTATGTTTGAAGTTATCAGATCATATTCTCCTGAAGTGTCTCATATGACTTGGCAGGATGTCTTTGAAAAACTGCAACATGATTCTGAAACTGGTGAATTTTGTGTCACCCGTTTCAATACAGAGTCTGTAATTGCACAAAACGAAGATGTTACGCTGACGACTGGTGCAATGCCATCAATCGTTGCCGAGGGTGATTATAGACCAGAAAGTTTTCTTCCTGTCTGTGATCGTGTTTATGACCATATCGGATTTGATACCTTCCATACATATGTTTCCTTTGCACAATCATCTTCTAACTTTGGAGGGCATGAAGATGAAACGGATGTGCTAATTGTGCAAGGGATCGGAGTTGTCAGTTATCGTTTTGATGATGGGCAACTCCACACCCTCCTTCCTGGAGATGCAATATACATCCAAGCAGGTGTATGGCATAAACCAGAAGTGCTGAGTCCTAGGTGTACACTTAGTTTCTCAGCATAACCATTCCTCTGTAGCTCAGCGGTAGAGCTATCGACTGTTAATCGATTGGTCCCAGGTTCGAATCCTGGCGGGGGAGTTGATATATAATACAGGCAAACGTGAGGTGAGTCTGTATGGGTATGTATGATACCATTTACACAAGTTATGATTTGGGTCCTGGTGCTATCAGCAAGGAATTGCAGTGTAAAGATCTAGAATGCTGCATGTCTGAGTATTGGATCGATCCCGAAGGTAAACTATACGAGATTGATTACACTGGCACTCAAGATATGGTAGATAACCCCGAAGAAGATCGAGGGGAGATTTCTCTACCATGGACATGGGTTAGTAATGGAAACCACGGCAAAGTGAGACCCGTTTATCTAAGTAAGACCATTGATGTCTATCCGACACAATGGGATTGTAAGTATGCGCCATATCCAACCTTGCGAATATGTTTCAGACATGGTAAGATTGAATGGGTAGAAGACGTAACTTCACAACGCTTAGGCGAAACATATAACCCCACTAAAGTAGGAGCATCATTCTAATGGAGCATTTATTTGTCTTTGGATTTATTCTTCTACTAACGTGGGCAATGGAAACCACTTTCCCAACAGGCACTAAAGGTATCAAGAGGTATTGAAATGAAGAAGCAACTGATCGATAAGAATGGTAACACTTGGTCGTGGGATGAGACTCCTGAAACTATCAAAGCATTGAGGAAACTTCATGAGTCAAGCAAAGCAGTAAATGAAAAGAAAAACTCATGAAAAAATTTCTCCTGGGCATTTCTGCCCTATTATGCCTCAATCTGCCCGTAGAGGCAAAACCAACCAAGGGTTACTACACCATGGATGCTATGGGATGTATGATCCTCCGAGAATGCACCGAAGGCACTAAAGAAGTATTCTCTACACTTGATGTTGCTAGTGAATATGATAGTCCTGAAAAGTTTGATGTAATTACAGCAGAATTCAATTCTATGCTGTCATCACTCGATGACATTGGGGTGAAGGTATATCTTGCTGATGAAAAGTATTTCCCCCCTGGTCATCGTGGTGTATATCACACAGTCAGCAACAACTTCTTTCTCAACAAACGATTCATGCACCGTCCTAGTGTATTGATGAGTGTAATGAGGCACGAAGGATGGCACGCTGCTCAAGACTGCATGGCAGGCACTATTAAGAATAGTATGATTGCTATCATCATGCCCGAAGAATCGGTGCCCTCTATTTGGCGTGAGATCACCGAGAAGACCTATCCCAAGTCTGCTGTCCCCTGGGAAGCAGAGGCAACCTGGGCAGGGAAGACGGAAGGCATGACCATGAAGGCACTGTCAGCATGTGCAAACGGATCCATGTGGGAGGTTTACAAACCCACCCCTCTTACGCTAGAATGGTTGCGTAACAACGGATTCGTCAAGTGACCTACGAAGCAGAAGTACAGTTTAAGTTTGATGCAACATTCACCCCCACCTATGGATCATCCTCCTGGACTGATGATGATTTTATCCCTGAAGAGCATTATCTTATCACTGCACCAGCAGCAGACCTTAACTGTAAACAGTATTTCAAACTTTTTGAAAAGTTTCTCCTCTGTGTAGGAATGGATCCTGTTTCTATTCGCTCTGCTGCCATGTCATTGGTCTTCAATGATATGGTGCGAGAGGAAGATCAACGTAAGGTCTGTAAAGAGTATGAGTTGACCATGGACGAAGATCTTCATACGAAGTATGAAGAGTTTAAGAAACTAGAGGAGGCAATCGCTCATCATAGAGAGAATGTTATTGACAGCGCAAACGGAGTAGTCTGATGAAACTCTTTGATTATTGCTACTACGAAGACTTTGGGCATGAGTGGTATTTCCAACTGCTCCCAATCTCTACCAAGTTTGCTCTCATTGATATGTGTATTCAATGGGATGACTTTACTTCTCCCGAATGGTTTCCATTCCTAATCATTGGCATTGGTCCTCGTGACATTGGTTTTACATTCAGGTGGAGGAAGTTTGAAATTCGCTTTGATGTGCTGGATTTTGAACCACGCAACTTAGCAAAGTATCGTCGTTACAAATCAGGTGATTATCGATGACTGTACAAGAAAGAAAAGCATTAGAAGCACTTGATAAACTCTATGAAGAGAATGGCAATGCGATGACAAAACTTGCTAAATTTGAGATGACTGAAGAACAACAAGAACTGTATGACATTGTATCTGACTGGTGGGATGATGTATTCGTAGCAGCATCCTTCAAAGGTCGTGATGCATCACTGGTTGATCTAGTTAATGCTATAATTGATTGGAAAGATAAACCCCAACAATATCCTGTGGAGGGATTCAAATGAGTATTCCTTATTTCAAATCACAACATGACTGGGAAGCATTTACCCAAATCTTTGATAGTCAGTGGCATTGTAAGCGAGCACTGCTGAATCGTGTCAAGGATGACATGTTTCCTGGTTATGAGTGGCACACACTCACACCAAAGACCTTGGAAGTTATCAATGACATGGTGCAAACTATGTTGTATGATGTAGATCGTCAGTTCAAAGAAACACACCAGGATTACAAAACTGATGATGATGACATGTTCATTCCGTATCGCTCATTCAAAGAGAATGTAAGCGAAGCACTCAAAGAAGCACTGAATAGTCAGAAAGATTGTCCTCCTTGTGACACTCTTACCTGTGCTGATCACTTGGGTGACGATTAGTTATAAATAAAACTGTAGCAAATCGTGTTGAGATTTCGTGGCAACCAAACGTATATCGCAGTTAGAAACTATTGCAGACGATCTGGTAACGGGAGAAGCAATTCTCCCTATTGTTATCTCAGATCCTCTGATTCCTAACCGCAAGGCAAAGATCAATCAACTTTTCCGTGGTCTATCTGCGGGATCTCAGACCAATCCAGGACTAGCATTTGACTTGGACAGAGACACTGGGATCTACCAATCTGCGGTCAACGAGATTGGTATGACGTTTGGATCTGCGGCGTTTTATAATACTAGAAGAGCAAACACCGATGGATCATCGACTCTGATTATCAGAGCAATCGACAGTGCATCAGCAACTTCTAGTATTGAATTGACACCACAGGGTAGTGGTTTCCTTACAGTTAATGGTCCTATCATTCAAACTGATGCTCAATTCTTCCTGCAAGGTGATCAAAACCCTGCTAAGAGAGCACAGATCAATGTAGATACAATCTCAGCACAGTCTGGCACACGTCGTTTCGATCTTCCCAACGTTGGCACTGCTACAAGCACAACGTTGCTCGCAAACGATACTTTCCAGACGATCACCAACAAAACGATCATCATCAAGGACGCAGAGTTACAGGTCACTGGATCTACTGCTACTGATAAGATCGCAAAGTTTGAGGTTGACTCGTGGGAGTCTCCTGGTCTGCACACCTATAAGTTGCCCGACTTTGGTGCAACTCTGACTCAATCCACACTGTTGGATGATGTCACTGAGCAGAATGTGTTTAACAAGAATATGGTTAATCCCACATTCTCTAACACACCTTCAGATGATGAGAATAATCCTACTCGTTATGCTATCTTTGATTCTTCAAATCTGACACAAGATAGAGCAGTAATCTTCCCCGACCTTAACATTACTTTGGTTGGTGAAGAGTCTGCACAAACCATTTATAATAAAGTATATCGTGGTGCAGTATTTAGTGATACTGATCCTAATGACGGCGATGGTAGAAAGATTGCTTTTGATCTATCTAACATTGAGGATAACCAAACATATAATTTTGGTTTCCCAAATAATGACCCTGCTGCCCCTCTAAATACATCAGGCACAAGCATCCTCGTCTCTGAGAGAAAAACACAAACTCTCTATAATAAGACGATGGAGTTGATGAAAATCAACAACCCCGATGATGTCAATGGTATTATTACTATTGATGCTTCAAACATTACTGGATCAGTTAATATCCAATTCCCCGACGCTGATGCAACGCTGCTGTCTACTAATAACATTAGTGACGTGGCAATTAGTTTCGGTGGTGCTCTCTCCGCTCCTGTGTTGGGTGGACAACTAAGACTTCAATCATTTTTCCAAGCAGGTTGGTAAGTAAACAATGACAGCAGGAAGACTCGCAGCTAATAAACCAGCAGCAACCACAAATACGGTGCTGTATAGGTGTCCTACTACTGTAACTGGCAGCACAGTTGTTAATGTGTGCAACCAGAGTGGTAGTGCAGCAACTTATCGTATGGCGCTTCGCAACTACGATCAAGTTCTGCATTTGAATGGACCTGAGTCTGCCAATGGCGGACAGGCATCCACATATAAATTCACCAAGGGAAATCCTATCAGTGCATATAAGATAGGTCTTAACCCTGGATATTCATATTCTGATGCTCTTCCTGGCACAGAGTTTACCACTACTAATGGCGCAACTGCCAAGATCCTTGATGTATTCATTGACATCTCGGACAAATACTATTATGCAATCGTTGCTGATGTTACTGGTGTTGCCATTGCTGCGGATTCTCTAGCAGGCACACTTCTTGGTGGTGAAACTGTAACGGGATCTACATCTGGTTTCACTGCTACTTACCGTGGTGGCGATGCAACTCAAGTGCAACTTGGTATTGCTGAAGCAAATAGCACTACAACATCGGTTAAGGTCTCTCGCAACACAGGTCTTGGCGATGGTATGTATCTGACTATCGGTGCATCAGATGCTGGTGGTGAAATTGCCCAGATTGACGTTGGTGGTATTAACTTAACCGATAATACTCTGACTGTTACTCGTGGTGTCCTTGGCACAACTGCTGCTTCTATTTCCCCTGGTCAAGCAGTTAATGCTTGGTCATCTTCAGCAACTGTTTCTACTATTGATGAAGGTGCAACTTTTGTTGCAGGTGATGGCACACTCACTCTGCTTGATTCCACAGGTTTCATTTCAGGTGGTTTTGCAATCATCGATAATGAAATTGTTGAGATCACAGATGTGAATGGTAATGATCTTACACTTAATCGTGGTGTTTATGGCACTGCTGATGTTGACCATAACAATGGATCAACAGTCACTCTACTTCAGGACAACGGCACATATCTTTTGAATTATTTCACTGAAGGTGAAACAATCACTGGTGCAACTTCAAACGCATCGGCAGTATTGGCATTTGATACCACAACTACAGCAGATACTCAAACCAAATATCTGCTCTCCGAAACTCCTTCTAGCACTGATCACATCTTGCTTGGTAGTGTATTTTTTACTCCTGGTAGGACATATGTGTTTGATCTGACTGATGCAAGTAACACTAACTATCCTCTGAAATTCTCTGGTGACGATCCAGAAGGTGCTAATAGTGCTGGAGGCACTGGTACAGAATATACCCAAGGTGTAAGTAAAGTCGGCACAGCAGGCACGGCGGGTGCATATACTTCTATTGCTGTAGACGAAAACACCAATGTCAACCTCTTTGTATATGCAGATGGCACTCCTGCTGGTAGTACTACTGGAGTAGGTTTTTCAGCGTCTGTTGATAATGATCCTGTCTATAGTGATATCTTTATCTATGATGTTGGTGGTGAACCTCTGGTTGCTGCTGATACTTTTACTATCAATAATGTGACTCAAACCGTGCAGCAAGGGCAAATCACTGTGGGTCCTTATGGTTATGTGCAGGAGTGGTTCCCTGATAAAGCACACCTGAAAGTTGCTCTGGGTGAAGGATCTACCCCCTTTAGTGACGGGATTGTCTTCTACGATACCCCCACCCTCAATAATGGTGATCGCACTCAGGTTAAAGTTGTTGATGGTAAGATCCTCAGTATCAATAATGTCTCTGCTGCAGATGCAAACCGTGTGGTGGGCACTTATCCTAATTTGACTGCAAACTCTACCACGGGTAGTGGTGATCTTACAACTGCACGTTTCACTGTTGTTGTTGCTGCTGGTGGTGGTGCAACTGTTACCATTGTTGATGGTGGTGAGGACTTCCTGGTTGCTGATACCATTCAAATCAATGATGGTCAACTGGGTAATGGTGGCGCTGCTGCATTGACATTTGATGTTGCAACTATCTCCACAGGTGTTGCTGTTGATCAGACCGATCTGTATAGTGCAGAAGATTACCTCTTCTATGATAATCAAGTTGCTGCTAATGAGACAGATAAAAACTCTGCTATTGTAGTTGGTCCTGGTGAAAATCTGCTGGTATATTCCTCCACTGCAGATCTTAGTTATGTTGCCAATGGTTTTGAGTCTCCTTCAGATGACTTCCCTGTAGTCAATATGACAAAGATTTCTACTGATGACGGTGGCGGCGGTGGCGCTCCCGCTCCCTAATGACTAATAAATACTCAAGATAGAAGGATTCCAAGTAAATGGCACTTACTCGTCTTAAGAATATCATTACGTCGAGGACAGGACGTATTATCTACGTCAACCCTGATGACTTCGATGCATCGGACGCATATGACAACCGAGGTAACTCGGCGTTGCGTCCGTTTAAGACGTTGCAACGTGCATTCCTTGAGGTTGCTAGATTTTCGTATCGAGTCGGTCTGTCAAACGACGAATTTGACGCCTTCTCGATTTATTTGTATCCATCTGAATATGTAATTGATAACCGTCCTGGTCTTTCTGATTACAACCAGATCCAACCATTTAATGAAAACTCAAACTTTGATCTAACATCTCCAAGCAATGAACTTTATAAGTTTAATTCAACTCGCGGTGGTGTTATTGTCCCTCGTGGTGCTTCTGTTGTTGGTTCGGACTTACGTCGAACCAAGTTCATTCCGAAATACGTCCCTTATCCCACAGTACAGGGTAGTCTCGGCATTACTGCTGCTAATGAACCTGATCCTACTGCGATCTTTAGGGTAACTGGTGGTTGCTATTTCTGGCAGGCATCATTCTTTGATGGTGACACAACTGGTGTTTACTATCGTGACGATCTTTCGCAAATTGCTCCTAACTATTCTCACCATAAGGTGACATGTTTTGAGTATGCAAACAAGGCAGATCTTGAGTTGTATTACCAAAAGATCTCCAAAGGTTATGCTGTTATTCCTGATACCTCTGGCATCGTTGCACAAGACCAGTTGCAACCCAGGGTGGAAGAAAACAGAATTGTGGGTCCTATCTCGGACGAATTTGCAGTTTCCCAGATTATCCGCAATGGTCAAACCGCAACCGCCTTCACGGTGGACGAATTGGGCAATCCGAAGAATCATGGATTCTCCGTGGGTGTCGCTGTTAATATATCTGGTGTTACTGGTCCTACTGACCAAGATGCTCTCCTCTACAATGGATCATTCCTGGTAACGTCAGCACAGGGCAACCAATTCACTTACCAGATGTCTGCTGAACCATCAGGTAACGCACTTGGTAGTAACATTCTGGTGAAAGTTGAGATTGATACTGTTGACTCTGCGTCACCATATGTCTTCAACATGTCACTCAGATCGGTGTGGGGCATCAATGGTATGCACGCCGATGGTGCTGAGGCAACTGGTTTCAAATCGATGGTGGTTGCACAGTTTACTGGTATTTCACTACAAAAAGATGATAGAGCGTTTGTGTTGTATAACCAAACGACTGGTGCATATGAAGTCCAAGCAGCAGGATCTGGCGCACACATTAACGGTCTATGTAAGTATCGTAAGGGATGGCGTCATTGCCACATTAAAGCATCTAATGACGCATTCATTCAGGTTGTGTCGGTGTTTGCTGTGGGATTCGGTGATCACTTCTTCTCAGATAGTGGTGGTGACCTTTCAATTACCAACTCTAACTCCAACTTTGGTAACACATCTCTCCGATCCAAAGGTTTCAAGGCAAATGCCTTTACCAAGGATAAAGCAGGTCAAATCACTCACGTCATTCCACCTAAGTCGCTAGATGATGTTGATGAGATCTCTATCAACTGGGTGACGATTGATATTAACAAGACTCGTAGTGTTGCTGATCCTTCCAAACTCTTCCTGTATGGATATACAGTGGAGACAGGTAGACCACCAAGCAAAGTGCAAGGTTATACTGTTGGTGCAAGACGTGATGACGTTAATACACCTGACAGACTATATGTGCTTCTGCTTGCATCAGGTGCAACAGAACCTACCACACACTATGCAGAGATCAATCCTTCAGGTAAGCAAGTAACTGGCACTCGTGCTGGTGATGATGACTCACCTCTGAAGTGGGATAGTGTTAATAATGCATGGTATATTCAAGTAGATGCAAGTGCTAACACTATCTACACTACACTACAAGCAAACTCTCTTTATCAGAATCTCGGATTCACACCTACTACATTCATCCGTCGTGTGCCCGATGCGAGAAACCTTGTTGACAGAATCTATCGTTATCGCTATGTGCTCGATAAAGATGCATTCCCTGTGCCCCGTCCTCCCATTACAGGTTTCGTTGCACAACCTAGATCATCAGAGACAAACTCTCCTGCATACTCTAAGACATACTACATCTATAGTGTAGAGACATTCCAAGAGTTTGAGCGTGGTGTTGCAGATGGTATCTACTATCTGACATTCTTGAATGCATCTGTTGCTCCTTCTACATCAAACTTCAACGATTTCTACTTCTCTCAGAATACGGTTGATCTGTATCCTGCATTTGACAGAGATAACCCTGTGGCAGATCCTCCTGCTGCTGTGTCTATTGCCGATAATGAAATCATTGGTGAAGTATTTACAACTGATGGTGCTTCACCTACACCCAATCTAGACACAGAGAGATCTATTACTAAGGAATCATCTCAATTCTTCCTGTTGGAATCTGAGAATAACCTAGGTTATAACACTACATCAAACGTGCTGAATGGTATCTCTGTGACTGCACGTCTTGGTGATGCTGAAGAGCGTAAGATCCCCCTGAAACTGAATGCTGACAACTCTGTCCAACCTATCTTGATTGAGTTGCGTCGTTATTCTATTCTTCGTGCATCTGGTCACACGTTTGAGTATCTTGGATTTGGTCCTGGTAACTATTCAACAGCATTCCCATCTACTCAGGTGGAAGTGCTCTCACCTGAAGCAGTTAGACTATCTCAGTCACTCAAAGAAGCAGCAGGCGTTGCATACTACTCTGGTGTGAATAGTGATGGTGAGTTGTTTGTTGGTAACCAAGTTATCAACCCAGTTACAGGTCAGATCACTAACGAGGATATTGCACAGTTGAATGTGTTGGGTGAAGAAGGCACAACGATTGAGACATTCTCTGAGTTGGTGCTGACTGATAAACTGACTGTTATTGGTGGTGCATCTAACCAGTTGGAATCTGTATTCTCAGGTCCTGTAACCTTCCAGAAGAAGATTACATCACAGGATCAGATTCAGACTCTCAACTTCACACTGTCTAACGATGATGGCACGGTGCTGAGAAACATTCTGATGGCACCTGACGATGGTGCTGGCAACCCAGATGTGGATCCACTTGCTGCATTTAACACTGGTGATCTTTGCTATAATGTTGACTGGACTCCTGGCACATTCCTTGGTTGGATTTATGAATCTGGAATCTGGTATAAGTTTGGTCTGAGTGATACTGGACCTATCACTTCACAAAGATTCTCTGGTGAAACACATTATGGTATCGGAATTGCCCCTGATGCCAATAACAGAATGAGAATCTCTGGTAATACTGAGATCACTGGAAACCTGGATGTGACTGGTAGGTATGGATGTGCAGATAAATACTCACTGGCAACAGGTGTCAATAATGGCAACAATGGTGTCATGTATACTGGTAATGGTAGCACTACTTCATTCGCAATTTCGCCTGGACACAATCAAAACTCTGTCCTGGTATTCTTGAATGGTGTTTGTCAGCGTCCTGGCACTGACTATACTGTGACTGCAAACGCTGTTGACTTCTCTGTGGGCACAACTCCCCAGACTGGTGATAACGTTATGATCCGTGAATTGGTTATCTAGAAATAAATAGTTAAACTTAGAGGGATCGAATGTCTACCAAAATCATAGGCAATCAGATTGATGCAGCGACCCGTGCTATTATTGAAGCACTGTCTGTCACTGAGCAGATCAATCTGCCTGCACTAAACCAGACTGCCATCAATGCTTTAGGCACACCTGCCTATGGCACACTGGTGTATAACACCACTGAAGATATGGCACAGATCTACCTTCAGGATGCACAGGCAGGTGTGCCTGGTTGGGATGATGTTGGTGGCGGTGGTCCTTCTGTTGGTGAAGATTCGATCATTCGCACTAACGCAAACTTCATCAATCAAAATATCACTGTTGGTCCTGTTGCAAATGGTGGTGAGGAGTTTCGTAATGGATTCACTGCTGGTCCTGTAGAAATTCAAAATGGTTATACAGTTACCATTGAGAATGCAGCATCCTGGTTTATTCTTGGTGGTGAGGATAATGACGTTGGTGAAGGTCAAGTCCTTCAGGTGAGATATTCTCAAACCCCAGCATCACGATATTTGATCCAAGCGCAAAATCTTAGTGCAATTCCTAACTTGGAAGTTACCATTCAACCATCACATACATCCTCTAAGATCCTGTTGATGGCAATGGTTAATACGACTGCTCGTCATGTTTGCTCGTTTGGTTTCTTGAGAAACAATAGTATCCTTACTTCAGGACTTAGTGGAAATACTAACGTAAGCAGCGGTAGTGTATCCACATTCTATAGTGGTGATGATCAAGATGGTTTGATGTGGAATATGAATTTGATGTATATGGATATGCCAAATAGCATCAATCCCCAGACATATAGTGTCGGTGCATCTGCATCTTGGAGTGGTGGTACAAGAAATCTCTACATTAACGATAGAGATGGTAATGATATGAGATCAATCAGCACCTTGATGGCAATGGAAATTAGAGGTTAATATGTTTTCTGATGATGTGAAAGCAGAGGCGATCCGTCGCCTCTCTGATGGTAAAGACTTTATTATGACTGATGGTGATATGAGCACTATTATGTTTCCTCATGATCCAGAGTTTCCCAGTATTTCTGTTGCTAGATTAGAAGCAATGTGCGAGGAAGTGCAAAGGGAATGGGATATTAGAGATAGGTTTGCACCTCCGCCTAAACCAACTCTTGAAGAGCAACTTGAGTTGTTATGGCATGATTTGAATAATAATTCACTCAACAAAGGTGGATCATTCTTCAATACAATGAAACAATACCTTGATAAATAAGACAGGAGTAATAGTCTAACCAAATGGCACAGTTAAATGTAAATGCTATTAAAGATTTAAGTGGTGTGGGTGGTTTTACGCTCTCCTCTGGGGGTGTTACTGCTAACGGCACTTTAACTGTGACTGACCTAGTGGTTGATGGCACTATTAGTGGATCTTCTGGATTTCTGATTCCTAATCCATCTGGAAATAGTGGCAAGTTTTTAACTAACAACGGTTCCACAACTCAGTGGGGTACTCTTAACACCCAGACTGGTGTTAGATCCATGCAGGTGTGGACATCTAACGGCACTTGGAGTAAACCCAGTGGTGTAAGAACTATTATGGTAACCGTAACTGGCGGTGGCGGCGGTGGATCTGGACACTGTGAATCTGGTGGTGCTGGTGGTACTGCACAGAGACAGGTGGATGTTACTAACGTCTCATCAGTTACTGTTACTGTAGGCACTCCTGGTGGTGGCACAAACTACTCTGGATGTGGGGGTGGTGGAAATACCTCATCCTTTGGATCATACTGTAGTGCATCTGGTGGATATGGTGCTAACTGTAGACAGCAGCACGCTGGAGGCATCGGAGGCAATGGATCTGGTGGTAGTTTGAATATCTACGGCGGTGGTGGTAATGGTCATGGATCTCACCACTCCTATGGCACTCATGCTGGTGGAGTTTCATACTGGGGTGGGTCACAACCTTCATCACACAACCAGTCAAATTATTCACACAGGCACCAATCACATGCTGCTTGGGGTGCTGGTGGTAATGGTTCTCAGCATGGTAACCGTGGTGCTAGAGGACGTGAAGGTGTTGTGGTTGTCCACGAGTTTTTCGGTTGATAAATAACTAAAAAGAAACTGCTATGTCACAGTTAAAAGTAGCATCTATTAGGGATCTTACCGACTCGGCGGGTTTTCAATTCTCGGGCGGTGGTATCACTGTAAGCACTACTCTCACTATATCTAATGTTATTATTAACGGTCAGATTCAGGGTCAGTCTGCATATGTAATTCCCCCACAAGCAGGTAACTCTGGAAAGATTTTGGCATCAACAGGTGGTGGTCTGGAATGGCAGACTGCAACTGTTGGTAGTGGCATTAGATCCATGCAGGTGTGGACATCTAACGGCACTTGGAATAGACCTACTGGATGTAAATCTATCATCGTAACTGTTGTTGGTGCTGGCGGCGGCGGATCGGGTTTTGCTGAATCTGGCGGCGCTGGTGGTATGGCAGAGCGTGTTGTGGATGTTACTAATGTTTCATCCGTTGGTGTTACTGTAGGAAATCCTGGTGGTGGCACAAACTACTCTGGATGTGGGGGTAATGGTAACACTTCATCGTTTGGTAGTTATTGCTCTGCATCTGGTGGATATGGTGCTAACTGTCGCTCACAACACGCTGGAGGCATTGGTGGCAATGGATCTGGTGGTAGTGTAAATGTGTATGGTGGTGGTGGATGTGGACATGGTTCATATCACATCTATGGTAATCACTCTGCTGGATGTAGTTACATGGGTGGATCCCAACCTTCATCACACAACCAGAGAAACTATGCACACAATCACCAATCTCATTGCGCTTGGGGTGCTGGAGGCAATGGTGCTCGTGAAGGCAACAGAGGTGCTAGAGGACGTGAAGGTGTAGTTGTTGTCCAAGAGTTTTTCGGTTGATAAATACATCTAAGAAGGAAGTGTCCAATGAGCGTTCTTAAAGTAGCATCTATTAAAGACTTAGCAGGTATTGGTGGTTTCACTCTCTCTGGTGGATCCATCACTGTTAGTGGCACTTTGAAGGTGAATAATCTTTCGATTAACGGATCTATCTCAGGTTCTTCCAACTATATCATTCCATCTCTCCAGAGTGGAAAATATCTGTCTACCAATGGTACGAATCTCCAATGGGTTGATGTCAGCACAACCACAGGGTTTCGCTCTATGCAGGTGTGGACATCTAACGGCACTTGGAGTAGACCTAGTAACGTTAAATCTATTCGCGTCCAAGTAGTTGGTGCTGGTGGTGGTGGATCAGGTTTCTGTGAATCTGGTGGTGCTGGTGGTATGTCAGAGCGTATGCTCGATGTTACCAACGTCTCATCAGTCACTGTTACTGTAGGAAATCCTGGTGGTGGCACAAACTACTCTGGATGTGGGGGTGGTGGAAATACATCGTCATTTGGCAGTTATTGCTCAGCATCTGGCGGATATGGTGCTAACTGTAGACAGCAGCACGCTGGAGGCATTGGTGGCAATGGATCTGGTGGTACTCTAAATGTATATGGTGGTGGCGGTAATGGTCACGGATCATATCACTCATATGGAAATCACACCGCAGGTGCATCATATATGGGTGGCACGCAACCTTCATCGTATAACCAAAGAAACTATGCACACAATCACCAATCTCACGCCGCTTGGGGTGCTGGAGGTAACGGTGCTCGTGAAGGTAACAGAGGTGCTAGAGGACGTGAAGGCGTCGTAGTTGTTTATGAATACTACGGTTAATATAAATAACAACGAAGGAGTTTAATCTATCATGGCAAAAGTAGCAATTTGCAGTAAGACAACAGGACAACTATCAGACATCTGTGATGAGGCAGATAAGTTTGAGATCTATGAAGGTCCTGATGCTGAAATGAAGTGGGTATCAGTGCCTGATGACTGCACATACGAACATGTGATGGTAAATGGTGTAGTTATCCATCACAGTGAGCAAGAAGATCTGAGACGAAGTGCTGTTGTTGATCGAGAATTGGCATATGGTCCTATTGGTGAGCAATTAGATATGCAGTATAAAGATTCTCTTGATGGTGGCACTCGCTGGAGAGATCATATTGCAGCAGTAAAAGCAAGCACAACTTCACCCACATCTATTCCTGAGTTTGTGGAAGATCCTAAGAAAGTGCAACTTGACGGAAGAGCAGCGTGGGATCCTTGGGTTGACAACTGGGTGCCACCTGGCGTATAATAACAAAATAGTAAAGCATACATAGAGGTGAGTAAACACCTCTATTTTTTTAGTATGAAAGTAGAAAGTATTTGTATTGTTGGCGGCGGTAGTAGTGGATGGATGGCAGCAGCACTGCTGTCCAAAACATTTCCAGACATGGAGATCGCTCTGATTGAGTCTGAACGAGTGCCAACGATCGGTGTGGGTGAATCTACACTAGGACACTTCAATCGATTCCTCAGACGATTAGATTTGAAGGATTCTGATTGGATGCCTGCATGTAATGCAACTTATAAAACTTCCATTGCATTTAAGGATTTTAGAGAGGGGAAGGGAGAGAGATTCCAGTATCCTTTCGGTCACTTTGACATGATCGATTACAGGGATGCTCTGTTGAGATTCTTTGAATTGCAGTGTCAATTTGGATATGAATTATATCCACCCGAAGAATTTGCCCGCTTTGCCAATCTCAATACATTCTTGGCAGATGAATGTAGAATTGCTAAAGAGATTCCTGGATCTACATTTAATTTCGATAACGATACTGCATATCATTTGGATGCAGCATTGTTTGGAGAATATCTAAGAGACAACATTGCAGTACCCAATGGTGTTGTGCATCTCAAGGGTGATATTGAGAATGTAATTAAGAGACCTGATGGGTATATTGATTCTATTGTAACCTCTGATGGGGGAATTGTATCCGCAGATCTATTCTTAGATTGCACAGGATTCAAGTCATTACTACTTGAGCAGCACATGGGTGTTGAGTTTGAGTCATTCAATCACATGCTCTTTAATGATAGAGCAATGGCAACACGCATCCCATATGTTAATAGGCAGGAGGATATGGAAACATATACTGACTGTGTTGCTTTGAGTAGTGGATGGGTCTGGAATATCCCACTGTGGCATCGTATTGGCACAGGATATGTTTATAGCAGCAAACATATTTCAGATCATGATGCTGAGATTGAGTTTAGAAAATACCTATCGGGAAGATTTTCGCCCGAAATTGCCCGAAGTGCCGACGTATTCCCGATCAGGATTAAACACGGTAAGCACAAAGTTGCATGGGAAAAGAATGTAGTTGGTGTTGGATTGTCATTTGGTTTCCTAGAACCATTGGAATCTACAGGACTGATGACAACTCATGAGAATCTAATTTATCTGTGCGATACTCTGTCGCGACGCCAAGGTCATGTTTTGAGGTTTGATACAGACTCATATAATTGGATTACCGATAATATGATAGAGTCAATGAAAAACTTCATTGCACTTCATTATGCATTGAGTATGCGTGAAGATACACCATACTGGAGAGATTGCACAAGTAAGATCACATTCCCACTACCGAAAGATGCATTTCCGTCAACAATCAATGCATATAATGATGTATTTAATCTCTTAGATGGTATTGAGAATGCATTCTATGATTCTGCTAAACTTCAGGGATCTATATACATTGCTGCGGGTCAAGGATTTCGACCTATCAATGAAACATTCTACATGGAGAAGGCAAAATACGATGTTGATAGTCGTCTAGACATTGTAAAAGAAATCCATGATAAATGGCAACTTGATCGACAAGTTGTGTTAGAATGGGCAAGCAGACAAAACACGCATTACGAATACCTACTGAAGTTTATCTATGGCACTGATGAATATATTCAAGAAGAAGAAACCGTGGATTAGATTCTATTCGGTAGATCCTGGAGTTGCAGATCTGCATCCTTGGTTTCCTGCAAGGAAATTACATCGTAAATGGAGGACTGATGCTATCAAACAGCAGAATGATCCTTCAAAACGTTGCCCATATCTTCGTGTAAAGAAATTGTGGGAAAGAGTGCAGAATGAAATGCATGGTAGAGATGGCACACCAGAAATATATTCTCATGCTGTTACATGCCCAGCATTGACAGGTTTGATGGATAGTGGATACGTTTTGCCTGCACCTGCCGACTTTATTATCAAGACTGATGGCACTGGTGTCAACTTTGAGTGGGCATCTCAGATGCTATTCAATAACAATCAGAGATATGTTAAGGCACATATTCCACAGCAGACTGAAGGTATGCGTGATCTTGTAGATCAAACAAAGGATGTGCTCGATTGGACAGTCAAACTAGAATTGCCTTGGCGTGTGCAAGCACATCCAGATGTAGTGTTTATTCAAATGCCTATCCCATATTGGGATGAGGATAGATTTACACCACCCATAGGTATTGTTGATCCATCTTATTCTTATGAGATCAATCTTCAACTCTTTTGGCATAAGATTGAAGCAGGAGAATATCTGGTCAAAGCAGGCACACCGCTGTGTCAATGGGTGCCTGTGCATCGTGATTTCTTAAAGATGCAGGGGTGGAATGTTGTAGTTGAGACTGCAAATGAGTATGATCTTGAGAATAACAACATCATGGAATATCAAAGATTCAAAAACTTTATGGAGATGGAAACTCTAAAAGAAAGAATCAAGACACATAAAGTGATTCTTGCGCTAAATAAAAACATCAAGAGGTTTATGTAACTATGTCTGAGCAAACTGTAACTGAAGTGAACATTGCCGAGGTGGCAGGTGTTGCCACTGAAGAAGAAAAAAGAGTTATTGAAAAAGAAAATGAGATTGAAGGTCTCATTACATTTGACCAACTTGTCATGAATTTCTTGCAGCAGCATGAAGATACTAAACAAGAGTATTGGAAACTGCAAGAAGCACTTGATAACATGCATTATACTTCCACGATCACAAAGATTTCACTGGAAGAATTGCAGTTGAAGAAAGATCACCTCAACAAACTTACTGGTGCAATCGAAGCATTGTATCTGTATAAAAAGCATGTTGATCCTAATGTGACTGACAAGGAGTTTGAATTTAGTGAAGACTGAATTGTTATTCCCCACACCACTTTGGATTGAAGAAGAGTGTGGGGTTGATAGAGATAAACTAAAGCAGTTTATCTCTCTTGTTAGACAAGAAGATCCTGAAGGTAGAGTTGCCACCAACTATGGGGGATGGCAATCTCACGACTTCATTGATAGTGTAATGCTCAATAATCCTCTGAGAGAGATTCGCGACAAGATACTGCAAATTGCTTATCTTGCTTGTGATGAATGGGGATTTCAGGACTATACGTTGAAGATCACAAATCTGTGGTTGAATGTTAATGGCAAGGGGCATTATAATAATCTTCACACACATGCTGGGTCAGTATTGTCTGGAGTTTATTATGTTGATGTCCCATCATGTTGCTCAGGTCATATCAACTTTCATAATAGATTTGAAGACATGATGCTCAAAGAATCTTGGGGTTGTGATGCTAATTTTAACAAGTATCAGAATGAGCATTATAATCGCACTGATTACTTCATGGATCCTAAGGATGATATGATGATCTTATTTCCGTCTTGGTTGCAGCATAGTGTGAGCAAAAGTGCCAGTGATGATGATAGGATCTCTCTATCATTCAATATAATTCCTTTCTCAAATTACTATCGTGAAATATATCCAAGTAGATAATGTTATCGGTCAGTCATATCTGAATAGACTTACCGATCTTGTATCTGGAATGAATGGATTCCCATGGTTTTTCCTATCCGAAGATGTTGCATATAGCACAAAGGGATATGAGTTTGGTGAGCATAGATTGTTAGATATGAAACCAGAAGAAAAGACAGTGGGATTCACTCACTTACTTCTGGATCAGGGAGGTATTGAGAGTCCATATTTGCCAGCATTTCAACCTCTATTGGATAACATTCAAGATGCGATGTCTCACCCCGTAACATTCTTTAGGGTGAGACTTGCATTGCAATTAAATAACGGCATTGATCACCATAATGGTGCCCACACTGATAGTGAGGAGGATCATTATGCTGCTCTATTTTATTTTCATGACTCTTCAGGTGATACAGTATTCTTTGATCAGTATGATGATCCTGAGAGTGGCACTGTAGATGAGAGATGGTTTAGGGCACGTACACAAGAATATACAGTTAAGCATAGAGTAACACCACAAGCAAATAAATTATTTGTATTTGATGGACATCAGTTTCATTCATCATCGAATCCAGTTACTAATCCATATCGTGTGATTCTTAATCTTAATTTCAAATCAGACTATGATCTCTTCGACTCTGACAAAACTGTTATCATCTAAAGATTGGTTTCTTGATGATTCTCCACAGCATTTTCCTGGCATTTGTGATAATCCCGAAGAGTTTGTATCATGGAAAGAAGTAGAGTATTGTCTTAACAATCCTCATTTCTATGATATACAATTCATTGATAAAAAGACCAATGACTATATTTCATTCCCAATGTATGATCGTGTCTGGTCACCACCAACACCCGAAGTTGAGGACATTTGTAATGCTTTCAAAGCAGGACACGCTTGCATCATCAATAACTTTGAATGGATCAAAGGTAAGCAAGAATTATTGAATGAGATTGAGTGTATATTTACAAACATCACAGCAGCATTTCATGTGTATTGTGGTTTAGAAAACTCTAAGTCTTTCCCTATTCATAGAGATCACGCACACAACTTCATTCTACAAGTTGATGGTGAGACACATTGGAAAGTCTATAATAATAGACAATCAGAGTTGATTAGTGCTGATGTAGATCCAAAAGAAAGTGATCTTGATTGTGTCATTGATGTGATGCTACAACCAGGAGATATGTTATTCATACCTGAGAGATGTTATCATCAAGCACAACCAAAACAGAAGAGGTTGTCTATAAGTATTCCTATGATGTCAGTGCCATCAATACAACGTCCCAAGAGAAAGTATTATGAAATCAATTAACCCATTCCCCTATGTGTTTAAGAGTAAGTTTGATTTCAAGTTTAATACAATCAAAGATAAAGTTGATGGGCATTTGCTAGCAGCAAGGCAGACGATCGAAGAGAATAATTATGACACCCATGAGAAAGGTGGTGGCACAACAAGTGTAGTCATCAATAGAGTCCTTCCACCTCATGCATGGGATGAGTTTGAAGAGTTTAGACCATGGTTATTTGATAAGGTTAATGATGTTTGGGAGACGTGGAGACTTGCTCCCATGAATAAGAATCTATCCGAATCGTGGATCAATGTGCATCCACCAGGAGCATGGACAGCAGAGCATCATCATCAAAATGTCACCGTTGCTGTTGCTGCATACTTGCATGTTCCAAAGAATAGTGGTAGATTCATGATCAAGAATCCTCTCAGTATATACAAATTGGGAGAACCACTTAACTATCATTATTATGATGACGGACACGAATGGTGTCCAATCAGTGTAGAAACTGGAGATGTATTATTCTTCCCAGGGTGGTTGACTCACAAGACAGAAGTCAATAATAGTAATAAGGATAGATATGTTATGTCCCTCAACATTATGGGTAACTTTGTAAATGACAATCCAAGTATTCAATACTAATCTAGTAACTCAGGAGTTGGCGGAAGAGATCATTCAACTGCCATACAAATGCAGTCGCACTGATGCTCCCCCAACCGTAGATAATCCTAATGTTGAGTGGGCAGGAATGTATTGGACACATCAGTTACATAACTTCTGTCCCATTGAAGATCCTGATTACTTTCAAAATGCAGGATTGGCAGCAAGTAATAATAATTTGTGGCAAGATATTCTGACCTATCTTGAAGCGGTGGTGCCCGAGATGCCCCCTCGTGACCACTGCTATTCTGCATATATCAATGTGCTCAGATATGGCAATTCTCCTGGTATTCATGTTGATGCACCATTCAATGTGGCACAGAATAAAACTGTATTAGTTTATATGAATCCAGTTTGGCATCCTGAATGGGGTGGGGAAACTATTTTCTTTGATGATGATCTAGATGCAAAGTGTATTGTGCAACCTAGACCTGGACGTGTTGTAATGTTTGATGGTCGTATTCCACACACAGGTAGACCACCAGGACCAAAGTTTATGTTTAATAGATATGTCTTAGCATATAAGTATATGGATCCTGATGTAAGACAGTCTCTGTTTGTTGACTATGAAATGAATGAAACTCCACCACCAGAAGATCGTGGTATTGCAGGTTTTGATACCAAGACAGTTAAGGAAATATGGAGAAACATTGCGCTCTCTTGAAACTCCGTTATCATTAAATAGTAATGACAACTCCGTAGGAGATTGGGGACTATGTTACTGACAAGCGCAATCCTCGACCGAGAGGAAAAAAACCTACTGAGAAGAGCACTTTTTGTATATCAAAAAGACTGCTACAATCGTTATGGCGAAATGCCTGAAGATCAGCGACAGTTGCTTGGTGAAATTGCAGACAAATTGCATCTACGTTAATATGGAAATACTCCCGTTATTCTCTACTCCGTTATACATTGATTATTGTGATATAGATGACGGTTGTATTATCAATGCAGAAAACACACAGTTTGTAAATCCATGTGGTGATGATCCTACCTATGGCAACAATGGTAGTATCAGCACAAATACAAGATGGTTAGAAACTGTGCCCAACTTGAAGAGAGTTGTTGAGGCACACCTCAGCGACTATGTGTTTGGAATACTAGGAGCGAGTAGAGAATCGGTTTATCTTGATCATCAATCATCCTGGGTTAATCTACACCTAGAGGGAGATCGTGCCGCCTCACATGTGCATGTCAACAGCATGTTTAGTGGGGTGGTATATCTCTCTGTTCCAGAAGATAGTGGTGACATTATATTCAGCATCCCATCAATGTTTCCCACATATGCAACAAGCACAGTCAACTTAGATATTGTTGATCCAAATATCTACAACATGAGGGAGTTTCCTATCACACCAGAGAAAGGAATGATCCTTATCTTTCCCTCACACATACCACATTATGTAACAGCAAGTGCATCAAAGATTCATAGATACAGTGTTGCTTTCAACTACTTTGTTAAAGGCACAGTCGGATCAATGGAATCGAGGTTGACAATATGACCATCCCGCTGCTAATCTCTGAGAGCATCCCCTTGGAGGTCAAGAAGATCTTGCAAACTCTAGAGATTGGTCAGCGTGCTCGCTATAAAGAAACTGAAGGATTCATCAGTTTCATATGTGATGACTATATTTGCATTTGCTTCAAAGAGAAGGAATTGCCAGTAGGATCTGCTCGTAAGTATGAGCAATGTAATCTCTTAGTGTTTAGTGAATACTGGGATGATCTGGAGGTTGATGATAGTCATATGCACGATGTTGTGCTATATAAGGGTAAAGTGAATGATCACCCTGGCAATGAGATGCTCCCCCATGCGGTGACCCGCATCCCTGTGCCAGTTGCATAAACTGTCCACCATCTTGACGGCACCCCTCGTTTGCGTGTATATTAAAAGGGTCAAAGCAACGCAATCCAATGACCACCAACGCCAACCTCGCTGACGCCCTCTACCGTATGGTCCCCAGTGCCCTCGCACTGACCACCCAGCGCCTCCAGAAGGGTCTTAGCATCATGTCTGGCGGTCGTTTCACCGATCTCGATGAGTATTTCGGTGAAACTACTGTTGATAAGACCAAACTCCTCGCTAATGTCTTCAACCCTGCATTGCAGGATGTTGCTGAGAATTGTGGTGTTGACTACATCACTGAGGAGACTACAGGTTATGATGCTATTCTTCTCAACGAGAAGTTGGAGAATAAACTGACTCTGACCAAGAGCACATCTTCCTTTGCTACTGGTAACAACCACAGCAAGACTAAGGTTGATAAAGTCTTCGTTGTCAAAGCATCTCAGGTGGGTAACATCTTCCCCTCTGTATTTGCTGCTATTGTTGATCTCTCCCTCGCCACTAATCCTAAGACTGGTTGGGATGACAAAGTGAGTGAGACTGGCAACAATAACAACGGATTCTCTACTCTTCGTGTCCACAATGATGATCTGCACTGCATCACTGTGATCTATGGTAAAGTGCGTAAGACCCAGAAGTTTGTCCACACCGTCTATGAAACTCTCGCTGAATGATACTCACCTCATGAATTGCATCGAAGGGATGCAACTCATGGATGAAGAGTCTGTGGATCTGGTTGTTACTTCTCCACCATACGATGACCTTCGCACATACAATGACAGCAGCAAGTGGGACTTCAATGTCTTCAAAGATGTTGCTGCTGGTATCACTCGGGTGCTCAAACCTGGCGGTGTTATTATGTGGAATGTCAATGATTCAACGGTAAAGGGTAGTGAAACTGGTAGTAGTTTTCGTCAGTGCCTTCACTTTATGGATGCTCATGGTCTCAGGTTACATGATACTATGATCTATGAAAAGACAGGCACAGCATTTGCATCTGGTCCTCAGAGTGTGAGATATACTCAGATCTTTGAGTATTGTTTTATCCTGTCCAAGGGCAAACCCAAGACAGTTAATCTCATTCAAGACAAGAAAAATGCATGGGCAGGTTATACTTCCTTCGGAAACGCCAAAACCAGGCGTAAGGATGGGTCAATGCACGACCCAGGACGAAAGTCCAAAGAAATCCGAGAGTATGGCGTAAGGACCAACATTTGGAAGATTAAGAATAGCGGAGGGTTTGGACAATCCTCTAAAGCATCATACAAGCACCCTGCAACGATGCCAGAAGAGTTAGCAAGGGGGCATATTATCACCTGGAGTGATAAGAATGACCTCGTGCTTGATCCTTTCATGGGTGCTGGCACCACCGCCCAGGTCTGCCTAGAAGAGCATCGTAATTTTATCGGGTTTGAGATTGATCCTACCTATCACCAAATGTGTGTGGATCGAGTAAAACCTTTCACTGACAACCTTCTCACTCGTTTATCATGACAATCACCACAACTCTACCCTTTGAGATCACTGAAGAGAAAACTGTAGGCATCTATCAACTGAATAGAGATCATGCCCAGTATATTCTCGATTTCCACAACAATGACAATAGAAAACTATGCAAGAAACAGGTCAATGATCTGTATCAAGGCATCAAACAGAATGGATGGTTATATGATGGTCAACCCATCACATTCAACAAAAAAGGTAATCTAACTGAGGGACAACATCGCCTCAATGCTATTGCTAAATGGCATGATCATGAGACCACATTTGATGTGATTGTCGCGACAGGTATTGCCCTTGATTGCTTCTCCAACTGCGTGATTGCTAAACCCAGGCGAGCATGTGATGAGATCCAACGTAAGGATAAGACTGCACTTGCCAGTGAAGTTGCTATTCTTGGTGATCTATTGCGTCGCCGTCGTGGTGACAAACTCACCATCAATAATGCTATTCGACAGTGGGAATTGTGGTCTGATGATATTCGTGAGGGTGTAGACCTGATTGATACCTTCCTCACAAATACTGAGAAGTTTTCATCTCAGTCTAAAGTGTTGGGTGCTTGGGCAACACTTGCTTGCTCTGCTAAGTTACAACAACCAGCAGCAACTTTGCTTGAGTTGCTTGAGGAAGAGATTGTCAACGTTGACTCCACTTGTCGCCTCACATCTGATATAATTAACTACTGGAATACCAATGCGATTGACATGAGTAATGAAGGTCGCCTCACGTTATTCTATCAACTGCTGTGTATTGGTCTTGATCGTATTATCTCCAATGAAGATGGTAAGATTGAGTTGAATGTCACAGTTGCTGACATGCACCACGATAGACTTAAGAATCGTGGTTGTTATCGTAAGTTTCTAGCATTATGTTGAGAGGCAAAGCACAAGTAACACCCAAGACTGAGAAGGCACAGGAAATCTATGCTAATTATCTCAACAGCAAACCTATTGTAACTGTTGAGCATAAGAGAGAAGATCGCTGGTTCTTTTCATCACCAGATAATCCTGACTTCTGGTTTTGGGTGGATGTGCCATACGATAATGATTGGAGTTTCTACGAAATAAAATGACTATTCCCTACTATATTGAGGAACATCTCACATGGAAACGGGTGCAGGTTCCCTATGATATTGTCCAGTATTGTGATGCTTTCAATCCACTCGTAGATCGTGAAGATCTAGAATATGTTGACTGTGTGTGGATGCATATGGGATACTATGGTGTGCCCAAACATGTCATGAAAGCAGTAAGACAAGAGTGGGATCCAAACGTTATACCAGTATTTGAATGAAATACTTCACACGCACATCAGATGCACCATATGATCGCCATTGGTATAAAGTATGGTGCATAGATAACTCAGTTAAGGTGTTACATAGTTACGAAGAAGTTTATGATGCTTGGTGGAACTTCAAAGAATACATTTCTCATGTGGAGGTAATCGATGCAAGACGTAAAGGTGGAAAAGGTTTCTAGTGAAGATTCTCTGAAAGTTTCAGAGAATGATGATGGAACATTTGTGATTGAATGGGATCCAAATGACCCACGATATGCTATCTTTAATGATATGACAGAAGAGCAAATTACTGAGTTGATTATTCAAGGATTGCGAGAAAGAGTTGAGGGGTTTGGTGATGACTAAAGAGGCAGATGCAGCAGCAGATGCTTTCAAACGTCTGCAACAAAAGGTGGAAGAGATTAACACCAAGACAATGGATGGTGATGAGTTAGCAGACAACTTCATGGCAAGATTGAATGCATCAGAGGAAATTGCAAAGATATTAAATGACGCAAGAGAAGCACAACGACGTAACGGTAGTTGATAATTACTTCCCAGATTGGATGGTTGAGAAGATAGCAAACTACATCTCAACCTTTCCTGTCACATATACAAACTCATCTGAGTTTGATTACACTAACACCAGATTCTTTGGCAACATGCTGATAGATATGGATCGATGGGTTGTGCCAATGGAGAAGTTTTGGTTTGTTGACTATTTTAATCTATGCATGATCAATGATCTGCTAAAAGAATATAATATAGAGCACTGCCGTAGGATGCTTCTCAATGCTCAAGTCCCAGGACTCGGTGGATGTAATCATCAAGATGATTCAGAGACTGATGATAATCTATCTGTGATCTACCATGCATGTGGTAACTCAGGTGATACTGTATTTGTTACACCTGAGGGAGAAGAGACGCAGAGAGTATCATTTAAGGAAGGGAGAATTGTTATATTTAATTCTAGACTGTGGCACCGTGGCGACGCACCCGATCAGGGTCTTAGGATGAGTCTAGGATGCATGTACCCCCTTGTGCCAGTCGTAGGACTGCACAATCCCTGGTGACAGGGCACCGAACTCGTGTATTCTATAAGGGTCAAAGCAACGCACCCCATGGCGATCACCAAGGCACAAGCACTCCAACAGTTTCGCTACAACTGGAAAGTAGAAACCAAGGGCACGAAATGGGCAGCAGATGCTGTTGCTAAGCGTGAGTCCTGGAATAACTTCACTGATGCACTTTGCAAGGAAGGTTACATCACCGAATCACAATACGATCGCTGGTCTAATCCTTTCTGATCCTGCAAAACACACATCAAACTCTCCTCTTTTCCTACAATGACTGACTTCATCTGCGTCTACTTTGGTCACGACAGCAACAACCCTAGCAAGTGGTGGAATATCAATGCCAAGGGATTTGCATCCAAGCGAGCAGCAGAATCCCATGGTAAGTTTATGATGCCAACCGCAGGTGTGTTTGGTTTCGCTGTCATTGAAGAAACTGAAGATTGCTGGGAAGTTGTTGATGACTGCAGCATGTTGCCTCCCAATGTGTCTGTCGGTTGCACCTACGATCGTGGGATTGTTTATTCTGTGCAACCTGCACCCGCCCTTGTGACAGTCGGTTAAACTGTCCACCAGAGGCACCCAGACGCCTCTCCATGCCCTTATAATTGATTCATCGACACACACCCCTCGATCACATGCAACTCACAGCACAAGGCGGCAACATGGTTGTTGACTTCTATCCCGTCAAGTATGCTGACAATACTGTTAGCGATCGACTCATGCTTAAGATTGTTACTTTCATGGGATCTGGTCAGTCTAAGCGTTACATCACCAAGAAAGATTTCCAGCGTGAGGTAGACTCTCGCATCAATGCTTACAACTACGAGGTGACTGACATGCACGACATTCCTCAACTCTTCAACAGCGCACTTGCTTGCTGCTGCTGATACTCTGACCACACACATCCAACCACATTCTTCACAACAATCATGGGCATCCTTTCTGAAGAGCAACTGATCACCTTCAAAGAAAACTATGCTAATATGATTATCGATCGTGCAGATCTTGATAGTCTGATGCAAATGTGCTTTGACATGCTGATGGATTCTTATCACAATATCTCTGAAGATGAGATTGTTGATGAGATCCTAGATCTGTATGATGAGGAGACTTTGAGTGATCTCATGCCTGTGAAATCAGCATCTCAGTATCAACGTGACCTCTACAATGAGGTGATTGAGTATCAACGCCACGGTGGCGATCTCTGATCTAAACTAACACAAACAAACACACACATCACACAACCATGGACATCCGTTTAGAGCAAGACTACGCTATCGACAACATGAGCGATTCTCTGTGGCAAGCATTGCAATCTGCTGCTGAATCTGATAATATCGGCAATGCAAAGGCAATTCATGATGAGTGGATTGTTGATGGTCAAGATCCTGAAGATGGCGGTTATGAGTTCATCTTCCTTCCCAACTTTACCCTTGAGGTGTGATGACAAAACAAACCAAACTTATCCTCGCATTGCAACAATTAGACAATCTTGAGCAACTCACTTCTGACTTCGATTACAGAGATTATCTGTATTCTAAGATCGCAAAGATGCGTTGCGAATTGAAGCGTCAACTCACCAACATTACTGCAGAAGTTATCTGCGACGTTTGACATGATTAGTGCAGGTTTTGCTATCATCGGTTTCGCCTTAGGTTATAAGTTTGGTTTTTTCTACGGTTTCAGGTGCGGGCGTGACGATCAGGCGGTGCTCGCTGAAATTATCAAAAAAGAGCGTTTTGAGGCAAGTCGTAGCAAGGGATCTCAGGTGCGAGACCCGTGGGACTGACCCGATACCTGCCACCAGCAGCAAACCTAGATCAGTGTGCCAATCGAATCTCCGCACACTGATCCCCTGGAATCGCCCGATCCCGTGCTTATAATGGTTGCATACCAAACAAAGCACATGACTCACCTCCCTACCTACTCCACCACTGGCAAGCGTATCATGAAAGACACCGAAACTGGCAAGTACTTTGTC